>ERZ1292633.1595-Hain-H41-02um-R1-1595-length-24306-cov-6_pt1 | contig 24306 bp, 17 predicted proteins | sample MGYA00564406_ERZ1292633 | MGnify/ENA primary metagenome ERZ1292633 (study PRJEB36523, sample SAMEA6512639) | groundwater metagenome | collected 2019-01-08 | study: AquaDiva: Metagenomics assemblies of 32 groundwater samples | reverse complement strand
CGCCGTCGGTGCCACCTACTTCTCGCTCGCCCGCGAGCTCGGGGAGTTCTGGCACTTCAACTTCGGCAACGAGCGTGGTGGCCGCCAGGCCTCCGTCTCCGGCCTCGAGGGCTCGGGCAACGGCTGCCACGCCCGCCTCCTCGGCAAGCCCATGGCCGCCTGGACCAACGAGGTCGGCCACCGGCTCGCTCGCGACGCCGGCATCATCAAGTAGTTGTCAAATTCACCGCCCCAGTCCATGAGAGGATGGGGTGGCCCGCCAAATTGCCCTGATTGAACATTCAATCGGGGCCAACACAATGCTTTGGAAACATTCAAAGGTATTGGATTGCAAATCTTCCTATTACGGCACTGTCGCCAAATGACCATAATTGTCATTCCCACGAAGGTGGGAATCCAGGCGGTCGCTTTACTAAGCCAAATTCTGGATTCCCACTTTCGTGGGAATGACAAAAAACCGTATTCGGCGACAGTCACCTTCACTCGAAATTTACCATTATTGACATTTTTCAAGAGGGCGATTATACTGTACTCTACGCTTAATTCCGACATGATTATGAAATGTTTCTCTTTGGGAGAATCAGACGAGCCTGGCAGCCAAACAATCATTGAAAACAATAAAAATTATTTTTTGAGTTTTAGCGTCTAATCCAAACAATCACCATTGCTTGGATTTTTTATTTCAAATGAATCAGTTAATCGATTCCCAAATATGAATAATCACGGCACTGACAAACCCGGAAGAGTGAAAAAAATCAGCTTGTCCGATTTTTTTCCAGCGGGCACGGAATATTTTTACGCTTTTCCGGCCGGCGAGGATTCGGAATTTTTCAATCGCGTGCCGCCATGGAAAGAAGAAATCGTGGCGGCGAGAACATTGATCTGCGCCGGCGAGGGAGTGAAGGTGGCGGTGTTCGCGAATACTCTCCGGTCAACCGCCTGGAATCTGATCAATCTCTTACATAGTGATTTGAAAAGTCGGGTGCTGGTTCTGCCGGAGTGTATCAATTCCAAAGTAAAAGGCAAAAAAAGAAATCGTTTGATGGTTGCGGCTTTGCGCGAGTTCGCCACGGAAAAGAAATTGGTAATGGCTCAGCCTTTTTTGAATAAGGAAATCCAAAATTATTTTCAGATTGATCCCTCTCTGAGCGTCTGGTTTAATGATAAAAAAAATATGCCGGAGTACATTCCGGCCAAATATCTGCCACGGCGCTATGACTGTTTCCCGAACGGCGCGGAATTTTTCAGAACCGAGGAGGAAATTACTCTCCCTTGCGTAGTCAAAGTGAGCTCTTCCAGCTCCGGCGACGGCGTGCTTATCTGTCACAGCGAGACCGACCTGGAGAAAGCGAAAAAGAAATTTCGGCATCTCAAAAATGACATTATCATTGAGGAATACATCAAGTGTTTATTCAACATCGGCGTCCAGTTCGGCATTCCCTATCAGAAGAGTTCGCCGATTGAAATCATCGGGCATAACCAACAACTGGTCGGGCAAAACGGCGAATATCTGGGCGCGGTCATCACCAAAAATAACACTGTTCCTCATTTGGAAAAAGTCTATGACATTCTCCTGAAAACAATTTTGCCGGATGTCCGCCGTCGCGGTTGGTATGGCGTCGGCGGTTACGATGTGCTCATTGATAAAGACGGTCGGATTTGCTTCATTGATTCCAATTTGCGAATGACCGCGGCCAGCGTTTATTTGTTTATGGTGAAGAACCGCGAGATCAAGAGGCCGGTGATTACTTTTACCGGTTCCTACTATGGCACAGTCGCGGATTTCAAGAAGAAAATTGTGCCTCTCTGCGGTGGCCGAGCTACGGAAGACAAATTGCGGATTATTGCTCTCACGGAAAATGACGGTTCGTTTCATTTCAATGCCGCGATGTTTTATGATTCTCCCGAAGAAATTCCCCGACAGATCCGTTCATTATTAAAAATCGGGATAAAATCCAAAGTCTTGAAGAGACTGCTAAAAAATAAATTGACCAATGTATGATTCGGGGAGGCCACCGGGAAATTCAGCGGAAAATAAATACATTCCTCCGCGCGAACGCCAAGAACGAGCCGGGCGATTTGTTTCCAATCGTGGAGGACATTTTGCGCAAAAAGGATCGGATAATCGCTCTGGCCGCTCGTCATGCCACACCGTTTTATTTGATTGACGAGCATGGTTTGCACGAGAGCGTCCGGGAATTCAAGACGGCTTTTGACGCGGCCATTCCCGGGATCAGATATTTCTTCGCCATGAAATCCAACCCGCATCCGTTTGTGCTGAAAGCGGTTATAAAAAATGGAATGGGGATAGATGTTTCCAGTCTGCGCGAACTGAAAACGGCGATTCAATCCGGCGCCAAAAGTATCGTCTACACCGGTCCGGGGAAAACCGCGGCCGAACTGGAAACGGCCGTTAAATTGGCGAGTTCGGCCGAGATCATTTTCAACATGGACAGTTTCGGCGAACTCCGAAAATTAAATGAAATCACCAAAAAATTAAGGAAAAAAATCAAGGCGGGGGTGCGGATTTATTCCAAGTATCACGGCAAATGGAACAAATTCGGCATTCCGCTCGAAGAATTGGCGACTTTTTGGCGAGCCGCCTCGCGCGCCCCTTACATTGATATTCAAGGCGTGCAAATTCACATGAGCTGGACGAGCAATTACGCGCCCTACGAAGACGCGCTCAAAGATATTGCCGCGCATCTTGAAAAAAATTTTGACAAGAAAATGAAAGGCTGTTTGAAATTCATTGATTTCGGCGGCGGTTTTTTGCCATACCAGGCCGGAGGATTCCACCCTTGGGGCACGCCGGTCGGAAAGTGTCTTAAAATCATTGACGATTACAATCAGCAGCCCTCAAAATTTCGGGAAAAATATTATATTCGCGGTTCCCGGCCGATCGGGGAATTCGCCGCCGGTATTGCCGCCGCCATTAAAAAATATCTGGATCCGGTTGTCCGATGCGAATATTTTTGCGAGCCGGGACGGGTGATTTGCCACCGGTCGATGCATTTGGTAATGAAAGTGGTGGATGTGAAGGCGAGCGACCGCGTGATTATGGACGCCGGCATAAATATGGTGGGCTGGGAGCGGTTTTTGGAAGAGTACTATCCGGTGGTGAATTTGACCCATCCGAGTGCCAAGGAAATCACCTGTCGCCTATATGGTTCGCTCTGCGATCCGCGGGATTTATTCGGCGAATATTGCCATGCCAGTCGGATGGAAGAAGACGATCTTGTGCTTGTCACTAATCAAGGCGCTTACGCCTATACTTTATCGCAGAATTTCATCAAAACGATTCCTCGGGCGTTTTTGTTGAAGAAAGAGTGAACACGGAGCATGGAACATTGAGCATAGAACATGGATCATGGAACATGGAACAACCCTATCAACATGCTTCATGTTCAATGTTCCATACTCCATGATTCATGTTCCATTCCCCACGCTCTTTCCTTGACAGCGTGCGGCTTTTTAACTATGCTATCAGTGTTTTTGAGTCATCTCAAAAATTAAAATTATTATTTTAGAGGCAGTATGCTGGTAAAAGATATTTTCGCTTTGGGAATCAAAACCGGAATTGCGGCTGATCCGCGCGGACCCGATGGAGTGAAGAAAATGATGGATCGGATTAAGAAGGAATACGGCAAAATGAGCAAAGAGGAAAAAGAATATTTTGATGAAGAACGGCTCACCAATCCTTACCCTGATTGTCGGATTCATGTGGATAATGGAAAGCCGGTCAAAAGAATAATGGCCGGCATTGATATCGGTTCTTCGGAAATTATTTTGGCGAGCCAGCTGAACGAGCGCGGCAAGAAAATTGATGCTGTCATCGCCCATCACCCCCACGGTCGCGCGTTGGCCGAACTGCACAAAGTCATGGATATGTCGGTGGAAGTCTTTGAGGAAATGGGCGTGCCGGTGCACATCGCCGAAAAAATCTCCGACGAGCGGATGAATGAAGTGGGGCGGAGCGTTCATCCGGTCAATCATTATCAAACCATCGGCGTGGCTGAATTATTGGGAATTAATTTTTTGAATACCCACACCACCACCGACAATCTGGTGAATGAGTTTATGATTGACTTGTTCAAAAATAAAAAACCGGAAACAGTCGGGGATATCATGGATATTTTGATGGGTATTCCGGAATATCAAACGGCCAAAAGAATGGGCTTTGGGCCAAGTATCATCGCCGGCGACGCCCGCCATCGCGCCGGCAAGATTTTGGTGGAAATGACCGGCGGAACCAATCCCTCCAATAAAGTTTATCAGCAATTTTCCAGTTTCGGCATCAGCACCCTCGTCGGCATGCATATGCGCGAGGAAGCGGTGCAGAAAGCGACTGAACATCACATGAATATCATCATCGCCGGCCACATGTCATCGGATTCGCTCGGTATGAATTTGTTTTTAGATGAATTGGAAAAGAAAGGAATTGAAATCATCCCCTGCGGCGGATTGATTCGGGTAAGCCGGTTGAAGCATAAATAGCATGATCTCTCTCATCAAAGGAATTGTTGAAGAAAAAAGGAAAAATTCTTTGGTGATTTTGACGACCGGAGGTGTGGGCTATGAAGTTTTTTTGTCGCCATTGAAATTGGTTAGATTCACGACCGGCGCGCCGATTAAATTGCTTACCTATCTGAAGGTGAGCGATAGCGCTTTGGATTTGTACGGCTTTGAGACCGGAAGCGAGCGGGAATTTTTTATGTTGCTTCTGACCGTCTCCGGCATCGGTCCGAAAAGCGCCATGACAATAATGTCCGCGGGATCAATCAACGAGATAGGGGACGCGATTGGCCGCGGCGATGTTAAATATCTTACGGCCGTTCAAGGAATGGGGAAGAAGACGGCCGAGAGATTGGTGGTGGAATTGAAGACGAAGATTATGGATCATGGAACACGGAACATGGAACAATTTGACAGCGGGTCGCTCGGTGAAGTGGTGGACGCGCTGGTATCTATGGGCTATTCAACGGACGAAGCGCGACGGACGGTCAAAGATCTGATTGGGGAAATGGGCACTGGTGTGGAGAGCGAGAAGTTGATTAAGAAGGCATTGCAGAGGCTGGCGCGGAATTAAAAATTACCCGCCTTCGCCCTATCGGGCTACGGACGGGCGAGGCGAATTACGAATTACGAATTAAAAAAACGGCTGAACATATTTTTTCAGTCGTTTTTTTGTTTAGCATTGCTTGGTTCTTTGACTAAGGGATTGCCACGTCGCCTTCGGCTCCTCGCAATGACGTGCCGGCAACGAAATTCGTAATTCGCCTGCTCGGCGTAGCGAAGCGAAGCCGAGTAATTTTTAATTCGTAATTTACACTTCTTCTTCCGTCGCCAAAAGCGTAATGTTCACCACTTTATCTTCCACTTCCTTGAATCTCATAATCCGAACACCTTGAGTGGCGCGGCCGAGAGTGGGAACGCTTTTGAGCGGGATGCGCACCACCTGGCCTTTGACCGAAATGATCAAAAGATCCTGATCTTCGGAATTGTTGATGACGCGGGCGTTGATGATCCGGCCGGTTTTGTCCGTCACATTCATCGTCTTGATGCCACTGCCACCGCGGCCTTGCACTTTGTATTCGCTGATTTCCGTACGTTTTCCGAGGCCGTGTTCGGAGACTACCAAAAGTTCCAGCACTTTTTGTTTTACTAATTCCGGGGACACCACATCCATACCAATTACTTGATCATTGGATTTTAATTTGATACCGCGGACGCCACTGGCTGTTCGTCCCATGTCTCGGACTGCGCTTTCGCGAAAACGGATGGCTTGTCCTTGCGAGGTAACAATGAAAATATCGTCTTTGCCATTGGATGGGCGTACCCATTCCAGCATGTCATCAGGTTTTAATTTCAGGGCAATTAAGCCGGAGCGACGAACATTACTGAAGTCGGATAGCTCGGTTTTTTTGATGTTGGCTTTGCTCGTCACCATTACCAGGTATTTGTATTTGCTCATGTCCGCCATGGAAAGGATAGACGAAACATTTTCATTGGGCGCAAGTTGCAGGAAATTTACGAGCGCTTGGCCTTTGGCGGTGCGGGAAGCCATCGGAATATCGTAGGCGCGGAGTTGGAAGACGCGACCGCGGTTGGTGAAGAATAGGAGATTGTCGTGGGTGTTCGTGGAAATGAGATGTTCTATTACATCTTCTTCTTTGGTGGTAAGGCCAATGACTCCTTTGCCGCCGCGGCTTTGGCTACGGAAAGTATCCACCGGCATTCGTTTGATATAGCCATCTTTGGTCGCCATGATAATCGTCGGTTCGTTCGGCACCAAATCTTCAATGCTGAATTCTTTGACGCCGTGAGCGATGATTTGAGTGCGGCGGGGATTGCTATGGTTGGATTTTATTTGGTCCACTTCGCCTTTGACGATTTCCAAAATTCTTTTTTGGCTGCCGAGAATGGCCTGCAATTCCTTGATCAATTTTATTTTTTCATTCAATTCGTCTTCAATTTTTTTGCTTTCCAAATTGGCGAGCTGTTGCAAACGCATTTCCAAAATTGCGACGGCCTGCCGGTCGGTGAAGTCAAACTTTTTCATCAAGTTGACTTTGGCTTCGTCTTTGTCCTTGGAAGCGCGGATGGTGGCGATGACGGCATCAATTTTATCAATCGCTTTTTTCAAACCTTCCAAAATATGGGCTCTTTCTTCCGCTTTCAGCAGATCAAATTCCGTGCGCCGGCGAATGATTACTTGGCGATGTTTGATATATTCTTCCAGAATGGTTTTGAGGTTCAAAACGCGCGGTTGGATGCCGTCCACCAGCGCCAATAAATTCAAATGGAAAGTGGTTTGCAATTCCGTGTGTTGATAGAGCATGTTTAGCACTTTCTTCGGGTAAGAATCTTTCTTCAGTTCCACCACCACGCGGACGCCGTCTTTGTTTGATTCATCGCGCAGATCCTTGATGCCGTCAATCTTTTTTTCCTGCACCAAAGCGGCGATTTTTTCTATCAAGGTTGATTTGTTGATTTGGTAAGGAATTTCCGTGATGATAATGCGGTATTGATCGCCTTTGTGCTCTTGAATCTCCGCTTTGGCTCTTACTACCACACCACCACGGCCGGTGGCGTAGGCGAGAGCGATGTCTTTTTTGTTGTAAATAATGCCGCCGGTCGGAAAATCCGGTCCGGGGATAAATTGCAACAATTCATCCACCGTCGCCTCCGGGTGGGCGATGAGATGAGTGATGCCGGCGCAAAGTTCTCCCAGATTGTGAGGAGGGATGTTGGTGGCCATGCCGACGGCGATGCCCATGCTGCCGTTCAGAAGCAAGTTCGGCAATTTGCTCGGCAAGACGCGCGGTTCGCGGTGCGAGCCGTCGTAAGTGGGGGTGAAGTCAACGGTATTTTTTTCAATATCCAGCAATAATTCTTCGGCCACGGCGTGCAATTTTGCCTCGGTATAACGCATGGCGGCTGCCGGATCCCCGTCCATTGAGTTGTGGACGAAAATTCCAGCGTCAAGCGCGAAATTGTGGGTATTATCAATTGTCAAATCAAACACATCCTCCCTTTCTTTGATTTTTGTGACTTTACTTACCTTGTGGTTTTTGGTTACCTCCAAGAGGACTGATTCTAAATTATTATCATAATACTTAGTTATCCCTGTTTCCCATTTGGTAGCGGCGCCGTACGGATAGATTTTTTTTCTTATTTCCTCATAAAATTTTTGATTTAGAGTGTGGTAAGCTTCAAAGGCCTCTTTACAAATTTGCAGGAATTTTTTTCTGCCGGTATTGTTGGTAGTTCTATTTTTGTTGACATTAATTATTTTTTCATTAAATAATTTTTTGTATTCCGGTATCTGCCAAAGACGTTTGAGAGTTTTGGTAGCGCGCCGGCTCAGTTCTTGGCGTCTTTCCGGATGATTGAGTATGTATTCTTTATTTATTTCGCTTAATTGTCTGCGTTTTTTTTCCCGGTAGTCAAGATTTTCCCAGTCTTTTTTATTTCTTAAACTCAAAGCCTTTGAGTACTTTTCTTTATTATCAGGATTAGCCCAGAATTTTTTTCGTCCATCAGATATTTTTTTTCTATACTCTTCATTTTGGTGCATTTTTGCGGCCTGCTCATAGTGGATTTTCCAATGTTCACTCCATTGTAGCCTCTTGATGTTGTCAGGGTTGTTATTTAGTTTATTGTAATCAACATGGTGCCTCACTCTGCCATCTTCTTTTTTATATTTTTTATTGGACAAATTGTAATTATCAGCGAGATGATGAGCCGGGATCCACTCTTTTGTTTTGTTTTGCAATATCAAAGCATAACCCGCTCGATTTAATCGATCAGTAGTTTCTGACATTCTTTCGTAAATAGGCATTAACGATGTCCCCGAAATAAGATTTTCGGCTTCTCGGTAGGTGCCGTCTCTCAACATGAAAAGATGATTTGGAGTGCATCTTATTTCCGCACCGTTGTCCAAGGTCACTTTGACCAATTCGGCCTTCTCGCGCGTCATTCTCGGATTTTTTATTTCTGAAATTGAAATAAGGCCGGATTGATTCACAGTATAGGTATAATTCTTTTTCCCTTGTCTATGTTCCTCTATCAGATCTTCAAAATTTAAATTACGGCCATCGGTCAATTTTACCTTGGTATCCTTGGTGAAACAGCCAAAATTACCCTGGCCGAACACCAGCGGGTGGCGCATATTGAAGTCTTGCGCCATTCGCACCAATGAATCATAGATGGCGGTGTCGCCGTGCGGATGATATTTGGCCATCACCTCACCGACCACATGGGCGGATTTGCGGAATTTGCTGGTGTGCTTTAGACCAATATGCCACATGGCGTAGAGGATGCGCCGGTGCACCGGTTTCAGGCCATCGCGGACATCGGGCAAGGCGCGTGAGACGATTACACTCATGGCATAATCCAAATAAGAGGTTTTCATCTCTTCTACGATACTGATTGGCTCCACTTTGCCGATACTGCCGGAATGGGAAATTTGGAGGGCGGGTTGTTTGTCTTTAGGCATAAATAATCAAATTTATTCTTTGGTTGAACTGGTTTTTAATATCGGGATCATTATTTCATTCAGTAAATCATCCAGAGCCTTGTCCGCGTCGGTGCTGGTCGCAGTCGTTTCTTTTTTCAGTTGATCGGCGATAATTTCATCATTGGCTTGAATGGATTTCCAGATGTCGGCCAAGTCGCGGCGGCTGTTCGTCAACAGAGTTTCTTCAAAGCCTTGTGAATTTCGAACATCGTAAAATACATTTCTGATGTTGAATATCCAGATGGCAAAGATCATGAGCGTTACTATCGTCACGCCGGTCCAGAGCCAAATGATTTTTTTGGGGTGGGTGATGACCATCGGCGCGATTTCACTCTCATTCCTTTTTTCATTCCAATCCGTAAGCGGTACGCGACTGTTTTCTTCGGTATTTCCGGAATTATCCTCCATATTCTCCAAATCGCCGTCGGCGATTGCGTTGGCGTTCTTTATTTCTTTTTCAGCAATAACATCGGCGTTTTTAATTTCTTCGTTTTCCGCACTTTCAATTTTTTTGTTCGCGGAATCATTGATTTTATCAAAATAACCTTCTTTGATAATCAAAGCCGGAATCGTTCCCACCATTTTTTTTATGGTGGCGCGATCTCGGCTCGTTTGTTCGTTATCCCCATCGCTATTCGCTCGGTGATGGGTTTTTTGTTTTTTGTTTTTTTTATGCACGGACATATGCGTCAATTACGAATTACGAATTTCAAATTACGAATTGTGGCCGTTATCGTCGCAGTCGTATATCCATAATTCGCCTGCTCGGCGTAGCGAAGCGAAGCCGAGTAATTCTTAATTCGTAATTATTTACTCTTTCGCGAGCACAATCACTTGTGTGTCTTCGGTGGGCAAATCTTTCTTTTTCAAAATAACCTTGCTTTCGGCTTTTTGGGTGGCAATACCCATTTCTTTCAAGAATTTATCAATCGGCGCGGCTTTCGGGTCGTTGTCGCTTTGAAAAAACATCGGGATTACCACTCTCGGTTCCAGATCATTTATCAGCTTGATGGCCATCTCGGCATCATAGCTCGGCGCTCCGCCAACCGGCACGAACAGCACATCGGCATTGCCGAGCGCTTCGCGTTGTTTTTCCGTCAAAGGTTTTCGCGCCAGCCCCAAATGCGCCAAACTCAGGCCCTCGGCGTCAATTCTGAACATCACATTGCCCTCATCGTCCCCCGGAATGGCCGTCACCAAAATTGAAGAAACATCGCATTCCCCCGGAGTATCCAGTATGAACGGACTGCCGGAGACAGTAATGGAATCGGCGCGGCCACGGCTGTAGAGCACCACTTGCGGCGTGATACTGCGAGGAAACGATCCTTCCGCCGGTTGATAAGGGTCAATCACCACTACCACATCTTGATCCACCGGCTTGGTTTGTAAGCGGATGCCGGTCGTGCCTAGCCAGGAAATATGCATACGGTTGGTAATTATTTTTGTCGTTAAACGGGTATATTATATCTTATGGATGAAGAGTTTACAAGGGCATTATTCAATACAATCCCCCCGGGCCGCGCGTTCTCCCTCCCGCTCGCTGACCCTGCTGTCGGCTACATCTCAAAGCGCATCAGATTGGTGCGTTTTTGTTTGATTGAAATTTTGGTTAATTATTGGCCTGTTTTGGCGATTGCGCTACCACTTGCCAAACGGCAAAAACCGTGTTAAGATAGCCCCGTACAATTTTTTTATTAAATTAACTTCTTGTAAAAAACAAGAAGGCTCGGCTAATTTGGCTGGGTTAAGGCATAATATTTATGTCAAACAAACCGGTTTCGGATTCTACGAGCGTTTTTGCCGATCTCCTAAAAGAATATTTCGGCAAGGTTCCGCAAATCAATGATTTGGTCAAAGGCAAAGTCATTTCCATTGACAGAGGTGAAGTGCGGGTGGATATCAACGGCATTATCGTCGGCGTGGTGCGTGGTGACGAGCTTTTCAGCGAATCAAAGGAATTCGCGGACACCAAAGTCGGTGATGAAGTTGAAGCCACGGTCGTGGATTTGGAAAATGAATACGGCGAGATGGAATTGTCATTCCGCATTGCCGGCAATAAATTGGTTTGGGATCGGATGGAAGACGCCAAGAAATCAGGCGCGCCGACGACCGCCAAAGTGATTCAAGCCAACAAGGGAGGACTGATGCTCCAAGTAGACGCGTTGATCGGATTCTTGCCGGTATCCCAATTGAATCCGGAGCATTATCCCCGCGTTCCGGGCGGAGACAAAAATCGTATTTTGGATCATTTGAAACAGTTTATCGGCCATGATTTGCGGGTACGCATTTTTGATGTCAATCCGGATGAAGAGAAGTTGATTCTTTCCGAGAAAGTGGTCTGGGAAGACGAGCAAAAAAGCATTCTGGATTCCTACAAAATCGGCGACACGGTGGAGGGCGAAATCAGCGCCCTGACCCCGTTCGGCGCGTTCATGAAATTTGGCAATGGTTTGGAAGGCTTGATCCACATTTCCGAGATTGTCTGGCAGAGAATTGATCACCCGAAAGACATTCTCAAAGCCGGTGATCAGGTCAAAGCCCAGATTATTGACCTCAATAAATCAAAAATTTACTTGTCTCTCAAAAGATTGATTGATGATCCTTGGAAAGCGGTCAAAGATCGCTACAAAGTCGGTCAAACGATTGAGGGAGAAATCCACAAGATTGAACCGTTCGGTCTTATGGTGCGATTGGATGATCAGATTCACGGTTTGGCGCATATTTCCGATTTGTCGGAAACGCCGATCGCCGACAGTCGCAAATTCCTGGAACAATTCAAAATCGGCGAAATACGCAAATTTGATATTATCTCCATGGAACCGGCCGAGCATCGCCTTGGTTTGAGCGTGGAAGGGGTCGCCGGCCGCAAGTTAGCCAAGAAAACCAAAGAAAAAGCAGAGGAAAAGCCGGAAGAAAAACCGGAAGAAAAAACCGAGGAAAAGACAGAGGAAAAACCGGTTTGACAACTTGGAAAGAATTAAAAAAGACCGGCCGCGCAGGCCGGTCTTTTTTGCAGTGATTACTTTCGATTTGGATGTGTTATAATGAAAATACTGAATCCGACATTTTTAACAGTAATAATTATGAATAGCGAAACTACTAAAATATCAAAAATAGCGATTTTTCAAAAAAAAGAAATTCGCAAAATTATTCACAAAAATGAGTGGTGGTTTTCGGTTGTAGACATTATTGAGGCCTTAACTGGAACCGATAGATCTAGAAAGTATTGGAGTGACTTGAAGAAAAAACTCGTAAATGAAGGATTTTTTGAAGTGTCCGAAAAAATCGGACAGTTGAAATTAGTAGCTCCGGATGGCAAGATAAGAGAAACAGATTGTGCCAATACGGAAACTGTTTTTCGAATTATTCAGGCTATTCCTTCACCCTGAACACGGCTCTCATCATCGCGAGGAAATAGCTAACCCAGTGGCTTGATTTATTTCGTTATATAAGGTAGAATGAGGGTTGTCATTTGTTATTGAATTTTCACTATGAAAAATCTCCTGAAAAATTTCGCTTTCGTCATTCTGGCTTTATTCCTGGTCGCCGGTATTTTGAGTTTCGCGGATTTTAACGCGGAAAAGCCGGAGAATGTCGGTATCAGCCGGCTGGTTCAGGACATCAACCAAGACAAAGTGAAAAGCGTGGAGGTGGAGGGGGATACCCTCACTGTCCATCTGAAAGACGAAAAAGCCAAACCGCTGCAAGTAAAAAAAGAAATCAATCAATCTTTCACCGAACTCATGAGCAATTACGGAGTGGAATCGGCCAAATTGCAGGCCGTGGATGTGCAGGTGAAAGAAATGACCGGCTGGAAGTTTTGGCTCGCGGCACTCGTTCCGTATTTGTTTCCATTTTTGCTCATTATCGGCCTGGTTTATTTTATGAGCCGTCAAGTGCAGGGCGCCAACAGCAAAGCCATGAGTTTCGGCCAAAGCGCGGCCCGCCAAATCAAACCTGATGAAAAATCCAAAAAAACTTTCAAGGATGTGGCCGGCGCGAAAGAAGCAAAAGTGGAATTGGAAGAGATTATCGATTTTCTGCGCGATCCGCAAAAATTCACGGTGATGGGGGCGAAAATTCCGAAAGGAGTATTGTTGATGGGCGCTCCCGGCACCGGCAAAACCTTGCTCGCCAAAGCCGTGGCGGGCGAAGCCAATGTGCCATTTTTGCACATGAGCGGTTCGGAATTCGTGGAAATGTTCGTTGGGGTCGGCGCTTCTCGCGTGCGCGATTTATTCAGCAAAGCCAAAAAATCCGCGCCGGCGATTATATTCATTGATGAAATTGACGCGGTCGGTCGCAAAAGAGGATCGGGGCTCGGAGGCAGTCACGACGAACGGGAACAAACTTTGAATCAAATTTTGGTGGAAATGGACGGCTTTGATCCGCATATCGGCGTGATTGTCATGGCCGCCACCAATCGGCCGGATGTGCTTGATCCGGCTCTGCTTCGTCCCGGCCGTTTTGATCGGCGGGTGGTGATTGATATGCCGGACATCAATGATCGCGAGGAGATATTGAATGTTCATGTCGCCAATAAACCTTTGGCGGCGGGAGTGTCGGTTCGGAAAATCGCTGAACGCACTCCGGGTTTTTCCGGCGCGGATTTGGAAAATTTATTGAATGAAGCGGCCATCCGCGCCGTGCGTAATGGCAAGAAAGAAGTTTCAGAGGAAGATATTTTGCAGAGTATTGAAAAAGTTTTGCTCGGTCCGGAAAAGAAATCGCGCGTGATGACCGAACGGGATCGCGAAATGACGGCTTATCACGAGGCCGGACACGCGGTGGTTGGTCACTTCCTGCCGAATTGCGATCAGGTGCGCAAGGTATCAATAATCGGACGCGGACTGGCCGGCGGCTATACTTTGAGTATGCCGGGAGCCGATTCCCATTACAGCACCATCGCTAAATTCAAAGATGAATTGGCGATGTCCCTCGGCGGTTTTGTCGCGGAAAAAATGATCTATGGCGAAGAAAATTTGACCACCGGCCCGTCGAGCGACTTGAAAAAAGCGACGCAGGTGGCCACCTCTATGGTTGTGAAATACGGCATGAGCAAGAAACTGGGACCCCGCCAATATGGCGACAACGAAGGTCTGATATTCTTGGCCGAAGAAATCCACACCAAGAAGAATTACAGCGAAAAAATCGCCGAGGAAATAGACGCCGAAATCAACGGTTTTTTGAGCGAAGCGGAAAAGAGAGCGACAGAAATTTTGACCGCTCATCGTCCGGAAATGGACAACCTCGTGAAAGCCCTGATGGAGCGAGAAACCGTGGAGCAGGAAGAGTTCGCGACGATCATGGGAGGAGTGGTCGCAATTACGAATTAAAAATTACTCGGCTTCGCTTCGCTACGCCGAGCAGGCGAATTACGAATTATACGAATTGAGAGGCTCGGCCTCTCTTTTTGTATAGGAAAAAAATATTAGATGTGGTATACTTCATTCAATCGTAATTCGTCCGCCTTCGCTAAAGCTACGGCGGATAAAATAATTTTCTTCGACCGTCCGTAGCCCGATAGGGCGAAGGCGGTTAATTCGTAATTGTTATGTCCGAACCAACCTATCGTCAAGCCCTCGGCGAGAGCTGGAAACTTTCCTGGCGGCACAAGGGTCTTTGGGCCTTTGGTTTATTTGCCATGATCCTCGGACAAATGGGCGTGGTGGATATTTTCCTGAAAATGGGAATTACGGCCAACAACCTTGGCGGATCGGATTCCTGGACGGCCGTTCGTCTGATTTTTTCTCCCCGCTTTTGGCGGCTGGTCGCGGATTCGCTCAATCCCGGCCTGGACACCTGGGTTTGGTTGTTTTGGCTGATTATTACTTTGCTCGGATTCGCGGGCATGGTACTGTTTGTGGCGGTTTCCTGCCAAGGCGCGATTGTCCACGCCGCCGCCAAGTACGCCAAACGAGGCGGCGCTTTGCCGAACGATAGTAAGGCCTGGCACGCCGGCGTTAGCCATTTTTGGGGTCTTTTGGTCTTGAATATTCTCAAAAAATTATCCTTGCTTTTAATCGGCGGGCTGATTGTATCCATAGCGTTCGGTCTCGGATCGGTTGGAGTTTTCGGCCGGGTACTTTACATCATTGCGTTTATCGTCGCCTTGTTCGCCAGTCTGATTCTGTCTTTCCTCTTGGTTTACGCGGCCGGTTATCTGGTGGTGGAGAATGAGAAAATTTTAACCTCGGTTCGTTTGGCCTGGCAATTATTCGCGCGGCATTGGCTGGTAAGTTTTGAAGTCGGTTTGGTGGTTCTTCTCACCAATGTGGCGTTGCTGTTTATCATGCTTGCCGCCGTGGTCTATCTGTTTTTTTTGCCGATGCTCGTCGCCGATTATATCGCCATTTGGACCGGCGCGGTTTGGGTGTTCAAAATCGGCATCGGCGCCGGTTATGTCATTCTTCTTGTTTTCGCTTTTTTGGCGAGCGCGATTTTTTCCGTGTTCACGACCAGCGTCTGGACATATCTATTCACGAAGATGCACTCTCACGGCGTTACCAGCAAATTGCTTCGAATCATGGGTAAATCTCGCGTTTAGAATTTTTTATGTCCAAAGACCTGCCGAATTTAGGCGATTTGCTTAAAAAAACTCCACCCGCCAAACAATCCTCGGCCGCTCAAACGGCCGATGATGATGAAACGCGGGGTAAATTCGATTCCAAAATTTTGGAAATCAAAAAAAAGGAATTGGAATTGGAAGCGGAAAGATTGGCCGGACAGGCCGGTTTTCCTTATCTGAATTTGGAACGATTTCCAGTCAGTCAGGAGGCGTTGAAACAAGTCCCGCGCGCCGTCGCCGAGGAATTGCAGGCGGTTTGTTTTTTTGTGACGCCGGATGAAGTCCGCATCGGCGCCGTTGATCCGACTAGCGAGGATGTGGCGCAATTACTCTACGACACTGAAGAGCGCAATCATGTCAACGGCGCGCTTTATTTGATTTCGGAGCAAAATCTGAACAAGGTTTTGGAAATGTATAATCGTTTGCCGGTGGTGGCGGAGCTTACCAAAGATGTGGTCATCAAGAGTGAAGATATCCTACAGATTCAGGCCAATGTCAATGATTTTGACTCCGTGCGAAAATTGTTGAACGGAAAATCAACCACGGATATTTTGACGATCATCCTCGGCGCCGCCATGAAATTGGACGCTTCCGATGTGCATGTGGAAGCGGAGGCTCTGGATGTAGTGGCTCGTTTTCGCCTTGACGGTATTTTGCACGATGCCGCCCGCATTCCGAAGGAATTGCATAAACAGTTGGTGTCCAGAATAAAATTGATGTCCTCGTTGAAAATAAACATCAACGACAAGCCTCAAGACGGTCGGTTCACGATTAAATTTCCCGAGTACGATATGGATGTGCGCGTCTCGGTTATCCCGACGGTTTACGGCGAGAGTATCGTCATGCGGCTTTTGCGTCAGACCGAAGAGGGTTTGGATTTGGACAGTTTGGGAGTGAGAGGACGCGCCCTCGCCTCGCTCCGCCAGCAAATTGTGCGGCCGAACGGCATGATTATCGCCACCGGTCCGACCGGCAGTGGCAAAACCACCACTTTGTACGCCATTGTTCGTTTGCTAAATAAGCCGGGCGTGAAGATTCTTACCTTGGAAGATCCGGTGGAATACCGGGTGGAAGGAATCAACCAAAGCCAAATTGATCTCGGTCGCGATTATACTTTTGCCAAAGGTCTTCGTTCAATGTTGCGTCAGGATCCGGATATTATGATGGTCGGTGAAATTCGGGATTTGGAAACGGCGGATATCGCCATTCAGGCCTCGCTTACCGGACGTCTTTTGCTTTCCACCATTCATACCAACAGCGCGGCCGGCGCGATCCCGAGGTTTATTGCCATGGGAGTGAAGCCGTTTTTATTGACGCCATCCTTGAATTGCGTCATCGGTCAGAGATTGGTGCGGAAAGTCTGCGGTCAGTGCCGAATAAAAAAGCCGCTCGCGGAATTTGACGAAGATACACGAACCAAAACCGAAGCGGTCATTGCCGGACTGCCTAGTGTTGAGGCGGGGGAAGTGAAAGAAAGGCCGTTGGTTTTTTACGGAGCGAACATCGCCGGTCAATGCGTGAAATGCAATGGTCTCGGCTACAAAGGCCGGATTTCGGTATGCGAAATTTTGATAATGACTCCGGAAATTCAGCAGGCGATCAATAATGGCAATGTTTCGGAATTGGAAATTGAAAAAATGGCGAGGATCAACGGAATGCTAACAATGGCGGGGGACGGAGTCGTGAAAGCGCTCGACGGGATCACCACGCTGGATGAGGTATTCCGAATGACGGAGTAATCCGACTGAATTAATAATTACTCGGCTTCGCTCCACTACGCCGAGCAGGCGAATTACGAATTGTGTCCGTCCCGCGTTTAATTGCGGTTGTTAATTCGTAATTCACAATGGAGTGTGATATACTATTCCCGTTCAACATATCATCCGCGTTATGGTCAATAAAAAATTGGGAAATTTTAACCCGTCAAATTCAAATATTGTTCAGCCGGTGCGATTTTATAAAATCGTGGCTTTGACTTTTTTATTTTTGACAATTTTATTGCTGGGTTTGATCACTTTTGTTTCTTCCAAACGGGCGGAGATTACCATCACCACCCGTTCCGACACCGTGGATGCCGCTTTTTCTTTTGATGTCGGGCGCGAGGTGGAGAATATGCCGGTCAAGGCCACAGTGACGAGCACGGTGGTAACTGTCAGCAAAACTTTCAGTCCGAAAGGCGAGAGACAGATTGTCAGCAAGGCCGGCGGCCTCGTGACAATTTATAATGTTTCCAATATTCAACAGCCGCTCGTGGCCACCACTCGTCTTTTGACTGCCGATGGTACGCTTTTCCGCCTGAAAAACAGCACGGTAGTTCCGGCCCAAGGTCAAGTTGAGGTGGAGGTCTACGCGGATAAGGAGGGCGATATCGGCGATATCCGAACGGAGGAATTCACCATTCCCGGGTTAAATCTATCACGTCAAAAAGAAGTTTACGCGAAGAGCGATAAATCGTTGTCCGGAGGGGTGAAAACGGTGGGAGTGATCACTTCGTCCGATATACAGAAAGGAACGGAAGAAGTTTTGCAGGAATTGAAACAAGCCGGGGTGGATGAATTCCAGGCGCGATATGACGGAAAGAAAGTGGTGTCAACAATCGCTCAATATGCCATTGAACCGGATAAGAAAATCGGCGTGGAAACGGACTCGTTCGCCTTGGTCGGGCGTGCGACCGTTGTCGCCGTCATATTTGATGACAAGGAAATGAACGAATACGCGAACGACCTGCTCAATAAACAAATCGTGGACAACAGCGAAATTTTGGAATCAACCGCCGACGCGCCCGGCGTCACCATTGAAAATTTTGACTTGGAGAAGGGCACGGCCGTGGTCAAAGTTTTGCAAAACGGCGTGGTCAATATCGATCCGAACAGCAAGGAACTGCAAAAAATCATGTTTTTCGGCAAGTCCGAAGACGAGTTGCGACGCTACTTGCTGTCATTGAATCACATTCAAATCGTGGAGGTGAAATTCAAACCGTTTTGGAATTCCACGGTGCCACATGTGGCCGATCATGTAAAAGTGATGGTGAAGCAGACGACGATTGAATAATTACTAATTACTCGGCTTCGCTCCACTACGCCGAGCAGGCGAATTACTCGGCTTCGCTCCACTACGCCGAGCAGGCGAATTACGAATGGTGAGGTCTATTGACAAAATTATAGGAAAAGCATAAGGTAAACAAGTGATACGGTTGTACAAGAACCAGCCCAGTCGTTCCGCCCGGCCTCAAAAGTGGGGAAGCGGGCGACATGGTACCACTCTTGGAGTATCAAGACAATTTTCAGAGTAAAAAAACGGGTGGAACCGTCTTCCAAATGAAGACCCCGACAGGCGCGATATCAATTTTTTGGTAGGGTGTCGGTCGGGTTTTTTATTTATATCAAGGCAAAAGAATATGGATCAAGATAAATTGCAAGGCGTTCGTCATTCCTGCGCTCATCTGTTGGCCGCGGCGGTGAAACAACTCTATCCGGGCGCGCAAAACGCCATCGGGCCGGCGGTGGAGAACGGTTTTTATCAGGATTTTGACACGCTTGATTACAAAATCACCGAAGCGGATTTTCCGAAAATTGAAGAAAAAATGCGGGAAATTTTGGCCGGTTGGCAGGCGTTCGTGATCCGTGAAGTGACGCCGGAACAGGCGAGAAAAGATTTCGCCGACAATCCCTATAAATTGCAATTGATAGAGGATTTCGCCGGTCAAGGAAAAACCATCACGGAAAATAATCCGGGAAATTTCTTGGATTTATGCAAAGGCGGACATTCGGATAATCCGCGCGAGGAATTAAAACATTTCAAATTGCTTTCCGTGGCCGGTGCGTATTGGCGTGGCGACGAAAAAAATCGGATGCTTACAAGAATTTACGGCACGGCGTTCGCGTCCGCCGTGGAACTGGAAAATTATTTAACGATGCTGGAGGAGGCGAAGAAACGGGATCATCGAAAAATCGGCAAGGAATTGGATTTGTTCACTTTTTCCGATTTGGTCGGTCCCGGCCTCGCCCTCTGGACGCCGCGGGGCACGCTCTTGCGCGATACTTTGGACGATTTTGTTTGGGAATTGCGGAAAGCAAGGGGCTACGAAAGAGTGACTATTCCTCATATCACGAGTAGAGCGCTTTACGAAACCAGCGGGCATTGGCAGAAATTTTCCAATGATTTATTCCATATCACCACCCGCGAAGGCCACGAATTCGCCATGAAGCCGATGAATTGCCCTCATCATACTCAAATTTACGCGCATCTGCCGCGCAGTTATCGCGATTTGCCCCAGCGTTATGCCGAAACCACGATGTGCTATCGCGACGAGCAGACCGGTGAATTGCATGGTCTATCTCGGGTGCGCGCCTTCACCCAGGACGACGCGCATGTTTTCTGCCGACGGAATCAGGTTAGAGACGAATTTTTGCGAATTTGGGAGATCATTGATATTTTTTACGCCGCCGTGGGTTTTGGCGATTTGGCGGTTCGCCTGTCGCTCCATGATCCGGACAATATGGATAAGTACCTCGGCAGTCCGGAATTGTGGGCGGAAGCCGAAGAGAATATTCGGAGTATCGCCGTCGGTAAGGGAGTGAAATTTTTTGAAGCCAAGGGAGAGGCCGCTTTTTACGGACCGAAAGTGGATTTCATGGCCAAAGATTCAATCGGACGAGTTTGGCAGGTGGCCACTATTCAATTGGACATCAATTTGCCGGAACGGTTTGATTTGAGTTGCGTGAACGAACAGGGCGAAAAAGAGCGGATTGTGATGGTACATGCCGCCATTATGGGTTCTATTGAGCGATTTTTGTCAATTTTGATTGAACATCACGCCGGCGCTTTCCCGCTTTGGCTCGCGCCAACGCAGATTCAGTTGGTGCCGGTGTCGGTCAAACATCTGGAAAGCACCAAGGAATTGGCGGCCGAACTTGCGAGTGGCGGCGTGCGAGTGGCGGTGGACACGGCCGATGAAACCGTGGGCAATAAAGTGCGCAAAGCGGTTCAGCAAAAAATTCCGTATATCGTGGTGGTCGGGGACAAGGAATTGAGTGGCGAGCCTTGGACGATTCGCGTTCGCGGACAAGAAGAACAGATAAAGTTGACGAAAGAGGAGTTTTTGGAGAAGGTGAAAGAAGAAATTGCTGGTAAAAAATAGCCAAGGATACTGTCACCAAACTGGCAGATGTCATTCCCGCGAAGGCGGGAATCCAGTAAATTTGGCTAGGTAGTCCTATCGCTGGATTCCCGCCTTCGCGGGAATGACAGAAGAACGACATTCGGCGACAGCACCATATGGTCAAAACGCATAATAAAACATCCCGACTAAGTCGAGATGTTTTATTATTCGGATTTTTTTTGCTATTTCTTTAAAGTAGTCTTCAATGTGGCACTCCATAACGCTCCCCGAGTTTAGTTAAGTCATCAAGCAGTTTTCTAAGCTGGGATCCGTTTTTTAGACTTCCCAATTTGCGGAATCGCGTTGCCAATTTGGTCAATTCCGGTTTTGCTTCCGGCGCGTGTTTCAATATCAGAGTAGCGTAATCACTGAATCTTATTCTTTTACCGGAACTATCAATAAGTACTTGGGTGAATAATTTTTTGGCTGTTCTTTCATAGCGGCCATCGTCCAGTATTCTGTGCGGAGACATTGTGTCTTTGTCCATTGTTACGGGCTTTTCAGCTCCTTTCTTCGTTTGGCTTACTGACCATTCTGGTCCCGGGTGTCCGGCTTTCTCCGGTTTTGTCGGTAATACGGCTTCCGTATCCTCTTCCTCGGTATCCCCACTGACAGTGAGAGGAGTTTCAGTATCTAGCATTATTTCCTCCTTCGTCGCCCGAGTTTTAGCGACCGCGCCCGGCGTCACCCATTCGGCGTGGCTCAAATCGTCGTGCCTTTCGTCCCAACCTAGCCTTTGTATCTCCGGCGATAATCCGAATTTCGGTTTTGGAGTTGATTTTATTGGTTTCTTTACGGAATGGATGGTTTCGCCGGTTTTTGGAACGACGATATCAATTTCGGCATTTGCGGTTGCGGCCGTCGCTGTCGGTATTTTTGGAGTTTCACCGCGAGCTTCACTGTTTCTTCTACCAAAACGCTTGGTTGAGTCTTCTTCTGTCCGCCGAGATTGTTCTCTCAAAAAATTTGAATAGCCACCCTCCGGCTCGGTGTCAACTGTCGGTGCCTTGGCTACATGGGGATCTTGTTCATATTGGTTATAATCGGCATCAAATTCGTCGTGTACGGCCACGCCGATGCCACCCAGTATCGTAGCGGTGGCTGCTGCTCTACCAATATCTCCACTCCTGACGGTATTTCTCCTCGGCCTGGAATTAATGATTGGCGGAGTAGGCAGAGTTTCATTAACTAGTTCTTCTCTGCCGGCTATTTCATTTGCCCACCATTTGTCCTCCTCCGTGTTTGCCGGAGCCTCGATTGAACTATTGTCCGGGTCTGGCAGAGACTCATTCAAATCTCTAAACAACTTGTATTTTTGGTAGCGGGGATCCTTTTTCTGATTGATGGCCTTGTTCGTGAAAATCTTTTCTATAATACTTACTTTGGGATCGCCGAATCTGTCCAATTTTATGCCGGCCGTGTCCAATTCCGCCTTCGCTTCTTCCAATTGCGCGGAAACGAATTTGCTGAAAATTTTGGGGTTCAAAATTACCTCGCCATTGAGAAGGCGCGCGTTAGCCGTCAACTCCTCTAATAATGCCGCATCTTCGGTGAAGAGGGAACGAAATTGAGATGGAATCTCCATTTTCTTGAGCAAGGAAACAAGAACTTCCTTAACCTTCTTTTCTCTAAGAGAGAAAATTAGTTCTCTCTTATTATCCTCCGTATCTTTGGCATCGGACTCAGTCTCCAATCTTGGAATAATGTCGGTTCGTATCCCGGCTTCCGGTTCATTCCTTGATCTGGTATAGATTTTTGGCACTTCAAACCGGGTAAGTGATACTTCTTCACTAGCCTTACTAGAAACGGTCGGCTCGGGTGGCATTTTCAGAACCTTCAATAACCTAAATTTTTCTTTCGGTTTATTCGCAATTTTAGCAAAATCCACTGTTCCGCCGGTCGGAATGGCATCTTCTAAATCCTCATCCGTCAATTCGTGTTCCAATTCCGGAATCGGCGGAGGCAGAATTTCATCCTCAAGCAGACTTGAATCTAATTCAGTTTCCGCTGTGGTTTTTCCCTTCACTACATCAGCACGCTCTCGTCGGACGGATTCTGCGGTTCTTGTGGCAACTGCCTTCAATTTTTCCTTTATGGCCGAGGTTTTGCCTGAATGTCGATCTTTAACAGCGGTGATTCTTTCTTTTTCCGTTAAATCTTTCAGTTTTTCTCTGTTTGCCAATAGACTTTTTTCGTAATGCGTCTGTAGTTTCTTGGCGATATTGGGGTTAGTATGATGCATCATCCTGAGGATTCCGGAGAGCGCGTATCTAATGTTTTCCAGAAGTGTTTTTTTTAATCTTAATATAGCTAAAACATTGAGATCAAGACTATCTTTTTTCAATTTATTAATTTCTCGTTCCAGATTATCTATTTGCTCATCAACCTTCGCTATTTCCGTTTTATGGCGCCTTTCCCGCTCCAATTCGTCCGCGGTGGGAGGATTAACCAAAACCGAACCGGTATTGGTCGGTTCGCCTTGCCCGGCGTCTCGCTTGCCTTTGTCCGTGGTTTCAAATAATGCGTCCCCCATGTCCGCGTCTTCCGGTATTCTGGATCCGATGTCTGTGCCCATACTGGATTCCGTTGCCATGTATTATGGTAATTAAATTTTACTCGCAACCTTGTAAATAGTAATATATCATATTTCAGCGATTTTGTCAGTGTTATCCACATCCGGCTTGAAATTAATGATCATCCAAAAAAAATCCGGTGTTTTCTCATTTGCGCGTTCAACCTTGCTTTTTTGTCCATTTTGGATATACTAACAGCAGTGGGTTGATTTTGTTTGCTGAAATGAAAAATATGCAAAAAGATACTCAACACCTGCCAAAATTAGTCGTTATTCTCGGGCCGACCGCTTCCGGCAAAACCGGTCTAAGTCTCACTCTTGCCAAAAAATTCAATGGCGAAATCATCTCAGCCGATTCCAGGCAGATTTTTAAAAAAATGAATATCGGCACGGCCAAGCCGAAAGGAGAATGGCGCTGGAACGGATTGCGCAAGACTTTTTTCGTAGAAGACATTCCGCATCATCTGATTGATTTTTTGGATCCGGGAAAAGTGTTCACCGTGGCCGAATTTCGCGACAAAGCCTTGAAATATACCAAGATGGCCTATCAGGCCGGACGCGTTCCGATCATCGTCGGCGGCACCGGATTGTATATTTCGTCGGTCGTTGACAATTATATCATTCCGCGAGTGAATCAAAATCCCAAATTGCGCGCGAGTTTATCGGAAAAAAGCAACGAGGAATTGCTCGCGTTATTGGAAAATTTGGATCCGGAGGCCGTGAAGATAATCGATGTCGCCAATCAACGGCGGATAATACGGGCTTTGGAGGTTTGTATTTTGAGCGGTGAACGATTTTCCAAACAGCGGAAGAAAGGTGATGAATTGTTCAATGTTTTGCAGATCGGCATTGATATTTCTCGGGAAGATCTGTACCGGCGAATCAATGAACGCACTGAAAAAATGATGGAAGACGGCCTGCTTGGTGAGGCGCAAAGTTTGCTGAAACAAAAATACGGCTGGAATTTATCCAGTATGAATAGC
>ERZ1292633.1594-Hain-H41-02um-R1-1594-length-24307-cov-6_pt1 | contig 24307 bp, 18 predicted proteins | sample MGYA00564406_ERZ1292633 | MGnify/ENA primary metagenome ERZ1292633 (study PRJEB36523, sample SAMEA6512639) | groundwater metagenome | collected 2019-01-08 | study: AquaDiva: Metagenomics assemblies of 32 groundwater samples | reverse complement strand
TGGGCAGCGCACGCCTCCTCCGGCCCGCGACCTGGCAGGCGATGTGGACGAACGCAACCCTCACGAGCGGCGAGAGTGCCGCATATGGACTCGGTTTTGGCTTGACTCCGTACCGCGGTCATCGGCGGATCGGGCATATCGGCGGCGGCGATGGGTTTTCCGCAGCGCTTTCGCACTTCGTCGATGACCACGTCGCTGTGATCGCGTGCACGAACCTGAACATAGGCTTCGACATCAGCGCCCTCGCCAACGATATCTCCGCCCTGTACTTCGCCGACACGCCCCGCGGTGGTCGCTAAAACTTCGTCGCGGCGCGCCGGAGTGGGCGCCACCTGCATTGCTGCCTGGCAACGGCTTCCAGGTGCCGGCCCTGCGCTCCGTGGGCGCTACCTTTCGAAACATGCGACCAACAACTGCCCGCGCCGCCGCTGCTGCCAGGCGTAAGCCACTATCGCTCATCGTCAGACCCAGGCGAGGCACTCACGGTTCGCCGCCCAACAACTCGTTCCAGCGGACGCGCCAATTGCGGCGCGCCGCTGAACTCGAGTACCGTTAGGCGACAGTCGAACCGAAGGAGGTGACCCGTGAAGCTGAAGATAACCCTAATGATCGTCGCAGCGCTTCTCGCTCCGGTCGTTGTGCCCCTGCACGGGGCCGACCAGGGGAACTCTCAGGAACGCCCTGACGCCGTAGCCGTGGCCAAGAAGCTGATGGAGCGGGCCCGATACTGCGCCCTCGTCACCATTGGCCCCGACGGGCGAGCAGAGGCACGAACCCTCGACGCGTTTCCCCCCGAAGCCGACATGACGGTGTGGCTCGCCACGAATGCCGCCTCGCGGAAAGTGGAACAGATTCGGAACAATCCGCACGTTACATTGTTCTATTGGGACCAGCCGAGCATGGGGTACGTGACGGTCATCGGCGATGCGGCGCTTGTCGATGAACCGGCCGAAAAAGCGAAGCGCTGGAAGCCGGAGTGGTCGGGGTTCTATTCTGATGCGAATCGAGGAGCGGACTATCTCCTGATCCGTGTCCGTCCGCTCCGTCTCGAGATCGTCAGCTTCGCGGATGGCCTTTTCAACGATCCGGCAACAGGGCGCCCAGTGCAGCACCAGTTCCGCTAGCATCGCGGTCCGCACGCTGGTTTACAAAATGAGGTCTGTCGCCTAACCATTCGCTGCGCCGGACGTGCCCATTGCGCCTCGGCTCGCTTCGCTCGTTAAAGTTAGTGGGGCACGCCGGTGAGCTCAGGTTCCGTTAGGCGACGCTTGGAACATCGATCGCCTGCAATCTGCACTCGAGAATCGAGGGGGTCCATGAAGCGGCTGGCAGTCGTTGCATTGCTTTCGACGCTACTCGCCTCCTGCGTTCTCCGCGAATTCACGACTGACCTCTCGCACCACGCGCGCGCTATGACAGCTGTCGGACATTGCTTCTCCCTCCGGCAGGACGCTTTCATTCTCGAGGCACCGCGACGCATCACGATCGACAAACCCAATCGCGACGAACTCAACGTCTACGGCGTCATCTCGGTCTGGGAAGGAGCGGAGAGTGACCCGCGACAAGTGCTCAAACTTCCGGCTGGAACTCATCTGAGCGTCGAACGCGTTCTCTCTCACTACGCCCCGATGGTAGGCGACGTACTCACAACCTATGGCCGCCTCGGCGGGCAATTCAACAACCTATACCTCGACTCGTCCGAACTCTTCGAGTTTACGTTTTCCAAGGATCCCGTCCTCCCTGTTAGAGCGTACCTCGCACCATGCGACTCATCCGGCGTTGACGCGTCGCCTAACATTTCGCTCGAGCGGACAACAGGGCTTCGCCCTGTTGCTGCTCAGCTCATGATCCGTTAGGCGACCCGGCAACCGACGGCCTAGGCATGAAAGTCCGTATTCAGATAGGCGTCACGGCTCTGTTGCTTGCCACGGTCAGCACGCCCCTCGTCGCAGCACCCATGACTGAGACGGACCCCCTGATCGAGGTCAGCTGGCACGGCAAGGCCCTCGCGTACTCGCCCGCGTACCTTAGAACCCTCCGAACGGCCGTAGAGCAGCTCGCGGAGGGCGCCCTCTATGCCGAACAGGCCGAGCCTCCGGCGACCTCGACCGATCTCGTCATACTCGTGCGCTACGAGGCGCCCCTGTCCCTCAAGTTGCCCACGCGCGAGGCTCAATCGATCCTGGTTCGCCAGCTCTATTTGGCCACTAGCTCGGAAGCCAACAGTGGCTGGCCTGTACTTTTCGCATCAACCACCGAGACATCGTGGTTTCTCGCAAAATACAGCGGGCCTCTGGCTCTCGAGATCCTGTGCACGCCAGAGCTAGAGAGTTACGCACCAGCCGCAATCCGGTCAAGCTGCCAACTCGCACCCGGCGCGGGCGCGGCCTCGACGTGACCGGCCGGGAGGATGGGTAATAGTTTAGACCGGCATGATGGGTAACACTTTTCTGGTCTAGGCATGCAGCTTCCGGTCACGCTCTTCGAAGCGAGCGAGGAGCACGTCGTAGAAGTAGGTAGCCCACACTCCGTCGTCGATCTCCTTGAGTCCGATCCAGTCCTGCTTCAGGGCTTGGCTGATGAAGAGCTGCTGGCATTTGAAGCGGAAGGTGCCGGCGTTGCTCACGAATCGGACTTGGTAGTGGCCCGGCCGCCGAGCGCGTCATGCGGTCGCTCGTCGTTGTACTCGGCGCGAAAACGATCGAAGCTTCGTTGCTGAGCTCGGCGATTCGTCGCCGGCGGGCGCGTGGTCTCGGCCTTGAGCGTTCGATGCATGCGCGTTCTGCTTGATGAGTCGTTGCCGCGTGAACTGAACTGAGCCTTTCCCCGTAAGCCCGTCCAGTTGGAGTGTTGGTCCTCGACAGGGCTCCGGCCCGGAGGACGAGATGCGAAAGATGCCCAGGATGAAGCTGGTGGCCGCCGTCCAGCGAACGGTTCAGCCCGCTGCCGGCTCGAGCAGCGGTTGACCAGCCAGTCCGGCGCTCGACGACAGTTCGCCGACCCGCCGTCCTGCCCGCCGGAGCCGCATCGCGTTGATGACCACGAACACGGAGCTCGCGGTCATGCCGAGGGCGGCCGCCCAGGGAGGCACGAACCCCGCCGCCGCGATCGGCAGAATGATCGCGTTGTAGCTCAAGGCCCGGCCGAAGTTGCCGCGGATGACCCGCATGGTCCGCCGTGCCTGGCCGAACGCGAAGCCGAGATCCTCGCTGCGCGACGAGGCCAGGACGGCGTCGGAAGAGCTGGCGGCGAGAAAAGCGCCGCTCCCCATCGCGACCGAGACCGTCGCCGCCGAAAGTGCCGCGGCATCGTTGATGCCGTCACCGATCATGGCGACGGTCCGACCCCCCGCCACCAGCTCGCGGATGCGCTCGACTTTGCGTTCGGGAGAGGCTTCTCCCTCGGCTGAGCGGACGCCGAGCTCCGCGGCGACGCGAGCCACCACGGCGGGGTGGTCACCGGAGAGGATCAGGCATTCGATTCCCAGGCCGGTCAGGGTGTCGACCAGCTCGCGTGCTCCCGGTCGCAGCGCGTCCTCGAGGAGGAGGAGGCTCAGCGCCTGACCGGCTCGCCCCACCGCGACCGGAGTCCGCCCGTCCGCGAGTCTCGAGAGGAGCTGCGGAGAGAGCGGCGTGCCGATCGACAAGGCCACAAAGGCGGGCGCACCCACGGCGCAGGTTTCGCCGAGAAGGCGGCCGACGACCCCTTGGCCCGGGTGGTTGCACAGCGCCTCGACCGGCGCGGTCCGGCCGCCGGCGGCTTCCCGTATGGACCTCGCCAGCGGGTGCTCGGAGTCCCGTTCGAGGCCGGCGGCGAGCGCCAGCACCTCTTCCTGCGTCGAGCCGGCGCCGAGCAGAATCGCCGCCACTTCGGGTCGTCCCTGGGTCAGCGTTCCGGTCTTGTCGAAAACCGCGACATCGGCTCGGGCAAGCGTTTCGAGCGCCGCTTCCCGGGTGATGAGCATTCCGCGACGGGCGAGCGCGCCGCTCGAGGCGGCGAGCGCCAGCGGAGTGGCGAGGGAGAGAGCGCAGGGGCAGCTCACCACCAGCACCGCGATCACGGTGGGGAGCAGGCGATCCGGATCGAGCCGCCACCAGACGGCGGCGACCACGGCGGCCAGCAGCACCACCGCCAGCGAGAACCTTGCCGCGACCCGGTCGGCGAGCCTCGCGATAGCGGGCTTCGAGCCCCGTGCCCGATCCACGAGCCTCTCCAGGGACGCGAGGACGGTGGCCTCACCGACCGCGGTCACTCTGACATCGAGCGGCGACTCGACGTTGATCGCTCCTCCGATCACCGCGTCCCCCGGCGACTTGCTCACCGGCAAGCTCTCGCCGGTGAGCAGCGCTTCGTCGACGCTCGAAGCTCCCTCGAGGACAATGCCATCCGCCGGAAGCGCTTCGCCCGCCCGCACGCGCACTCGGTCGCCGGGACGGAGATCCGCGCTCGCGAGGAGCTCTTCGCCGCCATCGGGAGTGACCCGGCGGGCGGTGGCCGGGACCGGGCGCTCCAGCAGCTCGAGGTCGCGCAAGGCGCGCCTCCGCGCGCCGTTTTCGAGCAGCCGGGCGCCGTGCAGCAGGAAGAGGAACATCACGACGGAATCGAAGTAGACCTCCCCCTCGCCCGACCAGGTCGCCCAGGAGCTTCCCGCAAAGGCGATGAACAGGCCGAGAGAAACCGGCACGTCCATGCCGACCCGGCGCTTTCGGAGGTCCTCGAGGGCGCTGGTGAAGAAGGGCCAGCCGGAGAAGGCGAGAACCGGGGCGGTCAGCACCAGGCTCGTCCAGCGGAAGAAGTCCCGGAACGGGGTTTCCATGCCGGAGAAGGCGCCGGCGTAGAGCGCCACCGCGAGCGTCATGACCTGCATGCCGAGCGCCCCGGCGACGAGGAAGCGGAGCAGCCGATCGCGGCGCTCCGCCTCGAGGAGCGCGTGCGCCCTTCCCGGCTCGAAGGGGTGGGCGACGAGGCCGATGCGGGCGAGAGCGGCGAGGATGCCCGAGAGCTCGGCACGGTCGGGATCCCATCGCACTTGCGCGCGGCAGGCCGCGAAATCGATGCTCGCATGGAGCACGCCCGGAAGCCGCGAGAGGGTCTTTTCCGCCAACCAGACACAGGCCGCGCAGCGCAGATTCTCGAGCAGCAGGGAGACCTCGCGCTCGGATTCGCTGCGCCGCACGAAGCCGCGTTGCAGAACGGGGTGGTCCCAGGCGCGGAGCCGTTCGATTCGCGGCGGCAGGGGAGCGGGAGCGCCCGGAGCCAGGTCTTCGCGGTGGAGGTAGTACTCCTCGAGCCCCTGCTCGAGAATCGCCAGCGCCACGGCCTCGCAGCCGGCACAGCAGAGCGGCCGGGCCTCGCCCGCGAAGCGAATCGTCCAGCCAGCCGAGCGGGGCACCGGAAGTCCGCAATGAAAACAGGGAGCAAGCGCCACGCCGGCCGAACCTATGGCGGTGGCCGTGGCGATGCGCCACCCCTCGGGGTAGCGCCGGCTCTCCACCTTAGGGTGGCGAGTCGGCGTGCCGTATCGGCCTATCGTCCCCGTCGGAGATCGCGGAGGACGGGATCTCGCCGAGCAGCCGAGGAGGAGGTCCGGATGGCCGGAAGTGGGGAAACCTATAACCTGAACGTCGTGCGCCAGTTCGCCATCATGTCGGTGGTCTGGGCGATCGTCGGCATGCTGGTCGGCATCTACATCGCCGCCGAGCTGATCTGGCCAGGACTGAGCTTCAACCTGCCCTGGCTCACCTACGGTCGCATCCGGGCGCTCCATACCAACGCGGTCATCTTCGCGTTCGGTGGCAGCGCGCTCTTCGCGACGTCTTACTACGTCGTGCAGCGCACCTGCCAGGTGCGCCTGTTCGCAGGCAAGCTCGCCGCTTTCACCTTCTGGGGCTGGCAGACGGTGATCCTCGCGGCCGCGATCACCCTTCCCCTCGGGATCAGCACCACGAAGGAGTACGCGGAGCTCGAGTGGCCGATCGACATCCTGATCGCGGTCGTCTGGGTCGCCTACGCGATCGTCTTCTTCGGCACGATGTGGAGGCGAAGGGTCAAGCACCTCTACGTGGCGAACTGGTTCTTCGCCGCGTTCATCCTGGCGGTCGCGATGCTGCACATCGTGAACAGCCTGGCGCTTCCGGTATCGCTGACCAAGTCCTACTCGGCCTACGCCGGCGTTCAGGACGCCATGGTGCAGTGGTGGTACGGGCACAACGCGGTCGGATTCTTCCTGACCGCCGGCTTCCTCGGCATGATGTATTACTTCGTGCCGAAACAGACCGGGAGGCCGATCTACTCCTATCGACTCTCGGTCGTCCACTTCTGGGCCCTGATCTTCACTTACATCTGGGCGGGTCCGCATCACCTCCTCTACTCGGCGCTGCCGGACTGGGTCCAGTCGCTCGGCATGGTCTTTTCGATCGTCCTCATCGCCCCCTCCTGGGGCGGCATGATCAACGGCATCATGACCCTTTCGGGAGCGTGGAAGCGCCTGCGCACCGATCCGATCCTCAAGTTCCTAATCGTCTCGCTGTCGTTCTACGGCATGTCGACCTTCGAAGGTCCGATGATGTCCATTCGCACCGTCAACGCGCTCTCGCACTTCACCGACTGGACGATCGGCCACGTGCATTCAGGCGCGCTCGGCTGGGTGGGGCTGATCTCGATCGGATCGCTCTACTTCCTGATCCCGCGCCTTTTCGGCCGTGAGCTGCACAGCCTGAAGCTCGCCGAGACCCATTTCTGGCTGGCCACGATCGGCATCGTGCTCTACATCACCGCGATGTGGGCCGCGGGAATCATGCAGGGTCTCATGTGGCGGGCCGTCGACAGCGACGGCAACCTCACTTACAGCTTCATCGAGACGGTCGAAGCGATGCGTCCCTACTACATGGTGCGCCTGCTCGGTGGCCTGACCTACTTCAGCGGCATGATCCTGATGGTTTACAACCTCTGGAAGACGGTCCGGGCGGGTCGCGCGGTCGAGATCGCCGTGCCGACTCTCGCGAGCGCGTGAGGGAGGAGAGACGATGAGCTTCGAGAAAGCCCACGGTCGCTTCGAGCGCAGCATCGGCTGGCTCGCGGTCGGGATCCTGTTGATGATCAGCGTCGGAGGGCTCGTGCAGATCGTGCCCCTCTGGTACATGAAATCCGTGACCGAGCCGGTGGCAGGGCTCAAGCCTTACGGGGCGCTCGAGCTCACCGGGAGGGACATCTACCTCCGCGAGTCGTGCCTGGCCTGCCACTCGCAACAGATCCGCCCGTTCCGCGCCGAGACCGAGCGTTATGGGCACTATTCGGTCGCCGGGGAGTTCGTCTACGACCGACCCTTCCAGTTCGGATCGAGGCGAGTCGGGCCGGATCTTGCCCGCATCGGCGCGCGCTACTCCGATGCCTGGCACAAGGAGCATCTGACCGATCCGCGCTCGATGGTTCCGGAGTCGATCATGCCCTCCTACCCCTGGCTCGCCAGGAATCCGGCGGACGCCGCTTCGATCCAGGCCAAGATGAAAGTGTTGCGCCGTCTCGGTCATCCCTATAGCGACGAAGAGATCGCGGCGGCGCCGGGACTGCTCGCAGGCAAGACGGAGCTCGACGCGATCGTGGCCTATCTGCAATCGCTGGGAACGGCGATCCGGACCCGGAGGTGACCACCATGGATCCGAGCACACTGCAGGTGATCTGGACACTCGGAGCGTTCGCGGTCTTCGTGGGCATCGTGGCCTGGGCCTGGTCGCGGCGGGCGAAGGGCGGGTTCGCGGAAGCGGAACGAATGCCGTTCGCGGATGAGAGCAAGGGCGGAGCGGAAGGGAGTTGGCCTCGATGAGCGGATTCGAAAACGCATTCTGGCCGTGGATGATCGGAATCGCGACGATCCTGTCTCTGCTCGCCTGCTACGTCTTCCTGTTCTGGGCGAGTCGAGGTCGCCGGCCGACCGCGGAGGAGACGCTCCATCACGTCTGGGACGAGGACCTGCGCGAGAGCAACAACCCCCTCCCAGGGTGGTGGCGCTGGCTCTTTTACGGCAGCATCGCCTTCGCCGCCGGTTACCTGGTTCTCTTTCCCGGGCTCGCCATGTTCGAGGGAACCCGCAACTGGACGCAGGAGAGGAGATACGAGCTGGAGGTCGCGGAAGCCACGGCCCGCTACGCGGGCGTCTACCAGCGATTCGAGGGCAAGTCGATCGCGGCGCTCTCGACCGATCCGGACGCGCGTCGCATCGGTGAGCGTCTGTTCCTCAACCACTGCACGGCCTGCCATGCTTCGGATGCCCGCGGCGGCACCGGCTATCCCTCGCTGCGCGACGGCGACTGGCAGTGGGGCGGCGCACCCGAGAACATCGAAACCACCATTTCCGGCGGGCGACAGGGGCTCATGCAACCCTGGGGTGCGGTCGTGCCCAAGGACGGGGTCGAGAACCTCACGCAATACGTGCTTCAGCTCTCGGGCCGTCCCGCCCGCGGTGACGCCGCCGCGGCGGGCAAGCAGCTCTTCGAGCAGCTCTGTTTCTCCTGTCATCGACTGAGCGGTCAGGGGAATCCGGCGGTCGGAGGAGCGAACCTGACCGACGCGATCTGGCGCTGGGGGGGGTCGGAGGAGGCTATTCGCACCACGATCACCCATGGCCGGACCGGCACCATGCCGGCGCACGGGGAGCTCCTGGGCGAAAGGAAAGTGCGCCTGCTGGCCGCCTACGTCTACGGTCTCCGCGAGGAAGAGTGACCGATGCTGCGGAGCGCGGGTTCTTCTCGCGCCACGCCAAGATCTACCCGCGCATCGTCGACGGGCGCTTCGCCCGGCTGCGCGCCGGAGCGCTGGTGGCCACGCTGGGCGTCCTCCTGTTCACCCCCTGGCTCAAGTGGGGAGATCGCCAGGCCGTCTGGCAGGACTTCCCGCATCGCAAGTTCCATCTGTTCGGGCTGGTCTTCTGGCCTCAGGATCTGATCTATCTCACGGCGCTGCTGGTCATCGCCGCGCTTTTCCTCTTCCTGGTGACCGCCCTGGCGGGGCGGGTCTGGTGTGGTTACGCCTGCCCGCAGACCGTCTTCACCCAGATCTTCGTCTGGATCGAGCGTGCCTTCGAAGGCGATCGCGCCGAGCAGTTGCGTCTTTCGCGACACGGGTGGACGGCGGGACGCCTCTTCCGGCTGGTCGGGAAGGGGTTTTTCTGGGCGCTCGCGGCGCTCGGCACGGCGGTGAGCGCCGTCGGCTACTTCGTTCCCATCCGCGAGCTTGTTCCGGCGCTCTTCGCGGGGACGGCGCCGCTGCTCGCTTACATTGCGCTCATCGTCGTCACCGCGGCGATCCTCCTCTTCGCGGGGCGCATGCGCGAGCAGGTCTGCATCTACATGTGCCCCTACGCGCGGTTCCAGAGCGCCATGTTCGACCGGGACACGTTGATCATCTCGTACGACACGAAGCGAGGCGAACCGCGCGGAGCGCTGTCCCGAGACGAGGCCGCCGCGTCCCGAGCGCTAGGCTCCTGCATCGACTGCAGTCTCTGTGTGCAGGTCTGCCCGACGGGAATCGACATCCGCAACGGCTTGCAGTACCAGTGCATCGCCTGCGCTTCCTGCATCGACGCTTGCGACGAGGTCATGGACCGGGTCGGCGCGCCGCGCGGCCTGGTGCGCTACACGACGTTCGACGCCCTCGAAGGGCATCCGACGCGGCTGGGCCGGCCCCGAATCTTCGCCTACGGTGGCCTCATTCTCGCCCTCGTGGCGGCGCTCTCGTACGCCATCGCGCATCGCGTGCCCCTGGAGTTCGACGTGCTGCGCGATCGCAACGCGACGTACCGCGAAGTCGGCGACGGCCGCATCGAGAATGTCTACCGGCTCAAGGTCCTCAACATGGATCAGGTGGCTCATCAGTACGCCCTCGACGTGTCGGGTCCCGATGAGATCGCGGTCGTCTATAAGCCGGAGGAGCTGCTCGTCGGCGCGGGAGAAAACCGCGACCTGGCCATCCGGGTGCGAGTGCCGCCGGAGAGCCTGGTGACGCGCAGCTCCGGCATCGACTTCCGCCTCGCGTCGGTCGACCAGCCGGAGATCGCGGTCCGCAAGGAGAGCCGGTTTCTGGGACCCGCGCCCCGGCCCGGGCCGGAGGAGGGGGCGGACGAGGAGAAGGAGGAGGTGCAATGAGCCTGACGCGAGCTCAGAGCGCCTGGCGTCAGCCGATGTTCTGGCTGGTGGTCGGCCTGCCGCTCGTGTCGATCGCCATGAGCACGACTTACGCGGTGATCGCGTTCCGGGTGTTCGACGGCGTCGTGGTGGACGACTATTACAAGCGCGGGCGGGCGATCAACCGGGTGCTGCGGCGCGACCGGGCGGCCGAGGATGCCGGCATGACCGCGGTGGTCGAGCTCGACCCCGAGAGCGGGAACGTCGACCTGGCGCTCTCGGCGCGCGAGGTCGGCAGCCTTCCCGCGGCCGCGACGCTGCACTTCCTCCACGCCACCCGCGCCGGGGTCGACCGTCTCGCCGAGCTGCGCCGTGGCGTGGATGGGCGCTATCGCGCGACGATCGCGGGGCTCGCTCCCGGCAAGTATCACGTGCAACTCGAGACCGAGAACTGGCGGCTCGTCGGGCTTCTGCGCTCGCCGGCGGAGAGCTCGTGCGCGCTCTTGCCGGCGCTCTGAGGCGGGCGCTCTGGATCTCGACGCACGCCTCGTCGCTGCCTTCCTGACCGGGCTCCTGAGCTCCGGCCACTGCTTCGGCATGTGCGGTGGCATCGTCGGCGCGCTGGCTCTTCGAGCCCGGTCGACGGGTCAGCCGAGCGCCCAGCTTTCCCGTCTCCTGGCCTACAACCTGGGACGAATCCTCACCTATGTCGGTCTCGGCGCCGCCGCGGGAGCGCTGGCCGGCGCGGTGGCCGATCGCTTTCCGGTCGCTCTGGCACAACGCGGCGCGAAGCTCTTCGCGGCCGCCTGTTTTCTGGGCCTGGCGCTTTACCTGCTCGGTCGGCCGGGTGTGCTGGCACCGCTCGAGCGGGCTGGCGCGCGGCTCTTTCGCTGGGTGCAGCCTCTGGGCAGGCGATATGTCGACGGAGCTACCCTGGCGGGCACCATGGTGCTTGGCGTGGCCTGGGGCTTCCTCCCCTGTGGTCTCGTCTACTCGACTCTGGTACTCGCGGCTACGGCGGGCTCCGCTCTGCGTAGCGGGCTCGTGATGCTCGCTTTCGGACTGGGCACTCTACCGGCGCTTGTCGCGGCCGGTTTCGCGTCGCGAAGCATCGCCCGCCTGGCGCGCGCCGCGACCCTGCGACGCGTCGCGGCGGGGGCCTATCTCCTCGCCGCGCTCTGGCTCACTCGCGCCGCCTTCCTCCCGGCGACAATCAGCGAGTCCGGCGATCCCGGCGCGCCCGCCTGCCATGAGGGCCCGGCGGTCCGTTCTACCCTTCCGTCAGCCGGTTCTTGAGGGCGTAGGCGACGACCCTCCATCAGCGCGACGTCCTCGGGAACGGGTCGTTCCAGCGCCAGAGTCGAAGAGGCAGGCCGCGCCCGCTCACCGCACGCCCTCGACGACATAGAGCGTGCCGACGATGCGCGTCACGCCGTAGGCGTAGGCCTTCTCGTCCGCCGAGAAGGAGACGCCTTCGAAGTTGAGCAGGCCGGCGCGGTCGGCGGGCGCGAGCTCGCGCAGGAGCGTGCGCTCTCCCGTCTCGAAGTCGACGCGATCGACGCGACCGGGGATCTCGGTGGGACGATAGACCAGGATGGAGCTGCCGTCCGCGCGCCAGCCGAGAATCTCGTCGCGCGCGTCGAGCCCCGGGACGGGAACGCCCTCGCTGGCATTGGAACCAGCGGAGCCAGAAGAGCCAGCCGAACGGTCGATCCGGTGTTTCCGGAATCGGCCGTCGGGCGCGAACGCGATGACCGACGTGGCGTCCGGCGAGCAGCGGCCGTGGATCGTGCCCTCGGGAGTTATCGCGCGCGCCGGCCCGGGGGAACCGCCGCCAGCGTCATCGAGATCGAGCAGGTAGCCGCGCGACGCTTTGCCAGCTTCGTTTCCGAAGTAGCAGACGCTGCGTCCGTCGCGCACGTAATCCACGAAGTCGTAGGCCACGAAGCCGGTGGCCGAGATGTCGCGCGGTTCGCCCGCGCCGGTCGGATAGATCATCAGCCGCGGCGGGTCGTCCATGACGACGGCGAGCACCGAGGATCCGTCCGGCGAGAGGCCGGCTGGAATACCGTCGCCGAGCCGGACCGGAGGCGAGCCGTCGGCGGGGCGGAAGAGGACCGAATAGAGGTGACCCGAAAGCTCCGAGCTGTCGCCGAAGAGGAGGCTCCGGCCGTCGCGCGACAGGATCGGCGTGTAGGAGGCTTCGAGCCAGGGCAGGTCGCGCTCGGCCGGAGCCCCGGCGAGAAACGCGGTGACGCTGGACCGGCGAACGTCCGTCGAGGCCAGCAGCCGTCCGTCCGGGGATACGTCGTGAAGAATGAGCCCCACCGGAGCCGCCAGTACGGTCCGCACCGAACCATCGAGCGCGAGCTCCAGAATCGAGGAGTCCGAACCCTTCTCCGACGCCGAGAACAGGACTCTCTTGCCGTCCGCGGACCAGGCGAGGCCCTCTTCGCCCCAGTACTCGGGCGACGTCGCCACCACCTTGCCGGCGAGGTCGGCGACCACGACCCGGCCGCGGTTGTCGTTGGTGAAATCGTGCGGCATGTAGGCGATCAAGTCCCCGCGCGGCGAGATGCGGACGTCGCTCACGTAGCTCGTCGTTTCGGTGAGCACCTTGCCGAGCGGGTACTCGAGCCGGCTCCGGCCTTCGACCTGCCGCACGATCGCGAGCTCGGCGCCGTCGGGTGACCAGGCCGCCGCGGTGACATCCTTCAGGACCTCGCGCGGCGCCGCCTCGGCGAGCGCCATGCGCGCCAGGGTTCCCCGGTAGGTGCGGTGCGATTGATATCGGGCCTGGGTGAGGAGCGCCAGCTCGCCCTTCGAGGAGACGCCCAGGAGCTGAACCCCCGGCTTTCCCACCGGCCGCGGCTGCGGATCCTCCGGGCCGCGGATGAAGAGCTCCGAGATCGCTCCATCCCGCGCCGCGCTCACCACTACGGTTCGGCCGTCCGGGGTGAAGCGCGCGTTCGAGATGAACTGGGGGGCGAAGGTGAGCTTCGTGAAGCGCGGGAACTCGGGCTTCGCGGTCGCGAGACGCCAGGCGATCACCCCGGCGACCCCGGCGATCACCGCGAGGATCGCCGCCGCGAGCCAGGCGACGCGCCCCGAGCGCAAGGCTCCACGAGGCGAAGCCGCGATCGCTCTCGCGGCCGCGACCCCGCCACCGCCGCGGATCGCCTCTTCGAGCACGAATCGCGCATCGCCGATGTCGCGCAGCCGGTTCTTCGGATTGCGCTCGAGGCAGCGCGCCAGGAGCCCGCGAATGCTGGCCGGTGTCGAATTGGGCAACTTCGCGAGATCGATTTCCGCCTTGAGCACCTCGGCGAGCGTCTCGGGCACGGACTCGCCGGAGAACAGGCGCCACCCGGAGAGCATCTCGAAGAGCACGACGCCGAACGCCCAGATGTCGGCCCGCTTGTCGACCGAAGCACCTTTCGCCTGCTCGGGCGCCATGTACGCCGCCGTGCCGAGGATGACGCCCAGCTGCGTCGCGCCGAGCGTCAAGGTCGGCGAATGCGCGAGCGCACCGGCCGCGCCCGACGCCACGCCGGCCGGATCCATCGCCTTCGCGAGACCGAAGTCGAGGACTTTGATTTTTCCTTCACTGGAAGCCTTTATGTTCTGTGGCTTCAGATCTCGATGAACGATCCCCTTCTCGTGCGCCTCCTCGAGCGCCAGCGCGATCTCGAGCGCGAGGCCGAGGCTCTCCGCGACGGAGAGCGGTCCGGCCTCGAGGCGCTCGGCGAGCGTCGGACCGGGGACGAGCTCCATCACCAGCGCCCGCGTCTCGCCGCTCGCTTCGAGCCCGTAGATCTGGGCGATGTTGGGATGATTCAACTGCGCGAGCAGCTGCGCCTCGCGCTCGAAGCGCGCGAGCCGCTCGGGATCCGCGGCGAAAGCGGCGGGCAGGGCCTTAATCGCGACCTCGCGATCGAGCTTCGTGTCGGTGGCCCGCCAGACCTCGCCCATGCCGCCTTCGCCCAGCCTGGCGGTGATCCGATAGTGGGCGAGCGAGTCGCCGGGTGCAAAGCTCATCGTGGAATTCTCGATCCGAGTCTATCCGCACGCCTCGAGCGGATCCCTTGCCCCGCCGCTGGCTGCTCCGCCGGAGGCGGGAGAGGCCGTCAGCCTTTGTCGATCGGCGGCACGTTCATCCGCCGCAGCAGGTCGGCGAATCGCGGGTCGGAGGCGAGCGCCGCGAAGGCGGGGTCGTGACCGATCCAGGGCATCCAGCTGAAGCGCACGTCGAAACCGGCCTCCAGCCAGCGAAACGCCTCGTCCCGGTCGCCCAGCGCCGTGTGGATCTTGGCCAGCCCCCAGGTGCCCATCGGAGTCGGCTTCGTCGCGAACCCGGCCGCGATCTCGCGGGCTTCCTTCGCGCGTCCGGCGAGAGCGTAGGTGTGCCCGAGCCCCCAACCCACCGCGGGGTTGGCCGCGATCGCCTGCTCATGCGCCGCGATCGCCTCCTCGAAGCTGCCCCTCTGCGCGTAAGTGTCGCCCAGCACGCGCAGCCCGGCCGCGAAGCCAGGATTCAACTCGAGCGACTGCCGCGCGACGGCGATCGCCTCGTCGTACTTCCCCGCGTACCGGTACATTCCGGCCAGCCAGGCGCCCCAGACCGGTGTCAGCGGATCGAGCTCGATGGCGCGCTTCATCTCGGCGTAGGCCTCTTCGCGGCGGCCGACGAGCTCGAGGTACCAGGCGTAATGGCAATGAGCTTCCGGCAGGCTCGGGTTGAGGTCGAGAGCGCGCCGGAACGCGCGCTCCGCGCCGGCCCAGTCCCACTCCGAGTAGAGCGCGATCTCGGCCAGAGCCTCCTCGGTCTCGGCGAGTGTTTCCCCCCGCTTCATCGCCTCGTCCGCGGCCGCCCTCGCCTTGGCGAACGCATCCGGCAGCGCGTCGTGCCCGATCAGGGCGTAGCCGAGCGCCAGCCCGGCGTACGGCAACGGGCTCTCGGGATCGCGCGCGATCGCCTCCTGCATGTAGGCGATCCCCTTCTCGAACCCCTCGGGCGTGAACCGGTTGAGCTGGAATCTCCCGCGAAGATAAGCCTCATGGGCGACGGGGTCGACCCTTGCCGCGCTGGCGAGGCGGGACTCCTCCTCGCGGGTGAGCCGGAGACCGGCCTGGCGGGTGATTGCCGCGACGATCTCGTTCTGCAGCGCCAGAACGTCGCGCAGCTCGCGTTCGAACGAGCCGGTCCAGAGCTGAGCTCCCGTCGCCGGCTCGACGAGCTGGGCGGTGACCCGGATGCGGGTGCCGGAGCGCAGCACGGCGCCGGTCATGAGCGTCGCGACGCCGAGCTCGCGCGCCACCTGTGCGAGGGGCTTGTCGGACTTCTCGTAGCGCAGCGCCGAGGCGCGGGCGATCACCCGGCGGAGCCCGCCGAGCCGTCCGAGCTCGTTGATCAGCGCCTCGTGAATCCCGGCGGCGAGGAAGCCCTGGTCGGGATCGCCGGAAAGGTTCTCGAACGGAAGCACCGCCAGCGAGTCGAAGCTCGCCGCCGCCGCGGCGCCCGTGAGTCGACTGCGTACGCCGGCGACGTCGAGGGCGAAAAGCGCGGCGACCAGAGCCACCAGAGCCAGAACGAGACCTGGCGCCGCAAGCGAGCGGCGCCTCTTTGCCCGAGCCCGAACCGCCTGGCGCGGGATCGCAGCGCCCCCTCCCGACTGCACCACCTGCAGCGCCGCCAGCACCTCGCCCGCGCGTTGAAACCGCTCGCCGGGCTCCTTGGCAAGGGCGCGCTCGATGACCGCCGCGAGCGGAGCCGACACCGTCGGCGGCAGCGGGGAGGGCGGCTCGGTGAGGATCGCCGAGGAGAGCGAGAACGCGGTCTCGCCCGAAAACGGCCGCCGCCCGGCGGCCATCTCGTAGAGCACGATGCCGAGCGCCCAGATGTCGCTGCGCGGGTCGGCGGGCTCTCCCCGCAGCTGCTCCGGCGCCATGTAGGCCAACGTGCCGGCGACCGTGCCGGGCTCGGTGAGCGGATGCCGCGAAAGCGTCGTAGCGTCGCCCAGGTTCTCGTCGGCCAGCCGTTTCGCGAGGCCGAAGTCGAGCACCTTGGCGCGACCCTCGGCGGTGACGACGACGTTGGCGCACTTCAAGTCGCGGTGCACGACGCCCCGCTCGTGGGCGTGCGCGAGAGCCTCGGCGATCTGCGATCCGAAGCGCAGGGCCGCCTCGCGCGAGATCGCGCCCGCCGCGAGGCGCGCGGCGAGCGACTGCCCTTCGACCAGCTCCATCGCGATATAGGCCCGGCCCTCGACTTCGCCGACGTCGTGGATGGTGCAGACGTTGGGGTGATTGAGCCGGGAGGCGAGGCGCGCTTCGCGCAGCAACCGCGCGCGGGCGCCCGCGTTTTCGAGCGTCGCGGCGGGAAGCACCTTGATCGCGACCTCGCGCTCGAGCCGCGTGTCGGTGGCGCGCCAGACCTCGCCCATGCCGCCTTCGCCCAGCTTGGCGGTGATCTCGTACGCGCCGAGCCGTTGTCCGATCATGCGGCGCCGATCCTGAAACGCCCCCTTCTCATCGCACGCCCTCGACGGCGAACAGCGTGCCCACGAGGCGCCCCATGTCATAGGCGTAGGAGCGCTCGTCGTCCGAGAACGAGATGGACCCGATGCTGTAGATACCGACTCGGTCGGCCGGCGCCAGCACCCGGACCAGGGTCCGCTGACCGGAGGCAAGATCGAGCCGGTCGACGCGCACCGGGATCTCGGTCGGGCGATAGACCAGGACCGATCCGCCGTTCGCCTCCCACTGGATGATCTCGTCGCGACGGTCGAGGCTCGGCACCGGGACACCCGCGCCCTCTCCCGCGGACCGCCGCGGATCCAGCGGAAAACGCCGGAACCGACCGTCCGGCCCTCGCGCCAGGGCGGTCGCGCCGTCGGCGGAGACGCTGATGCCGCTGGTGCCTTCGGGCGTCACGGCGCGCGCCGAGCCCGCCGCGAGATCGCGCACATAGCAGCGCGAGGCCTTTCCGGATTCGGTGCCGCAGAACACCACGCTCCTGCCGTCGCGGAAGAATCGCGCCGTTTCGTACACGTACGCCACGAAACCCGCGCCGGAGATGTCGCGCGGCTCGCCGGCGCCGGTCGGGTAGATCATCAGACGCGGCGGATCGTCCATGACCACCGAAAGGACCGACGCGCCGTCCGGGGAGATATCGCAGGCGCTGCCGTCGCCGAGCCGCACGGGCATCGAACCGTCGGCGGCACGAAAGAGGACCGAATAGAGACTGCCCGAAAGTTGCGACTGATCCGCGAACGTGACGCTCCGTCCGTCGCGCGACAGCACCGGATTGACCGACTGGTCGAGCCAGGGCAGCTCGCGCTCCTCGGAAGCACCCGCGAACCGGGCGAAAACGACGTTGCGCTCGAGGTGCGTCGAGACGAGCAGGCGGCCGCTCGGCGTCGCGTCGTGGACGATGAGACCGGTTGGGACGGACAGCACGTCACGAACGGTCCCGTCCATGGCGAGGGCGCGGATCGCGTATTCGGGGCCGCCCATCGACGCCGAGAAGAGGACCTCCTCGCCGCCCGCGGTCCAGGCGAGCCCCTCTTCGCCCCAGTACTCGGGCGACGTCGCGACGACCGCGCCGGCTCGATCGATCACCACGACGCGGCCGCGGTTGTCGCCGGGAAAGGCGTGCGGCATGTAGGCGATCCGGTCGCCGCGCGGCGAAACGCGGAGGTCGCTCAGATAGCCGGTCGATTCCGCCAGAACCTTGCCGATCGGATGCTCGAGCCGGCTCATCCCTTCGACTTCCCGGATGATCGCGAGCTCCGCGCCATCCGGGGACCAGTCGGCCGCCGTGACGTCGTGGAGGACCTCGCGCGGCGAGGCTTCGGTGAGCGGCATCCGGGCGAGCGTTCCCGAGTAGGTGCGATGCGACTGGAAGCGCGCCCGGGTGAGGAGCGCCAGCTCCCCCTTCGACGAGACCGCGAGGAGCTGCGCGTCGGGTCTTCCCACCGCTCGCGGCTGCGGATCCTGCGGGTGGCGGATGAACAGCTCGGAGGTGTTGCCCTCGCGCGCCGCGCTCAGCACGATGGTCCGCCCGTCCGGCGCGAAGCGCGCGTTGGAGATGAACTGCGGCGCGAAGGTGAGCTTCTCGAAGCGGGGCTTCTCGATCGGTGCGCCGATCGCTCTCCAGGCGACGACGCCCGCCGCGACCGCGACCCCGGCGATCACCGCGAGCGCGGCCGCCGCGAGCCAGGCCACGCGCTCCCGCCGCGTCACGCCGCGAGGTGGCGTTGCACCCGCTGACGCGCGCTCGAGCGTGCCGTCGCCGCGGATCACCTCGTCGAGCACGATGCGCGCGTCGGCGATGTCGTGCAGCCGGTTCTTCGGATTGCGCTCGAGCAGATGGCGCAGGAGCCGCCGGATCGCCGCCGGTGTGGGCTCCGCCAGCTTGCCGAAATCGATCTCGCTCTTGAGCACTTCGGCGAGCGTCTCGGGCGCGGTCTCGCCCGCGAACAGGCGCCGGCCACTCAGCATCTCGTAGAGCACCACGCCGAACGCCCAGATGTCGGCGCGCTTGTCGACCGAAGCACCCTTGGCCTGCTCGGGGCTCATGTAAGCGGCCGTGCCCAGGATCACCCCGAGCGCGGTGCCGTGCATGGCGGTGAGCGTCGGCGAGTTCATCATCGTCGGCGAGCGCGCGACGTCGGCCGCGCTCGACGAGCTCGAAACCGGATCCATCGCTTTCGCCAACCCGAAATCGAGGACCTTCACCGTCCCGTCGAGCGCCGCCTTGATGTTCTGCGGTTTGAGATCGCGGTGGACGATCCCCTTCTCGTGCGCCGCCTCGAGCGCCTCGGCGATCCGGCGGGCGATCGCGATCGACTCCTCGACCGGCAGCGCGCCGCGCTCGAGGCGCTCGGCGAGCGTCGGACCGGGGACGAGCTCCATCACCAGCGCGCGGACGCCGTCCGACTCCTCGAGGCCGTAGACCGAGGCAATGTTCGGATGCTGGAGCTGGGCGAGGAGCTGCGCCTCGCGCTCGAAGCGCGCCAGGCGCTCCTTGTCCGCGACGAAAGCCGCGGGCAGCACCTTGATCGCGACATCGCGCTTGAGCTTCGAGTCCGTCGCGCGATAGACCTCGCCCATCCCGCCTTCGCCGAGCTTGTCGGTGATTTCATAGGGACCGAGTCGGCGTCCGATCATCGCTCTCCGATCATTGCGTTCCGTTCAACCCGCGCCTCCCAGCTTCCGTCGCAGCTCCTCCGCCCAGCCGAGGACCAGCACCGTGCGGGTTCGCCCGCGCGCCTCGGCGGCGAACGGAAAGAGCAGCAGCCGGCCGTCCCCGCCGACGACATAGCCGGAGTCTTCGGTGCGCAGCGTCGGCCGCTCGACGCGATAGCTCGAGGTGCGCCCGGGCGCGAGCGCGCCGCCTGCTTCGCGCACTTCCCGCCGCGACAGGCCGCCGCGCCACCAGTAATAGACCGCGCTCCCGTCGACCGCCCAGCGCGGCTGCGCGCCTCCCGATTCCGACAGCTGCCATCTTCCACCGCCACCCGAAAACGAGCGCGCGTAGATCTCGGCCGACCCCGACTCGTCGGACTCATAGAGCACCCAGCGGCCGTCCGGAGAAAAGACCGCCCGGCTCTCGTTCGCCGGTGTCACGAGAAGCGGCTCCGGCGCCCGGTCGGGGCGCTCGGGCCAGGCGACCCAGATGTCGGAGTGGGTTTCCGGCGAGCGTTCGGTGAAGAGCAGCGCGCCGGTCACCGACCAGGAGGTCGGAAAGCGCGCGTTCTTGCCCGGAGCGATTCCGACCGGCTCGCCGGCGCCGTCGACGCGCATCTTCACCATGCCGCGCGTCGCGCCCTCCGCGAGATGCGAGTAGGCGATCGAAGCGCCGTCCGGGCTCCAGACCGGGTGCTCGTCGCGGCCCCCGAACGTGAGCCGGCGGCGGTTTCCGGTCGAGAGGTCGAAGATCCAGAGATCCGATCGGCCGACCGAGTAAAGTTGGAGCGCCAGCGAGTGCCCGTCGCGGGCCAGCGCCGGCTCGTAGTAGAAGGCGGGCTCAAAGGCCACCTTCCCGAACGCCCCGCTTGACGGGTCGAGCCAGGAGATCTCGACCGCCTCGTCGGACCTGCCGGTCGAGTAGATCAGCGTGCCGTCGTCGGCGACGTCGAACTGCGCGCCGCCGCTCCAGTCCGAATAGCCGATCTCGTCGAGCACGCGCGCCGGCTGGCGAGTGAGCCGCCCCGCCGCGAGATCGAGCGGCGCCGCCCACAGCGCGCGGTCGCGCGCGTAGAGCAGGAAACCGTCGCGCGTGATGCGCGGATAGCTGCCGCCGCGGTGGAGCACGGTCCGCTTGCGGCTGTCGAGGTCGAGCAGCTCGATCGTCGACTCCTCGTACTTCTGGCCGAGCGCCTGGGCGAGGAAGAGGATCTTGCGGCTGCCGCGCACCGCCCGCGGCCAGCGGTGCGAGCGTTCGTCGGCCGCGCTCTCCGGCGCCGTCAGGAGCTCCGGCGCGCCGCCGCTCGCGGGGACGCGCCAGAGGCCGGCCGAGACATCGCGGTTGTAGATCAGCGTGCCGTCGTCCGCCCAGGTGACGCCACGCGGCAGACCGACTTCGGCCAGCCGCACGGGAACGCCGCCGGCCACCGGAACCTTGAAGAGCGAAGTCGCGCCGAAGTACGCGAGCTCGGTTCCGTCGGGCGAAAAGACCGGATCCTGAGCGCCCTCGGTCCCGGCGAGCGGCCGCGACTCCGCGGCGTCGAGATCGCGCACCACGATCCGGCTGTCGCTCGCCGTACGGCTCAGCCGGCCGCCCGTCACCCAGGCGACGCGCCGGCCGTCGGGAGAGAGCACCGCGCCGGCGCCGAAGCTCAGGGAGATCGACTCCTCCCCAAGATCGAGCGGCAGCCGGGAGAGGCGAGGAGACGAGGCGTCGGCGTCTGGCCGTCGCGTCGCCTCGAAGGCCCAGAGCGCCGCCGCGAGAACGGCGAGCACCCAGGGCAGGGCGATTCGCCAGACGGGGCTCGGGCGGACGCCGGCCGGCGATCCGGCCGCCGGCTCGTCGCCTTCGCCGCCCGCGACGAGCTCGTCGAGCACGATGCGCGCGTCGGCGATGTCGTGCAGCCGGTTCTTCGGATTGCGCTCGAGGCAGCGGCGCAGGAGCTCACGGAGTCGCCGCGGCGCGCCCGCCGGCAGGCGAGCGTAGTCGATCTCCTGACGCATCACCGCCGAGATCGTGTCAACCGCGCTGCCGCCTTCGAACAGCCGCTTGCCGGTCAGCATCTCGTACAGCACGACGCCGAACGCCCAGATGTCGGCGCGCCTGTCGACCGCCCCGCCGCGCGCCTGCTCCGGCGACATGTAGCCGGCGGTGCCGAGGATCACCCCGAGCTCGGTGCCCCCGACGAGGGCGACCGCGGTCAGCGTCGGCGAGTTCATGAGCGTCGGCGAGCGCGCGAGATCGGCCGCCGACGCCGAGCCCGCCAGCGGATCCAGCGGAGCCAGCGCCTTCGCGAGACCGAAGTCGAGGACCTTGACTTTGCCTGCGCTCGAAGCCTTGATGTTCTGCGGCTTGAGATCGCGGTGGACGATTCCCTTCTCATGCGCCGCTTCGAGCGCCTGCGCGATCTGCGCCGCGACCGAGAGGCACTCCGCGAGCGGTAGCGGCCCGCGCTCCAGCCGTTCGGCGAGAGTCGGTCCGGGGACGAGCTCCAGGACGAGCGCGCGCGCGCCGCCGGAAACCTCGAGCCCGAAGATCGAAGCGATGTTCGGATGATGGAGCTGGGCGAGGAGCTGCGCCTCCCTCTCGAATCGCGCCAGGCGCTCGGCGTCGGCGGTGAAGGCCGGGGGAAGGACCTTGATCGCCACTTCGCGCCGGAGATTCGAATCGGTCGCCCGATAGACCTCGCCCATGCCGCCCTCGCCGAGCCTGGCGGTGATCTCGTAGGGGCCCAACCGGGTTCCGATCATCGAATACCGACGGGCATCATCGCTGCGCGGCCGCTCGCGTCACGCCTCGAGCTCGAGCGCCAGGCGCTCGATGCCGTCGACACGATCGAAGCCGCGGTCGAATGAGGCGATGTGGAGAATGTCGTGATTCAACGCCACGCCCGCATGCACGGCATCTCGCACCGAGAGACCCTGGACGTCGCGGAGCAGATCGCGCGCGCGATCGGTGTCCGCCAGCGCCACCGGAAGCACGACGGGGCAGAGCCGCACGAACAGGTCGTAGACCTCGTGCGCCAGGTCGGCGCGCTTCAAGCCGACGTAGCGGTGGAGGATCTCCTGCAGCACTTCGGTCGACGTGCACGCTTCGACCTCGCCGGCGCGCACGCGCGCGAGAAAGCGCCGCGCCGGCTCGCGCAGCGGGTGCTCCCGCCCGGCGACGTACATCGGCACGTTCGAGTCGACGAAGACCTTCATCCATTCATCCCCGGCCGGCCTCGATCTCGGCGAGCATCTGGTCGATGTCCGCGGTCGGCGCGCCGAGCGCGGCGAGGCGGTCGAGCGGATCGACCTCGCGCGGGCCTTCCGTCAGCGCCTGTTCGATCGCGCGGCGGACCCACTCTCCCTTCGACAGGCGCCGGCGCTGTGCCGCTTTCGCCAGACGCGCGTCGAGGCTCTCGGTAATGAGGACCTGAAGTCGATGACTCATAGGCTCATGCTAACATGAGCAAGAGCGCGCCGTCGGGTCACCGCCGCGTCTCGAGGCCGGCCAGTGGATTTGTCACCAGCATGAGCGCCGGACCCTCCGCGGACTTCTGCTCCGGGATCGCCTCGATGACGTAGAAGCGCTCGCCGTCGTCCGCCGCCGCCCAGCGCGACGTCCGGGCGGTGAAGCTGCCCGAGAGGTCGGCGGCGAAAAGCTCCTCGGCGAGCCCGATCTCGGGCGCCTCGCCGCCGCCAATCTCGACCTTCATCACGATCGATTTCGCGTTCAGGTAGTAGAGCTCGCGCCCGCCGCGCCCCCAGCGCGGCATCGAGGCGTTCTCGGCCGAGACGCGCCACTTCCCCGCGCAGTCGGGCCAGGTGGTGAGGTAGACCTGGGCGTCGCCGCTCTCGTCCGAGACGTAGGCGAGCCACTTTCCGTTCGGCGCGACCTGGGCGAGGCCCTCGCGATACGGCGTCGACGTCAGTCGCTTCGGCTCGCCCCCCGACGGACGAACGGCGAAGAGATCTTCAGCGCAGTCGACGGGATCGGAGTAGACGATCCAGTCGTCTTCGGTCCAGTCCTGGGTGACGATGTCGGTCTCGGAGTCGACGAGGAGCTTCGGCTCGCCCGGACCGTTGGTCGGCTTGAGATAGAGGTCTCCGCCGTGGGCGAAGGCCAGCGACCGGCCGTCGGGAGAAAAGACCGGATCGTCGTCCCGCTCGCCGTACGTGGCGCGGTTGAATACCTTGCGCGCGAGATCGATCGTCCAGACGTCGACCGCGCGATCGTCGCCGCCGCTCGTCTTCATCACCGCGGCGACGCGCCCGTCGGGCGAGAGCACGATGTCGTCGAGGAAAGAGTCGGCGTCGATCTGGTCCTGCCGCTTGCCCGAGCGGTCGTAGATCGCGATCCGCGACCCCAGCTCGGCGCTCGCCGGCGCGTAGACGAGGACTCCCCCGGCGACCGTGAACGTCGCCCAGAAGGCGCTGGCCACCTCTTCCACCACGATCCGGGGGTCTTCCTCGCCGAGCTTTCCCGTCGCAAGGTCGAACGGCCGGGCGAGCACGGTCTTGCCGCGCTGGAAGTAGAGGTGACCCTGGTCGACCTGGCCCCGTGCCTCAGTGTCGAGGAGCGCTCGCGGCTCGGCGCCGTCGACCGAGCCGAGGAAAAGGCGGGTCTCGCGGCTTTCGTCGGCGCTGGCGTTCAAGTAGGTGAACCGCTCTCCGTCGGGCAGGAACCAGGGGAGAATCAGCTGTTCGCCCTTCGCCGCGGTATAGATCGGCTCGGCCACGCCGCCCGATGGGGAGACGCGGTGCAGGGGGCGGTCCGGAGACTCACAGTAGACGATGAGCTGCTTTCCCCAGGATGCGCCGCAAGGCGAAGAAACTCTGGCGAGCGAAACCGGCCGCCCGCCGTCCAGATCCACGCGCTTGATCTGGGCGTCCCGGCCGGACATGAATCCGAGCGAGCGGCCGTCCGGCGACCAGAATGGCAGGCGCGCTGTCTCGGTTCCGGGCACCAGCCGCAGGTCGCCGAATAAAAGTTGCCCCTTGTCCACTCGGCCGTC
>ERZ1292633.1144-Hain-H41-02um-R1-1144-length-29075-cov-8_pt1 | contig 24315 bp, 20 predicted proteins | sample MGYA00564406_ERZ1292633 | MGnify/ENA primary metagenome ERZ1292633 (study PRJEB36523, sample SAMEA6512639) | groundwater metagenome | collected 2019-01-08 | study: AquaDiva: Metagenomics assemblies of 32 groundwater samples | reverse complement strand
CAGATCATGGAGCTGTTTTTCGCTCAAACTGGTTGAGAATAGAGACTGAGCAGCTTTATCGACAGGGTCATTTAGATTCATGTGACTCTTATTCTCTAACGTGAAATCAATTACTTATAATGTATTATTACAGACTGTAGTAAAAAATGAACTAAGAAATTGTAACCTTTTGTGTCTATTAAGTTAAGGCTAATTTTCCTCAGTTCTGGATTGTATTGTTAATTAGATCAAAATGTGTTGTTTAAGGAATGAGTCGGGGGAAATTAGATGCAGAATATTGAACCAGTGGTTGGTGAAATTTTAGATTCATGTTAATTTCTCAGCGATATCTTCTGTATGACGCGAATGATGATGGGTATTGGGATTATTGCCATAACTGTTTTGTTTTTTATCTAAAGGCTGGCCACTCTGGCTACTCGACAAGAACTTTCTGATTTTCTGAGTGAAACCGAGAAACGTGCTTATAAACAGGCATTGTTTGCGGTGCACGATGAACATGTGGCGTTGGATATTGTTCAGGATTCCATGATGAAACTGACTGATAAGTATGCCATGAAGCCGCCTGAAGAATTGCCGCTGCTGTTTCAGCGTATCCTCCAGAATACTATCCGCGATTACTACCGCCGACAAAAAATCCGTTCGTTCTGGACACCATTGTTTTCTGCATTTATGCCAAACCAACTGGAAAAGGATGATGAGGATTCTGATCTGCTGGAAACGCTGCCAATACAGAAGGAGTCGATGTTTAGCAATAATCCGGATACACAATTGGAACAATCACAAGCTATTCATTTAATAGAGGAAGCAATAAAAACTTTGCCGGTGCGTCAACGCGAAGCCTTCCTGCTGCGTTACTGGGAAGAAATGAGTTTAACGGAAACTGCAATGATCATGGGTTGTTCTGAAGGAAGTGTAAAGACACATTGTTCTCGGGCTGTGCACGCATTGGCGGCCATACTCAGTGAAAAAGGAGTGAAACTATGAACGAGCAAGAATTGGGAAAGGAAATTGCCAAATTATTGGATCGTGGTGCAAGTGAGAATATCAAACAAAGCACTCTATATCAGCTGCAGTCGATGCGGCGCGCAGCTTTGGAGAATTGCCAGCCAGCGATGAAGATTGTTAATGCAGGCTCTGGGATTTCTGCGCATGGCGGGCATGAGTGGCATTTTCATGGGGGGAAACTGTTCCTGTTCATGATGTTGATGCTTGTCTTGGCGAGTACCATTGACTGGCAAACGGTTCGTGAGCAACAAGATGAGAATGTATTGATTGACACCATGATACTCACTGATGATTTACCAATTGATGCCTATTTAGATAACGAGTTTGATGAATGGTTGGATACTTATTAACAATTGCAGTCTGGCTGGCTTTATTGCTTCCGGTTGAAGTCCTGTCTGAACCGAAACAACCAGTATGGTCAGAATTAAAACCGCAGCAGCAGCAGATTCTGGAACCGCTGGCACAGAACTGGAATTCAATGGAAGCGGAAAGGAAAAAGAAATGGCTGAGCATTGCAAAACGATACCCGAAAATGACCGCACAAGAGCAGTATCGTATTCAATCACAGATGTACGAATGGAATTCGTTGACCCCTGAGCAGCGTAAACAGGCGCGTGACAGATATAAGAAGCTGGAACAGTTGCCTGCCAACAAGCGCCAGAATATCAAGCAGAAATGGCGTGAGTATGAACAGTTGCCGGATGAACAGAAAAGAACGCCAAAGAAACAGCCCGAGAAAAACTAGCTGACTCGGGCAACTCCTCACAGAAGGTTGCTTTGTGGCACCTCGCTTGATTTTGTATGAGAGAAAACATCGGTGGTTTAACAGGCTTTCATGACATGAAAGGTTAGTGGGATCATTTCTGGATCAAATGTCTTCATTTCACTAAGCAATATTCTTCAATTAATTTTTACGCATTAACTCATGCAACACGATCTCCAAGCAATGACCGGCAATTTACCTTCTCGTTGGATCAACGATGTGACATCGCAATTGATTCAGGGAGAAACCATGCTCGCATGGCTTGAAATCAGTCTGGATGAGCAGCTCAATTTTGCTGAAGGGGTTCTGGTTGTAACAAATAAACGTTTGCTGGCAAAAATGGCAATTGATGCGTCCTGGCGGGAATGGTCCTATCAACAGGGATTGTTGCTGACACAGCGGGATCATGCCGGTGTCGGTTGTCTCGAATTATTTGATACACAAGCGCGACTTATGCAATGGCGTTATCGGCTAGGTAATGATATAGCGGTCAGTCGATTGATCGAACGATTCATGCAACAAGTTGATGCGCAGTTGACAGGTAAATTACCAGATCTTGTTTACATGCAGGCGGTGTGTCCGAGTTGTTCGGCACGGATACCGGCTGATCAGGAAGATTGCCCGGTGTGCGACGGACTGGTTCATGAATCACCATCAACCTGGACGCTATTTCGATTATGGCGTTTTGCCAAACCATATAAAGGGCGTCTGCTGGCCGGGTTTCTGTTGACGTTGTGCAGCACAGCTGCAACGCTGGTGCCTCCCTATCTGACTATGCCTTTGATGGATAACGTGCTGATCCCTTATCAGAATGGGAAGCCAATTGATAAGGATCTGGTTACGCTCTATCTGTCCGGTTTGCTGGGGGCCGCTTTTCTTGCATGGACATTGGGTTGGGCACGCACTTATATATTGGCATTGGTTTCTGAGCGGATTGGCGCAGATTTACGGACGACCACCTATGAACATCTGATTAATCTTTCACAGGAGTATTTTGGTGGAAAACGCACTGGTGACTTGATGGCGCGTATTGGTGCAGAGACAGATCGGATCAATATTTTCATTTCACTGCATCTGCTTGATTTTGCAACAGATGTTATCATGATTGGCATGACGGCCATTATTCTGGTTTCAATTAATCCATCTCTAGCGCTCGTAACACTTTTACCGCTGCCGATCATTGTGTGGCTGATTCATTTGGTTCGTGACCGGTTACGGATTGGTTTTGAAAAAGTTGATCGTATCTGGGCTGAAGTAAACAATGTGCTTGCCGATACCATCCCAGGTATTCGGGTGGTCAAGGCATTCGCGCAGGAGAAACGGGAAGCGGCCCGCTTTCATGCAGCCAATCAACGTAATCTGCAGATTAACGACCGTGTTAACAAGATATGGTCATTATTTACACCCAGCGTCACTCTGTTGACAGAGATTGGATTGCTTGTGGTATGGGTATTCGGTATCTGGCAGGTATCGGAAGACCAGATTACAGTGGGTGTACTGACAGCCTTTCTGGCTTATATCGGTCGTTTTTATATTCGACTCGATTCAATGAGTCGTATTGTTTCAATCACGCAAAAGGCAGCAGCGGGCACCAAGCGTATTTTTGATATCCTGGATCATGCATCCAGTGTCCCGGAACCATCCAATCCGGTGCATCTGCCAACCGTCAAAGGTCATATCGAGCTGCGCAGTGTCGGCTTCCGGTATGGGACGCGCAGTATTATTCGTGACATCAGTCTTACCATAGAACCCGGAGAGATGATCGGTCTGGTTGGGCACAGCGGATCGGGTAAAAGCACGCTCGTGAATCTGATCTGTCGGTTCTATGATGTGACCGAAGGTGCGATTCTGATTGACGGGCATGATATCCGCTCACTACCGATTGCCGGATACCGCAAGCATATTGGTCTGGTGTTGCAAGAGCCCTTTCTTTTCTTTGGAACGATTGCTGAGAATATCGCATACGGAAGGCCTGACGCCACACGGGCGGAAATTGTAGCAGCAGCGCGTGCTGCCCATGCACACGAATTCATTTTGCGCCTGCCGCATGGTTACGACTCGCTGGTGGGTGAACGCGGACAGGCACTCTCGGGTGGGGAGCGTCAACGTATTTCGATTGCCCGTGCGCTGCTTATTGACCCCCGTATCCTGATTCTGGATGAGGCCACTTCATCCGTGGATACTACGACCGAGAAAGATATTCAGAAGGCTCTGGATAATCTGGTGCGTGGACGGACGACAATTGCCATTGCGCATCGTTTGTCGACACTGCGCAATGCAAACCGACTGGTTGTTCTTGATCGTGGAAAAATAGTTGAGATAGGCAATCATGCTGAATTAATGGCGCATGAGGGATTCTATTATCGCTTGTATCAGGCGCAGGCGCGTAATGTCGATACCGAAGCCAGCCAGCCGGAATCGGTTGTTGCGCACAGAGCCATAGGGGGTCTTGAATGAATGACCGGATAAATTATCAGTTAAATCGTAATGCATACGGCCGATTGGTCTTTACTGACCAATCCGGCTCAGTGCATGAAGGTGTGATTCCTGTGCGCGCTTTCCCTATTACAGAACCGGATCAGGGCATTGCACTGGTGGATACGCAAGGTCATGAATTGATATGGATTGACCAACTCACGGAATTGCCGGAAGAATTCCGTGCACTTATTCAGTCTGAGTTGGCCAGTCGGGAATTCATGCCGGAAATAAAACATATTCATCAGGTTTCAAGTTTTGTAACACCCAATACCTGGCAAGTAGAAACCGATCGTGGCGAAGCGATCTTCATACTCAAAGGGGAAGAAGATATCCGTCGGTTAACGGCATCAGCGTTATTGATTACAGATAATCACGGCATTCATTTTCTGATTCGTGATCGCCTGGTGCTGGATCGGCACAGCCGGAAACTTCTGGATCATTTTCTCTGAAGTATTTAAGAAATTGTTTCACTTTCATGTAAACCAATTGATTTGAGCAGCGTTAATAGACTATCTTTAACATGATTCTAATTTATGTCTAACTTTGTTAATTCAGATTGCGATAATGTAAAAGATCTCAAGTTTCTTGAGATCAAACATCTAAATGGTCCGAATATCTGGACTTACTACCCGGCACTTGAGGCAACTGTTGATATCGGTCAACTTGAAGATTTTCCTTCTGATTTGATCCCGGGTTTTTATGAACGTTTATCAGAATGGTTGCCATCACTGATTGAGCATCGCTGTAGTTATGAAGAGCGCGGCGGCTTCCTGCGTCGTGTGAAAGAAGGCACCTGGCCTTGTCATATTCTTGAGCATGTCACACTGGAACTGCAAAACCTGGCGGGTATGCGAGGCGGTTTTGGCAGAGCACGCGAAACATCGGTGCGTGGGGTTTATAAAGTAGTCGTCAGTGCATGGCATGCAGAAATTACACAAACTGCTTTATTCTCAGCCCGCGAGCTGGTGCTGGCAGCGATGAATTTTCAGCAAATTCCCAATCCATCGTATGACGTTCAGGGCGCTATCAGACATCTGCGCGACCTGATCGATTCACTCTGGTTAGGCCCTTCCACGGCGTGCATCGTAGATGCGGCTGTTGCTCGCAACATTCCAGCCATCCGTTTGCTTGCGAAAGGGAATCTGGTCCAGTTGGGGCAGGGTGCACGCAGTCGGCATATCTGGACTGCGGAAACAGATCGCACACCAGCCATTGCAGAAAGTATTTCACGCGATAAAGATCTGACGAAGGCATTGTTGCGATCTTGTGGTGTGCCTGTTCCAGAAGGTCGCATGGTTGAAAGTGCTGAAGATGCTTGGGAAGCAGCAGTAGACATTGGTCTGCCGGTAGTTATCAAGCCCTGCGATGGCAATCACGGGCGGGGTGTTTTTATTGAATTAACCAAGCGCAAAGAAGTTGAGTCAGCCTACCATATTGCCCTGAAAGAAGGCACAGGTGTATTGGTTGAGCGATATATTCCCGGAACGGAACATCGTCTATTAATTGTGGGCGGGCGTCTTGTCGCGGCAACACGCGGTGATTCGGTTTCTGTTATTGGCGATGGTGTTTCAACGATTGCCCAGTTAATCGACAATCAAATTAACGCTGATCCCCGTCGCGGTACAACCGAGAATCATCCGCTTAACTTGATTCGTCTGGACAGTGCAGCACAAATGGAAATTGCACAGCAAGGCTATCAGAGCGATTCGGTTGTGTCTGCCGGTATTAAAGTGCTGATTCAGCGCAATGGCAATCATGCATTTGATGTCACCGATGAGGTGCATCCAACGATTGCCTCATTGGCATCTTTAGCTGCCAGGATTGTGGGATTGGATATTGCAGGGATTGATCTGGTTACTAATGATATTTCCTGTTCACTGATCGAGCAAGGCGGTGCAATTGTTGAAGTCAATGCAGGCCCAAGCCTGCTGATGCACATTAAACCAGCGGTTGGTACACCCAGGCCGGTCGGGAAGGCAATTGTAGATCATCTGTTTCCGAATCAGGATAACGGACGCATTCCTCTTGTGGGAGTAACCGGTAGTTATGGTAAGACAACTGTAGCACACTTGGTTACCCGTCTGCTGACGCTATCCGGTAAGCAAACGGGACTGGCATGTAGTGACGGGCTTTATGTAGATCAAAGGCAGATTGATAAAAACGATGGTGCAAAGTGGGCGGCTGCCAATCGTACATTGATGAACCGTTCGATTGAAGCAGCCGTGCTTGAAAATGGCTTTGATGCAATTTTACGTGAAGGATTGGCCTACGATAGCTGTCAGGTGGGAATTATAACCAACATTGACCCCGCTCATCACTTTGGGCGCTATGACATCACGACACCCAAACAGGTATTTACAGTGATGCGTTCACAGGTTGATATTGTGACACCAACGGCGGCTGCCAAAGATGATGTAGAAAAAGATGTAAAACTGCCAATTGGTGCTGCAGTATTAAATGCCAATGACGACATGGTGGTAGAAATAGCGGAATTATGTCATGGCGAAGTCATTTACTTTAGCACTGATTCTGACTTGCCTGTGGTAGTCCAGCATAGAAAAGAGGGATCTGGTGATGTACAGGGAAAGCGTGCCGTGCTTATCCGTGATCACTCGATTGTACTGGCAAATGGAATCGATGAAATATTGCTGATTAAATTACCCAAAATGTTTCGAATGGCTGATGACCACTCGAAACAGAGAGTTGAAAACATTATGGCAGCTGTAGGTGCGGCATGGGCGCTGGATATCTCGCCTGATCTCATCCGTACTGGAATTGAGGCATTTGGATTTGATAATAATGAAAAACAAAATACTGGCTATCAGAATCTCCAGACAAAACAGGAAACTCAAGGAAATATAATATGAATATTACACATACCCGCTTTTTGCGCGGCCCTAATTTATGGAGTCAGCATACTTCTATTGAAGCAACAGTTTGCTGCAATGAAATTGATCGGAATATCGCCAACTTGCCAGGTTTTGAAGCACGCGTGCGTGAGCGTTTCCCGAATATGGCATTGCTTCAGCCGGCGGGACATCATGATGTGGTCAGCATGGCGCACGTACTGGAGTTTGCAACACTTGGGCTGCAGGCGCAAAGCAGCTGCCCGGTGACGTTCAGTCAGACTGTTCAGACACCCGATAATAATACGTATCGCGTTGTTGTGGAATACAGTGAAGAGAAAGTAGGTCGGCTTGCTTTTGAGTTGGCGCAGGCATTATGTACAGCAGCTGTTGAAGACAGTTCTTTTAATTTGACTGAAGCACTCAGGCGCTTACGTGAACTCAATGAGGATATTCGTTTCGGACCCAGTACAGGAGCGATTGTTCGTGCGGCAGTTGCCCGGGGTATCCCGGTTCGCCGCCTGACTGAAGGCAGTCTGGTGCAATTTGGCTGGGGGAGCCGGCAGCGCCGCATCCAGGCATCTGAGACTGATATGACCAGCGCTGTTGCAGAATCGATTGTGCAGGATAAGGAACTAACTAAAACATTGCTGCATGCAGCAGGAATCCCAGTACCACTGGGACGCTCTGTGGAAAGTCTGGAAGACGCTTGGAACGCAGCATGTGAGATTGGCCTGCCGGTTGTTGTGAAACCGCAGGATAGCAATCAGGGTAAAGGAGTGACGGTCAATCTCGTCGACTATGAACAAGTTAAAGCCGCTTACATGGTTGCGGCTGAAATCAGTAAAAATGTATTAATTGAAAGGTATATTCCGGGTCATGATTACCGCATGCTGGTTGTGGGTAACAAGATGGTCGCTGCAGCTCGGCGTGATCCACCGCAAGTAATCGGTGATGGAGAACAAAGTATTCGCCAGTTGGTGGAACAGATTAATCGTGATCCATTGCGTGGTGAAGGTCACGTGACATCACTGACCAGAATTCAACTGGATGAAATCTCATTGGCGCATCTGGCATCACAAGGATTAGCTGCTGAATCTGTACCTGCGAAAGGGATGCGTGTTACGTTACGTAATAATGCCAATTTATCAACAGGTGGAACCGCAACCGATGTAACGGATGACGTTCATCCTGATCTGGCGGCGCGGGTAGTGGCCGCTGCACAAATGACCGGTCTTGATATCTGCGGTATTGATGTGGTGTGTGATAATGTCATGAATTCATTGGAAGAGCAGGGTGGTGGCGTGATTGAAGTTAATGCGGCACCCGGCTTGCGCATGCACCTGCAGCCTTCTTTTGGAAAAGGGCGGGCAGTCGGAAAGGCAGTCATTGATAACATGTTTGCACCCGGCGATGATGCGCGTATTCCAGTGATTGCGGTTACCGGTACGAATGGCAAGACAACGACAGTGCGTTTGATTGCCAATATTCTGGACAAAAACAACATGTGCGTGGGTATGACCTGTACGGATGGCGCTTATGTTGATAATCAGTATATCGATACGGGTGATTGCAGCGGGCCAAAGAGTGCCAGGAATATCCTCTTTCATCCCGATGTGGATGCGGCGGTATTAGAGACTGCGCGTGGCGGCCTGCTTCGTGAAGGACTTGGTTTTGATCGGTGTCATGTAGCCGTCGTAACGAATATCGGAATGGGGGATCATCTGGGGCAGGCGTATGTCTTCACTGCTGAAGAGCTCGCTGTCGTGAAGCGTGTGATTGTGCAGAATGTGACCCCTGTAACAGGTTCGGCGGTTCTTAACGCGGCGGATCCTTTGGTGGCCAGCATGGCTGAACACTGTCCCGGATCAGTTATCTTTTTTGCACTGGATGCCAGTAATCCAATGTTGGCGATGCATCGTGCACAAGGTAAGCGAGTGGTTTATCTCGATAATAATTGTGTAGTTGCCCTAGGTGCCGAGGGTGAATACCGTATTCCGGTACGTGATATTCCACTGACCAAGAATGGCATGATCAGCTTCCAGATCGAGAACGTGATGGCTGCGATTGGTGCAAGCTGGGCGCTTGGTTTAGATTGGGAAGTTATCCGTGCAGGCTTGATCAGTTTTGTCAGCGACGTAAATACGGCACCAGGCCGCTTTAATTTGTTCAGTTTCCGAAATGCAACGTTGATAGCAGACTACGGACACAATCCCGATGCAATGCAGGCGCTGGTATGTGCTATTGAAAACATGCCAGCTAAAAGGCGTTCTGTTGTAATCAGTGCAGCAGGTGATCGACGCGATGAAGACATCCGTCAGCAGACTAGAATCCTCGGTGATGCGTTTGATGAGGTTGTGTTGTATCAGGATCAATGTCAGCGGGGCCGTGCGGATGGTGAAGTATTGAATTTACTGCGTGAAGGGTTGGGTAATGCCAAACGGACCAGTAAGGTCAGTGAAATTTTTGGTGAATTCATTGCGATTGATACAGCATTATCCAGTCTTCAGGATGGGGAACTTTGTCTTATCCTGGTGGATCAGGTTGAAAAATCGCTGGGTCATATCAATAATCGGGTTTCAGCCGGTTGAGTTTATAGAGCATTGATTCTCGTCCATCTGGAAATATTCCCAGAAATCATTCTGCCGATATCGATTCATGATTAATGTTGACAATATGGTCCAAATTTTGGTGACAAGTCATTAACGATGCATCATGAATTGTCAGTTCATGGATGAACCGGTACACTTCTGTTGAATTTTTGTTTTTTTATCCGGATTGGAAGCAAAAATTTAATTCTAAAACAGTAAAAAGGAGTTTTTTGATGGAAAGAATCGTTAAATTATCTTTGGTGCTATCGATATTATTTCTTTTTTCGTCTCAGGCAGTTGCTTCTGGAAGTTATTTTAGTAGATCTGGTGAGAAGTTTGTCAGTGGAATTGCCAATGTGGCTACGGGTTTCATGGAATTGCCAAAAAATGTCATTTTGACCTCCCAGAATGAAGGGCCACTTTATGGCATTACGGTTGGATTAGCAACCGGCCTTATGCACACAGTAGGGCGTACAGTAATCGGAGCCTTGGACGTTGTGACATTTCTGGTTCCAACCAAGCCATCAGTACAACCCCCTTTCATCTGGCAGGATTTCTCGCGAGAAACGACCTACTAAATAACGTGATATCGCGAACATAATTATTCTATTTCTTGTGGATATTCAGGAAATAGATGTTCTGAAAGAAACATCCCAATAATGAAAATTGAGATGTTTCTTTTTTTTGAAAACAACAAATGACCTGGCCTGTACCGGTTTTATTACATGGTTATTTGGGGTTTTCTCAGTTTGGGCCTATTCACTATTTTCGCGGTGTTGCTCATGCATTGGAGCAGGCTGGCGTGCATTGCCTGCTGCCAGCAGTCTCACCGGCGGGAACAATTGCCGAGCGGGCAGGCATGCTGGCATACGAGCTTTTCAAAAGTGACATTCCGGAATTTTTCTTGTTAGGTCACAGCATGGGCGGGCTCGATGCCCGTTATTTGGCCAGTTTTCTGGATCCTGATCGGCGTATTAAACGTGTGCTGACAGTCAGTACACCGCATTATGGGTCGCCGGTTGCAACATGGGCGCTTGCGTCGCCCACTCTGTTTCCTGCTTTTATCAGATATATTGGTCGCCCCGGGCTAGACGAATTAACGCCAGAAGCGCGCCTGGCTGCGCCGATACCTGATCGGGGTGATGTGCTATATACTTCTTATGCCAGTAACAGGCCGTTAGCTGAGCAATCCGTTTTGCTGCGATCGTTGGGTCGTTTGATTCATGATAATAATGATGGTCTGGTTTCGGTTGATTCTGCCAGATGGGGGAATTTCCTTGGTACGCTGCATGCAGATCATTTGGAGTTGATAGGATGGAGTCTTGGCTTGCCCAATGCTTCAATTGTGAGACCTTTTGATCATATCCAATTCTGGACTCAGGCTGCCAGAAGCTGATCCATGACTTGGAAAACTCAGGGGAAGCGAGATGGCACAGAAAACGCCGCATCGGTCGAAGTGGTGCGGCGTTTTAAAAGTGAATCTAATTATTAGCGGTGTGCTTCAAGTGCTGCAATTCTTTCTTCTAAAGGAGGGTGCGACATAAACAGGCTCATTAATCCTGATCCAATACCTCCGGAAATTCCAAATGCCGCCAGTTGATCTGGCAACTGGGGTTGCCTGGATGATAATTGCAGACATCTTAGCGCAGCGATCATTTTCTGCTTGCCGGCAAGGCTGGCACTGCCTGCATCGGCACGGAACTCTCGTTGACGGCTGAACCACATGACAATAATGCTGGCCAGTATGCCTAGAACAAGTTCTGCGACGATCGTTGTTACCCAGAAAGCCGGACCATGGCCATCTTCAGTTTTAAAGATGACGCGATCCACAGTATGGCCGATGACACGGGACAGGAAAATCACGAAGGTATTCACCACGCCCTGAATCAAAGCCAAAGTGACCATATCGCCATTGGCGATATGACTGACTTCATGGGCCAGAACCGCTTCGGCTTCATCCTGGCTCATTGAATGCAGTAAACCGGTGCTGACTGCGACAAGCGCATCATTTCTGGACATGCCGGTTGCAAATGCATTGATTTCCGGTGCGTCATAAACAGCAACTTCCGGCATTCCAATACCAGCCACCTGTGCCTGTCGTTGTACGGTTGAAACGAGCCAATGTTCCTGCGCATTCCGTGGCATCTCAATGACTTGAGCGCCAGTAAAGCGTTTTGCTGTCCATTTTGACATGGCGAGTGACATGAATGAGCCACCAAAACCAAATACAGCAGCGAACATCAGCAAGGAGTTAATGTTTAAATCAACACCTTGTTCATCTAAAATTCTTTCAAATCCCAGCAATCGCAATGTGATGCTGAGAACAACGATAATTGCCAGATTGGTTGCCAGAAAAAGAAAAATTCTTTTCATGAAATTGCTCCGTGGTATAAATTTAAGTCAAAAAGAAAAGTTAAATATGACATGGGGTCTATTTATCGCTTTTCAAGCATCGGCTGACGGGGAATCCCTAGTGTGACAACTGGAGTTTGTTTGCCTTGCTGTCTTGTTGTTGACGTTCTGTTAAACAACAATTCTCATTTTGAGTATTATCGAATGAAATCGTTCACACTGCATTAAAGCCTGTATTTTTTAATGATCCGATCGACATCCTGAATACCCGTTGATTAACGGGTCACACCATTTTTAGGCTGTGTGGTTCTAACGATCTGGAACAATATTTCATCCTGCTTGATCATGCCAAGATCGCTTCGTGCGCGTTCTTCTATGGCATCAAAGCCTTGTTTCAGATCATTGACCTCTGCCTGAAGAATTGTATTACGGTTCTGGAGTTTCCGGTTATTTTCGCGTGCGGCAGAAACTTCCTGATCGACCTCCCATACTTCCAGCCAACTTCCTTTTCCGTACCACAATGGATGCTGTAGTACGGCAATCAACAGGAGCAATAAAAAGGCCAGGAACTTCATTATCTCAATTGATAGAATGCTCTCCGTCCAGCATAATTTGCCGAGTCTCCCAGATCTTCTTCAATGCGCAGTAATTGATTGTATTTAGCCAGACGATCAGAGCGTGACAGTGAACCGGTTTTGATCTGCAACGCATTGGTTGCAACAGCAATATCAGCAATGGTAGTGTCTTCAGTTTCTCCGGAGCGATGCGAAATCACGGCGGTATAGCCAGCACATTTGGCTGTTTCGATGGCTGTGAAGGTTTCAGTCAGCGTGCCGATCTGATTGACTTTAATGAGAATGGAATTGGCAATACCGCGTTTAATGCCTTCCTGCAGGATTTTTGCATTGGTGACAAATATATCATCACCGACTAATTGTACTGATTTTCCTAATCGATGGGTCAATAACTCCCATCCGTTCCAGTCATGTTCACTCATGCCATCTTCAATGCTGATAATAGGGTATTTATCAACCCATGAAGCCAGATAATCAACAAACTGCGCTGAGGTCAGGTGCAGTCCATCGGATGCCAGATGGTATTTGCCATCCTGGAAAAGTTCGGAACTGGCACAGTCAATGCCAATCGCAACATCTTTGCCAGCTTGATAACCAGCCTGATCAATGGCTTGCACAATCAATTGCAGTGCAGCCTCATTATTAGCAAGGTTCGGCGCGAATCCGCCCTCATCGCCGACTGTAGTAGGCATATTCTTTTCATTGATAAGTTTTTTCAGGGCGCTAAAAACCTCAGCGCCACAGCGTACGGCATCACGGAAGCTCTGTATCCCCAGCGGGATAATCATAAACTCCTGCATATTGATGTTGTTGTTTGCATGCGCACCGCCATTGATAAGATTCATCATGGGCACCGGCATGGACATCAGGCCCGCGCCGCCAAGGTATCGATATAGCGGCAATCCAGATTCTTCCGCAGCTGCCTTGGCAACGGCCAGTGATACAGCCAGAATCGCATTGGCGCCGAGTCTTGATTTGTTTTCGCTGCCATCCAGATCAATCAGGGCCTGATCAATAAAGCTCTGGTCAATGGCATCCAGCCCCATTAATGTTTCTGAAATTTCCGTATTAACGTTTTCAACGGCTTTAAGCACACCCTTGCCGAAATAGCGGTGTATATCCCCATCTCTTAATTCGACAGCTTCTTTCGTTCCAACGGATGCGCCGGATGGAACAGAAGCGCGACCTAACACGCCAGATTCCAGCAGTACATCGGCTTCAATGGTTGGATTACCGCGAGAATCAAGAATTTCACGGGCGATGACATCTACTATTGCACTCATGCTACATTTTCCCTGTTTTATTTAGTTAGCGTTATTTCTATTTGCGGTATCTGTCAGTATCTAATATTTATTACAGAACCATATTGAGTTGGATGAAGCTTTTACTGCCTTAATTATGCGATTCAGTTCATTTATAAATATTCCCCGCCACTTTCTTCTGGCTATCTTCAGTCTTTTTACCGAGTTGATGGCTATTAGAGAAATCGATGGCGGCCTGGATGAAGGATTTAAACAGCGGGTGCCCGACCCTGGGCGTGGAAGTGAACTCCGGATGAAACTGGCAACCAACAAACCATGGATGTTCAGTTTCTGGCAATTCAATCATTTCACATAGATCTTCTTCCTGAGATAAGCCGCTGACACGGAGCCCAGCTTTTTCCAACTCGGGAAGATAGGCGCTATTGACCTCATACCGATGACGGTGACGCTCAATAATCTTGTCGGCACCGTATATTTTCCAGGCTAAAGAATTTTTCTTCAAAATACATTCCTGGCCACCCAGACGCATGCTGCCGCCAATATCGGAATTTTCATTTCGAGTCTGGACAAGGCCGTCCCGTGTGCGCCATTCAGTAATTAAGCCGATAACAGGATAGGGCGTATCCGGGTTGAATTCCGTACTGTGTGCGCCTTTCATTTTGGTCTTATTACGAGCGTATTCAACAACAGCCAGTTGCAGACCTAGACAAATACCCAGATATGGGATGCGGTTTGTGCGGGCATAGTGAATCGCCATAATTTTCCCTTCTACGCCACGTTTACCAAAGCCGCCCGGAACCAGAATGGCATCCATATTGGCTAGGCAGTCTGTACCGTTTTTCTCGATATTTTCTGAATCGAAATAGGTGATGTTGATCTGGCTGCATGTATGAATGCCGGCATGGATCAATGCTTCTGACAGGGATTTATAGGATTCTGTCAGGTCGACATACTTACCGACGATTGCAATTTTGACGGTATATTGAGGATGTTCCAACGCGTGAACCAGCTTTTTCCAGACGCTCAGGTCGGCTGGTTTTGCCAGGATATTCAGTTTATGGCAGATAATTTCATCCAGCATCTGTTCATGCAGCAGGGCCGGGATTTTATAAATACTGTCCACATCAATGGCGGAAATGACGGCTTCTTCCTGTACATTGGTGAACAGCGCAATTTTGCGGCGTTCTTCTTTGGGCAATGCACGGTCAGAGCGGCAAAGGAGCACATCGGGCTGTATGCCGATCTCACGCAGTTCCTTGACCGAGTGTTGCGTGGGTTTGGTTTTTAATTCACCGGCTGAGCCAATATAAGGTAATAGCGTTAAATGAATGAAGCACGTGTCATTGCGAGGGTTTTGTATGGCCATTTGCCGGATGGCTTCCAGAAACGGAAGCGACTCGATATCGCCAACTGTTCCACCAATTTCAATAATGGCAACCTGCGCATCACCGACACCAGCCTGAATATATCGTTTGATTTCATCGGTGATATGGGGAATAACCTGTACGGTTCCGCCGAGATAGTCACCACGCCTTTCCTTGCGTATCACGCTCTCATAAATCTGGCCGGTTGTGAAATTGTTATGACGGGTCATGCGTGTGCTGATGAAACGCTCATAATGTCCCAGATCAAGATCTGTTTCAGCGCCGTCTTCCGTCACGAAAACCTCACCATGCTGAAAAGGACTCATCGTGCCGGGATCCACATTGATATAGGGATCCAGTTTGAGCATGGTGACCTTGAGGCCACGCGTTTCAAGCAGTGCAGCCAGAGATGCGGCAGCGATTCCCTTGCCGAGTGAGGAAACAACACCCCCAGTTACAAAGACATATTTAGTCATGGGTGGACATGGTGACTGGAAAGGGTTGAAAGAACAATTAGATGGCTTTTGTCTGGCATTTGAGTGGAAATGTTTATTAGCGAATCTCAGCAAGCAACCTGATTATCATTTGTTCAGCCTGGTTAAGATAACCATTGCCAAACAGATTAAGATGATTAAGAATGTGATAGAGGTTATAAACAATCTTACGTATATTATACCCGGAATCCAGGGGATAATCATTCCGATAAGCAGAATAAAAATTTGCTGGAAAACCACCAAATAACTCGGTCATGGCAATATCGGCTTCACGATCTCCGTAATACACGGCGGGATCAAATAAAACCGGACGCCCCATCGCATCATAACTGTAATTACCATTCCATAGGTCACCATGTAAGAGCGAAGGAACAGGCGATCTGTTACCTAATAATTTATCCAGATCAATCATAAGCTTCTCACCGGAATCTTGTAATCGTCCGGTATAACCATGGGTTTTTGCCAAATCCAATTGATAACCTAAGCGATGCGTACGCCAGAATTGTACCCAGTTCGATGAAACCGTATTGATTTGAGGCCTATGGCCCAGTGTGTTGTTGCGAATCCAGCCAAATTGCCGGGCGCAAACACGGTGCATGGCGGCGAGTTGTGTGCCGAAATCAGTTGCGCTGCCTTGCACGCCACTGTGGATATCCAGATATTCCAGAACCAGCCATGCATACTGTTCATTTTTCCCATGGCAGAGCACAGAAGGTACGCGCAAGGTATGGGAACGATGAATCTCCATCAATCCCGCAGCTTCTGCTTCAAACATGGGCAATGTGTCGCTTGTGTTCAACTTGACAAAAAAACGCTGATTGTCGTCTGCAATGCAATAAGCCTGATTGATACAACCACCGCCGAGAGGCGTAATTACTTTGACAGCAAAGGGGCGGCCGGTTGTCGTGAAAACCTGCAGGCTGATGTCTGCTGCCCAGTCATGCATGTGTCATGCGCTCATGCAGGGATCGCCGGATTTTCTATAGACCGCCATTCAGGCTAACCATTTTCTGGCCTGGTTAATGGCTGCCTGGACTTGTTCAGGTGCGGTACCGCCGATATGCTTCCGGCTTTCCATGGAGCCATCCAGAGTCAGAAAAGAAAAAATATCAGCATCAATATGTGATGAGAATATCTGTAATTCTGTCAGGGCGAGATCGCTGAGATCGCAGCCCTTCTGCTCGGCGAATTGTACGGTTTTTGCGACAATCTCATGAGCATCGCGGAAAGGAATACCTTTTCTGACAAGATAATCAGCCAGATCAGTGGCGGTTGCGAAGCCACGCAAAGCGGCCTGTCGCATGGTGGCCTGGTTAACCTGAACGCCTGTGAGCATATCGGCATAGATCCGCAACGTATCGACCAGCGTGTCGACCGTATCGAACAGAGGTTCCTTGTCTTCCTGATTATCCTTATTGTAGGCGAGGGGTTGTGCCTTCATCAGGGTGAGCAGCGCGACCAGATGGCCGTTGATGCGACCGGTTTTGCCGCGGACCAGTTCAGGGACATCGGGGTTTTTCTTTTGCGGCATGATGGATGAACCGGTACAGAACCGATCAGCCAGTTCAATGAAACCAAATCCCGGATTCATCCACAAAATAAGTTCTTCCGACAGCCGGGATAAATGGGTCATGATTAGTGCTGCGCAGGCGCAGAATTCAATGGCAAAATCCCGATCTGATACGGCATCCAGTGAATTTGCGCAAACGCCTTCAAAACCCAGTATGTCTGCGGTCAGTTCGCGGTTAATGGGGTAGCTGGTGCCGGCCAATGCTGCCGCGCCCAAAGGCAATTGATTCACCCGTTTCCGGCAATCTGTCAGGCGGTCGGTATCGCGTTTCAACATCTCAAAGTAAGCCATCAGATGATGGCCAAAGGAGATGGGTTGTGCAATCTGCAAATGTGTAAAGCCGGGCATCACTGTGTGGATATGTTTTTCAGCCAGATTGATCAGCGCATGCTGCATTGCCTGGATCAGCTCAATAATCTGATCAATGGACGCACGCAGATAGAGCCGGATGTCGGTGGCAACCTGATCGTTGCGGGAACGTGCCGTATGCAGACGCTTGCCGGCATCACCCACCAGGGCGGTTAAACGTTTCTCGATGTTAAGGTGCACATCTTCCAGTTCCTGCAACCAGATAAACTGATCTTTCAGAATCTCATCACGGATCTGATGAAGACCCTGTTCGATGGCGACCAGGTCATCATGACTGATGATGCCTTGTGCTGAAAGCATCTGTGCATGAGCGAGAGAACCTTGAATATCATATTCAGCCAGACGGCGATCAAAACTGACCGATGCCGTATAGCGCTCGACAAGTTCCGAGACCGGCTCATTAAATCTTCCTGACCAGGTTTTTTTGTTGTTTTTCACGAATGAGTAATTCTCCATGTAAATTGCTATAATCGCACGCCAGCAGTGCAATTATGATCAGATGCGCAAGGTTTTCGGTATCCACGGACTGTGAGTCCCGTTAAAGTTAATTATAAAACAAAATGCACATCCGGTTATTTTGCTATACTTTTTGCACTTCCGAAGTATGTATTTGCGAAGTTAGGCACGGCGTAAGCATTACTTTAAACTTTATTGTCTGGTAAAAATTAACTGTAACAAATTTAATGCACTCTGCTTTTCCTTCGATCAGGATTAGTAGATAATTACCATCTTTTCCCCCTGTCACCTATAACAAGGAGCTATCCATGACGGATCAGAGCAAGCAAAATGAAAAAGAACAAAGTGGTCAATCAAAGGCTTCGACGCTGTTTGCAATATTGAGTGATAAGTTTGACTTACTGGCAAAACTTCCTAATATGCAGTTTCCTGCCTGGTATGGCGCGGTATTCCTGGCAATAATCATTGTTATTTTCACTTGGAAACAGATTGCAGTTGGTAAGGTTGAGTCTGATATGACCAAGAAGCTTGAAAGCGAACGTGCTTTGATTACGCAACAGGCACGTGAATATGCTGATAAGCAATATAGCAAGGAAGAAGAGCGCTTTGGGCAGGTTTTATCCTGGGCGGTACGTGGAGAGCTTCTGCGCAAGAATCTTGACCAGGTCGATCAGTATTTGAATGAAATCGTCAAAATGAAAGGTACTGAACGGGCTGTGCTGATTGGTGAAGATGGTCAACTGCTGGTTTCAACGGATAAACGCCTTGAAGATACTAAAGGAGTCGAGCTGTATCCTAAGGAAATCCTGAATTCACAGAAAATTACATTAAGATCTGATGTTGGTGGCAAGAAAATACTGGTAATACCTGTCATGGGTCTGAATAAGCGGGATGCGACGATTGTAATCAGCTATAACCAGCCTGCTCTATAATATAATTTGACCGTAACAGATAGTCACAATTGTTAAAAGACCCTTGGATTGACCAGGGGTCTTTTAGTTTGTACGCTGTATTTTTGCACCCAGACTGGATAGTTTTTCTTCAATGCATTCATAACCGCGATCCAGATGATAGATGCGGTCAATGGTTGTTTCACCCTGCGCAATTAATCCGGCGATCACGAGACTTGCGGAAGCGCGCAAGTCTGTGGCCATTACATCGGCGCCGTCCAGTTGTGGAACGCCGCTGATCACTGCCGTATTGCCTTCCACCTCAATGTTTGCATTCAACCGTTTTAACTCCTGCACATGCATCAGGCGATTCTCAAAGATGGTTTCAGTGATAATGGCCGTCCCATCGGCAACGCAGTTCATGGACATGAACTGGGCCTGCATGTCGGTCGGGAAAGCGGGATAGGGAGCGGTGCGTAAATTGACAGATTTGGGTCGTGTGTTCATTTTTAACTGAATCCAGTTATTGCCGGAATTGATAGAAGCTCCTGCTTCCATCAGTTTATCGAGTACTGCATCCAGCAGATAAGGGTATGTCGCTTTTAAATAAATGTCTCCACCGGTTGTCGCGCAGGCCACCAGAAAAGTGCCGGTTTCAATGCGATCAGGCATCACGGTGTAGCTGGTTCCGTGAAGCGATTGAACCCCTTCGATCGTGATGATATCACTGCCCGCACCATGAATTTTTGCGCCCATTGTGATCAAACAATTGGCCAGATCGACGATTTCCGGTTCCCGTGCCGCATTTTCAAGAATCGTGATGCCATCTGCCAGTGTCGCAGCCATCATCAGGTTTTCGGTACCGGTTACGGTGACAATATCCATAACAATGCGTGCGCCGTGCAATTTCTCTGCGACCGCGTGGATATAGCCATGCTGAATACTGATTTCCGCACCCATGGCCTGCAATCCCTTGATATGCTGATCAACAGGCCGCAATCCAATCGCGCAGCCGCCAGGCAGTGAGATATTAGCTTCTCCCGCGCGGGCGAGTAATGGTCCAAGCACCAGAATGGCCGCACGCATGGTTTTAACCATTTCGTAGGGAGCAACCAGATTGGTAAGATCCGTCGCTGCTAATTCCACAACCGATGAAGTGTTGTTCGTGGTGCGCACGCCCATTTGTTCAAGGAGCGACAGCATGGTTTTAACATCATGGAGCTGGGGAACATTCTTTATCTGCAAGGTGCCCTGCGTTAAAAGAGATGCGCACAAGATGGGCAATGCGGCATTTTTTGCACCGGAAATGGTAATCTCACCGCGCAATGGTGTACCGCCCTGGATAATCAGTTTTTGCATTGACTGGAAGTATAAAAAATATAAGATTTATTGAAATTTCGGTGTTCAAGTTCCATGAGGAACACATGACTTGCAACTATTTGGTTAAAATGTACCAAAGCTCACGGCATTATAATGTCATCACGATACGGGGTGTGAATTGCCAGCCACCACTATAACAAAAAAGCATTTAATAAAATCATCAGGAGAAGAAAATGAATAAACAAATCATACAAACCCGGGAAGCACCTCAGGCAATTGGCACCTATTCGCAGGCAGTGCGTGTCAGTGGCGGGGATACGGTTTATCTGTCCGGTCAAATCGGACTGGATGCGACAACCATGCAGATGGTGGAGGGAATAGAAGCACAAATCCAGCAGGTGTTTCTGAATTTGCGCGCGGTAGCCACCGCCAGCGGAGGCACTCTCAGTGATATCGTGAAATTGAATATTTTCCTGACCGATCTTGATAACTTTGCGCGGGTGAATGAAATCATGGCCAGCTATTTCTCGCAACCTTATCCGGCCCGTGCAGCAGTGGGTGTCAAGGCATTGCCGAGGGGTGCGCTGGTGGAGATGGATGCAGTGATGGTTCTGCACGCTTAACCTCAGGGAAAGACGATCAAATTGACCGATGCTGCATCTCCGCTGGCTGGTATTACGGCCAGTCAATCGGTTCAAGAAAAATTATCCTGTCTGGGTATTCGCAATGAACTGGATTTGATCCTTCATCTACCGATCCGCTATGAAGACGAAACCCGTCTGTTTCCAATCAATGACGCCCCGCAAGGGCAAGTGGTGCAGGTTGAAGGCATCATCACCCATAATGAAGTGGTTACCCGTCCAAGACGGCAATTGGTATGCCGGGTTGAGGATCCGGGCGGTATTCTGTTCATGCGTTTTCTGAATTTCTACGGTAGTCAGGTCAAGACCTATGCCGTGGGGAAGCAGGTACGGCTATTGGGTGAAATTCGCAGTGGTTTCTTTGGTGCGGAAATGGTTCATCCCAAATGCCGCATCGTACGGGAAGGTGAATCGCTGGCCGATACCATGACGCCAGTTTATCCCACCACAGCCGGTTTGACGCAGAAGATTCTGGGCAAGCTGATCGGGCAGGTTTTGCTGGATGTCCAAAGAAAACAGTGCCTGACCGAGACTTTGCCGGAGCGGATCATTAAAAAATATCGACTGGCGAGCTTTCAGGCCAGTGTGCTGTGCCTGCATAACCCGCCTTCCGATGTGTCGATCGATGCGCTCCAGACACGCGCCCATTCCGCCTGGCAGCGTATCAAGTTTGATGAATTGCTGGCGCAGCAACTATCCATGCGATTGCACTATCGGCAGCGACGGAGCCGGTCCGCGCCAGTATTGACGCCGCAGGATAAACTGGTCAATCAATTCCTGCAGCAGCTCACCTTTAAACTGACGGCAGCGCAGATCAAGGTGTCGGCAGAAATCAGTCGTGATCTGGCGGCGGCACATCCCATGCAGCGCCTGCTGCAAGGTGATGTCGGGAGTGGCAAAACAATTGTGGCAGCGCTGGCTGCGCTGCAGGCGATTGAGAATGGTTTTCAGGCCGCCATCATGGCACCTACTGAAATCCTCGCCGAACAACATTTTCAGAAATTATCCGCCTGGTTTGAGCCACTGGGAATCCGGGTCGTCTGGTTATCCGGCAGCCAGAAAAAGAGACAAAGGCAGGCTGCGCTGGATGATATTTCGCTGGGCAGTGCACAGCTTGCCGTAGGCACGCACGCCTTGTTTCAGGAGCAGGTGGCATTTCATCGGTTGGGTCTGGCGATTGTTGACGAGCAGCACCGCTTTGGTGTGCACCAGCGGCTGGCATTGCGTATGAAAGGCGCGCAATCGGATCAGGTGCCGCACCAGCTGATGATGAGCGCCACGCCGATTCCGCGCACGCTTTCCATGAGTTATTTTGCCGATCTGGATGTATCCATCATCGATGAATTGCCGCCCGGCAGGGCGCCGATCGTCACCAGGCTGATTGCCGAAAATCGTCGTAATGAAATTATCGCGCGCATCCAGCACGCTTGCCAGCAAGGCAAGCAGGTTTACTGGGTATGCCCGCTGATTGAAGAATCCGAAACACTGCAGCTCAAGACAGCCATGGAAGCCCATGATAGCTTGAGCAGGATATTCCCGGATTTGAATGTCGGCTTGGTGCATGGGCGATTACCCACACTGGAGAAAACAGCGGTGATGGCAGCATTCAAGCAAGGCACTATCCAATTATTAGTGGCCACAACAGTTATCGAGGTGGGGGTGGACGTGCCCAATGCGTCGCTCATGGTGATTGAAAATGCCGAGCGCATGGGGTTATCGCAATTGCACCAGCTGCGAGGCCGTGTGGGTCGCGGATCGGAAGCCAGTATCTGTATTCTGATGTTCCAGCAGCCTTTGTCGGATATTGCACGTCAACGGCTCAAAATCATTTTTGAACAATCGGATGGTTTTGAAATCGCCCGCCGGGATTTGCAACTCAGAGGCCCCGGCGAATTTCTCGGTGCGCGCCAGAGTGGAGTGCCGATGTTGCGTTTTGCTGATCTGGAACAGGACGATCAGTTACTCACCGCAGCGCAGTCAGTGGCTGATGAGATGCTTACTGAATATCCTGACCTGGCGCAACGGCATATCCAGCGTTGGCTCGGTGAAAAAAACGAGTATTTGCGCGTATAAGGGGTTACGAAATGGGTAGAGGGTCAGCGAAAGAATTAGCCATTGGTAGTTCAGGCGTGATTACACTCTATTGATCAATCAAGGCGGGTGGATTTGAGAGTTTCTATTGCTTGACGGTATTTTACGAGAAGCCTAGAATAATTATTGAAGTTTAATTTTTAACTTTAGAATTCTTAATAATAAGAGGGTCTCATGATATGTTAAAAAATCGTTTATTATCAATGATAATGGTCGTTTCATTGTTTTCATTGCCTCAGGTATCTTTTGCAGAGAATGAATGCAAAAGCGATAAGGACTGCAAGGACAATACCGTCTGTGTATTAGCAGCAAATCCACCAGTATGTAAACCACCACAACCAGCCGGAGAAGCATGTAAACGCGATGCTGCCTGTGCTTCCGGAAAGTGTGATATTCCTGCCGACAAGGACGTAGGAAGCTGCAAATAGAATGCCGGATTTCAAATGAAAGGTGTTTTAAATAAAAGGGGCTTGGCCCCTTTTATTTTTCTAGATTGATGAAACTGAGAGACCGGACGTGTGATGAAATTCATACGCACGGCGGCTACCCGAAAAAGCTTAAGTAAGTGCTGTTCTGGTTTGATTCTTTTTATTTATCAGAAATCTAATTGTAGTTAGTCCTTTCAATATGGAACATATTTATCCCGAAGTTGGTTTTGACACTTTCGGCTTGTTCGCCTCGTCATTTTGCCGCTACGCAGACGAGATTGACCGTGAAAACGCCGAGAAGTGGTTGTTCGTTAATAAATAGGTCTTTCGCCAAGGACTGGCGGTGGGAATGGGCATCCTTGAACCCCATGCACTACTCCGAGTGTCCGTTGTATTCGCAACTCTCAGTTTCGCAGACCATTGTTCCAGGCTCAACGAAGGAAGAAATCGTTTCAATGAAACCGGGTGCTTTCGGGTTCAGCGTTGATCTGAAGAAACTAATTTCCAGATTTTCTCAGTGGTGGCTTTCTTGTTATGGTTATAGGGTTAAAGGGGCGCTATGCGATAAAGCTGCGTAGCGCCTTTGACGTTGAGGTTGTAAAACCATATTCTCAGCAACTCACATAGGTTGATCAATCGAGGTTGAAATCTACTCATTGAATTTTATTCTTTGGCTTGCTGAGAGGTTCCGAAGTTATCAGCCGGTTTTATAATTCCCGTTTTGAGACTGTTGTATAATCCTGCTCCAACGATTCTCAGAATGATTTTGCCGGACCTCAGTATAAGAATTCTCATCATGCAGCAATCCCATTTAGTAGCT
>ERZ1292633.1593-Hain-H41-02um-R1-1593-length-24338-cov-5_pt1 | contig 24338 bp, 21 predicted proteins | sample MGYA00564406_ERZ1292633 | MGnify/ENA primary metagenome ERZ1292633 (study PRJEB36523, sample SAMEA6512639) | groundwater metagenome | collected 2019-01-08 | study: AquaDiva: Metagenomics assemblies of 32 groundwater samples | reverse complement strand
GATAAAAATAATTTTAATGTTTCTTATTTATTTTGTATTACCTATTATCAGTATAGTTTGGCATATAAATTTGTCGAACTCAGCTTATTTAAATCTTAATCAAATATTTTTAATAAATTATCATTATAATTTGGTCTTATAATACCTTTTTCTGTAATTATTGCTGTAATATATCTTGATGGCGTTACATCAAAAGATGGATTTGCAACTTTTACGCCATCAGGAGCTATTTTTCTATCACCCCAAAAAGTTATTTCTTCTGGATTTCTTTCTTCGATAACAATTTCATTACCAGAAGCTATACTTAAATCAATAGTAGATGTGGGTGCAGCAACATAAAAAGGGATATTATTTTCTTTTGCCAAAACAGCAACTGAATATGTACCTATTTTATTGGCTGTATCTCCATTTTTTGCAATTCTATCTGCTCCTACAATAACTAAATCAATTTCACCCTTATTCATAAAATAACCTGCCATACTATCCGTAATAAGCGTAACAGGAATATTTTCTCTCATAAGCTCCCATGTTGTAAGTCTAGCTCCTTGTAATAATGGTCTTGTTTCATCTGCAAAAACTTTTATATTTTTATTTTGTTGGTTAGCTTCACGAATAATCCCTAAAGCTGTTCCATAACCATAAGTAGCTAACGCTCCAGTATTACAATGAGTTAATATAGTTGAATTATTAGGAACAATTTCAATACCATATTCTCCAATAGCTTTACACATTTTTTCGTCTTCATTTGCAATTTTTAAAGCTTCAATTCCAATTATTTCCTTTAATTTTTCTATAGAAAGAGTTTTATTATCTTCAATAAGTTTATTAATTCTATCTATTACCCAAAAAAGATTTACAGCAGTAGGTCTAGTTGATTTTAGATAATCAGATACTTTTTTTAGTTCATTATTAAATTCTTCAAAATTAGAAAAATCTGTTTTAGTCATGTGAAGTGCTAAAGCCATTCCACCTGCTATACCAATTGCAGGAGCCCCTCTAATTTTTAATTTTTTTATTGCATCTCCAACTTCTAAATAATTAAAACATTCAATAAATTCAAAACTTTGAGGTAATTTAGTTTGATCTATTAGTTTAATTCTATCTTCTAGCCATACTACAGTATTTTCCAATTTTTATACCTCTTTTTGTTATAATATTAAAAAACTAATTCCATAAAATCTTTTGATGTTTTATATTTATCTTGAGTTATAACATCAGGTCTTAAAATTTGACATACTTTAAAACCAGCTTGGTGTGCAGAATCTAACTCTTCAAAAACATCTGAAAGAAAAAGGATTTCATTAGGATTAAGTCCAATTTCTTTTGAAATTTTCTCATACGATAATTTTTCTTTTTTCCCACCAGTTGATAAATCAAAATGATAAGTTAGATAAGGAGTTAAATCACCATAATCTGAATATTTAAAAAGTAATTTTTGAGCAAAAATAGAACCAGAAGAATAAATACCTAATGTAATACCTAGTTTTTTCCATTTTTCAAAAGCTAAAAAAACATCAGAATATATATGACCTTTAAAATCATTATTTTTATAACCATATTCCCAAAGATAACCTTGTAATTCTTTTAAAAAAGGATTTTTTACATCTTTTTTAATAAAATTAACTAACATATTTGAAATATCATCTATTAAAACATTTTCTAATAAAATATTATTCTTTTCAGAAAATTCTTTTTTTAAATTATTCAAAATATTTTTTATAGAAGAAATTTGTTCTTTCGATATATTAGAATCTTCTGAATTATCTAATAAATCAATGTTTTTTATAAAATCTGGCATTTTATTTTCTGAATAAGGAAAAAGTATATCTTTTACAAAAGAAAGGCTTGTTGTAGTACCTTCAATATCCATTAAAATAAATTTCATATTATTCATATTTTCCCACGACAGTATGTCATATCATTTAAAATAAATACACTCAAAGAAAATTGTTTTTACAAAAATAATTTAATATACATTTGAATTAACAATATTCTTATCTCTTTACTTTTCACTCTTCACTAAGTATATCTTCAGACCAAGGAAAAAGGTTATTATATTTTTCATCTATTTTAGAATCAGTATAATTTGCAACCCAACCTGCAGGATCTGTAAAAATTCTAATTGCTTTTACATTAGGGTTTGGTCCCATATCAAACCAATGAGTTGCCATACGAGGAACAGAGATAAAATCGCCTTGTTGACATAAAATAGAAAAAACTTCATTATTATGATTAAACCAAAAAAGACCTTCACCATAAACAAAAAAACGGACTTCATTTTCGGTATGAGTATGTTCTCTTAAAAATTTTTGTTTCAATTGCTCTATATTAGGCGTTTTTGTAGTTACATTTATTATATCAAATGTTTTATAACCATTTTTTTCACAAAAAGGTGTTATATAAGGTTCATACATTTTTAAAATATCACTATCTGTTGCATCGGATGAAATTTGTTCATCTAAAACCCATTTTTCATAATGAACACCTCTTTCTTTAAGAAAAGAGACAATATCATCAAAATTTTCAACTTTATTAGGATAAAAAAGAACTGCCATAAAAAAAACCTCTTATTTATTAATATTAATAGAACTTTCAATATATAATGCGTTTAAAAGAAATTCATAAGTTTCTAAATGCCTTTTTGCATCTTCATAAGAATCTCCCCAAACATAAATACCATGACCAGATAATAATAAAGCATAAGGACTAGGATTATTAGATATAAAAATTTCAGGTAATTTTTTTGCTAAAAAATTCATATCTTGAGTGTTTTCTACTATAGGTAATGATAGTTTAATATCATGTGTTTCAAAACCTTTAATACCTTTTTGAAGTTCATATCCATCAAAAATTATTTTACCATATTTAAGGTATATTCTTGATAAAACTGATGATAAAACAGAATGAGAATGAACAACAAAATTTATATTTTCAAATAAATTATAAATACCAAGATGAAGTGGAGATTCTGCCGAAGATTTATGTTTTTTTTCTTGATTAAATAAAACTTCACCTTTTTCATTTACAATTAAAAAATCTTTTTCATTACAAAACTCTTTATCTATTCCTGAGCGAGTCATAATAAAAAAGTTTTTATTAACTAATTGATTTTTATCTTTAACTTCTATTCTAAAAGAGAAATTTGTACTTGTAGCAGGAGAATTACCTTTTTCATAGTTTTTATGAATTAGATTTATTAATGATTTTAGATTATTTTGAAAAGCATTTTTATCAATAATTTCCATTTCTATTGAATTAAAATAATTTTCAATTTTTATAATTTCAGATTCAAACACAAAAAATACCAGAATATTATTACTAGAAAATTATACATTAGAATTTATTAGATTAGATTACCTGATGTTAAAAATATAAATGCGACATTATAAACAAAATAATTTTTGATCAATATAATTAACTATTTATATTTTTAAATTGTATAATTCTAATTCTATAAAATAATAATTTCTTTAGTAAAAATAAGAATATATGAAAAATCAAAAAGAGATAGAGAAAATTAAAAATCTTTATAACTCATTACAAAAATTTTATGATGATGAAGAATACGAAGCTTTAGCTATTTATTCAAGAAAAATATTAGAAGGTATTTGTATTGTTATTTTAAAAAATGAAGAAGTATTTCCAGAAGATACTAAGAATATTAGAAAAATTTTAAAAAGTAATAATATATCAAGAGGATTGAATATATCACGAGGGTTGCTTTTAAAAATAAAAGAAAATGATATATTAAAAGATAAAGAAATTTATGATTATATGGATACTATTATTAAATTGAGTTCAGATTCAAATCATTTTGTATATAAAATAATAAATAAATCTGACGCATTAAATATCATAGAATATAATAATAAAATCATTACTTGGTTTTATGCTTATATAGAAAAAAATAATAAATTAGAATCTAATATAGAAAATAAAAAAATAGAAAGTCATATAGAAAAAAATAATAAATTACCATTTAATATTTCTAGTATAAAAATATCTGATTATCAATGTATTAAAAATATTGAAATAAATGAAATACCTAATGATACAAGGTTTATTGTTTTTACAGGAGAAAATGGAGATGGTAAAACATCAATTTTACAAGCTATTTCAATTGGGTTATTTGGAAATTATGATGAACAGACAGGTCAAATTTTATCTAATAATAAATCATCTTCTATTGAAATAGTATATTATAAAAAAAATAAAAAAATAAAAAATAATTTTATTGCATCTGATAATAATATATTTCCACAAACAGTAAAATTAGAGAATTTTATTGCTTATGGTCCATCTCGACTACAATTACAGAGTCCTGAAAGTATGGATATAAATAAATTAAAACATGGCGACGTTTATAGTTTATTTAAAAATGATGGCATTTTACAAAATATTGAATATTGGTTTAAAATGCGTATTCTTTCAAATGAAAGAGCTAAAGTAAATAATGTTATTTCTTGTTTAGTAAAATTATTACCAAATATTACTGATATAAGGATGAAAAAAGAAAAAAATGAAGTCTATTTTATATATATTGAAAAAGATGTTGATGTTACATTACAAAATCTTTCTTCTGGAAGTAAAAATATTATAGCAATGATTGGTGATATGATAATAAGGTTATTTGAAAAACAACCAAATGTATCAAAAGTTAGTGATTTAGAAGGAATAATTTTAATTGATGAAATTGAAGCTCATTTACATCCTATTTGGCAAAAGGAATTTCCTAAAATTCTTTCTGAAATATTTCCCAAAATACAATTTGTTATAACAACTCATAGTGTAATTACTTTTTTAGGAATGCCAAAAAGCTCAGTTTATTTTAATATTACCAGAGATAAGAAAAATGGTACTCAATCGAAAAAAATAGAAATAGATATTGCAAATTTATTGCCCAACCAAATTCTTACATCACCAATTTTTGGAATGGAAAACATTATAAATTCAGAGAATACAAATATTTCTTCAATTAGAACTGAAAACACATTTGATGAAATTACAAAAAGAGACGATATAAGAGAAAAATTAAAAAAATTATCGGAAAAATTGAAGATTTCAGAAAAATAGTAAAAATGAGAAAAGTTAATAAAGATTTCAATAATCCTCCTCAAGCATTACAAGATTGTTTTTCTCAAAAAGAAATAAATTTATTAGAAAATAAGACTAATCATAGTTTTGATTCAAGATGTTACAATCAATCCGTAATCAACGAATTAAAAGATCTTTATCATAATAAATGTGCTTACTGTGAATCTTTTCTTTTAAATAATATAACTATTGAACATTATAGACCCAAAAAAAATGGTTATTATTGGCTTGGATATGAATGGAGTAATCTATTACCTACTTGTACTACTTGTAATAATTCAAAAGGAGATAAATTTGAAATATCTGGAATAAGGATAAGAGAACCTTTTAAATTAAATGGTAAATTGGATTTAAATAGATGTAAGGCTGATTGTGATGAATTTTTAAATGAAAAACCACTGATAATTCATCCAGAAATTGATGAGCCAAAAGATTTTTTTTATTTTGATGAAACTGGAAGTATTAAACCAAAAGATGAAAATTTAAAAGCAAAAAAAACAATAGAAATACTAAAATTAGATAACCAAAGTTTATTACTTAAAAGAAAAAAAGTTATTGATGATTTATTTTTTTCTTTAGAAAGTTCTTCTATTCGTTTTTTAGAATACTTAAGTGAAACAAATAATATATATACTGAAAACGAATTAAAATTGGCTTTTTTTCCATTATATGATAAATTAATTTATATACAAAACGAAGAATTGGAATTTACTCTTTTATCATCTGAACTATTAGATAGATTCGATTACTTTTTTTTGGATAAAATAGAAAGAAATTATTCAAAAGAACTAAAAAATTTGATTCAACAATCTTTTTTATTATATATTAAAATCTATCTGCAAAAATAACACCATTAAAATCTTTATATGAAAAAGGTAAATCTAAAATACTTTTTCTTGGAAACTCAGTTTCATAAAGAGATGGTCTATTTTTAAATCTCCAAGGATAATAATTCATATAAAATATCAAATTCATAGCTTTTTCATCAAAAGTATTTCCTTCAAGAATTTCTGCTTTTATTTTTGGATTTTCAATTTCGTTAATAACTTTTTCAAATTTTTCTATTGAAAAAATAGTTTTATTAAACATAGAATCTTCTAAATCTTTTTCATTTGCTGGTGTTGGTAGATTTTTATTTCGCCAGAGTGAAACAGAACCATTTTTTGAAAAAGGGTCAACATAAAAACCATTTAACCATGTGTTTACATGAACATGTGGTGCAGAAAAAGGAAAAGCAAGAAGGGCATCAATTCCACTATAACCAGAAAGAGCAATAACTTGACCTCTATGAACGACATCACCAGTTTTTACAAAACTTCTAGCAAGATGACCTAGTGTTGTTATAATACCATCTCCATGATCTAAAAATATTTTTAAACCACCTCTATTAAATTCACTAGAAACTCTAAGAACTCTTGCAGGTGCAGGAGCTACAACCTTAGAACCAAGAGGAATACTGAAATCTGTTCCATTATGGCTATCATAAGTAAGTTTTCTACCTCGAAAATCTTCTACTTTTGTTACTTTTACAGACCATCCATCAATAAGAGAGGGTTGATGATAATTATATAAATTAGTAATAGTTACTTTATTTTTTTTTGGTGTTTTTCCTAACCAAAGACCAATTGATATTTTTGGTTTATATTGGCGTATTGTAGTAAGATCTGCTTTTGTTCTTGGTGTTCCATTTTCACCCAAAATAGCTATTTTAGCTTCTTTAAGGGTTTTAGAAAAAGGACTTAATCCAAAACATTCTGTAAAAGATATTTTTTCTCTACTCATTTCTTTTTGATATTTCATCCTTTTTACCTTAAAAAAGCTTTTTTGCTTTATCCCAATATTTTTTCTGCTATTAATTCCATATTAGCTTCTACTGCTTCTCCTATTTCTTGAGTTTGAGCAATAGCTGTACTAGGATCTTTTAAACCATGACCTGTCAACACACACACAGCTACAGAGTCTTTTGTATATTTGAAATTTTTATAATATTTCATTAATCCTGCTACAGAAGAAGCTGAAGCTGGTTCACAAAAAACACCTTCATTTTGAGCTAAAAAGGTATAAGCTTTAAGAATTTCTTCATCAGTTACAGAATTTATATATCCATTTGATTCTTCTATAGCTTCAGTAGCAAATTTCCAACTAGCTGGATTACCTATTCTTATTGCAGTTGCAATTGTTTCTGGATTATCTATTTTATATCCTTTTACAATTGGTGCAGAACCTTCCGCTTGAAAACCACACATAGAAGGAAGTGTTTCTATTTTATTTAAAGCTTTAAATTCTTTAAATCCTTTCCAATAAGCTGTTATATTTCCTGCATTTCCTACTGGAATACATAAAAAATCTGGTGCTTTTCCTAATTGTTCAGAAACTTCAAACGCAGCTGATTTTTGCCCTTCTATTCTAAAAGGGTTAACAGAGTTAACTAAAGCTATTGGGTATTTTTTAGATATATCTATTACTATTTCAAGTGCTCTATCAAAATTACCTTTTATTTTAATTACTTTAGAACCATGTATCATTGCTTGTGCTATTTTACCTAATGCTACATAACCATCTGGAATAAGTAAAAAAGATTTCATATTACATCTTGAAGCATAAGCAGCCATTGCAGCAGAAGTATTTCCTGTAGAAGCACAAATTACAGATGTTGAGCCATTTTCCAAAGCATTTGTTATAGCCATAGTCATTCCTCTGTCTTTAAAAGAACCAGTAGGATTTAGACCTTCGTATTTCAAATAAACATTAAAACCAACATATTCACTAACTTTTTTTGCATGTATTAAAGGTGTATTACCTTCATTAAGTGTTATTATTTCTGTTTTATCAGATACAGGCATAAAAGCCCTATATTCATTAATGATACCTTTCCAAAAATTCATAGAACTAACCTTTTTATTTTTATTATTTTTTTAATTATACTTTAGTAATGTAAAAATAATAATATAGAAGATCTTTAAGTTTTATCTAAAAAAAATTTTATTCTTTTGAAATTAATTAATGCTAGATAATTATTATGAAAAAATCTAGTTGTAGGGGGTGATTCATCAAACCGCTTTTTTTCTGTTATAAATTATATATATGTATGGAAAATAAAAAAGTAATAATGAGTAAATATCCAGTTAAAATAATTTATAACTCTGAAGATGGTTTTTATTACGCTAATCTTTTTAATTGGTTTTGTGGTTTAAAATCAAAATCAAAAGAAACTCTTTTAAATGATGTTTCTAATGCCTTAGCAGTAACAATAGATTTTTTAAAAAAAGAGGGTGCTAATATATCTCCTATAGATATTTCAGAACTAGACTTTGAAGATATTTATTATGTAGAACCAAATTTTTTAATATTAAAAGGCAAAATAATGGATAAATGGGATAAATTAAAACAAAAGTTTATTACTATAAATAAATATAGAGAAATGTTAGATGATTCAGGTATCTTAACTAAAAAATATCAATATATAGCTATTAAATGTTTATCAGAAAAAAAATTATTATCCTTTGAAAAAAAATATAAAATAAAAATTCCAGAAGATTACAGGAATTTTTTAAAATTATTTGGAAATGGAATAAGTCGTTCAATGAAGAAATATTTTATTATAGAAAAACTTAATAATTCCGATTCATTACATGAAATATCTAGTAAATATGATAAAAGAACTGCTTTTAGAAAATTAAAAAAGAAATTTCCATATTGTAATCAAAATATTGATAATAATTGGGATGTTTTTTTGAAATTAGGTTATAATATTGAATATGATTCTAAAAAATCAAAAAAAATTGATTCTTTACAAGGTGCACTATTTATAAGTGATGAAGGTTGTGGAAATTTTTATTTTATGGAAGTAACAGGAGATAATCCTGGTAGAATATGGTTAAGAGATTCAGATGATGAAATAACTATTTCTCCTGCTTTTGACAATTTTTATGATTTTATTAAATTTAAATTTGATGAAGAACTTGAACATTATCAAGAAAAATATGGCGATATAATTTAAATCCTGATTAATAATTTTCTAAAAAAACTTAAAAAAATAATTTTTAAAAGTTTAAGAACAGTCTATTTTTTTTATAAATTTAGGTTAAAAAAAAGCAAGTAGTGAGTCATTTTATGCTATAATATTTAAGATATAACTATTATTTAGGTGCTAGGTATTAATGAAAAATTCTTTAAAGCTAACATTAGTAACACTTTTAACAATCTCATCTGTGGTTGCTTGTAGCAGAGGCGATATTGCTGTACCTGATACTGAACAACAAACCGAAATCCCTCAATACTCAGAAGTTGAAGCTTTAAGTGCTGGGAAAGAGTACAATGCATTTGGCGTTTCTAAAAAAAGATTTTCATTATTTTTTAAATCAAAAATTTCTGATTCTACATTAATAAAAAAAATGGAAGAGAAATATAAAACAAAATTTAAAAGAGTAATTCCAGAAATTGGTGTTGCTGTTGTTGAGAAAAGCGAAACTGATGAAACAAATGATCTTGCTGGTAGTATGAAAGCAGAAAGTACTGTAGATTCTTATGAAAACGTTAATTTAGTTGTGCTTGAAAAAGTTAAAGGTGAAAAAGTAGATGATCCTCTTTTGTCAAAACAATATCACTTAGATACAATTAGTGCAGATAAAGCTTGGGATATAAACATGGGTAAACCTAATGTAGTTATAGCAATTCTTGATACAGGAATCGATCTTAATCACCCAGATCTTAAAGCTAATATTATAAAAGGTAAAAATATTGTAAATCCAGAATCTAGACCTTTTGATGATAACGGACATGGAACTCACGTTGCTGGTATTGCAGCGGCAGTTGCAGATAATAACCTTGGTGTTGCTGGTGTTGCCCCTAAATGTTCTATTATGCCTGTAAAAGCATTAAAATATGGAAAAGGTTCTGATATTGATATTGCAGAAGGTATTGTTTGGGCTGCAAATAATGGAGCAAATGTAATAAATATAAGCATTGGTCTTTATACAAAAAGTACAGCCTTAGAAAAAGCAGTAAAATATGCTATAGGCAAAGGTGTTTCTATCGTTTCTTCTGCTGGTAATGAAGCAAAAAGTTCAAAAATGCACTTACCATCTATGATAAAAGGTGTTATTGAAGTTTCTGCAACTACAAAAGATGATAAATTTGCACCTTTCTCTAATTTTGCACAACAAGTATCAGTTTCAGCACCTGGTGATAAAATATTCTCTACTATGCCTACATATCAAGTTGAATTGACAGCAAAAGCTGGGAAAAGTTATGGAACACTAAGTGGAACTTCAATGTCTTCTCCTGTAGTTACAGGTTTAGTTGCTTTATTAAAATCTCAAGATCCTTCTTTAACTCCTGCTAAAATAAAAGAAAAAATTGAAGCTTCATCTGTTAGTTTATCAAAAAAGAAATATGATGATAAATTCGGTTATGGAAGAGTTGATTTATTAAAAGCCTTAAGTTTAAAATAATGAAAAAATTGTTTCTAAATTTCTTTTTATCTTCTTTGGTTTTATTTTCTTGTACAAATGATAATGTATCAAAAGTAAAAGATAATTTAGATACTTCTAAAACAGCTTCGCCAACACCTATTAAAAGTGCGGATGCTTCTGAAATTGCTAATACAGCTTCACCAACACCTATTAAAACTTCTGAGGCTTCTGAAATATCTAATACTGTTAAGTCTTTTGATTTAAATCTTGTAAATGATATTCCAGCTTATTCAGAAAGTATGTCATCTGCCTTTGGGATGGGTTTAACTCCTAGATATGATGGTAATATTGATGATGTTAATCTAAAATGGGAAACAGATCATGGATATTTTGTAAATCAAGATGTAAAAACTCAAAAAATACAACAATTTGGTACAAAAATAGAAACCTCTGAAAAAATATATCTTTCTTATAGCTCATCTCAAGAGCCTGATTTGAGAAAGAATAAAACACCAATAACAGTAAAAATAAGTGTTTTTGATAAAAAATCAAACAAAATGCTTAGTGAAAAGGCATTTACATTTGAGTTTGATGAAAATTTTTTGTTAAGACCTAAAAAAAACATTGATGTTATAGATACTAAAAATTTAAAGCAATATGATCGTGAATTCACATTAAAAATTGGTGAAACAGTAGGTTTTCCTGATAAAAGTGAATTGAAAGTAGAGCGTTTAGTATCAGATTCTCGTTGTCCTACAAATGCTAGATGTATTTGGGCTGGTAATACTGTTTTTGATGTTTCATTCAAAACAGAAAAAAGTACAACATCTTTTAGACTTACTCGTGAAATTGGAAAAGATGAATTAGCTGAAAAAGTAATTGATTTTATGTCTATAAAACTACTTAAAATTTTACCTGAAAATGTTGGTACAACAGATAAAAAACCTACTTCTTCAGAATATATACTAACTTTTATTGTAAACAAAAAATAAATGGTTAGAATAAAACAAATTATAGTTTTTAAATTATTTTTAGTCTTTTTTTTTGTGTTAATTTTTCCTTTGAATGTTTTTTCAAAAACTAATGTAATAACTTGTTTTGGAGATAGTTTAACAGCTGGTTATGGATTAGAAATAAAAGAATCTTACCCTAGTTTATTACAAGAAAAACTTAAAAAAGAAGGTTTTAATTATAATATTATTAACTCTGGAATAAGTGGTGATACAACTGCTGGAGGATTAAGTAGAGTAGATTGGGTTTTAAAAACTAATCCTGAAATTGTAATTTTAGAACTCGGTGCAAATGATGCTATGAGAGGCGTTCCTATTGAAGAAACAAAAAAGAATTTATCTAAAATTATAGAAAAAATAAAAGCTAAAAATGTAAAAATTCTTTTTTGTGGAATGAAAGCACCTAGAAACTTAGGAAAAACTTATATAAAATCTTTTGATGAAATGTATCCAGAACTTTCTAAAAAATATTCCTTAAAACTACTTCCTTTTTTTCTTGAAGGTGTTGCATTGAAAAAAGAATTAAATACTTCTGATGGAGTTCATCCAAACAAAAAAGGATATGATATTATTGTAAATAATAATGTTTTCCCGTATTTAAAGAGTTTTTTGAAGTAGTTATAATTTTCCTAATTTAATAAGGTGGAAAAAGCCTTCTAAATCCATAAAATAGAACTATTGGATATAAAAAAACATTTCTTATCAATATAATAATATTTAAAGGTTCTTTTAAATCTGTTTTTATTCCATTTAGAGAATTAAACAAAGCTTCACTAATTTTTTCAATATAAGAAAGAGTATAAGGGAAAGAGATAACATTGTTTTGCCAGTTATCAGGAATTTGTTCAATATTTCCTTTTGCTCCTATTATTGTTCCTAAAATAGCTGAGGTAGTATCTGTATCACCACCACATTTTATCATTTCTAAAATACCATCTTTAAAATTATTCTGATTACTTAACCAACAATGTATTACAGCAGGAACAGTATGATACATATACCCACTAACTCCTTTTCCTTTAAAAATTCTTTCACAAAAATCGCTTGTTTTTTCGCCTTTTTCAACACTTGTTATAACATCCAATAACAAATTAATAAATTCTTTTGAATTATATTCTTCTAATAATATTTTAGTTTTTTCATAAAATTCTTTTGGTGTTATATTTTTTTCTGTACTAGAAATATATGCTGAAAATGCAATAACTAAAGCTCCAATTTCGGCTTTTTCATCAGAATGTGAAATTCTTGTTGATATTTTTACTAATTTTTTTAATTTATCTTTATCTTGTCCAAAACATATTCCTAATATTCCACTTCTCATTGCAGGTCCATTACCAGCAGAATTAACACCACTTTTTTTAGGAGAAAAACCAAGTAATAATTTAATTGAAGATTTTAATGTTGCAAATCCTATTCCATAAGGTAATGTCAGAAACCATTTTTTTAAAGCTTTAGCCAATAATTTTTCAAATATATCTTCATTTCCTAATGATTTATATAAAGCATAAGATGTAAATATTAAATGCTCTGTGTCATCAGAAATCAAACCATTTCCACCTAAAAAACTTTGATTTTCAATTTTGGGATACATTTTTTTTTGTCTTTTTGGTTTAATTCCTTCATAAAGTAAGCCCATAGAATCACCAACTTTACACCCAATAATAGCCACCAGAATTGATTCTTTTTTCATTTTCCAATTATTTTTTATTATATATTCTAACAACTTTAGTTTATAGTATTATATATTAAAATATAAAATTAACGCTTATTTTTACTATAATAACCCTTATTTTGTTTTTAAAAACTAATAAATTTAGAATTTTATAAAAATACTCTAAGAGATGAATTTATATTTAAGAAATAAAAAAATCTAAAAATATATTTTATCTTGACTTTTTTATTATAGTGTGTGAGAATTAGTTAGATTTTTTATGAACAATGAAGTTCTAATATAATTATATAATTTTAATTACAAGGAGTTTATAGTTTATGGGAAAAGTTGAAGGGATCAAATATCCACAAAGTGATCTTGATGCATATAATGAACTAATAAAAAATAATGAATCATTTAAAAGAGGTTAATTTCTTCTGTATTAAGTTTTATAACATTAATGGAACTTTTTGCTAAATATAACGTCTATATAAATAAGGGACGAGTCGGGTGTCACGGAATAAAAACAAAGTGATCCTGACTTTTTTTATTACCATAATTAATCAAACAAAATAAAAAAAATGCAGAATCACGGATTTATGTACGGATTAAAGGATTACACAGATAATATATATTCTTTTATCTGTGTAATCTGTGTCATCGATAAAATCCGTATTCAAACAAGATGTTAAATATAATTATAACACCTGCATATTTACAATCCGTGTTCAAAATAAAAAAAAGGCAGAATCAAGGATTTATGTACGGATTAAAGGATTACACAGATAATATATATTTTTTTATTCGTGAAATCTGTGTCATCGATAAAATCCGTATTCAAACAAGATGTTAAATATAATGATAGCTCCTGCATATTTACAATCCGTGTTCAAAAAAAGATATTAAAATTCAGAGTCATTTTATTAAAATAATCTTTTTATATAAAAACAATGTAAAATGAAAAGGAATGTTTTTTAGTTAGGGTTAGTATGATCGATAAGTTAAAATATAGAGATATTACAGAAAAAATAATTAAATCGTCTTTTGAAGTACATAATTTTTTAGGAAATGGTTTTCCAGAAGTTATTTACCAAAGAGCATTAGCTTATGAAATGGGTGTAGCAGGTTTAGAATTTGCAAGAGAGCTCGAACAAAAGATTTTTTATAAAAATTTAGTAGAGCCTATTGGAACAAGAAGAGCTGATTTTATTGTAGAAGGTAAAATAATGTTAGAATTAAAAGCTGTTATACAATTAGAAGATGTACACCTAGCTCAAGCATTAAATTATTTAAAAGCCTATAAATTAGAGGTTGGTTTGTTAATAAATTTTGGTAGTAAAAGTTTAACATTTAAAAGGGTTGTTTTATGATAGAGAAAAGTCATAATCACGGATTTATGTACGGATTAAAGGATTACACAGATAGTAGAATATTTATATTATCCGTGAAATCTGTGTCATCCATAAAATCCGTGTTCAAAAAAGATGTTAAATTTAATCCTGAATATTTACAATCCGTGTTCAAACAAGATATTAAAAGAGTGTAATATTAATGACAAAAATACTTGAATTTCTAGCAGAATTAATAATAAAAAATAGTAAAAAAATAACTTTTTTTTGGCTTATATCTTTAATTGCTTCAATTTTATTTTTATATCTTAGTCCTGTACCTTTTTTTGAAGATGAATTAGAAGGAGCTAAAAATACCGAAGCTTATAAAGTAGAACAAATAGTAAAAAATGAATTTAAAGTTAGTCAAGAATCGTCTCTTGGTCTTGTTATAGAAGGTAAAGATACTGATGAAGAATTAAAAAAAATGCTTCTTTCCTCTTTTTCAGAGTTTAGTGATGTAGTTGATGTAAAAGGAACTTCAAAACATAAAAATCAATTATATTTTATAAGATTTAAGCCAGAAATACCAGTAAGAACAGCTCAGTCTATATCAGGAAAAGTAAGAGAAAAAATTTCTACTTGGACTAAAAAAACAGGAATAAAAACTTATTTAACAGGTGATTCCGCTTTTTTTTATGATACTACAAATTCTAGTAAAAAAGATTCTGCAAAAAACGAAATAATTGCTATGTTTTTATCTTTCTTTATTTTAATAAGAACATTTGGAGGTTTATTATCTGCTTTTTTACCAATAATAGCAGGAGCTACAACATTAATTTATTTAAATACTATAATAAGAATTTTAGGATTACAAAATAATACTGTTTCTATGATATTAAATAGTTTAATTGGTCTTGCTTTAGCAATAGATTATTCATTATTTGTAATAAGTAGATTTAAAGAAGAGTTAAATAATTCAAAAAATCCTGAAGAAGCATTAAAAGAAGCTTTAGTTAATTCTGGTAAAACTGTATTTTTCTCTTCTTTAATAATGATTTTTAGTGTTTCTGTTTTATATCTTCCAGATGTTTCATCTAGTAAAATTGTAGTTAAAAATATAATTAATATTGTTGCTGTTTCATGCTTAGTAGCCTTAATTATTTTACCTTCTTTAGCTTATTGGGGAAGAAATATTTTAGATAAACCTAAATTTATTTCAGATTATATAAAAAGAAATGATAAATACGTTTTTTGGAGAAAATTTGCTACACATATTACCGATTATCCAAAATTATACTTTTTATTATCGATTTTTATTTTAGGAATAGTTTCTTATCCTATTTTATATATGAAAATATGGGAGCCTCTTCAAACAATGGCTCCAAAAAACTCAGAATCACGATTAGGATATGAAACATTAGAAAAAGATGGTTGGGGTGGCGAATTATTACCTATTATAATTTCAATAAAATCTGATGAATTAATTTTTTCTAATAAAAATATATCTACTATATATGATATAACTCAATATATTAAAAAAAATCAAAAAGTTTCTTCTATTCTTAGCCTTACTTCAATAAATAATGATATGAATAAAGTTGATTATCAAAATTTTTATGCAACTGCTTTTTCTACTGGTTCTTTAGTTTTTAATCAACAAGTTGGTTATTTAGTTAATCAAAATTCTGACTCAAAATCAAGTATTATCTATGTGTATGTAAAAGATTTAATGGATATAACTGAAATACATAAAATAGTTGAGTATTGTAGAGAATATAAATCTACTGATAAAAATATAGAAGTTTTAGTTGGTGGTGTAGTAGCCAGAGCAAGAGATTTTAGTACTGAATTATATAGACCTGTAAAAGAAATGCTTTTTATTGTTTTTGGTGGAATATTTATAATCCTTTTTATATATATGAAAACACCTATTTTACCAATAAAAGCAGCTTTTATGAACTTTTTACCAATAATAACAGCATTTGGAACATTAACAGCAGTTTTTCAATTTGGTTTTTTTAGTAATGTATTAGGAACATCAATAAATGATGGTATTTCTGCTATGGTTCCTGTTGTTCTTTTTTGCATTCTTTTTGGTTTAAGTATGGATTATGAAGTTTTGATTTTAAGTAGAATTACAGAAAACTATCAAAAAACAGGTAATGTAAAAGAATCTGTTATAGAAGGAATCTCTAAAAGTAGCTCTGTAATAACAGGAGCAGGTTTAATTTTATTAAGTGTTTTTATTCCTGGAATATTTTCATCTTCTGCAATTGTTCAAGAATTATGCATTGGTATAAGTTCTGCAATATTAATAGACACAACTGTAATAAGACTTGTTCTTGTACCAAGCTTTATGATGATTATGGGAAAATATAATTGGTGGAAATTTAAGTTTTAGTAGAAATATTTTATTAAAAAAAAATTAAAAATACTAATATAATCTCTAAAAATTTATTATAATAAGAAAACATATAGAATTTTTGTTTATATTCAAACAGAATTGTTTTGCAATTTTTAAATGGGCTAAAGCACCATTGTTCAAAAAATACTGTATTTTAGAGTTTAAGGATAAAAATATGGAAATAAAAGAAGGGGTTTTTGAAAAAGTATCTGGAATAATAGAAAGAGTTACTTTTTATAGTGAAGAAACAGGTTATTCTATAATAAAAGTATCACCATTTGATACACCAACAAAAGAAATAACTGTTACTGTTCATCAAGCTCAAATAGTAGCAGGTGAGTCTATGGAATTTTATGGAAATTGGACTACACACCCAAAATTTGGTAAACAATTTAAGGCAGATAAATGTATTTCAAAAAAACCTGCTTCTGCTAATGCTTTAGAAAAATATCTAGGTTCTGGACTTATATTTGGAGTAGGCCCTAAAACTGCTCAAAAAATAGTAAAATATTTTGGAGAAGATACATTAAAAGTATTTGATGGTGAAATAGAAAGATTAGTAGAAGTTCCTAGTATTGGAAAAAATAAATTAGAGCAAATAAAAAATGCTTGGGAAGAACATAAAGCCATAAAAGATGTAATGATTTTTTTACAATCTTATGGAATTAGCACACTTTATTCTGTAAAAATCTATAAAAAATATGGAAATGATGCAATTGTAATTGTAAGTAAAAACCCTTATCTATTAGCTAAAGATATATATGGGATTGGTTTTTTTACAGCCGATAAAATAGCAAAGAATATGGGATTTGCTTATGATAGTTTTGAAAGAGTTTCTGCTGGAATAAAACATGTGTTAGATTCTTCTCGTGAAAATGGTCATTGTTATTTAAAAAAAGAACAAATTTATAAAGATACATCTACCCTTTTAGAATTAGAAGATGAAACAATATTAGATAACCCTTTAAAAACTCTTATAGAAGATAGAACTATAAGTATAAGAGAAATGGAAGATAAAGAGCTTTTTTATTATTCTAATAGTCTTTTTTGGGATGAAATAAATACAGCAAAAAGAATTAAGGAAATTTGTAAAACAAAACATAATATTGACGAAAAAAGAATAAGAGATTGGATGAAGGCTTATTGTGAAAAAATAAAATTATTTTTATCTGAAGAACAATTTGAAACAGTTGTAAATGTTACTAAAGAGCCTTTTTCTATTATTACTGGTGGACCGGGTTGCGGAAAAACAACAACCACAAAAGTACTTGTAAAACTATTTTTGGCTATGGGTAAAACAGTTCAATTAGCTGCACCAACAGGAAGAGCGTCTCAAAGAATGAGTGAAGTAATTGGTAAAAAAGCTTATACTATACATAGATTATTAGTTTGGAATCCTAAAGAAGGTAAATTTGAAAAAAATGAAGATAATCAAATAACTTCAAAAGTTAAAACAAGAGGTTCTATTGAAAAAAAAGATTCAGAACCTGAAACTCAGTTAGATGTACTTATAATAGATGAAACCTCTATGCTAGATATTTCTCTTTCAGCCTCTTTGTTAAAAGCTGTACCAAATGAATGCCAAGTTATTTTTATAGGTGATTCTGACCAACTTCCATCTGTAGGAGCAGGAAATGTTTTATCAGATTTGTTAGAATCTTCTTTAATAAAACATTTTAGACTTACAAAAATATTTAGACAAGCTCAAGAATCATATATTATTACTTATGCCCATCAAATAAATACAGGTATAACACCTCTTATTCATACTCCAATAAAAAATAATAATCTTTTTGGAAGTAATGTGGATTGTTTATTTATAGATTCTGACGAAGCTACTAAAGAACAATTAAAATTTATAAAAAAAGCTAAAAATGCCATAAAAGAAGTAGAAGAAACAGGTATATCAAGAATGTTTGTTCAAAAAGATTCAAAAAGTGTTATTCATAAAGTTGCAGAAGAAATAGAAGTTTATAAAACTGATGAAGAATTTGATGAGGAGCTAGATTCTTTAGTTATTCCTTCAAAAATATATAATGCAGATTTTGAACAACTTATAAGAAGTAAAAATGGAGCTGAAGAGCTTTTAAGTGTAATAAATAGAATCCCTAAATATTCCACCTTGCTTCATGGAATGACTGCTGTTGAAAGTATAATAAGGCTTTATAGCGAAACTTTACCACTATATTATCCAGATATGGAAATACAAATTTTAGCCCCAATGATAAGAGGAAGTGTTGGAACCCATAATTTAAATAAATCTATTCAAGAAAAAGTAAATCCTTATGAGCAAGGAAAAGGACAAATAATAATAGGCGATAGATTTTTAAGACCTAATGATAGAATAATTCAAAGTGTTAATAATTATGATTTGAAAATATATTCTGATATGAGTTCATTAAAATATGATATAGAAATTAAAACAAACAAAAATTTTACAGAAACAGGTATTTTTAATGGTGAAATAGGTAAAATTGAAGAAATAAATATGAATGATTTTTCTTGTATTATTAATTTTGGTACTAAAGATAATCCAAGATTAGTAAATTATCAAAAAGCAGATTTAACAGAGATAGCATTAGCATACTCAATAACAATACATAAATCACAAGGAAGTGAGTTCCCTATTGTTATTATTCCTATTTTAAGTCAACATTTTACCATGATGTATAGAAATTTAGTTTATACAGGTTTAACCAGAGCAAAAAAACTGGCTATTTTTGTCGGTTCAAGAAAAGCTTTAGCAATGGCAGTAAAAAGAGTTGATACAAAAGAAAGACAAACAACATTAAGTTATATTTTAAATCAATAACAAAAACAATTGTAGTAACAGTGCTTTACGAGTGTCATTACGATTGTATTAGTAGAATTTATTTAATTAGTCCACCATTCAATACTATTCCAAGTACTACCAGCTGATGAATTTGGTTTAAAATTCTGTAAACTAGCTGATATTGCAACATTTTTGGTGTAAGTAAAAAGAGGTAAAATAGGTATATTTTCTTTTAATATTTTAGTTACTTCTCTTTGCTCTTTTAATATATTAACTGTAAAAGGAGAATAAAAAATATCATCCATTGGATAACTTACAAACCTAGAGTAATTTTTACCTTTTGGTAGCATATTTTTACTACCAAAGTATCCCATTCTATCTAAACCATTTATGTTAGGAGATTTAGTATAAACAACCATATCATAAGAATTTTTATTTTTCATTTCATCTTCAATTTGATAAGATTGTTTTAAATTTATTTTTATACCAAGATATTTAGAAACTTCAGTCATGTATTTTATAAATTCAGTTTGAGCTTTATTTTGACCAGTTAAAAGATTAATAGTAAGAATTTTACCGCTTTTTTTTCTTAATCCATCTTTTTCATCAATAATCCACCCTGAATTATCAAGATAGTATTTTGACATTTTTAGATCATAAAAGTATTCATTTTTTAATGTTGAATCATAAATAGAAGAATTTGGATGTGCATCAGACCAAGCACTTTCAAGATCAAGAAACTTATCTGTTATTCTTTCTCTATCTATAGAAAAAGCTATTGCTTTTCTAAGATTAAGATCTTTAAAAACACCTTCGGTATTAAAAGCTAATTCTTCCATCATTGTTGTAGGAATAGCATATTTTTTAGATTTCATAAGATGTTGTTTTACATTAGATTCAAAATATTCATCACTTTTAGTTTGAACTAAATGTATTTTTCCATTTTCTATTTCTTTCGTCATATTTTTATCTAAATCACCATAAAAATATGTTATTTGATCAGAGTTAGGTTTATTTGTATAATATTTATCATAAGAATCTAAAATTAAATATTTGCCTTTTTTCCAATCAACAAATTTAAATGGCCCAGAACCTATAGGAGCAATATTGAAAGGATGATTTTGTTGTATTTTTAAAACAGATTTTGGGTCAAATCCATGTTTAGGAAGTATATATTTAAATAGATCTTTATATTTAGAATAATCTTCTTTAAAATAAATTTTTACAGTTTTTTCATCAGGCGTTTCTATTTTATAAATTTTTGAATAAGCTTGTGTTTCTTCATTATTTAGTTTAGGAATATCTGGATTAATATAGCATTTCCATGTAAACATTATATCATCTGATGTAACAGGCTTTCCATCATGCCAAAAAGAAAGCTCTTTGAGTTTATAGGTAACAACCATTCCTTCATCATTAAAAACAACTCCTTTATTTTCTCTAGTAGGAATTGATACAGCAAGATCTGTATAATAATCAAAATTTTCATCAACTCTTAACAAGCCAGAATATAATAAATTATATGCCGATTTAGATGATTCTGAATTTTGAAAAAGAGGATTCAAGTTTTCAGGTTCTTCTTGACTATATATATTTATTCTTCCACCTTTTCCTGCTAACGCAGTTGTTGATAGCAAAATAAAAGAGGCAACAGATATTAAAGTAATTTTTTTTAACATATTTGTTTTAGATTTTTTTAATACTTATAATAACTATATTATATATTGCTTATTATATTTAAGTAAAGATAAAAATTTTCTACTAATTAAATAGTTGCTAAAAAAATTTATGAATAAATAGCATTTTCAAACAATTATTATTAATTTATTAGTTTGAGTATTTTTTATATAAACCTTTAAATTAACATTAAATTAACTTAAAAACATTAATTTTATTGTTTTTAAGATTCCATTATTTATAAAAACTGATGTAAAATTAAAATGTATAGTTTAATATAGTTTTGTGAGAATCCTTAAATGGAAATAAAAGGGAAAATACTTATTGTTGATGACGATTCAATAGTAAGAATGATTTTGGAAAAACACCTTAAGAAAAAAGGCTTTGAAATAGTCTCGGCCGATTCTGCTATAAAAGGTGGTCAAATTCTTAAAGCTGACAATATTTCTCTAGTAATAACTGATGTAAACATGCCACAAGTTAGTGGTATTGAATTTTTGCTTTGGATAAAAGAATTTAAACCAAAATGCCAAGTAATTCTAATGACAGGCGGAGATACAAAAACAATTGAAGCTTTTGAAAAATCTTCAGGCGGTAAAGTTAACTTTTTTAAAAAACCAATTGATACAGATAAATTAGATGCGTTGATTGAAAGTAAATTTATGAAAAGTAAATTTAAAAGTACTATAACTGATATAACAATTATTGATTTTATTAAAATGGCTGTTTTACTTAATAAGAAAAAATTAACCCAAGTACTAGATCCTGTTAGCAATATTAAAGGAAAAATATATATTAGAGATGGAAAAATAATTCATGCTGAATTTGATACTTTTCAAGGTGAAACAGCTTTAATAACTATTGCTTCAATAAAAAAAGGATCTTTTAAAGAAATACCTTGGGAAGAACCAAAGAAACAATCAACTATACATCTTGATACACTAAGTTTAGTTGAAAACATGGAAGTACTTTATAATGATGCTATGTCAAATAATCTTTCATCTCATGAGTTTGAGACAATAAAAAGAACTAAAATTTTGATACTTGAAGATGATTTAACAAATTTAACTCTTATGAATAGATATTTTTCATCAAGAGGCTTTCAAGTTACTGTTGGAACATCTGGTTTAGAAGGTATGCAATTGGCAGGAGAAGAGTTCTTTCATCTAGCTATTGTTGATTTAAATATGCCAGGAATGGGTGGAATGGAATTTTTTATGTGGATAAATCAAACTAGCCCTAGAACAAAAGTTATTTTTATGATAGCTCTTGGTGCAGAGCATCTTCAAGAATTTATAAAACAAAGCAATGCTATTAATTATTTTGAAAAACCTGTAGATCTTAAAGCTTTAGAAGAATTTATAATTAGTTTATCTGCTGAAGGTGTTTCAGGTGATTTTCAAGATATAGAATTAATTGATTTTCTTCAACTATTAGGTTTATCTGGAGAACATAAATTTATTAGAGTAGTAGAGCCAAGTACAGGAAATGAAGGACATATTTTTATAATGGCTGGAAGTGTAATTCATGCCGAAACAGAAGGGTTGGAAGGAGAAGAGGCTTTTTATTCAATATTAGGAATGGATACAGCAATTTTTTCTGAAGAAGAATGGTATGTTCCTCCTCAAATAACTATGAATGATTCAATTTCACTTTTACTCGAACATTCTAAAAAAATTGAACATGAAAAAACAGATCTAAATAATAAAATAACAGGTAATTCAGAAAAAGATAAAAAAGAAGTTCCTACTTCTACATCATTAGTTAGGGCTTTACCTGATTATTTAGAGAAAGCCCTCTATGAGAAAAAAGCACTTGAAGCAATACAAAATGAAACTGATATGAAAAAGAAAATGACTATTTATGAAAATGGTGTTGTTTTAGAAATAATATTAGGAAAAAGTGTTAAATCAGATGTTATATCTGTTATGAAAAAATATACTCATTTAGCCCCAGCAGATACTGGTCAAATGCTTCTTTTTGATGATATTACTGTTAATGTTTTATTTAATGAGGCTGGGTTTGCAGAAGAAATAAATTTTGGTATAGGATATATTGGAAAAACAAGCCATGGTGTAGGAATAGGCGATTCTTTGGAAAAAGCAATAGCTACTTATGGAAAACCTAAAATAGGTACTATGAAAGGTGTAGTTTGGGATAATATTGCTTTTTTTAGTCAAGATAGTAAAAGAATAACTTCTATGAGAATGAGAAATAAAAATATACTTGAAAAAGTACCTGAATTTGTTCCTATAACACAAATAGAACAAAAAATAGAAGAAAAGAAAATTCATGAAGAAAAACCAAAATCAGTTTTTGATATAGTTAATGAAATTGCTTCTTTACCAGATTCTAAACAAGAAGAAAAAAATGAAGTTAAAAATCAAGACAAAATAACTAATAATAAAAAAATAGATAGATTTATTATAGATGAAAAAGCTCTTACAGCATTAGAAATTAGGATAGGTAAAACAACTAGAGATGAAGTTAGGATAAAAATGCACGATCTTAATTATATGATTGGTAAAGGTAAATCTAGTATAAGTGCTTTTTATTATGATGATATTTCATTAAAAGTTGGGTTTAATGCAAAAGGTATAGTAGAAGATTTGGAATTTGGTAATTTATATACAGGAAAAACCTTAAAAAGTGTTGGCGTAGGAGATGATATAAAAGATTTTATCAAAGAATATGGTGAACAATATAAAAAACTTGAAGGTAATATATATATTTGGCATGGAGTTTGGGCTGATATTTCTGTAACTGTAAATGATTTAAATTTAGTTAGTAATATAAAATTACAAAAATAATATTATTTATGATATAATAAAACCTCAAATAATTTTTTATTTTTCGGGTAAAACCAATATATGCAACTCATAAAAGATTTTTCTGATATACAAAAATTTGTATCTTTTTTGGGCTTTGATTATCAACAAAGATTACTTGCTGATATTAATTCTCTTTTGGTTAAATATATGGCG
>ERZ1292633.1592-Hain-H41-02um-R1-1592-length-24339-cov-5_pt1 | contig 24339 bp, 23 predicted proteins | sample MGYA00564406_ERZ1292633 | MGnify/ENA primary metagenome ERZ1292633 (study PRJEB36523, sample SAMEA6512639) | groundwater metagenome | collected 2019-01-08 | study: AquaDiva: Metagenomics assemblies of 32 groundwater samples | reverse complement strand
AGGATTGCGAACTGCCGGAGGCGCTGACCAACTACGCTGATGCTGTCGTGGGCTGGCATGGCAATTCGATCATTGATGCCATCAATGGAACCAGCGGGGCATGGGAAAACCCCGATGGCGGAACTTGCGACCCGCGCCCGCTCAAGCGACATCCTTGTTGATCGCTGGTAGTGACGAGCGCGCTCCATTCCTACATCGTTCGATACGATAGCGCGTTCGCGCCCAATCCCTTCTATGGGGCTTGCACCCTTGCTACCTGTAAGCCCGGTATCAGAAAGTCAGCGCAAATCGGCGATTGGGTCGTTGGGACAGGCAGTGGTGACAGGAAGATTCGCCGTGCTGGTTTTCTTGTTCACGCAATGCGCGTTACGGAAGTGACCGACTTTGAGCATTATTCAGTAGATCCCAGGTTTCGGGAAAAACAGCCGATGCGACGCGGAAGCCGCAAACAAAGCTGCGGCGACAACATCTATTTTCGCAACGAAGCGGACGACGGCTGGTTACAACGGGACTCCTTCCATTCCAACGACGATGGGACGCTAAATCAACGGCACATCAATCGCGATACCGGGGTCAATCGCGTCCTGATAAGCGATGATTTTGTCTATTTCGGTGGGGAAGGCCCAGCCATTCCACCGCAGTTTCGCGACTACTCAGGCTTTGACATTTGCCAGAAGGGCGTCGGTCGCAAGAAGGTTGTCGATGACGAACTGATTGTCGAGTTTGTCGCATGGCTGCGGTCGTTGGGCGATTTTGGCTATCGTGGGATGCCCACAGAATGGATACTTGATCGTGGATAGCCGCGCCGATGCCACGTCGATCCGTTTGGCGGATTATGCGCGGGAAATCGAGCCGACCGACAAACTTCCAGCCGGTGACCTCAAGCCGGTGTTGCTCGGCCTCTTCGGTGAAGTCGGCGGTATCATGACAACGGCCAAGAAACTGCACCGGGAGCCGACGGCCTTTGTTGGCTATCACAAGGCAGTGGTCGAGGAGTTTGGCGACACGCTGTGGTATTTTGCCACGCTATGCCGCCGGTTGGGGTTCTCGCTGGAAGCCGTTCTCGCGGAGGTCACGAATGGCGCTGGATACTCGTCTGTCACGGTTGCCAGCGACCTGCCCGACGGCCCAATTTCCCATGTCGCATCTGCTATGGCTCCGCTCTCGCTGGACGATACGCTTCTAAAGCTGGGAGAGGCAGCGGCGGCGTTGATGTCGGTTGCTGACAATTCTGAACAGTCGGCTGGGCTAATTCATCAATTTGGCGACCGCTACATCCAAGCCCTCCAGGTCTCTGGCGTCATTTTCGCCGATGTCGTGCATACGAATTTGCGGAAGGCAAAGGGCAGATTTCTGGAACCTGATCCCGCTACCTTGCCCGTATTCGACGATCAGTTTCTCGATGAAGAACGCTTGCCAACGGAGTTTGAGATTGAAATCTCGCAGCGGCGGAGCGGTCAAAGCTACCTGCGGTGGAATGGCGTGTTCATCGGCGATCCGTTGACCGACAACATTCTCGATCCCGATGGCTATCGCTTCCATGACGTGTTCCATTTCGCCCATGCGGCAATCTTGCATTGGTCACCCGTCATGCGGGCGCTGATCAAACAAAAACGCAAGAGTGATCGGAAGATTGACGAAGCCCAGGACGGTGGCCGTGCCATTGTCGTCGAGGAAGGGCTGACCGCATGGATTTTTTCGCGAGCAAAGGAGCTGAACTTTTTTGAAGGGCAAAAATCTGTGTCTTTCGACCTGCTCAAGACTGTTGGTGAATTTGTGCATGGTTATGAGGTTGCGGACTGCCCTCTGAAACTGTGGGAAAGGGCAATTCTCGACGGATATGCGGTTTTCCGCCAAGTTCGACAAAACAACGGTGGAGTTGTAATCGGCAATCGACACACACGCGAGATTCGCTTTCGGCCTTTGGAGGTGGCGACAATATGAAGCCAGCACAATTCGTCGCCGAGCTAAGCGCCTTGCAGTTTGAAAATACGTTCAATCCATATTCGCATCGGTGCGATGCTTTTGACTATGAGGATGCGCCCGTTCAGCGCGCGCAAGTCCTGACAGACATTCTTGAAGCCGCCGTGCTTGTCGAAGTTGATGCGATCTGGGTTGGGCGCGATCTCGGCTATCGCGGTGGTCGGCGAACGGGTTTGGCGTTGACCGACGATGTGCATATCAGCGCCCATGCCGAACGCTGGGGAGTTTCTGCGCCTAGACCGACGCGGGGCAACGCCATTGCCGAACGAACGGCGGCGGTCATTTGGGATGTCCTGTCGCAGATTGATGAAGCCGTTTTCCTTTGGAATGTTTTCCCGTTGCATCCGCACGAAGCCGACGATCCGTTTTCCAACCGTTCGCACAACGCCAAGGAACGTAAGGCTGGCGAGGAATTGCTGTTCGAGCTGATCTTGTTACTTCGCCCAAAGCGGCTTGTCGCCGTAGGGAACAACGCTGCTACGGCACTCCAACGCCTAGGAGCAGATTGCTCTGTAACGCAGGTTCGGCATCCTAGCTACGGGGGGCAAACCCAATTCCTCGGGCAGGTTCGTGACCTCTATGATTTGAAGCCACAAATGGCACAGCCTGCACTTTTCTGACGGGCCATGAAGATCGCTCAAGTCGAATTGTCGCGCTCGCGGTGTATCGACTGAGAACGCCTCTACCATGCGCTAATCGTTGAGAAAGCTACAGCGCGCGCCCTTTTTTTCCAACCATGCTTGACCTGCATCCCAAACAAACGCGCCAACGGCGCATCGTGAAACAAGTGAAACATAAGCCGCGTTGCGCGGATTTGATCCTGAGGCGATGGCCGAATCCCGTCCGGGATTCAGGTGGCCAGCATGACAGGCGTTCGGCTGTCATTTCGCAGGTTTGGGGTGATGCCCGTTCGGGTTCATTTCACCCCGATCAAACATGATCCAAAGCCCAGTTCTTGGCCGCTTTTGGCTCATGTGAAGATGGTGCCCCCGGCCCGAATCGAACGGGCACTCCTTGCGGAACCGCATTTTGAGTGCGGCGCGTCTACCAGTTCCACCACGGGGGCACGCGAGCGAAACCCTTAGACGCGGAAAAAATTTTAGCCAACTGATTTGATGGACTATTGCCACAAAAGGGTCGCAACGCGAATTCTCGGCCTATCTGGCGCGGCGCACATTGATCGCCGAAGCATCAAGCATGTTCTTGATGTGCGACGCATAGTATTTCTCGATCATCTCGACACTGGTGCGGCAGTTTTTCGCAACCTGATAGATGTCGGCTCCCTCCATCAACCGGAAACAGATGTAGGTATGCCGCAAGCTGTAGCTGGTGCGGGGGTTTCCCTCGCGGTCATGCTTCATACCCAGTTCGTCGAGTAACGTGTTGAAGAGTTCTCGCTGAATTTTCGGGAACAGGAGCTGGTTCGGCTCAAGGCTGTGCCGCTCCGTCATCCGCTTGATGGGTAGCACGGCACCGGGCATCGTCTTGCAATAGCCAACACCCCGCTTGCCGCGAACGGCGATGTGGAGGATTTCCTCGTTGCCCGGTCCATCGGCAACAATGTCGATGTCGCGTAGCTCGATCCGCTTGGCCTCATCGGGGCGAAGGCCGCTGTTGACCATGAACAGGACGTAATCGTGCAAATCCTCGCAAGCCGACCGCCAGCGTTCCTTCTTGGGATTCTTGGCGCGCTCGCCGGTCGCCTTGTAAAATGCCTTATACTCGTCGGGCGAAAACCAAGCGCGATGGGCGATCTTGCCCGACATTTTGTAGGGAGCCGAGATGTCCGGCAGATAGGGAAGCCAGCCGTGGCGGTTCGCGGTTTTGAGGACATGCCGCAGGGCGATAACCTCGTGGTGCATCGTTGACCGCGAAGGCCGCTTGGGCAGGCCGGTCTTTTTGTCGATCCGCGACGTCATCCGGTGGACGCGGTATTCCTGGACAAGTCCGGGGGTAATGTCCGTCACCACGCGGTCGCCCATGAAGGGCAACAGGTGGACGTTGAGGGAGATCGAGAGGCTTTTGATATATTCCTTGTTGCGCTCGCCCTCGGTGATGACCTCGAACTCTTTGACGAAATGCTCCGCCGCCGTGCGGAAGGTCACGCCTTCCTTCAATTCTCCGGCGCGGTATTTTCCCATCAGGCCAAGATACCAGTCGCGCGCGACATCCTTGGCGCGCGAGAGGCTTTCCTCCTTGGTCGAAGTGCGACGCTGTTTTCCGGCAATCGAACAGGCACATTGCCAGTGCGGACTGTTGGGCCGCATGTAGAGCTGAACCTTGTTGTCCAGCAGAGAGTGCCTTGTGGTCATGGTGCCATCCGATGCCATTTTGTGCTAGCAGTGCGCTAGGTCATCTGGCGAAAAATATGGCTGAAAACCGATGTATTTGCAAGGATTTTGTGGTTTTCAAAGGTTTTTGAATTGCTTTTGAGTCCAGCGCGTCTACCAGTTCCACCACGCCCGCACACATGCTGCCCAGACGAATCCGGATCGCGCGGTTGCCCTAGCGAACCACAAGCATCAACGCAACGCCCAGAATCTACCGCCGCCTATTTCTTCAAATCGCGCGCAATCGCACTTTGTGTCGTTTTGCCATATGGCGGCTTCAGCCCCGCCAGTTTGGCGACGTCAAAGCGCGCCTGCCGGAAAATCGACTTGGCGTGGCTGAATGTCTTGAACCCGTCAAAGCCGTGATAGCTGCCCATCCCCGAAGGGCCGACGCCGCCAAAGGGTAAGTCTTCTTGCGCCACATGGAAGATGACATCATTCACGGTCACGCCGCCGCTGATCGTCCGGTCGAGCACCTTGCGTTCTTCACCCGCATCCTTGCCAAAATAATATAGACCCAGCGGGCGGTCGCGTCCGTTGACATAATCAATCGCTGCGTCGCTATTCGCAACGCGGCGGATGGGGAGCAATGGCCCGAAAATCTCGTCCTGCATCACGCTCATCTCATCGGTCGCGCCCGATATGATGTGGAGCGGCATTTTGCGGCTGTTGGCGCTCGCAAAATCCTCACCCGCCGGGTTGACGATGGTGATGTCGGCACCCTTGGCCCGAGCATCCGCCACATGCGCGCTCAACCGCGCATGGTGACGGTCGTTGACCACGGCGGTATAGTCATTGTTATCAAGGATGGTCGGATACATCGCCGATGCACTGGCGATCAAAGCCTCGACCAGCGCGCCTTCGCGTGCTTGATCGACTAGTATATAATCGGGGGCGAGGCAGATTTGCCCCGCATTCATCAGCTTGCCCATCGTCACCTTGGCTGCGACATCGTTCAAGTCCGCGCTTTGCCCGACGATGACGGGTGATTTGCCGCCAAGCTCCAGCGTCACCGGCACAAGATTATCCGCCGCCGCGCGCATGATGTGGCGGCCAACGCTGGTCGCGCCGGTAAAAATCATATGATCGAACGGCAATTGGCTAAACGCCTGACCCACGTCAGGGCCGCCAGTGACAATCGCCAATTCCTCTGGTGAAAAATATTGCGGAACCAATTCGGCGAACAGCGCGGTGACGTTCGGCGTAAACTCTGACGGTTTGGCGATGGCGCGGTTTCCGGCCGCAAAGACGCCCGCCAGCGGGGTCATCACCATGCCGATGGGAAAGTTCCACGGCGCAATGATACCGACAACGCCCTTTGGCTGATAGTCCACACGCGCGCTCGCCCCCAACAGGCCAAGCGGGAATATCGGCTTGCGCTTTTCGCCGCTCATCCAAGCGTTCAGGTGTTTTTTGGCATGTTTGAGCGCGCCAACCGACGGCAACACATCGGTCATCAGCGTCAGTTCGCGCGAACGATTGCCAAAATCCTCCGTACATGCGGCGCACCAGCGGTCGGCATGATCGACCATCATCGCGATCGCACGGTCCAGCCTATCGCGGCGCACGGCCAGAGGAACAGGCAAATGCGCTATGAAATCAGCGCGCTGCGCATCGAGCAAAGCGCGCATAGTCGGCGCATCATGCGACGGAGCGGCATCGGCCACAATCCGGCGTTCGGGGGCCACTGTTGCCATTATCTTCTCTCCTCGTTCGATTCTTATTGCGCCAGCGCAAAGCCAAACACGCTGCTGACAAGGTTGCAAGCAAAAACGCATTTGGCGGCTGCGCGGTGCTGGTCATATCAAAGCATAGCTATTCTCGTTGCGGGACGGGCCGCGCTTCGGCACTGTGTCATCATGACCATCGCTCCAGCCATTGCCGCCATCACCGACCGTATCATCACCCGCAGCCGATCCAGCCGCGTCGCCTATCTGGCGATGATTGCGGCGGCGCGCGACCATGGCACCAATCGCAGCGCATTATCGTGCGGCAACCTAGCGCATGGCTTTGCGGCGGCTGGCGATGACAAGGCGGCGTTACGCAGCGGCAGCGCGATGAACATCGGCATCGTCACCGCCTATAACGATATGCTGTCGGCGCATCAGCCCTATGCCCGCTATCCCGAAGCGATCAAGCTGTCGGCGCGAGAGATTGGCGCAACCGCACAGGTCGCGGGCGGCGTCCCCGCCATGTGCGATGGCGTAACGCAAGGGCAGGCGGGGATGGAGCTGTCGCTGTTCAGCCGCGACACTATCGCGATGGGCACCGCGATATCGCTATCCCACGCAATGTTCGAGGGCGCGTTGATGCTGGGCATTTGCGACAAGATCGTCCCTGGCATGTTGATCGGCGCGCTGCGCTTTGGCCATTTGCCGACGATATTCGTCCCCGCCGGGCCGATGCCATCGGGCATAGCCAACAAGGAAAAGGCCCGCATCAGGCAGCTTTATGCCGAAGGGAAAGTTGGCCGCGAAGAATTGCTGGAGGCCGAGGCCGCGAGCTATCATAGCGCGGGAACTTGTACATTTTATGGCACCGCGAACAGCAACCAGATGCTGATGGAGCTGATGGGGCTGCACATTCCGGGTAGCGCATTTGTGGGTCCCGGCACCAAATTGCGCGAGGCATTGACCCGCGCGGCGGTGCACCGCGTGGCCAAAATCGGTTGGAGTGGCAGCGACTATCGCCCTATCGGCCAGTGCGTCGATGAACGCGCCATCGTCAACGCCATTGTCGGGTTGCTCGCCACGGGTGGCTCGACCAACCATGCGCTGCACATCCCCGCCATCGCCCGCGCCGCCGGGATTATTGTCGATTGGGAAGATTTCGATGCGCTGTCCGCCGCCGTGCCGCTGCTGGCGCGCATCTATCCCAACGGGTCAGCCGATGTGAACCATTTCCACGCCGCTGGCGGCATGGCCTATGTGACGCGCGAATTGTTGAACGCGGGGTTGATTCACGGTGACATATTGACCGTCGGCGGGACGATGGCCGACTATGCGCGCGGTCCCGTGCTCGACGGCGATGAGCTGGTGTGGCGCGATGCGCCGGTGACCAGCGGCGACGACAGCATAGTGCGTCCCGTCGCTACGCCCTTTGCGAGCGATGGCGGCATGCGGTTGCTGACCGGCAATCTGGGCCGCTGTGTTATCAAAGTCAGCGCGGTCGGTGAGGAACGCCTGACGATAGAGGCTCCGGTGCGTATTTTTTCGGATCAGGACAGCGTGAAGGTGGCGTTCGAGGCGGGCGAGCTCGACCGCGATGGCATCATCGTCGTCCGGTTTCAGGGGCCACGCGCCAACGGCATGCCCGAACTGCACAAACTCACGCCAGCATTGGGCGTGCTGCAGGACAAAGGTTTCAAGGTCGCGCTGCTCACCGACGGGCGGATGTCGGGCGCGAGCGGCAAAGTGCCCGCCGCGATCCATCTGTCGCCCGAAGCGCTCCCTTCTGTCAGCGGAACCAGCGGGCCGATAGCCTATCTGCAAGACGGCGATGTCGTGCGCATCTGTGCGCGCGATGGCGAAGTCACCGCGTTGGTCGATGCAGACGAATGGGCGGGCCGCACCCCCGCCACTGCGCCGCCACCAGCCATCGGGGTGGGGCGCGAGCTGTTCGCGCTGATGCGCCTCCACGCCGACGAAGCCGAAAAGGGCGGCAGCGCGATGCTGGCTGCGATGGAGTCTGTTTTGCTCTAGAGTCTGTCCGCTTCAGATTGAAGCACGACAGACTCTCTTTTCCTTACTTTACCGCCTTTTCCGAGCCGTTCGATGTTTCCATCTCACTCGAAAAGGCTCTAGTGCGCTGGCGGCGGTAATGGCGGCGGCGTGGGCACGACCACGGGCTGCTCTGGCCGCAGCAACGGCGTCACTGCACCGCGATGGCAACTATAGCAGGTCACGCGCGGCTGATTAAGGCCGGGGATAGCAGCCAATGCTTCCTCATTGATCGCCGTCGTCATCCGCATCATCGCGCGCGCAATCGCTTTTTTTGGATTGGCGTCGGACGCAAAGTCGCGCTCCGCCAGCGGCACATCGTCACCGCCCACATGACAATAGCTGCACCGCACGCCAAGGCCGGTGGCAAAGACAATCATCGTTCCGCGCAGCGCCTGTGCGCCCATGTCGGCGGGCAGCACCTGCGCATTGCGCAGCGTCGCCGGCCACTGATAGGGCGGGGGCGGTGTTGGCGCGGGCGGTGTTTGGGCTATCGACGGTGCGGCAAGCCAGACCATCGCTCCGAGCAATAGCATAGGGCGGACAAAGGATGATGTGGACATAGGTGATGCTCCTTATGCCCGCAAGGCTAACGCACCTTCTCTCACTAACCAAATGAAATTGCACGCTGCATTGCAGCATAGACCGTGCAGCGGTAAGGTGCGCCATCACGAGTCCCGCGCAGCTGGAGTATCATCATGTCCGACCCAATCGTCTTTCTGTCCTATGCACGCACGCCGATGGGGGCGATGCAGGGCGCGCTGTCGGGCGCATCCGCCACCGACCTTGGCGCGGCTGCGGTGCGCGCAGCGGTCGAACGCGCGGGCGTGGACGGCGGCGACATAGAGCGCATCTATATGGGCTGTGTCTTGCCCGCCGGGCTTGGCCAAGCACCCGCACGCCAGGCCGCGATAAAGGCCGGCCTGCCAACATCCGTTCAAGCCACGACGGTCAACAAAGTGTGCGGGTCAGGGATGCAGACGATCATCATGGGGGCCGAGGCACTGGCGGCGGGCAGCGTCGATATGATCGTCGCGGGCGGGATGGAGAGCATGACCAATGCGCCCTATTTGCTCAAAAAACACCGCTCCGGCGCGCGCATCGGCCATGACACCGCCTATGACCATATGTTCCTCGACGGCCTTGAGGACGCCTATGACGCGGGCCGTGCGATGGGCACATTCGCCCAAGACAGTGCCAATGCCTATCAGCTGACCCGCGAGCAGCAGGATGATTATGCCATCGAATCTCTGCGCCGTGCGCAGGCGGCCATCAGCGATGGCGCGTTCGTCGCCGAAATCACGCCTGTGACGATTAGCGGTCGCGGCGGCGACATCATCGTCGATACCGACGAAGCGCCGGGCAAAGGCAAGCCCGACAAAATCCCGACACTGCGCCCCGCCTTTGCCAAGGACGGCACGATCACTGCCGCGACCAGCAGCTCGATCTCCGACGGTGCCGCCGCCGTGGTGCTGACCCGCGCCAGCACTGCCGCCGCCAAGGGCAAGGTGCCTGTGGCACGGCTCGTCGCGCACGCCGCCTTTGCGCAGGCACCAAAGGATTTTACCACCGCCCCCGTCGGCGCTATCCAATCCTGCCTCGCCAAAGCGGGGTGGAGCATCGACGATGTTGACCTGTTCGAAGTCAACGAAGCCTTTGCCTGCGTTGCCATGTTTGCGATGCACGACCTTGGCATTTCGCACGACAAGATCAACGTCCACGGAGGCGCGACCGCGCTGGGCCACCCGATTGGGTGCAGCGGCACGCGGATTGTCACCACGCTGATTGCCGCGTTGCAACGCCACGGAAAATCGCGCGGCATTGCGTCGCTTTGCATCGGCGGCGGAGAGGCAACGGCGGTGGCGATTGAGTTGGTTTAGCCACAGTTTTACGACAATTGCTCTATATTTCCGCCATATAGCTTGCTCTCACCTGTCGCTTGGGTTCGTAGTGTGTTCAGTTTCGCCCGTCTATTTCCTGTTCGTGCCGGAAGGAACAACGTCCGCATCATAGCCCAAGGAGATAACGCATGAAACTGCCACTCATTCTCGCCACCGCCGCTGCCGCAATGATGTTACCCAGCGTTGCAACGGCGCACACCAGCCGCGCAGAGGAGCGCCATGATGTCCGCCGCGCTGTGCGGTCTGGTAATGAAGCACGCATCCATGCCGAACGCCGCGAGCTTCGCGGTGCACGCCGTGAACTGCACGAGGACGCCCGCGCCTTTCGCCGCCATCATCGGCGGCACTGATCCTCTGTTGATTGTGCATCGGGGTCAGCCAGAGCTGACCCCTTTCCCCTACGCGCGCCCATCGCCCCAGATGCCATCGGCGGCGATCCAGCCGCTGCGGCCGCGCACGTCGAACTCGCAAAATCCGCCCCGGCATTCACCCAGCCGCCCGACCACGCCCTGTTCGGCGCGATACGACACCGCCGCATCTGAACTGGCTGTTTCATAAATAGGTTGCAGGCCGCCGGTAACGATGGCGGTGCGTTGCCCCGTCAACAGCCGCCTGTGCATCCAGCCCGTAATACCATCGGGGTCCTGCACTTGCCGCCAATCACCGCGCACCGCGATGATGCGTAGCGGCAATCCGATGCGGCGATAGGCCCACATTGCCCGCATCTCACTCGACGGGCCGCGCCGCATAATCGCCTCCGTCCGGTTGATCGAAGCCCAATAGGGTGGTCGGCGGTCCTGTGCGATGGCGGGTAGTGCGGCGCTTAGCATCACCAAGGCACTCGCAATCATTTTGGCATAGTTCGTCATGTAGGGTCAGGCCTCAGTAATAGCACGGCTGAGGCAGCAAAATGGCGAACATATCGGGCCGAAATGCACGCAGGGGATAGTGTAGCTATCTTCAAAGGCATTTGGGTTCGAGATGGAAGCCATTTTGCTGTCCCCCATTTTCTCAACAAGTGGCGGGATTTGACCGATTGCGTCCATTGCTGCGTCGGAAATCTTTGAAATATATTCATATTCCTGCATCTTCCTCCTTGCACTGAACGAAATCGCTTCAAACCTCAGTTCGCGCTATTACTGGGTCCTGACCCTAATGCTGTTAGCCACAGGCTGGCCTGCCAATCAACCCCGAATGGAGGAATGTCCTTGTTGCCCTTTCCCACTGGCAAGCCAGCGCGGGTGTTGCCCTTTCCCACTGGCAAGCCAGCGCGGATTGCCAGCATGGCAAATCTAAGCAATAGTCCATATTGCGCCCAAAGAGGGTCACGCCATTTAATCGGTCGGGAGTGCAAAGATGAACCGTTCCGTTGCTTTTCTTGCGATAATCACTGCCGCCCTGCCCGCAGCAACCCCAGCGCTTGCCGCTCCCATTGTCGCCGCCGGACCGATGATCATACCCGACAGCGGCGACACGGGGTGGTTGCTCGCCAGCCTGTGCATCGGGTTGCTGGCAGCAATCCCCGGCATTTGTTTGTTGACCATCGGCGGCCATGGCCGCGTCGCCGCACTACGCATATTGACCGCCGTCACAGCGGCGATGGCGCTCGCGACACTCCTGTTCTTTGTTGTCGGTTACACTCTGGTGTTCGATTTGGCGGGCGGCCCATGGATTGGCGCCAACAGCAATTGGATGCTGGGCGCGATGGGCACAGTGCGTGAGGGAACCACCCTGCCCGAAACCGGATTTGTGCTCTTTCAGCTCGGCTTTATATTGATTGCTGTCGCGCTGCTCGCGGCATTGCTCGCCCCGCGCGCACGGCCAGGCTGGCTGTTGGGGTTCAGCGCGCTGTGGATGATGCTGGTGCTGGTGCCGATCATGCGCTGGACATGGGGCGGCGGCTGGCTCGCGGAAATGGGCGCTATGGACAATGCGGGCGGGCTCGTCATATTTTATACTACTGCGGTATCGGCGTTCGTGGCGATGGTGTTGATCGGGCGGAAAAAAGAGGCCGAAACACCTGCGAGCGACCATGGGCTACGGCTCATTGGCGCTCTGCTCTTGCTGGCTGGGATGGCGGCAATGGCGGGCGGATCGAGCCTAGGCGCGAGCGACAATGCCGCCGTCGCCATGCTGACCATAGTCACCGCAGGAATGACAGGGGCGCTGACGTCCGCCGCGCTGAACCGCCGCCTCAATGCGAGCGCGCTCGCCACGGGCATGGTTGCGGGCGTGGTCGCCAGTGCCACCGCTGGCGACGGCATTTCCATCGGATCGGCGTGGCTGACCGGCGCGATTGCCGCGATTGTCGTGCATGTCGCGCCGCGACTAGTGCCAAAACGCTTTGCGTGGCAAGACAGCGATGGCAGCGGCGTCACCATCGCCGCAGCGGCCAAGACGGGCGGCCTGCTGTTCGCCCTTTTCCTCGCCTTCGCGCCGTTCGGCGGGTCGGGTTATGGTGAAGGGATGACGATGGGCAGCCAGTTCATCGCGCAGCTTGCCGCCATCCTCGCTATCGCGGGTTGGTCGATATTTGGCACTTTGGTCGCCGCGTTAATGGCGGGGCTGGCGCTACCCATGCGGGCTGAGGAGTAACCTTCAATCCCCGGCCAATAACCTATCCATCAGTTGCTGCACCGTCGGGGTGAAATTGTTCGAGTAGAACGGGTCCTGTTTGAAATGATAGGCACCGTGCCCAGCAAACATCAGATTATCGTCAACCCCGCCGCCGTGCGCGATGCTTTGCAGCGTTTTTTGAATGCAAAAACTGCGCGGATCGGCGAGCCGTCCGGTTGAATGATCGTCATGGTCCTTCCACGATGAGAATCCGCAATGCGACAAGCAGCCCATGCACTCGGTCTGGTCGGTGTGGATGCGTTCCCGTTCAACTGGCCCGACAAATATCAGCGTATCGTCAGGCGTTTTGAGCGCGCTGGTGTGTCCCGCATTCATCCACCCACGCGCAAGGGCCGCGCTTTCTTCGCTGACCCAATATTTCTTGCGTTCAACCTCCAGCCGGACATGGTTGGTGCCGCATGCAATCTTGCCGAACGGTATTTGCCGCTCTGACCGCGCCATCAGGCTGTAAAGAAACGGGGTCTTGACCGCCGAGGAATAAAAGCCCGTCGGCGAAAACTTATGGAGCAGGACATCGCCGGGGTTCACTTCGCGCAGCGCATCCTTCCACCCCTGCGGGATCGGGCTTTCCACCGTCAGCAAAGGCCGGGTGCCGAACTGGAACGCGATCTGCCCCAGTTCTGGGTTATCAATCCAGTCGGCCCAATCGCGTAAAAACCATACACCACCCGCCATGACGATGGGCACGGAGTCCGGAATGCCTTCTTCGCGCATCACGTCGCGGACCGCTTTGACGCGGGGATAGGGGTCTTGGGGGGCCAGAGGATCTTCGGCGTTCGACAGGCCGTTATGCCCGCCCGCCAGCCACGGGTCCTCATACACCACCGCGCCCAGCCATTCGGGCACCTTGCAATAGGCGCGCTTCCACAGCGCACGGAACGCCCGCGCCGACGAAATGATGGGCAGATAATAGACGCCATATTTCGCGGCGATCTCGCTCAGCTTATAGGGCATACCAGCGCCGCAGGTGACCCCCGTCACCAATCCGCGCGTTTGCTCTAGCACCCCGTGCAAGATGGGCTGCGACCCGCCCATTTCCCACAGGACGTTGATGTTGATGGCGCCGCGCCCCGACGCAATTTCGTGCGCGCGTTCGATCTGCGCCACCGCCCCGCGAATGCCATAATCGATCAATTCGGCATGGCGCAGCTCTCGCGTGGAGCCATGAAAAACCTGCGGAATCATATTGCCCGCGTCGTCATAGCTATCGGCGTTGACCGCGCTGATGGTGCCGATGCCGCCTGCGGCCGCCCACGCGCCGGAACTAGCATGATTCGTTGCGGCAACACCCTTGCCGCCTTCTACCAACGGCCAAACTTCCCGGCCGCCATAGACGATCGGCTTCAATCCTTTGAACACTCTTATGCTCCCGTGCGCCCCCAATTGATTGTGCTATATGCGCATCGCAGGGAAAATACCCGTGCTAATTTGCGCTTATCCGATGAGCTGCGCTACGTCGATTTTCAAAGCGCTAGCATAGAGCTTAGCATAGGTGGCGATCATCGCCGCTTCATCAAAATCAGCCTCTGCGCGCGCCCTATTGGCACGGCCGATGGCGATGCGGCCACGCGAATCGCCCGCAAGCTGGGTGATGGCTTCGGCCAGTGCCGCCGCCGATCGCGCGGTAATTATTGGCGCATTTTCATCAGCAACCATCTGGGCCACATCGCCCACGCACGGCGCAACAATCGGCAGCCCCGCCGCCATACCTTCCATCACAGCAATCGGTTGCTGTTCGGACAATGACGACAGCGCCATGATGTCGAAATGACCGACGAAGCGCGCAGGGTCGGGCAGGAATCCGGTCAGCAATACTCGGTCGGCAGCGCCATGGAGCGCCGCTTCGGCCAGTATCGCCGCGCGTTCCGGCCCCTCGCCAACAATCACCAGCCGCACATAGGGTGGGCACAGCGCAATCGCGCGGACCAGCAACGGCAAATCCTTGACGCTACGCAATCCCGCAATCGTGCCAACGACAACCTCACCCTCCCCTCGAATGAAGCCTGGGAGTGGCTGTGGCGGCTGCGCATAGCGCGCGACGTCGATTCCATTGGAGATACGCCGAACCCGCGCCGCGTTCACCCAATGGTTTCGCGCCATGTCCTCAAGCACATGGCTGGGCACCACCACCGCCTCGGCTGTCCGCAACGCCAGCCGCCGAAAAATGTTGCGCCGCCAGTCAAGCCGCTGCGCTTCATCGGCATTGAACCCGTCCTCATGGTGGATCAGCGGCGGCAGCTTCATAAATGTCGAACAGACACGGTGCGCCATCACCGCATCCATCGACCCCCAATTATAACTGAGAACCAGATCGAAGTTCTGCATATAACGCGCCAGCGCCAGATAGCGCGTGGGCGACGGCTTGCCGTGCAGCGCGGGAGCGCGGCCCTCGCTCGGAAAATCGGCCCAAACATCTTTGTCGATAGCTTTGCGTGCGCCCAATTGATCGGGCATCGCTGACAAGATGGTATGGCGCGTGCGTGGCCCGAATGCGTTCATCAACCGCACCGCGCGTGCTTCCTTGCCGCCCAGCGAAAAGGTCGAATGGCAATGAAGGATGTTCGTTGGTGTGCGCATCTTATCGCTTGCAAGACTATCGGACATATCCGCATATTGCCGCATGGAGTCATTGACGCAAGCCTTACCGCCGATATCGAGTATCGCCGATTTTATCGCTGATCCTGTGGCTGCGGCGACCTTTCCTGAACATCGCTTGCGCTGGCGGGGTGACTGCGCAGCGGCGAGTGTTGGTCTCAATGCGCTCCGTGACGTACAATGGGCAGAGCATTTCGGGCTATTCACACCCCTGCCCGGCAATCTGCCGCATCCGCTGGCGCTGCGCTATCACGGCCACCAATTCGGTCATTACAACCCCGACCTTGGCGACGGGCGCGGTTTTACCTTTGCCCAGCTGCGCAGCGATGATGGCCGTTGGCTCGACCTTGGCACAAAGGGGTCGGGGCAAACCCCCTATAGCCGTGGCGGCGACGGGCGGTTGACGTTGAAAGGCGCGGTGCGCGAATTAATGGCGAGCGAAATGCTTGAAGCGTTGGGTGTGCCAACATCACGAACATTGTCGATTATCGAGACGGGCGAAGCATTGCACCGGGGCGATGAGCCATCGCCCACCCGCAGTGCGGTGCTGGTGCGCCTGAGCCATGGCCATATACGCATCGGCAGTTTCGAGCGCCTTGCCGCGCTGGAGCGGCGGGACGAGATGGAGCGGCTGTTGCGCTACGTGCTGGCGACGCTGTTTGCCGTGTCCGATGCCGACACGATGGCCATTTCGGATGCCGCCGCGATGTTGTTGCGCCTGACCGCAGCACGATGCGCGCAGACCGTGGCGGCGCAAATGGTCGCTGGCTTTGTCCACGGCGTCCTCAACAGCGATAATATCAATGTGACGGGCGAGAGCTTCGACTATGGCCCATGGCGCTTCACCCCGACATGGGACCCAGAGTTCACCGCCGCCTATTTCGATCACGGGTCGCTCTACGCCTTTGGCCGACAAGCGCAGGCGGTGCATTGGAACGTCGGTCAACTGGCGATCAGCCTGCGGTGCCTTGCCCCTGCCGAACCGCTCGTATCCGCGCTCGAAACCTTTGGCCCAGCCTATGAAGCTGCCATCGCGAAGCAATTTTGCTGGCGGCTCGGGGTCGCCGCAGCCACCGCCGAACAAGACCGCGCGCTGGTGATGGCGGGCGAGCACACTCTGCGCGCTACGGGCATGCCTATTGACCAATTTTTCGCTGGTGGGGCTCGCAGCGCGGGTGATGGCGCGCTGGTCGATGCGCTGTCCGGCAGAGCCGCCACCCGCGCCCTATGGTGGCAAAGCACGCCGCCGCAATCGCTGTATTTCGAGGATGTCGAGGCGCTGTGGGCCGCGATTGCGGAGCGCGATGACTGGCGGCCCCTGATGGCCAAAATAGCCGCCGTCCGCGATATGGGCGCGGCGCTTGGCACCTCTCCCATTGCCTTGCCGCGATAGAAGTTTATGAGCGTTGCATGAGCGGTGAAATCATCTCGCACGAACCCGCGACGGGGGCGGAACTGTGGCGTGGCCCCATCGGTGATGTCGATGTTGAGGTCGCGGCAGCGCGCGAGGCGTGGCCAACATGGGCGGCGATGCCCATCCTCAAACGCGTCGATGCGCTCAAACGCTTTTCGGAACGGCTAAAAGCGAACCCGGAACCGCTGGCCGACCTGATCGCGCGCGAAACCGGCAAGCCTTTGTGGGAAAGCCGAACGGAGGTCGAAAGCGTCGCCAATAAAGTCGACATTTCGATGAAGGCCTATTCCGAACGCACATCACAGCGCCGCAGCGATGGCACGATGGGGGCGCGTACCGCATTGCGGCACAAACCGCACGGCGTCCTCGCTGTGCTTGGCCCTTATAATTTTCCAGCGCACTTGCCGAACGGCCATATCGTCCCCGCGCTGATGGCTGGCAACACGGTGGTATTCAAGCCGTCCGAAAAAACCCCTGCGGTTGGCGCGAAATTGGTCGAGCTGTATCACGAAGCAGGGGTGCCTGCAGGCGCGATCCGATTGCTTACCGGGGCGGTTGATGAAGGCCGCGCACTCGTCAGCCATGCCGACATCGACGGCGTGCTATTCACAGGGTCTGCGCGGACGGGCATCGCCATTAACCGCGCGCTGGCGAGCCGCCCTGACCGCATCGTTGCGCTCGAAATGGGCGGAAACAACCCCATCGTTGCATGGGATACGCGCGACATCAGCAATGCCGCGACGCTGATTGTCCAATCGGCGTTCATGTCTGCGGGACAGCGATGCTCCAATGCGCGGCGGCTCATCGTCAAACAGGACCTTGCCGATCCGTTGCTTGCCGAAATTCGCAAACTGGCCGACCGTCTGATTGTCGGCGCTCCGCATGACGAACCCGCCCCGTTCATGGGCCCCGTTATCGACAATGAAACCGCCAACGGCTTAATCGACAGCTTTCTTTACCTCATTTCCAATGGCGGGCAGGCGATCCGTTTCATGACCCGATCCGATGAGAATATGCCGTTCCTCACGCCCGGTATTGTCGATGTCACCAATGTTGCCGACCGCCCCGATGTCGAGCTGTTCGGGCCGTTGCTTCAGGTTGTGCGGGTCGATACGTTCGATCAGGCGATAGCAGAGGCCAACGCCACCGCTTATGGCCTGTCTGCCGCGCTGGTGGGTGGAACGCCGCAGCAATATGACCAATTCTGGGCCAATGTCCGCGCAGGAGTCATCAACTGGAACAAGCCGACCAACGGGGCGTCATCATCGCACCCGTTCGGCGGGGTTGGCTTGTCGGGCAATCATCGCCCCAGCGCCTATTATGCCGCCGACTATTGCGCTTACCCCGTTGCGTCGAACGAAGCCGAACAACCACGTGCGACCATCGGCATCGGTTTGGCGAATGAACACTAAGGCTGGCAAGATTCAGCCTTGCACCAACCCCAACCCCGTTCGTGCTGCGCTTGTCGAAGCACCGACCTTTCTATTTTTCCGAAGCAGTTAAGGACAGTCCTTCGATACACCGCTTCGATGAACTCAGCGGCTACTCAGGACGAACGGGTTCATTATGTGCAAAGGCACTGGGCGATAGCTCTGCTTTCACTGCCTTAAGCAGTATTGCTCTTGCCCACACGGTGCATCGGCGCATAGTGCGGCCATGCCCAACCTCGCTTCTCCCGCAACCGGAACGGTATTTCTTATCGGCGCTGGCCCAGGTGCCGCCGACCTGTTGACGCTGCGCGCGGCGCGCTTGCTAAGATGCGCGAGCGTCGTTGTCCATGACGGGCTGGTCGATGCGTCGGTGCTCGCGCTCATCAATCCAGCAGCACGGCTGATTTCGGTCGCCAAGCAGCGCAGCCGCCACAGCGTGCCGCAATCTGGAATCAACGCCCTGCTGGTAACAGAGGCGCGCGCCGGGCATGATGTCATCCGGCTGAAAGGTGGCGATCCGTTCATCTTTGGCCGTGGCGGCGAAGAGGTTGAGGCATGCCGCGCCGCTGGCGTGCCCGTTACGGTCGTCCCCGGTATTTCTGCGGCGATGGGCTGTGCTGCCGAAGCAATGCTGCCGCTCACCCACCGCGATGCGGCAAGCGCGGTCAGTTTTGTCGCTGGGCAATGCAAGGGATTGAGCGACCAAAATTGGGCTGGCCTTGCGGGCAAAGGCCGCACCCTCGTCATCTATATGGGGGTTGCCACCGCCGCCGACATCACAGAAAAATTGATTGCCGATGGCACCTCGCCCGACATGCCTGTTGCGGTGCTGGAAAATGGCACACGCGGTGGCGCGCGGGCTATCCGCACCCTGCTCACCGACCTTGGTGACATGATCGCGCGCGAGGGCGTGCAAAGTCCTGCAATCATTGTCGTCGGCGAGGTGGTGGTGCGGTCCGACGCACAAGACCGACTGTTAGCCTTTTCTAAAATGGTGGAGGTGCAGCCATGAAACTCCTAACCGGAAACGACCTCAAAAGCGGCGCTGTAACATGGTGGACGGGCAGTGGCTGGTCGATCCATGTCGCCGACGCCGCCGATGTCGGCGGTGCGGGCGAGCCCATATTACAAAGCGAAGAGGGTGCGCGCCGCGTCAACGCGCCCTATCTTATCGACGCCGTGGCCACCCCCGATGGCCCGGCTCCGTCGCATATCAAGGACCGCGTTCGCGCAGTCGGCCCGACCGTGCGCCGCGACCTGACGCTCAAACCTGCCGACACATGGGCGTTATAGAACATGTATTGTTACGACCACTATGACCAAGCCATTGTCGATGCCCGCGTCGATGAGTTCCGCGACCAAGTAAAGCGGCGTTTAGCTGGCGAACTGAGCGAGGATCAGTTCAAACCACTGCGGCTGATGAACGGCCTTTATCTGCAACTCCACGCCTATATGCTGCGTGTCGCCATTCCTTATGGCACGCTGTCGAGTGCGCAAATGCGGATGCTGGCGACGATTGCGCGTAAATATGACCGCGATTATGGCCATTTCACCACGCGCCAGAATATCCAGTATAATTGGATCAAGCTGTCCGACGCGCCCGACATTTTGGCCGATCTGGCCAGCGTAGAGATGCACGCCATCCAGACCAGCGGCAATTGTATTCGCAACATTTCGTCAGATCAGTTTGCTGGCGCAGCCGCCGATGAAGTCACCGACCCACGGCCATGGGCCGAATTGCTCCGCCAATGGTCGAGTTTTCACCCAGAGTTCAGTTACTTGCCGCGCAAGTTCAAAATTGCGGTGATAGCGAGCGAACAGGACCGCGCGGCGATGCGCCTGCACGACATCGGGATCCGCATTATCGAGCGCGACGGGACGCTTGGCGCGCAAATCTATGTCGGTGGCGGCATGGGCCGCACCCCGATGATAGCGCCGCTTATCAAGGACTTTGTCCCGCTTGATGATTTGCTGAGCTATATCGAGGCGTGCTTGCGCGTCTATAATCGCTATGGACGGCGCGACAATATCTACAAAGCGCGGATCAAAATACTCATCCACGAATTGGGTGCAGACGAATTTGCGCGCCAGGTCGAGGCAGAGTTTGCGCATGTCAAGACACTGGACCTCGACCCGCCGCGCGCCGAGTTTGAGCGGATAGCGGCACAGTTCGCCTTACCCTCGCTCGTGCCCAAAGCCCTAGCGGCCCCCAATGTAGCCAGCGATTACGCCGACCCCGCCTTCACCCAATGGCTTACCCAAAACACCCACCCGCACAAGGTGCCGGGGCACGCGATTGTCACCATCAGCCTCAAGCCGCTCGGCGGTATCCCCGGCGATGCGTCTTCATCGCAAATCGACGTGATGGCCGATTTGGCACAGCGGTATAGCTTCGACGAATTGCGCGTCACCCACACGCAGAATATCGTCCTGCCGCACGTCGCCGCATCTGACCTTCGCGCCGTCTATGACGCATTGGTCGCGGCGGGCCTTGCATCCAGCAATGTGGACCTGATCAGCGACATCATCGCCTGCCCCGGCCTCGATTATTGCAGCCTCGCCAATGCGCGTTCGATCCCCGTCGCGCAGAAAATTGCGGCGCGCTTTGCCGACACAGCGCGCCAACGCGACCTTGGCGAGCTCAAGCTCAAAATATCGGGCTGCATCAACGCCTGCGGCCACCACCATGCGGGGCACATCGGCATCCTAGGCGTCGATCGCAAGGGCACCGAAAATTACCAACTCTCGCTCGGCGGGTCGGGGGCCGAAGACGTCAGCCTCGCTAAAATCACCGGACCCGGCTTTGACGAAGACGGCATTGTCGATGCTGTGACACGCGTGACCGATCTCTACTTGGAAGTCCGCGACCCCGGCGAGCGTTTCCTGGACACCTATCGCCGCGTCGGCATGGACCCGTTCAAGGAGGTACTTTATGGATAATCAACCCACCTCGCTGGCCGATTTTATCGTATCAGACGCCAAGGCGGTTCGGTTGGAGCCGGGCGACGATGCGCGGGCGCTCTTGCCCCACCTCGCCCGCTTGGCCTTGGTCGAAATCGCCTTTCCAACGTTCCGCGATGGGCGCGGTTATTCCGCAGCACGGATATTGCGCGAGGCGGGCTATGGCGGCGGATTACGCGCAGCGGGCGACGTGCTGGTCGATCAAATCGTCTATCTGCGGCGCTGTGGGTTCGACAGCTTTGCGCCCAATGTGCCGCTGGACCCCGCCGTGATGGACGGCGCACTGGCGCGCTATCCGGCCGTCTATCAGCGCGCCGCCGATGGCGTCGATCCGGTGTGGAAGCTGCGTCATGGCTGATGCCCGCGTCCGCGACCGCATCAACGCCGCCCCGCGCTATAGCGAGGGTGATGCCATCCGCCTCAACCAGATGTTTCGTGGGCGCGACACGGCGGAGATGCTCGATGCGTTGATCCATGACGCCATGCTCGGCGACGCCGCAATCGTCTCCAGCTTTGGCGCGGAAAGCGCGGTGCTGCTCCACCTGATCGGCAGCATCCAGCCCGACGTTCCCGTCATCTTCCTCGATACGGGCAAGCATTTCCCCGAAACATTGGCTTATCGCGATGCGCTCATCGCCGCGATTGGCCTGACGGGCGTCATCAATGTGACGCCCGATCCTGTACTGTTGGCACAGCGCGATGCGACCGAACTACGCTGGTCCTACGACCCCGATGGCTGCTGCGAGATCCGCAAAGTGCAGCCTCTCACCGCAGCTCTCGCGCCCTTTGACGCGCAATATACAGGCCGTAAGGGATTCCAGTCCTCGACCCGCACTGGCCTGCCGCGCTTTGAGGTTGAGGCGGGCCGGCTCAAGGTCAACCCCCTCGCCGATTGGAACAAAGCGGCGATCGACACCTATATGACCGCACACGCCCTGCCCGTGCATCCGCTGGTAGCACAGGGATACCCCTCCATCGGTTGCGCGCCGTGCACATCGCGCGTCCAGGCGGGCGAAGACCCACGCTCTGGGCGTTGGCGCGGCTGGGAAAAAACCGAGTGCGGTCTGCATGGCGAAGTCACCCCGCTTCCCGCCAATCCCGATGGCAGCGAGGATCCGGTTTTTTAGTTCCCGTTTGCGGCCGCTCAACGCTGTGTTACAGAGGGCTCTCATCACAGGAGTCCCCCATGATCCGCCGTTTCATCGCTTTCACACTCAGCGCCGCCATATTAGTGACCGCTCCTGTTACCAGCGCCAGTGCCACATTGGCATCGGGGGCACGTGCGCCGATGTTCATACTGCCCGCCGCCCAAGGGGGCCGCCGCTTGACCATCAATCTCCAGCGCCTGCTGCGCGATGGCCCTGTCGTGATCTATTTCTTTCCGGCGGCATTTACCGATGGCTGCACGATTGAAACCCACGCCTTTGCAGAGGCAATGCCGCTGTTCCGCCGCGCCCGCACCACGGTCATCGGTATCTCGGGTGATGACATCGAAACACTTGGCCGCTTTTCAACCGAAGCCTGCCGCGCGACATTCCCGATGGTGTCAGCGGATAGTGTTTTGATGGCGCAATATGAGGTCGCGCTGCGCCCCGGCATTGCCACGCGCACCAGCTATATCATCAATATGAATGGCACGGTCGCACAGGTCCATAACGACAGCAACCCCAACGATCATGTCCGCGTGATGTTGGCGGCTGCGCGCGCACTCGATGACGCGCGGCGGGATTAACCCGCGCGTTTAATCAGCGCACTGCGTTCGCATTGGCACACCACTTCACCGCGTTGGTTGATCGCACGGTGCAGAAATGTGACGATGCCAGCGTCGGGCCGCGATTTGCTCTCCCGCAGCCCAATCACTTCGCTGGTCGCGTGGAGCGTGTCGCCGATGAATACGGGTTTCGGCATGACCAGCTTGTCATAGCCGAGGTTCGCAATGAGCGTGCCGAGCGTGGTGTCGCCCACCGACAGCCCGACCATCAGGCTGAAGGTGAAAGTGCCGTTGACGAGGATTTGGCCGAACTCACTCGCCTTGGCCGCCTCCACATCGAGGTGCAGTGGCTGCGGGTTATGAGTCATCACCGTGAACAGCAGATTGTCCGTCTCCGTCACCGTGCGGCGAATTTCGTGGGTCATCGTATCACCGATGGTCCATTGGTCGAACGTTTTTCCTGCCATTTTCCCTCCAATCCCCTCTCCCCTTGCGGGAGAGGGATGCGCAGACTTGGTGATGTGTCACCTAGTCGCAGCTGGGTGAGGGGTCATCCCCTTTCGCAACCGCAATACCCCTCATCCAACTCCGCCTAATCGCTAAAGCGATAAGGCTTCCTATCCTTCTCCCGCAAGGGGAGAAGGTTCATGCTTCGCCCGCCGCCTCAATCCGTACCAACAGCGTATCGACCTGCACCTGCGCGCCGACCGTTGCGTTCAGCTCTGCCACTACCCCGTCGAACGGCGCGGTCAGGCTGTGCTCCATCTTCATCGCTTCGAGCGTTAGGAGTTTCTGGCCCTTGGTCACCGTATCACCCGCCGCAACCTCGACCGCGATGATCCGGCCCGGCATGGGGGAGAGGATATCGCCGTCATGGGCGTGCCCTACTCCGCTTCCCCTTGGCTCATACAATGCGACTTGATGCGTGTGTCCGTCTTGATTCACCCAAACGGTATCGCCATCGAAATAGGTGAACAGTTTGGCCGTTCTGTCGTTGCCAAAGGTGGAGTTGTAATGTCCTTCATTCCGCTCGCCATCAACCGATAAGCTGATTGTGGCGCGAGTTGGGGCATTAGCTCGAAAGCCCCGCAACTTGTGCAAGACATTGCCGCGTTCGAATTCGTGATCAAATTCAAAGCGCAATCCGACAAAATAATCGGCAGCATAGTCGATGCCATCAATACCTAAGGTTTCCGAATGGGTTAGTTGTTCAAGATGACGGTCGATGAAACCCGTATCTATCGTGCCTGCACAAAACTCCGGGTGCCGCAGCGCGCGGAGCAAAAATTGCGCGTTGGTGACAATCGGCCCGATAACGCTTCGTTCAAGTGCGCTCGCCAGATAGCCGGTAGCCCGCTCTCGTGACCGCCCGCTCGCAATCAGTTTGGCGACCATAGGGTCATAGAATGGCGGGATTTCTTGCCAATCATAACCTGAGTCAACTCGGATAGCGTCGTCATCCGGGAGATAGTGTAGGGAGCCGGAGGTTGGCAAAAACCCCTTCGCCGGATCCTCCGCATACAACCGCGCTTCCATCGCCCAGCCGTTGATCGACAGCTCGTCCTGCCGCTTGGGCAACGCCTCCCCACTCGCCACGCGCAATTGCCATTCGACCAGATCGACCCCGGTGATCTCCTCGGTCACCGGATGCTCGACCT
>ERZ1292633.1590-Hain-H41-02um-R1-1590-length-24349-cov-5_pt1 | contig 24349 bp, 10 predicted proteins | sample MGYA00564406_ERZ1292633 | MGnify/ENA primary metagenome ERZ1292633 (study PRJEB36523, sample SAMEA6512639) | groundwater metagenome | collected 2019-01-08 | study: AquaDiva: Metagenomics assemblies of 32 groundwater samples | reverse complement strand
GGCCGACGCCGATGGAGGCGTGGCGACAGCAGCTTTGGTGGTGTGGCCCGGACGCTGTCGCCGGGTGACGAAGCGAACGACGCGGCGTTGTCGTCGTCGTTGTCTTCATGCGGCGCTGGCACCTCAGAATCCTATGTGGATGTGACGTGCAGGGCATTTTTCCGTCCCCCTATCTTAGCCGGCGATGCCGACGTTGCAGGAGCGGACGATACCACTAAGTTCGCGACCGTACACCGTATTTTCATCTTGCAGAGAGCATGTGGCCTACGACCCCGGCGGAGGGGGCAGCCACCAACACTGCGCGACGACGACGACGACGACTGCCGCGGGCGGAAGCGGGCCCGGCGGTGTGAGGAATCCATTGGCAATTTCTTGTCGAGCAGCGCCAGCGGTGACTCCTGGTCCAGCGATGGAACCGACGAATGCGACATTGGGGCAGCTCCGGCCGGTGAGGGCCCATCCGCGCAATCGTCGACGTGGACGATGCCCACGCCGCCCGCCTCGGCCTCCGTCGTTGCTCCCGCAGCTGCGACGATCGTGAAGTCCTCCCCTCCTTCGTGGCTGTGGTTGGGCAATCTACGCTTCGTCATCGATGTGAACGACGCCGCAGAATACTGCGATGCCCACGCGGAGGCGGACGCCGAGCTCGTTCAACAGCGACTGAACGACGAGGACGACCAGTGTGGGCAGCACTCACATAATGATGATGACGACACACGTCGTGATACGAATTGTCAACCAGACAGCGGCTTTAACGCGCCGCCGGGGATGGTGGCGGCCACCGATGGCGCACGGACTGATGGCGCAGCCGCTCGGGGGACGACGACCGCGGCGCAACGCCGAACTGCGGTCGCCGCGCAGCGTCGCTGGCGCCTCGAAGACTGGCTCACACAACTCCCCGAGGCGTGGGTCGATGACGTCTTTCAGCAGTGCCGTCGGCTGCTCGATGAGAGACGCGATCGTCAGGAGGAGGAGGAAGCATCATCCCTGCCGTCGATTCAGGGTGGAGCGCCGTCTGCTTCCACGCAGCGTCCCTACTATCTCGTGGAGGCCATAGAAGCAGCATCATGCGGCGGCTTCTCTCGCGGTATCACCGATGATGAAGGGGACGTCGGCCTATGGCTGCGCGTCGTCCCGGTTCGTCGTCCCCCGGACCACGACGCCGCCGCGTCAACCCGCGATGCGGAGGCCGCCCAACCGGTGGCGAAGGATCATCATCGTTGGGAGGAGGGCGTCGACGACGACGAGGCGGTGAAGGAGGAGATCAATGCCATTCAGCACTTTCTCGCCTCTTCCATGAACGGCAGGATGTTCGATGGGCACATGATCGTCGCGGGCGTCACCACGATTCCTATCGAGGATGATGTTGTTGAGTCGAGAGTCGCCACCACATCGGTCGGTCGCCCAAGAGTACCCCCGGTGGATGCAACTCGTGGATTGTTGCTACCGCCGCCTTCGCTCGTAGGCATGACCCTGTTGGTGCAAGGGGTGCCGTTGGTCGCCGCCCCATCACCCGCAGGAGGCGGTGGGCCCTCTGCTGCAGGTGCGTCATCGTCGGGTGGTGCATCTTGGCGAGACCGCCTGCGCTGGTCTGGGTGGGCTGCAGCCGCACGTTCGACACTGACTGACATGTTGCTAGAGTGCGGGAGGGCGGCCGGCGTAGGGACATCGCCCGACGCAGCACTGCTGGTGTCCGGCTTCGCCACGGACGATGACGTTCGGCCCGCCGATGGATTGCCGATTGCTCCTGGGCCGAATGGTGTCGTTGCCGGAGAAGGGGTGGCCGCAGTGTTCATCGGCGTACCCGCATCAGGGACGCTTGCCGCTTGGGCGGAGTGCGCAAGGACGTTGAACGGCCGCATGCTCGCTGGGGCAACCGTGTCCGCTAAGTTGCTGCTGCCATCTGGTACCGTCTCGATGCCGCCGTCACTGCCGTCATGGAGTCCATCGGCCAAGACGGTGCCAATCCCACTGCGCCAGTGGGTGACCCGACTCGACGTGTGGCCCTGTCCGCCACCCGCGGGAGTCACAGCTGATGATGTGCCACGCGACGCCGCCGCCGCGCAACAGATCGACCCCGACATTTTGGACTTACTCTCCGAGTGACGAGACAAGATGCGAAAAATGTGTGGCAATCATCACACGATTCGTACGTCGAGCGCATGCAATGCGGCTTTTGATCACTCCCTATTTTCACGCAAAAAATAGAACCCGCGGAATTTGCCGTTCAATTGACCGTTCAATTATTATTCTATTCCACGATGATTGTTTGTGGTCACGGCGAATTGGGATCAGAATCATAGGATGTTCATTCCGCTAATTTCGTCTACCGATCATTGTTTGCCCTGTTGCGCACCCACCCCTGGGTGACGGCAAGCCCTTCCTCCTGCCCCTCTGTCCTTGTGGCCATAAAGTATGTCCTCACATCGACCTCGCACCGCGTCGATCGGCGCTCGTCGGTTGGGGACTGCCGCCATGAGTGGCCAACCGCTGCCGCCGCACTCCTCCTCGTTGTCTCCAGGCGGCGGCCCGACTCCGCTCTGGCACACGCCTGCGGAGTGTTTGGCGTTTTTCCGTCGCGCTACCTCCCACAGTCAGCGAAGACGGACGAGTGCAGCCCCTCCCCGCGACGTCGCCGCTTTCAAGGCTGCGGCGCGTGCCAACAACGACACGAACATTTCACTCAACAGCCTCCCGACTCTGCTCGGACCGTCCGCCGCCGTCCAGGACGGATGCGGAGGGGTCGAAATAGCGTCGCCCACGCCGAAGCAGAGATTGCTGGACGCCGCGGACGCTCCTCGCGATTCGAATCATTCCGATGAGTGGATTGCGCCGCCGCAGCAGGCGGCGACTAAAAGACCTCCTTCGTCCGCAGTCTCCTCCTCCGCGTCCGGGAGAAGCTCATCGACCACATCATCCTTTTCGGAGGAGGAGGAGGAGAGCGCTAGCGAACTTGTCGACAGAAGATCCGGTCTCGGGGCCCATGTAGGAGGAGTCCTAGGTCCGACGGTCCTCTACGCTGTGTCTTTCAAGCTCGTGGCGCTCCAGGAATTACTCTCCATCGAGCAGTCGCACCGTCGCGCCCTGGAACGCCACGCAACGTCCCGCCTGCAAATCGACGCGGCCAAGTGCCACGCGATGGCGTCCCGCTGGCAGCGACACGGAATGCGCCATCGGCAGCGACTCGTCAACCTCGTCGGGGAGGAGGTGTCCCTCCGCGAGGGGCTGATCAATGACGAGCGGCGCGCCACCGCGGTCCTCGAACTGTGGCACGTGAACTATTTGCGGTTGAAACGGCAAGGGGACGCCCACTTGCTGTCGGCCGCGCATCGCGCTCGGAAGGCGGCCGCGGTGAGTGCGTATCTGCAGAGCCGTTTTCATGCCGACGCCGATGCGGCCGCGTTGCAGCTTCGCGATGAGTTGCTCGCCGAGCTGCCTCAGCAGATCACCACTCGCCCTTGGCGGTACGTTTCCACGCCACCGGTGGACGATGGCGCATCGGGGGTCGATCTCACGGCCAGTCGTTGCCCGCTTGAATCTTGGCGCGGGGACCGTCCTGCGGGGGGCAAAAAACCATCCGCGTCCCGACGCCCGCAGTCGGCTGTTCCGAGCATAGACTCTCGCAGAGTGTCGATCCGCGTGGGTGGCCGGCCTATGCCGCGGACATCTTTCGCGCAGAAAAATGATCGCGACGTGTCCGACGCTTTTCGCCCCAAAAAACGATGTGGCGATACACCGATGGGGCCCTCCCTGAGCGGGGCCACTTCGCCTTGTACTGGGGAAACGGACCCGCCGCCACCGGAAGCAGAATGGGTCGGGCTGTGCCTTACGTCCACGGCGGTCCGGAGCCTTCCACAGCCAACGACGCCTACGCAGCGACCGCGAGCACAGGCTCCCTCAACCATCGCGCGCTATCGCGCACTCGCGCAGCGCTCACTCGCGACTAAAGGTGGCGAGCCGAATGCCACTGCCACTGTCGACGTCCACGCGATCCAAGCTCGCTGGCGGGAGTGGAGGTCGCTGCACGATGAGGATGCCGATGCAACCAACGCCGACACGAGTGGTGGTGGCCATGATGGTCCGGCCGTCGATTGGTGCCTCCACGAGGCCGATCTGTACCGTCCGCGTGACGATGACGGCGACGACGACGACGACTAGAAAACTGGTAATGCTCGTCGAGTTCGACGACAGCTGCACCACCCCAGGCTTTTTCGCTCAGTTACCCACCCGGCACTCGCTGAAACAGTTGTAGAATTTTCCAGTGTTTTCCCGCCTTCTTCTGGCCTCTCGCCCTCTGATCAAGTTCAAACCACTCGAGCGAAAGTGCGACTCGCGCCCATTTTTTGCCCTTTGCGTGGAATCCACAGATAAACCAAACAACACCCCACCCATTAACATTTTTTTGAAATGACCAGAAATGGCGCCATCCAGTGGTAGCGTTCGATCGATTTCGTCCGTGGCCTGCGCGAAGCGGATGCTGTTCTACGGCGTCCTAGTCGCTCTCGCCACGCTTTGGATCGTTCTGGTGCCGCGCACCGTGTTGCGTCCGGCCCTTGAGGTTGCCCCCACCCTCGTCGTCATCGGGTCCTCCGCTGAGCCGCTCGCGGGGACAATCGGCGGAGCGCTGACCGGAGGCGATCACTCGGTGTTATCACCTTCCTCTCCCCCAACCTTATGGCACGACGCCTTGACGGTGGCACGTCGACCCCCAGTAGCAGGGTTCGCCCCTCTGCTCCTTCCCGACCGCGGCGGGGCGGTAACGACGACGAACGTCCCCGGCAAGGACATCACCGCCAACCGCGCCGCGACCCGATCGTATCGCACGGTGCCATTGCCCCGGTCGCGACGCGAGTCGATGGCATCGTCGAGGTGGAACGACCTCGCCGCCGTGACGGCGGATATCCGACGAGACCCGTGGCTGCCCTTCGCGCATTGCTACTGTGACTATGACATCGGCGGCGGCTGCGCGTTGCTCTTCTATCGTGTGTCGATGATGCTCAACGGAACGGCGTTCGCGCCTATGTGGAGTCCGGTATACTCCAACGTGACGGCGGACGTGACGGAGGGGGAGCTGGCGGCGGCGGCGACGTCCGCCTCGGGCGGTGTCGGTGACTTTCTCGAACGCGTTTACTTCCGCGTGGCACTGCCTGTCCGTCGTTGCCAGCAGAAGCCAGTGGCGGCGGCGAGGAGCGGAACCTCCCTCGACCCCTCATCGACCGCCGCCACGCCCTCGTGGACAGAAGGCCCAGACGAGTGGCAGTGGCCTGTCCGAGGCCCTCAACATACGGTACTCCCCATCTTTCGTGTCCTTCCAACCCCGGTGCCGCGTGCTGATGGACAAGGCTGCGACACGCCTGCGTTGACGACCAGAGGCGAGGTGATTGGTGTTCACCGCATCGCCAGCACAACGCCCGTCGGGGAGTTGCGTTCTCCGTCCAACCGAACCACCACCCGTCGGTGGATCGATATCCCTTTCACGCAAGTGTCCCATTGCCGCTTTCTCATGTGGCAACAGTACCATGGCGTATTTGAGTGGTACGGCGTCGCGTGGATCATCTGGGCGATGCAGCGCGGAATGGACGAGATCAAGCGGGTCGTCCATCCGGACCTCACGACGACGACCCCGCGCCGATTGCGAGCGGAGGGACCAATTGTGGAAGACGGCGGCGCCGCCGATGCGAAATTCAACGGCACCATGAGAAGACGAAGAGATTCGCCACGGGACAGCGGCGGCGATGGCGACGAAGAAACGGAGGTCGTGTCGCTTGTTCGTCGCGGCAACAAGAGCGACACCAACCGGACCGCCGGCGCGACGACGCCCTGCATGAGCCGCCGCCACGGTCCCAAGTTCCGCTTCGCCTACCGCGACCTGACCACCAACGTGGACCAAGTGACCCACGTGAAGACGGTCCTCGCCCTGTCCAACATCACGCTCGGCTATGAGCGGACGACGGTCATGGCTCCCTACCCTTACCGCCTTGACGGCAGCGTCGAGTGGCCGTATGGATTCATCCACCAGAGCTACTGGGACATTCCGTTACACGGCATCGACGCGTTTTGGCGGGCGACGCTCGTCTGGGCGAGGGCGATGCGCCGGAGGCTGTTGGAGACGTATCCATTGATCCGCGACGTGACGTTGCGCCGCCCGCCATCGCCCACGTTGCTGTACGACTGGCGGCCCCGTGTCATCGATGCGTTCCGCGGCCGCGTGCGCGGGATCCATGAATGGGATGAAATACCGTTATTAATGACCCTCGCGGCGAGCGGCGCCGGCCGCCACGTGAAGAGCCAGCTTCACGCGACCAGTCAATCGTTTCACGAGCAATTGACGTTAATTCGTTCGTTTAAGTACTTTCTGCATGGCGAGGGAGCCTTCAACCTCTGGATGCTGGTGGCACCGCCCGGCTCGACGTTCATTTCCTACTACGAAAACGCGCACACGGATGCGGCAACGTCGCGTAACCAATTTCTCTTCTTGTTCAACTACAGTATCAACGTCTGGCGCGTGTCGCAAGGTGTGCGGTTAATCGCGGTGACGCGGGAGCTAGGCAAACTCGCGGACTTGTCGCTGTTGAAGCAGGCGATGAGCCGCCCCTTCAAAGAAGAGGTGATTTGGGTCCGACCGGGGTCCACCAGTATCATCGACCTCACGCCACCCGCTTTGGTCCCTTCTTCGCTCACATTCGACGACCTACCGCTGTGGCAGTGACCAGCCACCCACACGACGCATCGCTCCCCTCCTCAGCGCGGCACCGATGCAATCCAAACAGACTCCTTGGTTCAGCGATACCAGACACAGTCACGCGGTGAATCACAAGACCCCCCTGTTGTTTTTCTCGATGGCGTGCCGCACCACCGTCTTTGTCGCCGCCATCGTTGTCGCCGCCATCGCTTGTTATGGACCCATCAAGGTGGCGGGCGATGAAACGCCGACGATCGACCATCGCGGTGAAGCGGCCGAAGTGCCAGTGGCCGCACCGGCCGACGATCGCGTCCCGGCGGAGGCCGACGCGCCGCGACTTGAGCGGTTGTTCCGTTTTGTGTCGCGTTTCTTCGATCCATTGCCGATGCACGCCGATGCCTTCTTCGGGCGCACCACTGCCATGCGCGCGCTTCCCGCGTCGGACTTGCTGGCAACGACCCGGCGCTTCATGGGCAGCTGCGTCCACTTCGCCGCCCTCGGCGGCAGCATCGACGCCCTCAAGGAGTGCTTGCGCGACACCGACGACCTCACGTCCGAGGACCCCGAGTACCGGAAGGATGACTTCGTGCGCCACCAGCTGCTCAACTACCGAGATCAGTGGCAGCACACGGTGACGTTCTTCGCGGCCTGGGGCGGCAACGTCCCGATGATGATGTACCTGCAGCCGCTGCTTGGCGGCGATGGGGACGATATTTTCTGGGCGCTGCCACCCGACGCTGCGGGATTAGACGGCATCCTCAAGGTGATAATCGGGGGGTCCATCCCGGCTTTGGACTACCTCATTGAGACGGGCCGGCGCCTTGGACACGCCCCGATCAACTTCCGTCGCCTCGACCGTGGCGGGCGCAGTTTGTGTAACTTGGCGTACTGGGGAGGCAGTGTGCCCATGGTGAAATATCTGGAGAAGGTCGTGAAGGATCTTCCACCGCCGAAGGTTTTCAAAGGGAAGCCGCGATCACAAGCGGAATTCTTGGAAATGCTGGAGGCCAAGAGCCCTCGGCCATGCACGGTGGAAACAGATTCCGGCCGCCGAACCCTCTGTCTGATGGCTGCCTTCGGGGGCGGCACGGACGCGTACCACTACTGTGAAATGTTCCACGACAAGAAGGACTTCAACCTCGATGCGGGTTATTCGAACTATCCGTCCACCACCGACAGCGCGAACGTCTCGACGCTCATGTACGCCGCTTGGGGTGGAAGCCCGTTGAATATGCGACGTGCGATCGCACGCGAGTTCCGCCTGTTCAAGTGGAACGCCTCCCTGACCGCGCAGCAACTCACCAAACTCATCTCCGAAAACCCGAACGCATCCATCGCCGATCTTTCGTCGCCACGACTTGAACGCCCGACGGACGACATTCTCTTCTCCCAGAAGGATCGTAATGGCAACACCGTCTGCCACCATGCCGCTGTCTCAGGCTCGATCGAGGCAATACGGTTTTGCTTCATGAAGCTCGGCTATCCAACCGCGCTGTTGGGAACCACGCCCTCCTCGCCGGATGACACGACCGTGGACAGCGCGGTCAATGCGTGCCGCGACGTCTCTTCCGAGGATGAGGCCGATGGATGCGTGTTTCCAAGCACGACGTCGGACCCGTCGCTGCTTCAAGATCCGGGGCGGCTGTTGGAATTTTCACGCCGCCTTCGCCAGTATGTGACCAACTCGAGTATGAACTCTAACGGGCAAACTATCTACGACATGTCCGAGAAGCAAGGGTCAAAAGCGGCGACCGACTACTTGAAAAGTCTGGGTGTGTCGACGGAAGCGGACGTTGTACCAGCAGCTTCTTCGGCGTCTGCAACCACGGCGGAGGCGAACGAGGAACTGTAGCGTTCGGACGTCGACGTCTTCGACATCTTTTTGTGTTGGAACCCCGCTGGCTGGTCGCTTTTATCGGGCCGCGGCGCGCGAGCGATCAGTCGGTGAGGTTCAGCTCCCCCTTCCCCGCCACACACCATCCGGAGGGGCACTCGGCATGAGGATGCCAGCAAAAACATTGGACGACAAAGAGAAAATGTGTGCGCTACGAAAAAAATGACAAACAAAATGATGGCCCCCCGGTTGGAAAGGATTGACGCCACGCTGGGCGTCACTTTCATTTTTTATTTTATTGTCACCTTCACCTTTTCCTTCGTCTTCCTGCTCGTGTAGTAGTGGCGTGTTTTGTTCCATGCAGCGTGGGCTGGCGTCGAGTAACCCGCCGCCATCGTCGACTTCCGTGACGTCGCCGACGGCCGCGAAGGCGATGCCCCTCGGCGGCGGTGGGCGCGCTCGTGGGGGGAGGTGTTTCTGGCCGTTGGTTGCCGTCGCCGGCTTCATCATCATCGCCCTCCCGATGCTCCTTTTGTTGCCGGCGACCACGAGCGCCGGTGCCGGAGATAAAGAGGCGGCCGCTGCTCGCGCGCTGCGTTGGGCGCCGCGTCACGAAGCGGCGGGGGCCCAACGCTCCTCCTCCTCGTCGCCGCCGCTTGCTGGAGGACCGTCTGCGGATAACCGCAGCGGCGTGCCGAATGCTGTTGGGGTCGCGTCAGCCCCATCGACACAGCCTCCTACCGCGTCGCCTGCCGTCCCATCGCCTCCCGTCCCATCGCCTGTTGCCGCGAACCCGGCGTCGCCCGTGGCCACTTCTGCGACATGGGAACCCGAGCCAACACCGCCTCCGACACCCGTGCCGCCGCCGCCGACGCCTGTTCCACCCCCGCCCCCCTCCGACTGCGACATTCCCGCCGCCGTTCTCGGCATAGCGGCGCTGCCATGGAACCACCCCACTAGGATCCGCGAGGACATCGACGCCAATCCTTGGCTTCCCTACGCCCACTGCTACTGTGACGAGAAGAAGGGCGGCGGCTGTGGCATTATCTTTTACCGCGTGTCGATTCGGTACGACGGAGGACCCGAGAAAGGGAGGAGTTGGTGCCGTCAGTGCGCTAACGTCACCATTGATGTCACGGATGACGAGCTGACGTCGGCCGCCGGGCAGCCGGGGGGCGTCGACGACTTCCTCATGCGTGTTTATTATCGCGTCCACTTCGGCGTCGAACAATGTCAATCGGCCCATAACGATCAGAAGAGCCGCGTGCGGGGTCCGCAGTACACGGTGATGTTACAATGTCGACTACTGAAAAACGGAAACGCATCGTCATCGTGTCCAGCAGAGCTGCGTTATGACAGCAACGCGACGACGACGACGATGGCCTCGACGCCAGGGGGCCACCATCACCCCCGTCACGATATCGCCATCCCGTTCACGCAAGTGTCTTTTAGCCGTTGGCTCATGTGGCAACAGTACCATGGCATCTTCGAGTGGCACGGGCTCACGTGGATCATCTGGGCAATGCAATATGGGATGAACGTCATCAAACACCAACTCAACCCAGCGCTGCGGACCACGACGCCGTATCGACGGACGCCGGAGGGGCCGATTGTCGGCAGTGACGCGGACCCGACGCCAAAGGATATCGCGGCTCAGCAGTTGCGCGAGCACAACGATCGACATTTTGAAAAAATAGTCCGCGGGTTTCGCCGCAGTTCAAGCGGAGCTGCCGTACCGGACGGTGGTAAGAAGGGATCGACCGCGACGGCGGCGCCGAATCGCACGTGGTCTGCTTGCTTGCCCCCTCTCGACGACATCGACTCCAACGATACCGAATTACGATCGCAGAGCCGCGGCCGATACCCCACGTTTTCATTCGCGTACCGAGACTACGCGACGAATGTGGACTACGAAACGTCCGTCAAGACGGTCATGGCCCTCTCCAATGTGACCCTCGGTTACCCAAGAACCACCGTGATGACGTACCCGTTCGTCATTGAGGGCGCGACGACGTGGCCATATAGCTTCGTTCACCATTCGTATTGGGACGTCCCGCTTCAAGGCACCGACCTCTACTACCGGGCGATTCGCCCTTGGGCGCACGCGATGCGACGTAGGCTGTTCGAGCAGTATCCACAAATTCGCGACGTGCCGTTGAACAAGGCACCGGCGGAGCCGACGCTCATGTACGACTGGCGGCCCCGTGACGTCGATGACGTACGCGGCCGCAGACGCGGCATCAACGAAACCGACGAAGGCGCGATTCTCGCGACCCTCCACAACGCCACGGGCGGCGTGACCCATTTGCGCACCACGTTTCACCACACGGACCTAACCTTCTACGAGCAGCTCACCTTGGTCCGGAAGTTTAAGTACTTCCTGCACGGCGAAGGCGCCTTTAACCTCTGGATGCTCGTCGCCGTGCCCGGGTCCACCTTCGTCATCTACTACGACAACATGTTCACCGATCCAAAACACTTACGCGATGTCTTCGTCTGGATCATCAAGTACACCACGTACGTATGGCGACTGTCGGACCAAACACGGATCATTTGCGTTTCGCGCGAGCGCGGAAGTTTAGCCAGTATGGAATTACTGAAGAAGGCGCTGGCGCGCCCGTTCAAGGCGGAGGTGGTCTGGGTGAAGCCAGGAGAAGGGGAGGTCATCGACCTGACGCCGCCAGCCATCCAAGAAGACGCGAGTCCGGACGCGTTCGCGTACGACGACATTCTTGTTTGGAAATGAAAAAAAGGGTATTCTCCTGCTTCTGCCGAACCAGCCATGCCGCGGCGGCCTGGATCCAGACTGGATGGTCGCCGACGGAAGGGAGTGACGGGACAATGCGCTATGTCCCCGCTTTTGCCTTTTAACGTGTTGCACGGTGAGGAAAACGGGACCCCCTTCTTGCTGTTTGTCGGGGTTCTTCGGCCATTGTCTGATCGTCGTGCTACTCTCTACTGTACTGTCACAGTAGAGTCGTACTCTCACCCACCCAAAGTAATCCACCCCCATGCCTGCGATCCGTCGTTGGCCGGCTGCTACTTTGCGCCCACCGCGACCATCCGGCACCGCTGCCACGGTGATGGTCGTGCTCGCCACGTTGGCGATCGCGGCCGGCACCGTGCTTTTCGTGCTTCTGCGAAGCCAATCGCACGGCGATGGCCCGCGCAGCAACGTCGCGACGTCTCGAGCCAGTGCCGCGGGGAGGGATGCCCCGTCTGATTCGTCGAAAAGACCGGCGCCCTGGGCTGACGGCCAACGGACGACAACGACGACGCCGATCGAACGAACCGTCACGACGACGACGTCGGCATCCCCCACCCCGCCCCCCCGCCCCCCGCTGCCTCCGTGCGACGTGTCCTCATACGACGACCTTTCTCCAACCTCGGCCCCCTCGAAGAGCGACGACGACGACGACGGCGATTGGTGGTCCATCGCCTTACGTCGACAGGTGCTCCCCGCCATCGCTGTGGCTCCCGCCGCCGTACCATCCCACCATCGGCGGACCGCTGCCGAAGGGGATGCCAACGGCAGAGGCACCGAGGAGATCCCTAGCGATGTGAACGTCGCCGCGACGGCCGGGGGATACCGTCCCGAATGGATGCGTCGGGTGAACGCAACGTGGGCTCGTCGCGACATCGTCGAAGAGCCTTGGCTGCCGTTTGCGCATTGCTACTGTTCCGACCCGGCGACGATTGCCGGCGGGTGCGGACTGCTGCTACACCGAGTCGCGGTGTCGTATTCGACGCGGGATGGGCCGGCAAATGTGTCGTTTGAGCTCTCCGAGCGGGAGCTGATGGATGCGGCCGCGGCCGCCGCAAATTCCAAGACCAGCCAGAGTGGTGCTGCGAAGGAGAGGCGGGGGTCAAATACGTCCAATCGTTCGATGAAGGAGGGTTTTGATGCTGACGTCGTGATGGAGCTCCGACGGCGACGCGGAGTGGCGGCGCTGCTACGACGGGTCTACGCGCGGCTCTACTTCGGTCTCCTCGCGTGCAGCAGCAATCAGCGCATCATGCACGAAGCGTTCGACGCGTCAACAAAGTTTCCCACCTACCAGCTTCTGCGAACTTGTCATGCGCGGCCTGGTCCCGTTCAACGCTTCGGTGTCGCGACGTCCGATCTCGAGCTGAAGGAGGAAGACCAAAGGAACGTTGCTGGCAATCACCACCAACCTCCGCCGGTCTCCCAGCGGTGGCTGCCCTTCACGCAGGTGTCCTACAATCGCTGGCTAACGTACCAGCAGTATCATGGTATATTCGAGTGGCATGGCCTGACTTGGCTCATCTGGGGCATGCAAGCCGGCATGGCCGAGATCCGGAAGATTGCGCCCGCCCTTCTGCGGCGCATGAAGCCTGCATCGCAGCCGCGAGGAGATCGTCGAGAGGGTAGTCTTCTTGATGTTGGGGAGGGGCAACAGCGCTCACCGTTTGATCTGCACGACGTGACGACCTTCGTCGACGGCCTGCCCACCGCGAAGGGGACCGCGACGGTTCTCGAACTGAACCGCGCCACGCTTGGCTACGAAATGACGCGACTGATGCGTCTCCCAAACTTCACGATTCGGTCATCCGCGCCTCCGCCGAAGGGGACACATCATGGGCCTGACATGGTGCCGAGGAACGGAAGTACCGCCGCTCGCGTCGGCGGTCCGGCGGTGAGCTCTTTCTTGCACATCAGCTATTGGCACGTGCCCTTACAAGGGACGGAGGCGTACTGGCGGGCAGTCTTGCGGTGGTCGACGTCGTTGCGGCAGCGCCTGCCTTTGGTGTACCCCGAGATTTACGGACACACGCGGCGCGACGCTGCCGCTTCCCATCATCAAAACGTCACAGCTGGAGGCGAGGGCGGAGTCAGCAAAGACGGCACAAATGGGGCGGATGGTGGGGACGAGGAGGAGGCGACGTCGTATTCGCTGATCGGCGGTCAGCCTCTAAATCAGCCACCCTTGCCGACCTTCTTGTACGACTACCGCCCCCGTGTACACGATGAACCCCGGGGCCGAATGCGGGGGATCCACATCGACGACGAGCCCGTGTTGCTGGACACGTTGTCCCGGTCCGGGTTCGGCCTTCCGATGAAAACGGCCCTTTACAGCACGACGATGACATTCCGCGAGCAGCTGCGTATTGTGCGATCGTATCAGTACTTTCTCCAAGGAGAAGGGGCCTTCAACATGTGGATGCTCTTTGCGAGGCCGCGGTCCACGTTCGTGGTCTACTACGACAATCTGTTCGATCGAGACGGGCATTTGGAGAACGTCTTTGTGTGGGTGTTCAATTACTCAATGAATGTTTGGCGCCTCACCAAGGACATCCGCATGATCGCCGTCACGCGCGAAAAAGGAATAATGGCGGACATGGCGTTGCTTGAGCGCGTGCTCACGACACGGCCGTTTCGAGCCGAGGTCATTTGGCTGAAGCCGGGGAAGCAAGACGTCATTGACTTGACGCCACCGCGCGTCACGGCGGCGAATTTTCAGTTCAGGGACCTCCCCTTAGTGGAAACACTTGGCACCACCCGAACTTGAAAAAAGGGTGCGACACGTCGCGAGGGAATTCCTTCAGCAGAGGCCATTCCCCCCATGTTGCCGCTGCGATGGCGGAAAGGGGTCCAGTCCATACAACAATGTTCACGTTTCGTTGCCCCCCGAAAAGGCCAATCCTTTCCCCAGATCTCACTTCTCTCATCAAACCAAAAGCGGATCTTTCGATTCGACCGTCGTCAGGAGGTGACCTCGCTATTTTTCACTGTTTTTTTCTCTCGCCCGCAATGGCATCGTACCAGTCCGGTCCGAGCACCACCGGAGGATGCGTCCGTCCGTCTTCCAACACCCCGAAGGACGACGACGAGGCGGCCGTGGTGGTCGTGGAACGAATGGTCGCCGGACTCGATAAGCTTCGTATTCCGATCGTGATTGCTTGGATTATCATCGCGAGTGTCTTTTTAGGCGTCTCTGGCATTTATGTAATGAACAACTTGTCTGCCGATCAACCCGTCCCAGCTGGCAGCCAGTCGGCCAAGGCGAACGCGGCATACGCCACGAATTTCAACTCGCAGTCTCAAAGTGCCGGGTTGGCCATTTACTACGAATCGACGAATCCGAAGGAGCCTGTCAACTTCCGTGACGATCCCGTCTACCACAAGTTTGATGAAGCTATGTGTTTCCTGACGAGCAAAAATTTTGCGCCCGAATTGCTGCCGCTCTTCAATTTGACCTGGGAACCCGCGAGCAGGCCAGTGGGATACATCTTCTACTCTTCCTACCGAGCGACCGTGGAAGCCATGCTTCCGCAAGGGGTCGCCGATCAATACGTCGCTCCCGACAACCGCTCGACGTTCGTGACGGTACAGTTTCTCCCGGGCCCGATGGGCATCGATTCCAAAACCTACACCGCACGAGTCGAAACGGCGATTCGCGCCTTGATACAGCAGTTTTTTCTGGAGGGAATCATACAGGGTTACGTGCTTTCCCTTGATAGTTTCATGGAGGACATTGGCGAGTCGGCCGCGAGGGACTTGGTGTCGATCTTCGGCATCGTCACCCCTATCGTGTTCGTCTTTTTTAGCTACAGTTTGGGCTCCGTCCGCATTGCTATCTTGCCGCTCACGGCGATGCTGCTCTCATTGTTCACCACGTTCGGTATATTGAATTGGATCTCCATCGGATCGGTGCCGCGTCTGCATGGCTTGACACCGGCCGTGAGTGCCGCGCTCACCCTGTCTTTGGTGGTCGACTATTCGTATCGAATGTTGTTTCGGTACCTGGAGGACATCCGTGTCGACGTCGTGTTCGCCAGGCAGCTCACGAAGACCGATACGCTCGCCGAAGTGGCCTCGGAGGAATTTGTGAAGCGCGGGATCATGGTCCGGGTGCTCGCCTACACGGGACGCTCCGTGGTCGCGAGCGGCTTCGTCATTGCACTGATGACATTTGGGATGATCTTTTTCCCGAACAACCTGCTCAAGTCCATTGGCATCGGCTGTCTCACGGGGTCGCTCGTGTCGTTCCTCGTCTGCGTGACGTGGATCCCAGGGTTGTTGCTTCTATTTCCCGGCTTCTTTTCCGTCGCTGCCGTGTCGCATCCTTGGCTCTGTCTGGATCGCTACTTCTCCAAGATGCGCCGACGTGGCGACGCCCACACCGCGTCCAAAGCGAACGCGCTTGAAAACATGTTTCTTGAGAGCGATGAGGAGGAAGAGCAGTTCTGGACCGAAAGCACCGAGTCGACCGACTCCGGGGGTCGAAAGATTCAGCTGAACAAAAAACAACAACATCCATCACGAGGCGCAGATGCGACGGACACACGCGCCGTGGCACTCGCCTCGTATCCGGCGATGCAGCAACCGCTGCTCTCGCAAGCCGATGCCGGCCTTCGTAGCGCCATTTCGCAGAGCGCCCTCGATTTACACAACGGATCCATGGTTTCCGAGGATGCGGCTCCACTCACGCAATTCGGGCCGCCGCCGGGCTTCAGCGCCGAGTCTAAAGCAAATCGCTCCCAGACGCAGCTGCCGATGCCGCCGCTGCCGCAGCGAGCGGACGATGGCGAGTCGCCGCCACTGCAGGACGATGCCACCGCCACGTCAGCATCGTCGGGCGCCGCTGCCGCTGCCGCCGCGACGACTCGCGGTAGCACGGCACCATCGGTCTACCGCGACCAAGTGCCCATTCCCGTGGCCACCGAGGAGGAGCACCCGCGCGTGTCCGTCGCTCCGACGGTGAGCGAGTCGGCCACAAGCGGCAGCTCCCGTTCGCACGCCGCGGCGGCAACGTCCGGCGTCATCATGCCGTCGGCTGCGAGCGCATCGAGTTTGCTGCTGCAGACCTCCGCCGCCCTCGTCGACCCCGCGCCGTACCTGCTGCCCATGAACCGACAGTTCCGGCGCACGTGGCCCGCGATGTTGATGCGCATGCCGTGCTTACAAGTGGCGTCCATCGTGATTTGCCTGCTCACCGCGGGATTTCCCTTCATCGAATCGATCCGCGAATTTCCGAGTAGCAATGACATCACCGTCTTTCTGCCTCGAAACTCGCGTCTACTGACGGGGTTCCATAACCTCATTGCGGCGTTTCGTCCCGGCGAGGTGTTTCAGTACTCCCTGTTGGTCGTGTTCGACGACAACGTGACGATGACGAAGACCTCCTTGTTCGCGTCACCTCGCTGGGAAACCGCGCAGTGGGTCACGCGGTCACTGATCAACAATGTCACCGGCTTCACGTCGAAGATGCTGGACAGCGTCATCTACGACGGCGTGCAGTTCAACGGCACGGACCCGGACAACGGGGGCTACAGTAACGGCACACGAATGCTACAGATCTCCAAGCTCAGTTCCAAGGATCCTTCCTTGAAGGGCGAAACGGGTTACTTGTACGTGCTGATCCAAATGAGTATGGGCACCGCGCCGCCGAAGAGCAAAATCACGACCTCGTTTTTTAGCATGATTCGCCCGGACTTTGAAATCACGGGAACCACTGGCAAAGTTTGGTACGATAGCATGCTAAACGTGATGCACTCGATCGAAGCGCAAAGCCGTGACGCTGACCGCGGCTTCGCACCCGTCAACATCTATCTAAAGGGCTACGGCGCGGACACCTTCGACACCATTCGCTACGCCCACAGTGTCCAACCTACCGTCATTTCGGTTCTGGCCGCAGCCGTCTTTTTTGTGGTGCTGTTAACTTTTTGGTCCCTCGGGATTCCGCTCCGTGCGTTAGCCGCCGTGCTTCTCAACGGATTTGTCACGTTCGGCATCACTCGCTTGATTTGTGTGAACGGCTGGCTCTGGTGGCTGCCGCTGCCGGGATTGCAGGCGGAAGGCGGCGGCATCGCGTGGCTCATCCCTTTCGCGTCCATTATTTTAGTGGCCGCGGTGTCGCTCAATGGAGATTTGGGTTTCGCGCTCCGCGTGCTGCAGGTGTATAGCTACGACCCACAGCATGCCCGCCGTGCGGTGGCGCACGGGTACGCGGACACGTGGCACGATTCGAGCCGCTCTGCAATCATGACCGCGGTGCTCTTCATGGCCCTCGTGTTCTCGGACACCCCGGCGATGAACCAGCTGGGGATCTACATGGTCGTCGGGAGCCTCGTGCAGTGCTTTGTCATCAAAGTGTTCTTTTCGCTGCCGGCCATGATGCTTCTGGGGAAGCTGAACTTTGCGCATCCGAGGATACGCTGCTGCGGGCAGGTTCCCATCGCGGCGGCCGTTTTACCAGTGGAAAAGGCCTACGCCATCAAAGTGGCCCGAGAGCGCGCCAGTCAAGTGCGGCTCAGCAAAAGTAGCCTTGCTCTCGCCGATTCGGCGGGCGCTGGAGAAGGGCAGCCGCTCATGACCCGGTCGAGCGCGGCAGCGAGAAGAACGTCGATGACAGGACGAGGAGCGGCGTAGCTCCTTCGGTGGTGTGCGTCCCACGACTCGCGGTTGTAGTGGCAAGTAACGATTAGAGTGCTGATGGGGGTGTTGCGTAATGCGGTTTGACAACGTGGCCGAACGTCCGTTGAGAACTTCGATAGGCGTCACCTGGGTCGACACGTGTGCTCCTGCGTAAAACGGGTTTCACTCGTGCGTGGTTTGCCATCACATTTTTAACGTCACCTGCAGAAGCATGTTCGCTGATTACTATGACGCGGTGGTCCGCGAGAAACCGGAGTGGAGCCGCGCTTTTGTCGACTACAGAGCCGCGAGGCAGCGGTTATATGCACCGCTGCCCGCGCATGCCGCGACTGACTCAAACGCGCCATCGCCGCGGCATCCGCGCGTCACTCCCTCGAGCGGAGTCCCGACTCCGCCTTCGCCGCTGCCTCCGACACCTCCCGTGGACCAGCAGCAGCAGCCGCCCAATGTTGGTGCGAACAACGCGCCGCCGAATCAGCAGCCCTTGCTAGACACCGTTCGCGGACAGCCGAGGTTTCCAACCGCGTCGATCACGACGCCAAATGTGGCGGCGACGGAGGACGCACCTACCGGTGAGGTAGCGACGACGAAGCGACACGAGGCCCCTCAACAACAACATGCCCCCTTGGACGCGACGCGGAGGACCGTCCCGCTGTCGTCGAACCGAAGCGTGCACCTCAGCATCGTAGATCGTCTGCAAGAGGTGGCCGACTTCATGCTACGCGATGTGACGCGATCGGCGGAGTTCGCGGAGGAAGGCCATCGCTCGCTGCTGCGATACTTAAGGGCCAAGTTACCAGAGTGGGAGGCGGTCGTCAGCCTACACAACGACGACCCCAAGCAGAGGAACGCTGAAGCTAGGGTAGGGGGAGGTGCCGTCGACCCCACCCGACCTTCGCTTGACGTCGGAGATAACCGCCAGAGGGGCCGCAGTCTTGCGGCCACTGCCGCGGCTGGGCCCTTTTTATCCTTTGCCCTGACCGCATCCAGAAGGGAAAGCGAGGTGACATCCACTGCTGGCGGCGACCCCTCGGGCACCCGACCTGCGGCGACAAATGGCGGCGAGGGGAACGGTGGGGCGGGGGGCGTGACGGGCACCATTCGATCAGTTGGTGCGAGTTTGGGTGAGTTCGTTCTTGGGAGCGGAGCACCGTCGCGCGACCGTGTCAGAGATTTTCTACGTCACACCGTAGGTGAGGCGCAGCAGCTTCAAGTCTTCACCGAGTCGTGCGAACTCGCCGTGCGGCACCTCGAACGCGACTTGGCGTCTTGGGCGTCCGCGCGGCTTGAGGAGCTGGAACCGACGAGTCTCAAGACAAGATTGTCAACCGGTGGGTCCGATTCAGAAGACGAGGACGACAGCGGCGGCGGCGAGGACGACGCCCATCCACGCAGTGACCACGGAAAGAAACAGACCGTTCCAGAGCATCCACAAGCTACTGCCTCGATCCCTGCCTCTGTCGTGGTTGATAGTCGTAGCCGTGCGAGCAACCATCCGGTATCACCACATCGAGAAGGAGACCGATTGCATGACGATGACGGCCTGCCCCTCGGCACTTTGCGCGGCGACCAAGATCGTCTCGTTCAGGAGCATCGTGGTGATGTTGTTGTGCTACCGTGCAGCAGCAGCACTAGCGACGGTCGTCACCAGACGGCGCCGCGGAGTCCCGAAACGATGAAGCGTTCAGCGGTTGATGTCGATAACGCCCTGAACGATGCCGCAACCTCTTCTGGCGGCCGCGACCTCAACGTTCAACCCACGACGCGGCCCAAACGGTCCTCCTTTCGCGCTGTGGTCACTCACCTCCTCGCCGGACTGCGGCAGCAAAAGCACCCGTATTTCGATGGCTCGCGCGACGTAGAACCGCAGCGGGCATCCGCTTCGTCGATCAACATGATCGGACTGGAAATGACGACGGGTGTCGCGTCGGCGTCGATCAACGACGACGCCACGGCTCAACGTCAGCGAGCAACGTCTGGAACGACATGGACCGCCCATCCCGAGCCTCAGGCACCTCGAGATGCACCTCTACCCCAGTCTCGCGTCGGCGAAGCGGTGGCTGCCGACGATTTTCCGCCGCCTGTTCGTCAGAATACCGAACCGCCGCCACACGGGGAAACAAAATCACCTCCATATTCCCCCGCTGGGGCGCGTGATGCAGCTGACATCCAGCGTATTGGAGTGTATCCGCATCCGCAACACCCCCGCCGACAATCGTTGGTGGTCGTGGAAGATTGGCCGGAGGTGTTTGATCCGAGCGCCGGACCCGCGGCCCCGCCATACGACGTCGCCGTCGCCGATGGTGAGAAAGGAGGAGGCGACCGCCATCCTGATCACGTTGAGAGTCAAAGCTTGCCGGCCGTCGATGGGCCGGTGCAAGACGTGTTAAACCGACTTCCTGATGGCGACGACGACAGCGATGATGGAGTGGACGAGGACTCGACACCGGTCGTCGGTCGTACCGGCATCGTGGTGTCCCCCGCCACCCCGGTGAAATCCACCACCGCGAATTCAGCTGGAAGCACGACGACGTCCACTGCCGGGCGGCCTCCGGCGCAGACGCTCGCAATGACGACGCCTCCAGCCACTGTAATCGTCAACGAGGGGCCGCACCTCCGGCCGATTGCCGGTAACTCACCAGGGATCAACGCGTCGTCGTCGACTCGTGCGGCGGGGGCGCTGCAATCGTCCTCCTCGACGGTCACCTCACTCGGAGGGGGAGGCAGGTCCGAACTCGCTCGTCGAAAGTCACACTTGATTGAGACCCAGCAAGCCATTCAGGCAGCATGTCAGCGCCTCACGGACGCGAAACGGCACGTCAGTAACGTCGTCACCTTTCTCGAAGCCACCTTCGCGAAGTGGTTCAAACATGGGAATCTGCAGTCGAGTCGCATTAGCATTGCCCAGCGCCGCTCGATCGCCGCAGATTCCTTTAACGCGGGCTTCACTCTCTGCCTCATCGTGAGCACCATCTTGTACTGGCTGCACGTCGCCTACGAACTTGATCCGAGCCCTGACGCGTGGCTTCACGCGGCGCGCATTTATCCGGTGACGCGGCTCTTCGTCAGCCTCTCCTTCGCTTGTTGCCTCTGGGCGATTGTCATCCGATTCCTCGAGCGCTACCGCATCAACTATTTGTACGTCTTCGAGTTTCCGCAGTTCACCACGGCGTCCTCCATTCGCATCCTGGAACACTCCTTGGCCATGCTCTTCGTGTCACTGCTCACCGGGGTGATCTACTTGAGGAGCCAGCTGAGCGAGGCCACCACCTTTTATGCTTCCAGCAAAGGGTTCCCGAAGTGGTCGCCGTACATTTTGTTCGGAGGCATTTCAATCTGGTTGGCCGTCGGCCTCTTCTTCCCACCTCGTTACGCGCTGCGCAATGCACGCGCAGCATTCTTCCGTGTTTTCCTTGACATCGTGACGCTACCTTTCGTCAAAACGGTGAAATTCGTTCAATTTTTTATTGCCGATTGGGGCACGAGTCTATCCATCCCATGCGGCGACTTGCTTTACACGGTGTGCTACGTGACGGCGACACCGTCGGTCGCCACGGCCACGGACAGCGACCACGCCTGGGCGCATTGCGCGAATATTCGCCGTAACCACAATTTTCCCATCGCGATGATTCCGTTCATTTGGCGCGCAATGCAGACGTTCAAGATGTACCTGCAGACAGGAAACCGGGCCCACCTGGTGAACCACGGCAAGTATCAAGCGTGCCTCGCCGCGATCATTTTTCAGTGGATCTATCAGCTCAACGTTTCCACCATGGGCACGGCGGCTTGGGCGAATGCGCTCTGGTGGCTGCTGCGCGTGGGGTCTCAACTGTATGCCTACGTGTGGGATATTCTCATGGATTGGGGCTTCGTCCGAGGGGTCAATCGGCGGCTGCTGTTTCCGAGTCGGAACGTCTACGTGGTCGCGGGGGTACTCGACGGCCTCGCGAGGTTCTTTTTCATCCCTGCCGTGTTTTGGCAAGCCACCGGGTCCATCTCCGTGGACTCCATGCTGCTTCTGCAGGGCCTCCTTGAAATTACTCGCCGCTCCATGTGGTCCGTCTTCCGTGTGGAGAATGAGAATACGAATAACTTGGAGACGTACCGTGCGGTCGACTTCGTTCCACAAATGAATTTGCCCGCCGCTTCCGAAGAGTGACGCCACCAATGCAATTGGCGACCGCGGCGACCGTCCAATGAATCTCGCGCCCTCAGCTCAGTATCGGCTCGTTTCCTGCTCTCCATGCAAATTGGGTGTAATAGACGGCGGTTGTCCGTTGTGCAACGTACCTCAACACTCATCCACAGCCCCCACACCACACCGCACACATTGATTTCACACGCACAACTCCTTTTCCTTTTCTTCTAAAAAAAGGAGTCCCCTTTGGAAGAGCCGCCATCCCCACACTGCAGCCCTTTTTCCAAAGAAGGAACAACAAGCGATGATTGCCAACCGGATGATCCACGAAAATCTTAAGAAGACCAAGCAAGACGCCGCGCAAGCCGCCGAGCGTGACAAGAATCACCCGGCCAATGCGCGCGCCCGGTTCAGTGCTTGGTTCATGGAGCTATGCACGCAGTACCGCGGCGTTTTACTGACCATCTTCGTCCTCCCGATTTCGGTCGCCGTGAACGTCCTTTGGTTCGTTAAAATGCAAATCGCGCTACGCTTCGGGGACCCCAAAGCGCACGCTGGCAAAGTGGAAGCCGTGAGCGCCGCCGTTCGCGAGTGCCATCTGACTGGGAAGAAGATGTGCACGAGCCGCCCTGGCTGGCAGAGCATGTCGCTCAAGGAAGGGAAGTACAAGAAGAACCACCACCTCGTCCCGACTCACAAACTGGTGGACATTCTGGGCGTGAAGGAGGTCGGTGTGGATGCAGATTTTGCCCGTCGCAGTGGGCTGAAAGAAGGCGCCACGGGCGGCCTCGCCGTCGTCTGCGAGCCCTTGGTGTCCATGGGTCAATTGTCCCGCTTCCTTATCGAACGTGGTTACACCTTGCCCGTGGTCCCGGAACTCGACGAATTGACGGTTGGCGGTTTGCTGATGGGCTTCGGCATTGAGTCGTCGAGCCACAAGTATGGTTTGTTCCAAGAAATCTGCGTCGAGTTCGAAGTCGTCCTCGGCGACGGCAAAGTGATCAAAGTGACCAAAGACGGCGAGCACCGCGAGCTCTTCTACGCCCTCCCTTGGTCCCACGGCACCATGGGTGTGCTCGTGTCCGCCACGCTGCGCATCATCCCTTGCCGCAAGTACATCCGCATTGAGCATCGGCGCATCCAGAGCATTGAAAAGGTCACCGAAACCTTCGCCCAGGCCTCACTTCTCAAGCGGTCTCCTACGGGCGCGGACGCCGGCGTCGCGAAGAACGACTTTGTGGAATGTCTGATGTACGCGGGTGGCTTTGGCGTGCTCATGACGGGCTCGATGACGGACACCGTCGGTGCCGACGGCCAATGCTATGACATCGGCAGCTGGCATGCTCCGTGGTTTTACACCCACGTCGACGATATTACCAAGGGGAAGACGAGCGACGAGACGGTCGTTGAGTACGTGCCGCTGCGAAGCTACTACCACCGACACACGAAGGGCATCTTTTGGGAGATGGAACACATCATCCCGTTCTCAAACGACGTCTGGTTCCGCTGGCTGCTCGGCTGGGCGGTGCCGCCCAACATTCCGCTGCTCAAAGTGTTTCAGACGCCGTCCACGCGGAAGGCCTGGCGCGAACAGTTCGTGGTGCAGGACATGCTGGTGCCGTTGCGCGACCTCGCGGAGACGCTGAAGTACCTCGACCGCCACTTCGCCGTGTATCCCATGTGGCTATGCCCGCATCTCGTCGTGCACCGCAAGGAAGGCGGCTTGGTCGGAGAATCGTCTCGGGCCACATCGGACCCCGCCGCCAACGAGGAGATGTACGTCGACGTGGGACTCTATGGCGTACCGAAGCGGCAGCCGTACAAGCACGACGTCGCGATGCCGCAGCTCGAGGAGTTCGTTCGCAACCACCGTGGGTACCAAGGCATGTACGCCGTCTCCTACATGGACCGGGCCGAATTTGACACGATGTTCCACCGTGAGCTCTACGACAAGTGCCGGGCCACGTACGGCGCGGTCAGCAAGTTTCCGGATGTGTTTGACAAGACATGCGGCAAAGTTGTCAACGCAGCGTAGAGGTAAATTGATTCTCTGTCGGGTTTTTTTTTGCCTCTCTCTCTCTCTCTCTGTCTCTCTGTTCCCCCAAAACGGAGCATGATCAATAAACCGGTTTCCTCTACGTGATCGTGTCGTATGTACAAGAAAACGTCTCGTGGCCACCATATCGTCCGCCTTTCTCCTCGCCATCCTTCGCTTTTGTTTCCCACTCTCCGGCTTCTCCTTCTTCGTTTTCTTTCTTTTTTTTGCTTTTTTTTTCCCTCCCGCGATAACTACAC
>ERZ1292633.1589-Hain-H41-02um-R1-1589-length-24368-cov-5_pt1 | contig 24368 bp, 25 predicted proteins | sample MGYA00564406_ERZ1292633 | MGnify/ENA primary metagenome ERZ1292633 (study PRJEB36523, sample SAMEA6512639) | groundwater metagenome | collected 2019-01-08 | study: AquaDiva: Metagenomics assemblies of 32 groundwater samples | reverse complement strand
GAGGAGCGCCTGCCGAGAAGCGAACTGCTCGCTATCTTCGCCGACCTGACGCGCTCCGACGTGCTCGAGGTGGACTGGAAGGTCATGCGAGAACGCTTTCGCCCGACACGCTACCCCTCCAACACCGGCGGGATCTCCATCATCCTCCGCCTGACCCGCTACCGTCAGCGCGTGGCTGGCCCCTCCGGCTCGATCCGTTTCCAAATCGCCGATGGCCGGCTCTTGTTCAGCATCCGCGAGTTCCCCGAGATCAAGGAACTCGCTGCGGTCGGAAGGCTTCTGCAGCGGCTGGAGAACATTCGCAAGTCGTGGCCTCGCCTTCGATAGAACGACATGTCCGTGAGCATTACCTCTCGCATCTGGCGATGTGGAGTCGGCGTCGAGAGCGCCAATGCGCTTCAGGAGAAGTGAGCGGGCTGGGGCGCCGCGAGGCCGAGAATCCGCCGGCGCGTACGCCAACTCGCTGATGGTCTTCTTGAGATGGCAGGGAGGGCGCTCCAAGTCCTCGAGCAATCGCCATTTCGTGGCTGGAACGGTCATTCTTGAGGTTCCGCTCCTCGTGGACGCCCGATTGCAGCTCCATCGGCAACGGGCCTCATCTCGCTACGAGAGCTGAACGTACCCCTCCAACCCGTGCACGCCGCCTTCGCGGCCGAAGCCGCTTTCTTTGTAGCCGCCGAAGGGGGAGGTGGGGTCGAATTTGTTGAAGGTGTTGGCCCAGATGACGCCGGCTTTGAGGCGGCGGGTCATGGCGAAGATCTTGGCGCCTTTGTCGGTCCAGACGCCGGCGGAGAGGCCGTAGGCGAGGTTGTTGGCTTTCTCGATCGCTTCGTCCGCCGTGCGGAAAGTCATCACGGCGAGGACCGGGCCGAAGATCTCTTCGCGGGCGATGCGATGGCTCTGCGCGACGCCGGAGAAGAAAGTGGGCGGGAAGAAGAAGCCCTTCTCCGGCAGCACGCACGCCGGCTGGTGCAGCATCGCGCCCTCGTCGATCCCGGCCTGCGTCAGCTCGCGGATCTTCAGCAGCTGCGCCTTCGAGTTGATCGCCCCGACGTCGGTGTTCTTGTCCAGCGGATCGCCCAGCCGCAGCTGACGGACCCGCCAGTCCAGCCGAGCCAGCAGCTCGTCCGCGATCGACTCCTCCACCAGGAGGCGCGAGCCGGCGCAGCAGACGTGACCCTGGTTGAAATAGATGCCGTTCACGATTCCTTCGATCGCCTGATCGAGCGCGGCGTCCGCGAAGACGATGTTCGCCGCCTTGCCACCCAACTCCAGCGTCAGACGCTTGCCTGACGCGGCCGTCGCTCTCTGGATCAGCTTCCCGACCTCCGTCGAGCCGGTGAATGCGATCTTGCGGATGCGCGGGTGATTCACCAGCGCCGCGCCGGTCTCCCCGGCTCCGGGCAGGATGTTGACCACTCCCGGCGGCAGATCGGCTTCCTGAACGATCTTCGCCAGCAGCATCGCCGTCAGCGGCGTCGTCTCCGCCGGCTTGAGAATCACCGCATTCCCGCACGCCAGCGCCGGCGCCAGCTTCCAGGCCGCCATCAGCAGCGGGAAGTTCCACGGGATGATCTGACCGCAGACGCCGATCGGCCGCACCGATCCCGGCGCTCGTCCTGGAAACGCGTACGCCAGCTTGTCCGCCCAGCCCGCGTGGTAGAAAAAGTGCGCCGCGGCGAGCGGGATGTCGACGTCGCGGGCCTCCTTGATCGGCTTCCCGCCGTCGATCGTCTCCACGATCGCGAGCTCGCGCGACTTCTCGAGGACCAGGCGCGCGATGCGATAGATGTACTTGCCGCGCTCCGCAGGCGCCAGCTTCGACCAGAGCCTGAAGCCCGACTCCGCGGCGCGCACCGCGGCCTCGACATCGGCCTCCCCGGCCTCGGCCACCTCGGCGATCTTCTGTTCCGTCGCCGGATTGATCGTGTCGAAGTACCTGCCCGACTTCGGCGCCACGAACTTCCCGCCGATGTAGAGGTCGTACCGTTTCAGGAGGCGGACATGATCCGTCGATTCCGGCGCCGGAGAGTAGTCGAACACCCCCGTGCCGAACTCGAACACCGGCCGCTCCGCCTTCACCCTCTCGACGCCTTCGAGGACCTTCCCTTCCTTGGCAGCCATCACCTGAAATCCTACTCCTTCCGCCCCGAGCTTCCTTCCATCTCGACCTTCAGCGTCTGCAGGCGTTGCGTCTCCAGCAAGACGGGCATCACGGCACGGTCCTTCTCTCGGTTCGCGAAGAGCTTCGAGGCGATGACCGCTTCGAGATGCAGCACCCTCACCTTGACGGTTCCCAGGTCCACGTCATCGCTTCTCGCGACGAGATCGCCGTAGGTCCAACCGTCACCGATCTCCCGCAACAGATCGACCTCCCCTTTCGTCGTCCTCAGAAGATGCAGTCGAAAGGTCCTGAGCTTCTCCAGATCGGGCTCAAATCGACGTCCGGCCGGGTCCTTGTAGTTGGCTTCGAGCTCCCGGCAGGCGGCCAGAACTCGCTCGAGGTTGTCTTCCGCGAGATCGATCAGCAGGTCCACGTCCTTCGTGAGGACGGGCGCTCCGGCGGCGACCGCCGCGACGGCGCCGACCACAATGAAGCGAGCACCGTGGCGGCTGAAGACCGGAATCAGCTCACTTGCTGCGAGCGGAAGCGGCAGCATGGCGCAGGTGCTCCATCTCGCGCGACAGGGTTTCGATCGCGGCCAACCTCTCCGCCGGCGTCGCGTGGAGCATTTCCCAGATCTGCATCCGGTCGACGCCTTCGGGCGAGAAGGCGACACTCTCCAGCCAGTCGCCGTACGCGGGATCGTCCGGCGAGGGTGCGCTCACGGGATCGACGCCCGGGAGTGGAGGCAGCAGGTTGACAGCCACAGGCGGATTCTATGCCCGGACTAGAAAGCCCGGTCGAAGCTGTCGCGGGCGGCTTCGTAGAGGTCACCCAGATCGGCGCCATCGACGAACAGATGGTTGACCAGGATGCCGACCGGGACGATCGTGCGGCCTTTCTCCTCGCGGAACTTGCCGAACGCGGCTTCCGGCTGGCCGGCGGTCGGGTCGGCCAGCGCCACGTGCGTGAAGCTCAGGAACGGCAGCTTCGGCAACGCCGTGTAGTAGGCGAAGTCGGGCGCCGCGCCGCCGGAGAGGTCGATCCTCCGCGACGCCTGATTCATCTCTTCGGCGGCGTGAGCGAGAAAGCGGGCCCCGTCCGCCTCCCATTCCATCGTGGCGAAGCTGAACGTCCGACCTGGCGCTGGCACGGTCATCCCGTCCCGCAGCGCGTCGTAGAGCACCACTTCTTCGCCGTGCAGCCGGGTCCGGAACGCCTCGATGCCGAGGAGCGCGCGGTGGTAAGCCCAGACCATCGCGGCGTAGGTCGAGCCGCCGGCCTCCCGGGCGCGGGCCCGGACGCGCGTCGCGTCGAGCTCGAAGGTCAGGTGGTAGAACGGATTCGCGTTCTTGCGGAAAAACTCGAGATGCGCGCGACGCGGATAGTCGGCGAGGACGTGAAACGAGCTCATCGCGGTCGATGATAGCGGTAGGCTCGCCGGCCGTGACAAACCTGGTCGCGCTCACCCGGGCGCTCGCCGACGACGTCGACCGGCTCGCCTTTTCGAAGCCGGCCGCCTTCGTCTACAACCCGCTGGCCTACGCGCGCCAGCCGCTCGAGCGTTATCTCACGCGCTGGGGCGCCGGCGAGCGCGAGATCGTGCTGGTCGGCATGAACCCCGGGCCGTTCGGGATGATGCAGACCGGCGTGCCGTTCGGCGAGGTCTCGCTGGTGCGCGACTGGCTCGGCGTCGAGGGCCGGGTCGGCAGGCCGCCGCGCGAGCATCCGAAGCGGCCGGTCGAGGGATTCGCCTGCCGGCGCAGCGAAGTCTCCGGGGCGCGCCTCTGGGGGTTCGCGCGCGACCGGTTCGGCACCCCCGAAGCGTTCTTCGCCCGCTTCTTCGTCTGGAACTGGTGCCCGCTCGGCTTCCTCGCCGAGTCCGGCGCCAACGTCACGCCCGACAAGCTCCATCGCGTGGAACGCCGCGCTCTCGAGTCGGTCTGCGACCTCGCGCTCGGCGAAGTCGTCGCCCGACTCCGGCCGCGACTCGTTTTCGGCGTCGGCCAGGTGGCGCTCGACGCCGTGCGTCGCGCCACCGCGGACGGCGTCGCGACAGCGCTCCTCCCCCACCCGAGCCCGGCCTCGCCGGCGGCAAATCGCGGCTGGGCGGCGCTCGCCGCGGGCGCCTTCGCCGCGGCCGGCGTCGAGATTCCGCAGCAGAGCCTGGAGCTAGCTGTGTTCGAGCGCGCCTAGATACTCGCCGACCAGTGTCGTCAGGACCGCTTCGTCGATCGGCGACAGGTTCTCGAAGCGGAAGCCGCAGCCCGGAGGGAGGGCCTGCATGCGCTGCGGGTGATCGGGATTGTGCCAGGCCACCGTGGCGTCGGTTTCGAACTCGCCGCCGAGGCCTGGAACCGGAAAGCGCACGCGGCCGCGCTCGCCGACCTCCGGGATGCGGTCGAGCGTGGCGTAGATCCCTAGCGTGCTCAGGTTGCAGACGCTGCCGCGGGTCTCGCCCTCTTCCCCGGCGAAGACGCAGGAGGCGATGAACGGGATCCTCACCTTGCCGCTCGGCGGCGGGCCCACTCCGACCTGGAGCTGCTCCGGCGGCGAGGCGAGGAAGCCCGCGATCATCGCGGCGATCCGCCGCAGGTCGTCGGGAGCCACCGCCTGGAAGCGGACGCCGCAGCCAAGCGGCAGCGCCGTCACGCTGTCGGCCGGCGCGTCGTTCACCCAGGTCACCGTCACGCCGGCCTGGATCTCCGGCCCGTCGTCAGGCAGGCGGAAGCAGAGGGAGAGCTCGCTGCCCGAAGGCGGCGGCGCCTCGACGTGCACGTAGGCGCCGAGGATCGACAGGTTGCAGAGCAGCGCCCGCCTTCGGACGTCCGCGAAGGCGAAGTCGCAGACCTGCACGAAGGGGACGCGATCGAAGCCGCTGCGCGGTCGCCGGAGCACGGTCAGTCCTTGGAGAAGTAGTCCTCGCTCTGGTAGGCCCCCGTCGACTCCTTGACGAGCTGCATCAGGAGATCGTTGGTGAGCGTCGACGCCCCGATGCGGAAGAGTTCGGGCGTCAGCCAGGCGTCGCCCAGAGTTTCCTTCACCAGCACCAGCATGTGCAGCGCCTGCTTGGTCGTGCGAACGCCGCCCGCCGGCTTCATGCCGATCGCAACACCGGTCGCGAGGTAGTGCTCGCGGATCGCCTCGAGCATCACGAGGACGACCGCCGGCGTCGCCGCCGGCTGGATCTTGCCGGTCGAGGTCTTGATGAAGTCGCCGCCGGCGGCGATGGCGAGCGCCGACGCCTTGCGCACGTTGTCGTAAGTCAGGAGCTCGCCGGTCTCGAGGATCACCTTGAGGTGGGCGGTACCGCAGGCCCCCTTCACCGCGGCGATCTCGTCGAAGACCAGGCCGTACTCGCCGGAGAGAAAAGCGCCGCGATCGATCACCATGTCGATCTCGTCGGCGCCGTCCGCCACGGCGCGCCGCGTGTCGGCAAGCTTGATCTCGAGCGGCACCTGGCCGGCGGGAAAGCCGGTGGCGACCGACGCGACGCGGATCTTCGTGCCGGCGAGGGCGCGGCGGGCGACAGCGACGAAGTTCGGGTAGACGCAGACCGCGGCGACCGACGGCACGCTCGAATCGCCCGGCAGCGGGTGGCGTGCCTTCTGGCACATCTGGGCGACCTTGCCCGCCGAGTCCTTGCCCTCGAGCGTGGTGAGATCGATCATCGAGATCGCCAGGCGGATCCCGGCGCGCTTCGCCTCTTTCTTGATCGACCGCTTGGCGAGCGCCGCGGCGCGCTCCTCGACGCCGACCGCATCGACGCGCGGCACGCGGGAGAGGTCGAGCACCCGGGAAGCGGAGGCCGCGAGCATCGGCTGGAGCTTATCGCGGCCGCTCGGCGCGGGGCTCGAAACCCCGGCAGGTCAGGACCGGCAGGCGCGGGTAGCGCGGGAAGGCGGGGTCCATGTCGGAGAGCGCGCAGCGCAGGTACCGGCTGCGCCGCGAGCGCACGACAGCGGCGTGGACGCAGCCGGCGCACAGGCCGGCGTCCGGAAAGAGCCGCGACAGCGAGTCGTCAGCGGGAGGCGTCGGCGGAACCGGAGCCTGCGGCATCGGATTGGTCGACCGCCGCGAAGCGTCCGGCGGCGAGCGCCTCGACGGCGCCAGTCGGCCCCAGGATCACCATATCGTCGCCCGGCTTGAGCACGGTCGTCGCGCCGGGAGCGATCCACTCGAAACCGTCGGACGACGGTCGCTTGATCTCGAGCACGCGCACGCCGAGACGGTTCGGCAGCGCGCACTCGGCGAGCGTCCTGCCCGCCAGCTCCTGCGGCACCGGGATCGAACGCAGCGCGAAGTCGGGCGGCAGCTCCACGGCCTGGCCGCCGGCGCCCGCCTGGTCGCTGGCCACGAACGTCGACAGCACCGTCGGCCGACCCAGGACCTCCTGGGCATAGACCGCCAGGAGGTCGCGTTTCGACAGCACCCCGGCGAAGCGGCCGTCATCGTCGAGCACCGGCAGGCGCTCGAAGTCGCTCCGCGCCAGCGTCTCGGCGGCGCGATGCAGCCGCTCCGACGCCTTGAGCGTCGTCGGCACCGGCACCATCAGATCGTGGGCGTTGACCATGCCGAGATGGTCCGCGTCGCGCAACGCGTGCTTGATGTCGTGCAGTGAAACCGAGCCGACGAGACGGCCGTCGCCGTCGATCACGAAGAGACGCTGCCGGCGCGTGGCGAAGAACCGATCGACGATCGCCGAGTAGGGGGCGTCGGGTTTCAACGTCTCGACGTCGACGCGCGCCAGGTCGCGCACCGCGAGACCGGCGAGCGCCGCCTCCTCCATGCGAAACGAGAGCTCGACGCCGCGGCGCTGCAGCGGCTCGGTGTAGATCGAGAACGGATAGATTCGCTTGGCCACCCAGCTCGAGACGATCGTCGCCGCCATGAGCGGCAGGATGAGCTCGTAGTTGCCGGTGAACTCGAACAGTATGAAGATCGCCGAGAGCGGCGCGTGGCTGGTGCCGGCGGCGATCGCCGCCATTCCGACGGCGGCGTAAGCGCCGGCACTGCCGAGGCCGGGAAAGAGGGCGAGGATCGCCGCGCCGTAGGCGCCGCCGGCGAGCGCGCCGAAGAAGAGCGATGGCGTGAACAGCCCGCCCGAGCCACCGCTGCCGATGGTGAGCGCGGTGGCGATCAGCTTGAAGACGGGCAGGAAGAGCAGCTCGCGCCAGGGTAGCTGCCCGTTGAGCGCCGCGCCGATCGTCACGAATCCGCTGCCCAGCACCTGCGGCACGGCGAGCGCGAACAGGCCGAGGAGGAACATGCCGAGCGCCGGACGCAGCGGCATCGGCACCAGCTTGATGCGGGCGAAGAGCCGGCTCGCGCCGCGCACGCCAAGCACGAAGGCGATCGAGACCAGGGCGCCGAACAGGCCGAGCCCGACGAAACCGAGGATCTCCCACGAGCTGCCGAGCGTGTAGTCCGGGAAAGCATAGAGCGGCGTGTTGCTCTCGGCGGCGCGCGCGATCAGCGTCGAGATGACGGCGGCGATGACGATCGGGCCGAAGATCTCGAGCGCGAAGCTGCCGAGAATCACCTCCATCGCGAACAGCGAGCCGCCGATCGGAATGTTGTACGACGCCGCGAACCCCGCCGCGGCGCCGCAGCCGACGAGGATCTTGATCCGGTAGGCCGAGAGGCCGGTGCGCTCGCCCAGCCAGGAGGAAATCGCCGCGCCCAGACGGATGAGCGGACCTTCGCGGCCGAGCGAGCCGCCGCTGCCCACCGTGGCGATCGCCGCCACCGCCGAGGCGAGGACCGGCTTGAGCGGCACGTGGCCGCGGTGCAGCGCGACCGCCTCGATGAGCGACGACATCCCGCGGCCGCCGACCGGCTCCTTCGCCCACCAGACCACCAACCCGACCAGCAGGCCGCCGACGGTCGGCGCGGCGACCACCAGCCAGGCCGGCGCGTACTCGGCGGCGTTGACCAGGCTGGGCCAGTAACCCCAGAGCAATACCCGCAGGCCGTCGATCAGCCGGTGGACGAGGACTCCCAGGAGCCCCGCGACGACCCCGATCGTCGGGATCAGCAGGAAAAAGAGCCGCTCCTCCCGCGTCGCCAGCGCGAAGCGGCGCGCCAGAAGGAAGTCCAGGCGGCGAAACGACTTGCGCAGGCGGTCGCGGATCGCGGCCAGGTTCCAGGTCATCTGTGACGGGAATGTATCAATTCACGACGGCAGCAAACCCGGGAGCGGCTTCGTCCGTACAATGAGATGTACGAAAGGAGAGGCTTCTTGAGCCCCTCCCGCCTGCCGGGAACCCGCTGGGACGCATCCGCGCTCGGTACCGAGGTTCCCGCCGGCGGAACGAGCGATCGTTCCGATCCGTCGTCGTCCTCCCGCATCCGCGCTCTTCGCGAGCCGCGCGATTCCCATCGAGCCGGGGGGGGGCCAAAAACCCCCCCCCGACGTACCGCCTTTCACTCGTAGCGCAAGGCCGTAGCGGGATCTACCTTGAGTGCCCGGCGCGACGGCAGCCAGCAGGAGAGGAACGTCACGGCCAGCGTGAACGCCGCGATCGCGCCGGCTGAACCGGCCGAGAGGCGGAAAGGCACCGAACGCAGAAAGTAAATCGACGCCACGTCCGGCCCGAAGCGGATGAGCTCGAAGCGCGTCGCCGCCCAGGCGAACGCCAGCGCCAGGGCGAGCCCGGCGGCGACGCCGGCCAAGCCCAGGGCGCCGCCGTAGAGCAGCAAGACGCGCCGCATCCGGCGCGGCGAGAGCCCCATCGCCGCCAGCACTCCGAGATCCCGCAGCCGTTCGCGCACCAGAACGACGATCGTCGAGGCGACGTTGAACGTCGACACCAGGACGATCAGCCCGAGCAGCAGAAAAAGCGCGAGCTGCTGCAGCTTCAGAGCGGCGAAGAGCTCGCGATTGAGCTCGCGCCAGTCGGTGACCAGCGTGCCCGCGGGAACCAGATCGCGAATTGATTCGGCGAGCGCCGGCGCGCCCTCCGCCGCTCCCGGAGAAAGCGCCAGCTCGAGCGACTCGACGCCGCCCGGCACGAGCTCGCGGACGAACGCCCGCGAGGCGACGCCCCAGGCCTGGTCAAACTCGGCGAAGCCGGAGTCGAACGTGGCGGCGAAGCGCACCGTGCGATAGACGAATTTCGGACCGCGCTCCCCCATCGCGACGACCACCAGCCGCAACTTCTCTCCCGGCCGCGCTCCGAGCCGCAGGGCGAGATCGGCGCCCAGCACGACGCCGGCCGCTCCTTCGGCATCGACGGCGAGAGCGGCGGGAGCCGCCGCGACCAGCCCCTGGCCGGAGTCAGTGCCGCGCAGCGTGATCTCGAACTCCCCGGCAGCCGTGGCGATCACTCCCTGCGCGTACCGCACCGGCTCGACGCGCGCGACTCCAGGAAGCTCGGCGAGCCTCCGGGCAAGATCCCGCGTCGCCTCCCCCTCCTCGGCATCATCGGAGGGGGGGCTCAGCGGATAGACGAGAATCGCGGCGTTGCCGCCGACCAGCTTGGCTTCGAGATCCTCGCGATAGCCGGTCATGAGCGCCATGCCGACCCCCATCGCGAGGACTCCCAGCGTCGACGCGGCGAACGCCGTGCGCGCCGTCGAGCCGAGGAGGCGGCTGCCGCGTCCGCCGAGGAAGCGCCGCGCCAGATGCCAGGTGATCGGGGCGTCGCTCACGCCGGTCGCGAGGTCGCGGCGGGCAACGAGTCGAGGAAGCGGTCGAAGAGGCGGCTCGACTCGTGCGGACCCGGCGCGGCTTCGGGGTGATACTGGACCGAGAGGATCGGCCGCCCGTCGACCGCGAACGACTCGACCGTGCCGTCGTTCAGGTTGAGCTCGGTGGCGTGACAGCCGGCCGGAAGCGATTCGGGATCGACGGCGAAGCCGTGATTCTGACTGGTGATCGCGACCGTGCGCGTCGCCAGATCGATCACCGGCTGGTTGCCGCCATGGTGCCCGAACTTGAGCTTGAAGGTCCTGCCGCCCATGGCGAGACCGAGCAGCTGGTGCCCGAGACAGATGCCGAAGGTCGGCGTGCCGGAATCGACGACGGCGCGCACGGCCTCGATGATGCCGGTGAGTGGCTCCGGGTCGCCGGGGCCGTTCGAAAGCACGACGCCGTCGGCGCCCAGCGCCAGGATGCGCGCCGCGGAAGCGCGCGCCGGCAGCACGGTCAGCCGCGCGCCGCGCGCGGTGAGCGAGCGCAGGATGTTGCGCTTGATGCCGTAGTCGAGCACCGCGAGGTGCAGGCGCGCCCCCCGCGGGTCGTCGGCCGGCAGCTCGTGCTCGGCGGCGCAGGTGACCTCGTCGACCAGCGCTCGCCCGGCCATGGTCGGGAAGTCGCGCACCTCCGCGAGCAGGCGGTCGACGTCGGTGCGCTCGCTGGTGACGACGCCCCGCAGCGCGCCGCGTTCGCGCAGCCGGCGCACGACGGCGCGGGTGTCGATTCCGTCGAGCGCCGGTACGCCCTGCCGCCGGAGATAGCTCGGGAGGTCGCCCTCGCTTGACTGATTCGAAGGGTGGGACGTGAACCGCCGCGCCACGAATCCCTCGACCCAGGCGCGGTCCGATTCGGCGGCATCTTCGGCCATGCCGTAATTGCCGATATGGGGCTGGGTCATGACGACGATCTGTCCGCGATAGGAGGGGTCGGTGAGCACCTCCTGGTAGCCGGTCATCGCGGTGTTGAAAACCACCTCTCCGAAGCGAGTCCCGGGAGCGACGGCGCGACCCTCGAACACGGCGCCGTCTTCGAGGACGAGCAGGGCGGAGGGGTTTCGGTCCATGAAGAGGCGGGCCAAGCCGCGCCGCTATACTATCGCGCCCGAGCTCCACGAAAGGATGCGCATGCCCGACCGTTCTTCGCTCCGCGCCGCTTTTCTCGCCGCCGCCATCGCGACGTTGGTCTCCTTCGCGAGCGCTCCACCAGCGTGGAGCTACACGGTCTATCTCAAGGACGGCTCGCGGCTGGTCACCACCGAGAAGTACAAGGTGAAGGGCGACAAGGCATTCATGCGCCTGGAAAGCGGTACCGAGACCGTTCTGCCGCTCGCCGAGATCGACGTCGAGCGGACCGAGAAGACGAATCAGAACAACATCGGCACCGCGGTGATCATCGAAGGCGGACAGATCAAGGATCTCGACCGCAACACGACCCCGCCGCCGAAGCGAGCGACGCTCCAGGATCTCATCCAGAGCCGCGGCGAGGCTCCCGCGCCGGAGGCTGTGCCATCGCGTCGCGCTCCGCGTCCGGGCGCCGCCGGCTCCGAAGCCGCGCGCCGCGTCGAAGCGGGCGCGCGCACGCCGCTGCGCAATACCGATGTCGCCGAGTCGATCCGCCGGTTCCTCTTCGGACGCGGCGTGACTTCGGTCGAAGTGCTGCAGGGCGCTTCGAGCACGCGCCCGCAGCTCGTCTTCAGCACCGCGAACGAGGGCCAGGTATTCAAGGCGCTCACCGCCAGCGCCACTGCCCTGCTGCACGTCCGCGACCGGCATCCGGGCGACGTCGAGGCGTTCGACGTCGTCTGCAGCGCCCCCACCGGCGGCAGCGCCGGCCGCTTCCTCATCACCCCGCCGCAGGCGCAGGAGCTCGTCGCCGGCCGCATCGACCTGCCGGCCTTCTACGTCAGGTACGTCATCTTCTGAGGCCGCTTGCAGGCGGTCAGAACGGGCGGGTGCCGTCGTCGGCGGGTTCGGCGAGGCCGACGAAGGTCATGATCGAGGAGCCGACGCGGCGTTCGAAGCGTTGGCGGTAGCTTTCGACGGCGCCGACCGGTTCGTCGAGGAAGATCCGTTCGACCCGGAAGAGCGGCACGAACATGGTCGCGAGGCCGAGGCTCGACGGCTCGTGGCGCGCCACTTCGGTCATCCATTCCTCGAAGGTGTCGAGGTTGATGCCGCGGAAGGTGACGCCGACGCCCTCCAGCCCCTCCATCACGCCCCAGAACTTCTCGGTCGGATTGGCGAGATGGACCACCACCAGCGCGCCGCGCGAAACACTCATTCGTCACCCCCTTCGGCGAGCTCGACGAGCACCCCGCCGGCGAACTTCGGGTGGATGAACTGGACGCGGCTGCCACCCATCCCCCGCGTCGGCTCCGGGCGCAGCGGCTGCACCCCCGCGGCGCGCAGCGCCGCGTCGTCGCCGTCGATGTCGCTGCTCGCCAGGCAGACGTGGTGGATTCCCGGCCCGCGCTCGGCGAGGAACTTCGCGATCGGCGAGTCCGGCGAGGTCGCTTCGAGGAGCTCGATCCGCGTTTCGCCGCAAGGAATCATCGCGACGCGGACCTTCTCTTCGGGAACCTCCTCGATCTCCTCGACGTGCAGGCCGAGCGTCTCGTAGAAGCCGCGCGCCTCGGCGATCGAGACGACCGCGATGCCGATGTGATCGATGCGCGGAATCATTTCTCGACTCCCGCCCGGAGCAGGCCGCGATAGAGCCCGTCCGAGAGCGCGTACGGGTCGATGCGCCCGGCGTAGCCGCGCTCGATCTCGCGATCGAGCCCGGCGTGGCGCTCGGCCTCGGCGAGGACGCGGTCCTTGAGAATCGCCTCGACGCGGAGCTTGAGCTGCGCGCGCCGGCGCGCGTCGAGCTCGCCGCTCTGGCTGAGAAACCGGCCATGGCGTTCGATGGCTGCCAGCAGCTCGCCGATGCCCTCGCCGCGCGGCGCCACGGTGCGCACGATCGGCGGCAGCCAACCAACGGAGCCAGGCGAGCGCGTCGGGTGCCCGAGCGACATCATCATCTCGAGGTCGCGCGCCACGCGATCGGCGCCGTCGCGATCGGACTTGTTGAGCACGAAGATGTCGGCGATCTCGAGGATCCCCGCCTTGATCGCCTGAATGTCATCGCCCAGGCCGGGCACCGCGACCACGAGCACCGTGTCGACGGTAGCCACGATCTCGACCTCGTCCTGGCCGACGCCGACCGTCTCGACCAGCACCCATTCGAAGCCGGCCGCGTCAAGGAGGTCGGCCGCGTCGCGCGTGGCGCGCGCCACGCCACCCATGGCGCCGCGCGTCGCCATCGAGCGGATGAAGACGCCCGGGTCGGTGGCGAGGCCTTGCATGCGAATGCGATCGCCGAGGAGCGCGCCGCCGGTGAACGGCGAGGTCGGATCGACGCAGAGGATGCCGACCGTCTCGCCGCGCCGCCGGATCTCCCGCGCCAGGCGATCGACCAGCGTCGACTTGCCGGCGCCGGGCGGCCCGGTGATCCCGACGACGCGCGCCCGCCCGGTCAGCGGATAGACGCCCGCCACGAGCTCGGCCTGCGCGTCGCCGCCGCGCTCGAGAATCGAGATCGCCCGGCCCACCGCGCGCGGCTGCCGGTTCCTCACCTGTTCCATGAGCGCCTCTCGGTTCAAGTCATCGCTCCGTCGCGAGCCGGCCGGTCACCCTGCGACCCCGAGCATAACGTGCGGGATTTCGACCTCGCTGAAGATCCGCCGTCCGACCGGCCGGCGGGTCCCGGCCTCAGATCAGACCGAGCTCCAGCGCTTTGAGGACAGCGCGGGTGCGGTCGCGGACGCCGAGCTTCGAGAGGATGGTGGAGATGTGGTTCTTCACCGTCCCTTCCGAGATCGCGAGCGCCTCGGCGATCTCGCGGTTGCTGTAGCCGCCGGTCATCAGGCGCAGCACCTCGACCTCGCGCTCGGTCAGCGGGTCGGGCGGATCGAGGCTCGCGAACTTCCAGCCCTGACCGCGCGCCGCCTCGAGCAGGCGCTCGGTGAGCGCCGGCTGGATCACCGACTCGCCGCGCGCCACCATGCGAACGCTCTCGGCCAGCCTTTCCAGCGAGACGTCCTTGAGCAGGAAGCCACGTGCTCCGGCGCGGATCGCCGCCAGCACCGCGCCTTCGTCGTCGAACGTCGTCAGGATGATGGTGGGCGGAAGCTCTCCGGCCGCCCGCAGCTCGGTCAGCACCGCGATGCCATCCCTGCCGGGCATTCGAAGATCGAGCAGGACGACGTCCGGCGAGGTTTCGGTGATGAGCTGGATCGCGGCGGCTCCGTCCGCCGCCTCGCCGACCACTTCGATGTCGTCGACGAGGTCGAGCAGCGTGCGGATGCCGCGCCGGACGATCTGCTGGTCCTCGACCAGACAGACGCGGATCATCGCGCCCCCTCCGCCGGCGCGGGGAGCCAGGCCTCGAGCTCGAAGCCGCCGTCGGCGGCGACTCCCCAGTTCACCCAGCCGCCCAGCGCTTCGACCCGCTCGCGGATTCCGCGCAAACCGTTTCCCGTCGCGCTGGCTCCCATGTCGGCGCCTTTCACGCGCCCGTCGTCGCGCGCCACGAAGCGCAGCCCGCCGCCGCTCGCCTCGACCGTGAGCCGGAGGTTCGCGGCGCCGCCATGCCGGGCGGCGTTGGTGATCGTCTCCTGCGCGCAACGAATGAGGACGCGCCGGAGCTCGTCGTGCGCGTCAAGCGCGATCTCTGGCAGGTCGACAGACACGGCGATCCCCCGGGCGTCGGCCGCGAGCCGGCGCAGCTCGGAGTCGAAATCGGCCGGGGCCTCCCGCAAGGCCGACACCACCTGCCGTACGTCGCGCAGCAGGCGCTTGGTCAGCACCTGCGCTTCGGAGACCGCCTCCTCCTTCGCTTCGCCCTCGACGTAGGCGGCCGCCTCGAGCGTCAGGCTGAGCGCCGTCAGATGGTGTCCCATGACGTCGTGGAGATCGCGCGCGATGCGCAACCGTTCGGCGTCGCGACTCGCCTCCGCGAGCCGCTCCTGCGCCGTCTCGAGCGCCCGCCGCGCCGCGCTCTCGGCGCGCGCGACCTGCGCGGTGTGGACGACGAACAGCTGCAGCGCGCCGAAGATCAGCGCGTACGAAACGGCGCTCGCGACACCGGCGCCGGCCACGACGAACGCGGCCACCAACCCGACGCTCTGGGCGCCGGCGAAGGCGAAGGCGGTACTTCGCGGCAGCTGGCTCCCGGCCACCGCCGCCGTGATCACCGGGAAGGTCGCGGCGAACGCGCCCCCACCCAGGGAGACGAGCGCGAGCGCGGCGAGCGCCGTAGAGCTCAGCACGAGCCCGCGCCGCGTCGCCGATCCGAGCGCGCAATGCTTGCTCCCGGCCAAGCCGAGCAGGACGAAGAAAAGGGCGAAAGTCAGCAGCCAGAGCCCCAGCCGGCCAGAGCCTTCTTCTCGCGGCGCCGCGGGCAGCGCCGCCAGGACCGCCACCGCGAGGCCGATCCAGCCGAGCTCCCGCGCGCCGAGCTCCGCGCTTCTGGCGGACAGAGCAACCATGCGGGGAGCATAGCGGCCACGAGCGCCGGACCGGGGTGCCGAAAGTCATGCTTCCAATGAGTGACCGACGGCCGATGCGCCGGCGCCCGCTTCGGCGCGAGAGTTCGGCTCGGAGGTCGTCCCCATGAAGATTCACGGCAGCATCGCTCTCGTCACCGGCGCATCGGACGGAATCGGTCGCGAAGTCGCACTCGCTCTCGCTCGCGCCGGGGCCGCAGTGGCCCTGGTCGCGCGGCGCAACGACAAGCTCGAAGCGGTGGCACGCGACATCCGCGCGCACGGCGGCCGGGCACTGGCACTGCCCTGCGACGTCGTCGACTCCGGCGCCGTCGCGGCGGCCGCGGCGGTAGCGGTACGCGAGCTCGGCGCCATCGACATCCTGGTCAACTGCGCCGGACTCGGGATCTGGCGCCACTTCGCCGAGATCGGCGACGACGGGCACCGGCAGATGATGGAGGTCAACTACTGGGGCACCTTTCACTGGATCCGCGCCCTCTTGCCGGCGATGCGCGCGCGAAAGCGGGGCGCGATCGTCAACCTGGTCGCCGGCTCGGGCAAGTTCGCGTTGGCCGTCACCAGCGGCTTCTCGGCCTCGAAGTTCGCCGTCGCCGGACTGACCGAGTCGCTGCGCCGCGAGCTCTTCGGCAGCGGCGTCGTGGTCTCCGGCGTCTTCCCGGGCTCGGTGCGCACGCCGTTCTGGAACGACGAGCGGATCGATCGCGCGGCGCTCCCGGCGCTGGTGCGCTTCTCGCCCAAGCTCTCCGCCCGCGCCGTGGCGCGCGCCGTCTTGCGGGCCGTGCGCTTCGGTTTCGCCGAGCGCACGCTGCCGATCTTCGTCGCCTTCGCCGCGCGGGCGAACGCCCTCTGGGTGCGCTTCGGCGATCTGCTGTTCTCGCGCTGGCTCCTGCCGGCGACGTTCGGCGCCCTCGCGCTGCGCTATCTCTCGACGCACTGGGCGACGAAGTGAGGAGCGGACGATGAGCTACCGGATCCTCCTCCTGCTCGTCCACCTTCTCGGCACCGTCACCTTCTTCAGCAACGTCGTCGCGGCGCTCTTCTGGCAGCAGCGAGCCGCGCGCAGCCGCGAGCCCGCGGTCGTTGCCTACGTCTTCCGCACCTTGAACGCCGGCGATCTCTGGATCACGCCGATCTCGGTCGTCCTGTTGCTGGCGAGCGGCGTCGGCCTGGCGCTCCTCGGAGGGCTACCGCTCCTTGCGACCGGCTGGATTCTCTGGTCGATGGCGGCTTTCCTCGCTTCCGGTCTCGTCTTCGCCTTCGGCGTTCTGCCGCTGCAGCGCCGGATCGCAAGCTGGACGACGAGCGCAGCGACCCTGGCGGAGACCGCGGAGTTCGACTGGGAGCGCTACCGGCGCGAGGCGCGGCGCTGGTCTACCCCGGCGCACTGGTCCCTGGGCTTCGCCCTCTTCGCTCTGATCGTGATGGTCGTGAAGCCGGGCCTGCCGGCGTTCTGAGCGCGCCGGGCTAGGCGGAGAGCAGCTCGCGGGCGATGACCAGGCGCTGCACTTCGCTGGTCCCTTCGCCGATGGTGCAGATCTTGGCGTCGCGGTAGTACTTCTCGGCGCGGTAGTCCTTGACGAAGCCGTAGCCGCCGTGGATCTGCACGCCCCGTTCGCTGCAGAAAACCGCCGCCTCTCCGGTCATGAGCTTCGCCTCCGAAGCCTTGAGGGTCACCTTGCCGGTCTTGTCCATCTCGGTCGCGGCGGCGAAGGTCAGCGCCTCGGCGGCGGCGATCCGCGTCGCCATCTCGGCGAGGGCGAAGCCGATCGCCTGGAACTGCGCGATCGGCTGGCCGAACTGCTGCCGTTCCTTGGCGTACTTCAACGCGGTTTCGTAGGCGCCGATGGCCGTCCCCAGACCCAGCGCGGCGATCGAGATGCGCCCGCCGTCCAGAACGGCGAGCGCCTGCTTGAACCCCTCGCCCGGAAGCCCGAGCAGATTCTCGTCCGGTACGAAGCAGTCGTCGAGCACCAGCTCGGCCGTATCGGAGGCACGGATGCCGAGCTTGTTTTCCTTCTTGCCGGCGCGAAAGCCGACCATGCCCTTCTCCAGCACGAAGGCCGACATGTTGCGGCCCTTCTTGCCCTCGGGATCGCTCACCGCCATGACGACGAAAACGTCGCCGACCGAGCCGTGGGTGCAGAAGACCTTCGACCCGGAAAGAACCCAGCCGCCCTCGACCCGCCGCGCGCTGGTGCGCGCCGCGGCGGCGTCGGAGCCGGACCCCGACTCGGTGAGCGCCCAGGCGGCGATCTTCTCGCCCGTAGCAAGCGGCATGACCCAGCGCCGCCGCTGCTCGGCGTTGCCGAATTTGTAGATGTGGTTGGTGCCCAGCGAGTTGTGAGCGGCGACCGAGATGCCGACCGACGGATCGACCTTGGAGAGCTCGGTCACCACCAGCACGTATTCGACGTAGCCCAGGCCCGCGCCGCCCAGCTCCTCGGGGAAGATCACGCCGAGGAAGCCGAGCTCGCCGGCCTGCTTCATCACCGCGAGCGGAAACCGTTGCGCCTCGTCCCACTCCTCCACACCCGGCGACACCACCTCCTGCGCGAACCGCCGCGCCGCATCTCGAATCGCCACCTGCTCCGCGCTCAGAGAGAAATCCACGTCTACGCCCCTATCAGTTGACCAAGTGCAGCGGAAGGATTCTAGTTTCAAATGGAGCGGTTTTCCGAGGACTGGTCACCACCATCAGGATGTTAAAGGAAACCCTGCGGTGAACGACCGCGAGCTGAGTGGGGGGCTCGGCGCCACGAACCTCCGGCGGGCGAGCGCGCTCGGTATTGACAGATATGCATAACATGCATATACTTCGGACGTGGCCGTCGAGTTCGACCCGAAGAAGGATGCGGCCAACGTGAAGAAACATGGCGTGTCGCTCTCCGAGGGAGACGGCGTGCTGAACGATCCGTTCGCGCTCACAGTCGAGGATGACGACGCGGAAGGCGAGCGGCGTTTCGTCACCGTTGGAACGAACGCATTCGGGTCCCTGGCGGAGAAACTATGAAGAAGGTCTATGACTTTTCCAAGGGCAAGCGCGGCGCGGTGATTCCCACGACCGGAAAGACGCGCATCACGATCTACATGGACGACGCGATCCTCAGCCGGTTCAAGGCCCGATCGGAGAAGACCGGCAAGGGCTACCAGACCCTGATCAACGACGCCCTCAAGGCGCACCTGGGACTCGCGGAGCAACCCATGACACAAGAGCTTGTGCGCAGAATCGTGCGCGAAGAGCTCGCGTCCCACGGCTGACCGAGAACCTCATCGTCGTCGGCGAAAGTCCGCTTCGTTACACCAACGGATTGGATTCCAAATGGACCAGCTACTGGAGGGCAGGTCATTTGAATATCGCTGATTGCTGCCTTTCGCCGAGAGAGCGAGCCCAGCTCTCCCAAGGAAATAGCCTTTCCCCAACCAGATCCAGACATGCTTCGCGATTCGATTCTTGGTCACTGTCCAGAGTTCCTATTGGTCGTCATCCTTTGAGAGCAGGAACCAGAGGTGAGTGAAAAGAATTGCGAACAATTGGAACTGGTGGCGTGGCTTCGAATAACGAAGCGCCGCGCCGGTTGTTGCCATTAAGAACCCGATCAACTCCCCTGACTTCGCAACGGCAGTCACGGGTCCTTCTGCTGCCAAGTGCCGTGCTGGGACAGCGACTGCAAGCACAAGTAACCCACAGACGAGCCAAATGGAACTGGAGTTGCCCCCTTTTCGATGGACGGTTGGCAGCTTTGGCATAGTGGAGGGCTGGGCAGGGGAAGTGGAGCCCCGGAGGGGCTCCATCAGCCCTTGGCTCCCACGGAAACGCGGCACGCCGGATCTCGAATCGCCACCTGCTCTGCGCTCAGGGAAAAATCCACGGTCTACTCCTCTATGTTGCTGGCCACCTTCAGCCAGAGGACGCTTGTTTCAAACGATTCCCAGCGTCGGAGTCGCTGCGATTTCCCGTGGGCATGTCAGTTCAGGTCGAGTTGAAAGCCGACATTGGAGGAATCTCAAGCCATTTCATGATCTTGAAAAGGTCCCCTGTTACCGCCAGATAGCAGAACAACGCCGGAACAACCAGCGCAACCAGACAACGATGCCTGAGTCGGCTTCGGCGCTGTAGCTGGCGGCACTTCATGATGGTCAAGATGGCAACGAGCAACGAGGTGGGTGGCAACACGACGAAATGAAGCGTAACAAACCCGAAGGCGCCCAGGCTCCCCCCGGCCAAGTAGCAAACCAGACTTCCAACTGCAGCAACGACGACCAGAATTAGGGCCCCAGGCCAACCTCCACCGCCGTTGACGATTCGTCTTATCTCCGCGCCCTGATCGCTCATAGAACGGAGCCTCCAAGGCCGCCAAGAGGAGGCAGCGCGCACAGTACGTAACGCCTAACGTGACATGGAGTAGAGCTCACAAAGGTGGGTGGAGAGTCGGCTCAGTCGAACGGGCCGGAGCGACAGCAGGGATGATCAGTGCCGCGTTGAGCGCGAGGTAGAGACCGAGAGTTCCAGCACTCATCACGGACGAATCCGGCGAGCAGGGCTCATGGAGTCCGGTCCTCTTTGAGGAGCAAGCTCGAGATGGCGGGTCGCCAGTCGAGGAGAATCGCCTATTGTCGTCAACGTATCACGAAGGGGCCAAGCAAGCCGGTCGAAACTTCTCTCTGAAACTGCGGTGGGCTACGGCGCCGGCTCGTACTCGATGGTCTCGACCGCGGTGCCGCTGTAATAGTGACGCAGGATCTCGGCGGCGGCGTGGCCGCGGCGGGCCATGCCGAAAGCGCCGGTCTGGCACAAGCCCACGCCGTGTCCCCAGCCGCGGCCGGCGAACTGCCAGCCGGCGCTCCCCTGCTTCGGGGTCAGCCGCCGGGCGGTGAAGAAAGTGTCGGGCACGTCGAGCGTCCAGCGCACCGGCAGGCCCTCGACCTCGATCGTCTCGCCGGTGGTTCCGACGAGACGGATCTTGCCGACGCGACCGGAAACGCCGCGCGACAGGATCTCGAACGTCTTGAAAGAGAAGCCTGGGAGGCGTGTCGCCACCGCCTTGCGCAGCTCTTCGTCGCTCTTGAACCGCGTCCAGCTCCCGCGCTGGTGCGAGCGGTCGAACGAGGCACCCCGTGGATCGACATGCTGCACGATGGCGGCGAGCTCGCCCTGGACGAGGTAGAGATCGAGCTCGTCGCCGGCCAGGAGCTCGAGCGAGCCGGCGGCGATCTCGCCGCCGAGCTCGCGATAGGTGGCGAGCGCCAACGGCAACTTGAAGTGGATCTCCGCACCGCCGTCGCGCGCCTCCAGCTCGCCGGAGACGACGCTCGAGAAGCTCGCCTGGCGCTCCTCCACGACGTGAAGAAAGACGGCAAGCCGCAGGAGCAGCAGCTCCGCGTGGTACCTTGTGAGCGGCGCCTCGGGAGGTGTGGTGAAAAGCCCGCTCTTCACCAGGTAAGCGGCCAGGCGGCGGTCGCGTTCCAGCCACTCGGCTGGCGGATTCGCGACCAGGTAGTCGAGCTCCTCGGCGCTCACGAAAAGCCGCGCGTCGGCGGCGAGGTCGAAGACCGAGCCGAGGAAGCGGTGAACCTCGGCGCGCTCGAGACCGGCCAGCCGGTCGGCGGGCACCGCGAGCCCGGCGGCTTCGGCGAGCTCGAGGAGCGCGCGCTCCAGCCGCGCGGCATCCCAGGGGGCCGCGGACCATCCCGGGAAGAGGCGCTCGAGCAGCGCCCGCGGAAACGGCCCGGGACGCGTCACCGAGCCGCCGAGCCGGGTGAATCCCGATTCGATGCAGGCGACACCGCGCAGGTAGGAGGCGCGCTTCAGCGGGAAGATCACTTCGACGTTCTCGGTGTGACCACCGCAGGTCGCGCTGTAGAGCGCGTCGATCGCCTGGCCGCGGTGAATCAACACCTGCCCCGTGGTCTCCGCGATCGCGCGGTCGGAGAGCGGATGCTCGGCGTCCATTCCGCCGTAGACCTGGCAACGCGGCGTGCCGCAGAGGTCGTAGCCCTCTTCGGCGAATTCGCCGAGATTCCTCAAGGTGTAGCTCCGCGCCGCGATCGCCTGCGCCTTGAGCGCTTCGATTTCGGGATAGGCGTCGGGGCCGAGCTCGCGTGGCACCACGCCACGAAGGTACTGCTCCACCGGCAGCTCGTTGATCAGGTTGAGCCGGCCACGATCGTTCAGATAGGCGACCAGTCTGCCGCGGTAGCGCCGGCCCTCCCAGCGCACGCCGAACCCTTCGCCCGCGGCGAGGAAGAAACGCCGGCCGGGCATGCGATGACTTCGCCCGCGATGCACGATCTCGAGCGCGGCGCCTGAGGGGGCGAACGCCGCTCCCTCGGTGACGATCCAGAAGCTCTCCACGCCGTAGCGCAGCAGCTCGCGCCCCCTGGCTTCGGCGCTCTCCTTCGACTCGTGCCGGCCGACGCGGACGCGATAGAGCCCGCCTAGAGCATCGAAGCGGACCTCCGCCGGCTCTCCCGAGAGGCGCTCGATCCGGCTCGCCATCTCCCGCGCCTGGACCTCCTCGCGCAGCGCCGCGACCTGGACACGATAGGTAAGTCCGCCCACGCTCGCCGCGGCCGGCCGGATGGTGAGCGGCGACAGCACGTCGAGGCGCTCAAGGCCCAGATCGACCGACAGCTCGCCGTCACAACAAGGGAGCGTGATCGACTCGAGATCGGTGGCGAGACCGATCCGCACGACGGCCGGCCCGCGCAGGGGCGGCGCGGGCACCGGGGGAGCCGGAGTGGGTGCCGGGAGCGGCTCGACGGGCAGCGGGCTCGCCGGCTGAGCGTCCACCGGCAACACCGGCGGCGCTGCCTGAACATGCGGCCGCGGCCGCAGGCGCGCGCAGCCGGAAAGGGAGGCGACCGCGAAGGCGCCCGCGAGGAGTGCCGCGCCGGCGCTGCGGCCGCGGCTCACGCCGAGACGGACCTGGCGGCGGCGCGCGACTCGCCGCGCGCCAGCGCGACCAAAGCTCCGACGAAAACCAGCGAGAGCACCGTGCTGGCGAGGAACTGCAGCACGGCGAGCCCTCCCGCGACGGCGCTGCGCGCGAAGGAAGGGCCCGACATTCCGAGCTCGAGTCCGAAGCCAAGGAGAGTGAAGACCAGACTGACGGCGAGCGAAGCCACGATCAGGAGGATCACGAGGAGCATCAAGCCGCCAAAGCGACGGCCGGTGAGCGCGAGGCCGTGGCGAAACGCGCGCCCCACTCCGGCGTCCTCGACCACGAGGACGGCGCTGCTCAGCTGAACTCCGATCCAGAGCACCAGAAAGAGAAAGAGGAACGGCACCGAAAGCCCACAGGCAACGGCGCAGGCCGCCACGAAGTTGCCGTCTCCCAGGGCACCCGCGGCGAGCGCGAGGAGGAGGGCCAGCACCACGAGCAGCAGTGAGATCACCACGAGGTAGAGATTGAGGAGCCAGAACAGCCGCCAGCCGAAGCGGCCACACCAGCCGAAGTAGGCTCGCCACGAGAAGGTGCGATAGACCTCGAGCGGCAGGCGGCGCGCCGGTGGGGCCTGAGCGTCGCCGGCCGAGAGGACCGCGAGCGTGCCGCCCTGCATGAAGCAGTAGAAGACGAAGAGCAGCGTGCCCACGGCGAGCGCCGACACCAGTCCGACGCCGAAGAGGCGGACCAGCGAGGCCGGGTCGAAGCTCATCCCCTCCACCGCCGCGCGGATCGCCTCGGGATCGTTCGACGCCAACACCGAGAACGGCAGTCCCATCCGCGACAACAGGAGCATCACCGGCACCAGAATCGACGCCGCGATGATCACCGACGAGACGAGCTGCACGATCAGCAGCTCGGAGTTGGCGCGCACGTTCGCGATGCCGCGCTCGAGCGCGTCGATCGCCGGCAGCCGGTGGTTCGCGGCGGTCGCGCCGCGGAACCCGGAAGCGGCGCGATCCGCCGTCACCGGAAGGCCGCCTGACGGACTTCACGGCGGAAGTCGGTGACATCGAGATTCACCGTCGCCGCCATCTCGTAGAGGCGTGAAACGATCGGCGCCGTCAGGCGCATCTCGAGCAGGTCCATCTCGGCGAGCTGGGAGGTGCGCGCGCGCTCGAGCCTCAAATTGCTCGTGAAGAGCGTCGTGCGTCGCGCCGTGTAGCGGTTGTTGAGCACCAGGTAGAGCGTGTCGGTCACGAACTGGGTCGGCTTCTGCGCGCCGAGCTCGTCGAGGACCAGAACCTCGGCATGGATGACCGGGTCGAGCACGTCGTGCTTCGACTCGGGACTCGCGGGGTCGAAGGTCGACTGGATCTGGTGGATCAGCGACGAGAAATCGACGAATCGGCCACGCACGCGATAACGGCGAATGAGCGCGGTGAGCACAGCCGCGGCGAGGTGGGTCTTGCCGGTTCCCGGAGGGCCGACGAAAAGGAGACCCGCTTCCTGGAACCGCCCCTGAAGGTCGAGAAAGCTCTCGACATAACGGCGGCAGCGCTCGCGCGCCTCGAACAGCACCTCGCGTTCGCCCGGGTTGGGGGTTGAAACCTCGAAGTTCTCGATCGTGCAGTTCTTGTAGCGCACCGGGATGCCCGAGGATTCGAGCAGCTGCGGCACCAGCTGCTCGGCGCCACAAGCGCAGCGCCGAGCCGAACCTGAGCCGCCGTCAGCGGCGACGAGCCAGCCGGAACCTTCACAATGAGGACAATCCGCCTGCGCGAGAACGCGACTCACGAGACAATCGTAACAGCGTCAGGAACGGCGAACGAGAGCCTGCGGCGGCGTCGGCACGAGAGCCCGCGAGCGATCCACGCCGGGCGGACGCGAGGCTCGGGAATGATCGAGCTCGATGGCGAGCCTGGTGAGCTCGCGCTGCAGGCGGCCGAGCTCCTCGCGCAAACCGAGGATCAGCTCGACCCCCGCGAGGTTGACGCCGAGATCGCGGGTCAGGGTGAGAATCGCCTCGAGGCGCTGGATCGCCGCCTCGTCGTAGAGCCGGGTGTTGCCGGCGCTGCGCGGCGGCTCGATAAGCCCCTCGCGCTCATAGAGGCGCAGCGTCTGCGGGTGGAT
>ERZ1292633.1588-Hain-H41-02um-R1-1588-length-24377-cov-22_pt1 | contig 24377 bp, 23 predicted proteins | sample MGYA00564406_ERZ1292633 | MGnify/ENA primary metagenome ERZ1292633 (study PRJEB36523, sample SAMEA6512639) | groundwater metagenome | collected 2019-01-08 | study: AquaDiva: Metagenomics assemblies of 32 groundwater samples | reverse complement strand
ATCGAAGCCATGAACAGAATCAAGAGTCTGGTAAATCAACTGGGTTGAATTTAAATTATTAGGAAAAATTATGAATGAATTGAGAACCATCATTGAAGAAGCCTTTGATCGCCGTGCTGAAATTACACCGCGCAATGTCGATGCCCATTTGAAAGAATCCATCGCACAAGTTCTGAATCTGCTCGATGGTGGTAAGCTGCGTGTGGCTGAGAAAATCAATGGCGACTGGGTGACGCACCAGTGGATCAAGAAAGCGGTGTTGCTGTCATTTCGTATCGAAGATAACAGCTTTATCAAAGGCGGTTTTTCCAATTATTTTGACAAAGTACCGTCAAAATTCGCAGATTACAGTTCCAGGGATTTCCGGGACGGCGGCTTTCGTGTGGTGCCCCCTGCGGCTGTACGCAAAGGCTCGTTTATTGCCAGCAACGTGGTATTGATGCCATCGTATGTCAATATCGGTGCGTATGTGGATGAGGGCACCATGGTTGATACCTGGGCAACAGTAGGGTCCTGTGCCCAGATTGGCAAGAACGTGCATCTATCCGGTGGTGTAGGTATTGGCGGGGTGCTGGAGCCGGTACAGGCAAGTCCGACCATTATTGAAGATAATTGTTTTATCGGTGCGCGTTCAGAGGTTGTAGAGGGCGTGATTGTGGGTGAGAATTCAGTGATTTCAATGGGGGTCTACATTGGTCAAAGTACAAAAATTTATAATCGCGAAACAGGGGAAGTGACTTATGGCCGCATTCCTGCCGGATCGGTTGTGGTGTCAGGCAACCTGCCGGCTGAGAACGGAAAATACAGTCTTTATTGCGCGGTGATTGTTAAACAGGTAGACGCCAAGACACGGTCAAAAACAGGCATTAATGAGTTGCTGCGTGGAATTTGATTGGATTTCCCACCGGTTAAACAAAATAAAAATCCCCGTAATTGGGGATTTTTATTTGAATGGATAGCCCGGATTACTTTACAGTGATTTGATTATCCACTTTCTTGACCCCATCCACGATCCAGGTATGCATGTTGACGCGGGTGAGCTGATCTTCATTGTTTACGGTACCACTTAAGGTGACATGGCCATCTTTGACCTTGATTTCGACATCAGCGCCTTGTAAAACAGGATCTGATTGAACTGCTTGGGTGATGCGCGCAAAAATGGTCGAATCATCGTAAACAATGCCAGCGGGTGGAGCGATCCAGGATTCATGAGTTTTCTCGGCATAATTTCCGCAGCCGTTCAGAACTAATAAGATCATGAATAATATGGTTAGATTAAATAACTTGTAATGGTTTTGCATGGTGTTTCTTCCTATCAGTATGTTCTAATTGAATCAAAAGTATTTTCTTTATGGCTTATATCGTGTCTTGTGAAATGTACTGAATCATAACGCCACAGGTGGGATATAGACAAGTCAACCTATCTGGAGACCAATGGAATACTATGGGTGGATAGTCGTCAGTAGCCTGAATTTATATGGTTATTTCATGTAGAAAGCGCCGCACTTGATCGGGTAAATCATTCGCCAGGCAATCAAATTCTTTTGTTTTATCAGTCTTCATGCTGCGTAACCAGGTGAGTTGCCGCTTGGCCAACTGCCGGGTGGCGGCAATTCCCATCGCCTGCAATTCAGATGCGTTTATTTTACTGTCCAAGTAAAGACAGGCCTGACGATAACCGACACATCGCAGCGAGGGGGATTCAATGCTCAGTGGAAACTGTTTGCGGATCAATTGAACTTCATTGATTAATCCGCAATTCAACATAGCTTCAAAGCGTTCTGCAATACGCAGATGCAACTGGCTGCGGTCGCTGGGGATAAGTGCAATGTTAATTGCATGGTAGGGGAAGTCTGTTTGCCGGGGAGTTTTTAGAATCTCGGACATGGGCTGCTGGGTCAGATAGCAAACTTCCAAAGCTCGCTGGATGCGCTGACTATCCGTCGGCTTAATACGCGCGGCACTTTCCTGATCCAGCTCCGCGAGTTGCTGATGCATGGCTGGCCAGCCGAGTTCTTTAGCGCTACTCTCAATCGTTAAGCGAACATGCTTGTCAGCCGAAGGCAATACTGAAAGGCCATCCGTTAATGCGCGGAAATAAAGCATGGTGCCGCCTACCAGTAATGGAATTTTATTGCGCCGGGTGATTGCATGCATGACATTCAGCGTATCGTTACGGAATTGTGCTGCGGAGTAATACTGATCAGGGTCAATGAGATTAATCAGATGGTGGGGTACTTTGGCCAGGGTTGCCTGATCGGGTTTGGCTGTTCCGACATCCATATGGCGATAAACCTGTGCAGAATCAACACTGATGATTTCAACTGGAAAATTCTTTGCAATATCCAGGGCAATTTGGCTCTTACCACTCGCGGTGGGGCCCATCAAAAAGATTGCGAGGGGTAAGCGCGTTAAATTTTGCATTCAGGAAGTCAAGTGATGAATAGGTATTGAAGCCAAGTATCAGTAATCTAATAACTAATCGAAAGTGGAAATATATTCAGGTTTTATCGTTAAATAGTCATTGGACAATCGGAGAAACTCGGCTAAACTTCGCCAGATTCAATTTATTGCAGGAATAAACCGTTGAAAATCTTCGCAGCCATAGTATTTTTCTTCATATTATATAGCCTGGGATCGGCTCTGTATTATATGTACAAAGATAAAGGCCAATCGAACCGTATGCTCAAATCCTTGAGCATACGGATTGGGTTGTCGCTTTTTCTGTTTATTGTCATGATGATATCGTATCGTTTGGATATGGTATCCAGCTAAAATACCCGCTTCCGTCAGAAAGCGTCAACGTCTAAATCTCACACAGCAATTTTGAAAAGAATTTTCAAGGATGTTGTCATTATTGGTGCGGGTGCTGCAGGAATGATGTGTGCGATGGAAGCCGGTAAACGAGGCCGCCAAGTCATGTTGGTTGATCATGCCCGTAAACTGGCAGAGAAAATTCGTATTTCCGGCGGTGGCCGCTGCAATTTTACTAATCGATATACCAAGCCGGATAATTTTCTTTCCAGCAATCTTCATTTCTGCCGTTCTGCGCTTGCCCGTTTTACACCCCAGGATTTTATTGTTCTGCTTGAGAAGCATGGCATTCGCTATCATGAAAAAAAGTCGGGGCAATTGTTTTGTGACGACAGTTCACAGCAAATCATCAATATGCTGCAATGTGAGTGTGAGGCGGCTGGTGTGATTTGGCAGATGCCCTCACAGGTTAAGCGGATTGAATATATACCGGCGAATAAAGAAACGCAGAGTGCCGGGCAGAAATTCATACTGACTACCGAGTGTAATACTATAGAAGCCAGCTCATTAGTGGTTGCCACCGGTGGTTTATCCATTCCGCAGATTGGTGCCAGCGCATTAGGCTATCAAGTGGCCAATCAATTTAATATTCGTGTCACACCCTTACGTCCCGCTTTGGTCGGTTTAACTTTTGCAGCCGGAGACTTTGCTGGTTTTAAAGATATTGCGGGAGTGGCGGTGGATGCTGAGGTCAGTTGCAAGGGCGTTTCGTTCCGTGAAAATGTATTGTTTACGCATCGCGGTTTAAGCGGTCCTGCGATTTTGCAGATTTCCTCCTACTGGCAGCCCGGGGAATCTATCCATATTAATTTGTTGCCTCTTCAGGATGTGCGGCAGATTTTCTCAATGCAGAGGCAAAGTGCGGCATTATTATCCAATCTACTGACCCGTTATTTACCTAAGCGTTTTGTGCAAGTCTGGTGCTCAACAATGCTGGCGCAGTTATCCCTGGCTTCGAAACCCATAAGCCAATATCGTGACAGTGAGTTACGCCAGGTTGCAGATCAACTGCACGACTGGCAAGTCACTCCCAGCGGAACCGCCGGCTATAAAAAAGCGGAAGTCACGTTGGGCGGCGTTGATACGCATGAATTATCATCCAAAACAATGGAATCCAGGCGCATCCCGGGGCTTTATTTTATTGGGGAGGTGGTGGATGTCACCGGTCACCTCGGTGGATTTAATTTTCAGTGGGCCTGGTCGTCGGGCTATGCAGCGGGGCAAGCGGTTTAATAAGCCTTGATTATCTAAACTCAATCTGCCCGGCAGCTAACATCAATTTGCTCAAGATTACAGCACATACCGTGCCAGATCTTCACTTTGCGATAGATCCTTGAGGCGTGTATCCACATACGCTGCATCAATGACGATGGTTTCCCCGCTATGTTTGGGCGCACTGTAAGACACTTCTTCCAGCAGTTTTTCCATGACGGTATGCAGACGTCTGGCGCCGATATTCTCCGTTTTGCTGTTAACGGAGAAGGCGATCTCAGCCAAACGTTTGATGGCATCACCGGAAAACTGGAGTTGTATGCCTTCGGTGGCCAGTAACGCTTCATACTGCCGGGTGAGGCATGCGTCGGTATTGGTCAAAATTTGTTCAAAGTCACTGACACTCAGACTGGACAGTTCGACCCGAATGGGAAAGCGTCCTTGCAGTTCGGGAATCAGATCAGACGGTTTGGACATATGAAACGCGCCGCTGGCAACGAACAGGATATGGTCTGTTTTAATCATGCCATATTTGGTTGAAACGGTTGTGCCCTCAACCAGTGGCAGTAAATCCCGCTGTACACCCTGGCGTGAAACGTCGCCTCCTGTATTGCCCGCGCGGCTGGCGATTTTATCGATCTCATCCAAAAAGACAATGCCATTCTGTTCTACATTCTGTATGGCGGTCAGCTTCAATTCTTCATCATTGACCAGCTTCGAAGCTTCTTCTTCAAGCAGCATCTTTTTCGCTTCGCGAATTGTCAGTTTGCGGGTTTTCTTTTTATCGCCGGTCATATTCTGAAACATTCCCTGGATCTGAGAGGTCAGATCTTCCATTCCGGGTGGCGCAAAGATTTCCATATTGGCACGCGGTGCAGCCACTTCTATTTCAATTTCCTTGTCATCCAATTCGCCTTCACGCAATTTCTTGCGGAATTTTTGCCGCGTTGAATTATCGCGATCCTCGGTATTTAAATGGGAGTCGAAATCTCTGGCCGCAGGTAATAGCGCATCCAGAATGCGATCTTCTGCACGATCCTCCGCGAGCGGTTGTTTCTTCCGGGTTTCCCTTTCCCGGGATTCTTTGATGGCTGTTTCAACCAGATCACGGATAATCGAATCGACATCGCGCCCAACATACCCGACTTCAGTAAATTTGGTGGCTTCAATTTTGATGAAAGGCGCATGAGCCAGCTTTGCCAGACGACGCGCGATTTCGGTTTTGCCGACGCCCGTTGGACCAATCATCAGAATATTCTTGGGCGTGATTTCCTGACGCAATGGATCAGCGATTTGTTGTCTGCGCCAGCGGTTTCTCAGTGCGATAGCCACAGCACGTTTGGCTGAATCTTGCCCGATGATATGTTTGTCCAGTTCATGGACAATTTCCTGTGGAGTCATTTGAGACATAGTTTTAAATTCTGCGATAGATGTAATATGAACAGGGTTTTAAATTGCAGGCTCAGGTAGATTTGTTATTTAATATCTGTAAGGATTATAGTATTAACTGTTTGATAGAAATGAATTAATCTATGGTTTCGATAACATGATCCTGGTTGGTATAAATACAAATGTCGCCCGCTATGGTGAGCGCTTTTTTTACAATCTCTTTAGGAGGTAAGTCCGTATTCTCCAATAATGCGCGGGCGGCTGCTAAGGCATAAGAGCCACCGCTGCCGATCGCGGCAAGACCCAATTCCGGTTCGATCACATCCCCAGCGCCGGTTATAATCAGCGTGGCATCTTCGTTAGCAACAACCAGCATGGCTTCCAGTCTGCGCAGGATTCGATCGGTGCGCCAGTCTTTGGCCAGTTCAACGGCTGCACGCATAATGTGCCCATGATGGGCTTCCAGTTTGCCCTCAAATCGCTCAAACAGCGTAAAGGCATCCGCAGTGCCGCCCGCAAATCCAGCCAGGATTTTGTCATGATAAAGCCGGCGAACTTTACGTGCGCTGGATTTGGCCACTACGGCGCCCAGTGTAACCTGACCATCACCACCCAGTGCAACTTGACGGCCGCGCCTTGCTGAAACAATTGTTGTCATGGAATTTTCTTAATTTATTACAAAAAATAATTATACCGTATAAAACATAGCCGGCTCAGATAGAAAACATTAGCCAGTGGTTAACTTTTTTTCTTCGCGCGCGGGTGCGCTGTATCATAAACTTTTGTGAGATGCTGGAAATCCAGATGGGTATAGATCTGCGTGGAAGTGATGTGGGCGTGTCCGAGCATTTCCTGCACGGCTCGCAAGTCACCGCTGGATTGCAGCAGATGGGAAGCAAACGAGTGCCGTAAAATGTGCGGATGCACATTTTGATGAATACCCTGTAATCCGCCCCTGATTTTCAAACGATGACTGATCGTGCGAATGCTGATGGCATCGCCTCGATGGGATAGAAAAAGCGCCATCACGCCAGGTTTGATGATCCGCGAGCGTTGCTCAAGCCAGATTCTTAACGCCTGAATTGCAAAATCGCCTACCGGGACAATGCGTGTTTTCCCTCCTTTACCCATAACTCTTATCGTTCCTTCAGGGAAGCTGATATCTGCTGGCTTGAGTTGCGCCAGTTCTGCCAGCCTTAAACCGGAAGAATAAAATAACTCAAACATGGCACTGTCACGTATTGTCAAAACAGTATCAGTCGTGAATGTTAATAATCGTACAGCTTCATCAGGAGAAAGCGCATTGGGTAATTTCTGCGGTGATTTGGGGACACGCAGGCCAATACAGGGATTGTGCCGGTAATGATGATCGCGAATTAAATAATTATAAAAACTGCGCCATGCCGATAACATTCTGGCCAGACTTCTACCCGAGAGGCCTTTGCCATGGAGTTGGGCTATTACCTGACGAATGTTAGGCGCTTGAACTTGTTCTAAATTATCTTTATTTAAATATTTCAGCAGAACACGGATGTCGCGTGCATAATTTTCTCCGGTGAGCGGAGATAAACGCCGCTCATAAGTAAGGTGATGGATAAAAGCAGCGGCGAGTGACTCAGGTTTGTTGCTCATTGGATAGGGAGTCTTGAATGGCTTTGCTACCCGAGGCGGTTAAGTCATAGCGGGCGATGGTCGTGCACACAAGTTCTCCCAGCCGTTTTAAATGCAGCGTTCCCATTTCAGGATAAAATCTTTCTGCGTCAGGGCTGCCCAGAACAAGCAGGCCGATCGTTTGTGCGGTATTCAGAGGGATCATCGAGAATGAATTGAGGTGTTCAGCACCTTCACCAAACCATTGCTTGATTTCATCAGCGATATGATTGCCGCAATAAGGCTGTGACAGGCTTCCGGCAATGCTATGCACATCCTTGCTGGCAGGAGTCAATTCAACATAAGTCTGATCACCACAGGAAATATTCCATAAACGCATTGCAACCAGCGGAACCGTAAAATCCTCGCGCAGGCTGAAATTCAGTGCAGTAAAGAATTCATCCATGCTGGAGACGGAAAGCAGTGCGATGGCTAAACGATGCATTTTCTCACCAATCGCATCATTCTCTTCACCAAAACTGATCAATTCTAGTAACTTGTCCTGCAATACGCGATTTCTTTCCCTGAGTGCGATCACTTGCCGTTCATTGATGGAAACCACCCGGTCATCTTGCGGGTGGGGAATATGAATATCCGCCAGCAAGTCAGCGTACTCATCGAAGAATTGTGGGTGATCCTGTAAATAGTGCGCGACATCTTCCGCTTTCATCATACTTCCTTGGTGGGTTACAAATTTATTTCGCCTTCAAATACCGTGATTGCCGGGCCTGTCATCCAAACCGGCTCATGCGGTCCATTCCAGCTTATCTTCAACTCACCGCCACGTGTACCGACGGTGACCTGATGATCCAGCAAATCCAGAGTGATGCCAGCCACAACGGCTGCGCAGGCACCTGTCCCGCAAGCCAGAGTTTCTCCGGCGCCTCGCTCAAAAACACGTAACTGGATATGCTTGCGGTCAATGACCTGCATGTAGCCTACATTAACCCGTTTGGGGAAACGGGGATGTGCTTCAATTAAGGCCCCTTCCGTATTGACCGGCGCGTTGTCAATATCCGGCACAACGCGCACGGCATGCGGATTACCCATCGATAACACACTGATTGTAACTGGCTCACCACCCTGTATTTCAAGTTGATATGCCGGTGCATATTGTTCAGCGGCAAAAGGGATTGCTTTGGGTTCAAAGATGGGCTCTCCCATGTTCACGGTAACTTCTCCGTCGGTTTCCAGTTTGGGAGAGATGGTGCCGCTTAGCGTTTCGATGCGAATTTCATTTTTTGAGGTCAGGCCGTGATCATGCACGTAGCGGACGAAACAACGCGCGCCATTGCCGCATTGTTCAACTTCACCGCCATCTGCGTTGAAGATGCGATAACGGAAATCAGCCTGCCCCGATGCTTTTTCAACCAATAATATCTGGTCGCAGCCGATACCGAAGTGACGATCTGCGAGTAAGCGAATCTGCTGCTGGTTCAGATGGATCGCTTGATGGATTCCATCCAGAACGATGAAATCATTGCCAAGTCCGTGCATTTTCGTAAATTTTAATTTCATCGGTTATTTCCGCCAGCGAGTGAAATCAGTCATCGTCATCAAATAATCATTCATGATAAACCCGCCTCCGATATCCACAATGCTATCCCCTGTGATTTCAAATCCATACCGTTGGTAGGCGGAAATGGCAGTATGGTTACGCTTATTGACCGTCAGGACAAGTGATCGCAGGTTATTTTCGCGCATTGTCTCAACCGCATCGGCAACCAGCAGCATTCCATAACCTTTGCGCTGGTAATCACAATGGATATAAAGTTTGTCAATTTTAAGTTCATCCGGTTTGCCCGTGCGTATACAGCAAGAAAAACCAATCATCATTTCGTCCAGAACCAGTTTTCTCCACCAAATGTCTTGATTTAATATTTGCTGTTGTATCAATAGGGGATGATAGCGCTGTGCCAGCATATAGTCGATCTGCTCAAGTGAAATGATGCCATCATAATGATGATGCCAAATTCTCTCAGCCAGGGTTGATAGGGCATGTGTATCGGACATTGTCAAAGATAATATGCTGAGTATCATGTCGTTAAGACCTGGATCTGGAGTACAAGCAGGTACCGAGGGTGCGGAATAATATTTCACGAGCGGATCCATTGATAGCGTAATTCCGATTACAGAAACAATAATAGTGCAAATTTTCGGATAAATATTGAAAATTGTGATTAGCCCAATCTATTATAAAAAACACAATCGGGTATACTTAGCCGCTTTTCACAATTTTAATTGATTAAACTATGAGTGAATATCTTTTTACTTCCGAATCTGTTTCCGAAGGCCACCCTGATAAGGTTGCTGATCAAATTTCCGATGCTGTTCTGGATGCGATCCTGAGCCAGGATGCCAACGCAAGAGTTGCCTGCGAGACATTATGCAGCACCGGTTTAATTGTGTTATCGGGAGAGATAACAACGAATGCTTCCGTCGACTACAACATTATTGCGCGTGAAACAGTAAGAAAAATTGGTTATACCAGTTCCAATATCGGCTTTGATTCTACCACCTGTGCCGTTTTAACGGCTTTCAACAAACAATCCCCTGATATTGCTCAGGGGGTTAATCGCACCAAAGAAGAAGAAATGGAGCAAGGAGCCGGTGATCAAGGGCTTATGTTTGGTTTTGCTTGCGACGAGACGCCGCAATTGATGCCAATGCCCATTTTTTATGCGCATCGTCTGGTGGAACGCCAAGCGGAACTGAGGAAAAAAGGGCAACTGGCATGGTTGCGCCCTGATGCCAAATCGCAAGTTTCGGTGCGATACCGGGATGGTAAACCGCAGCGTATTGAAACGGTTGTGATCTCAACCCAGCATGATCCTGATATTTCACATCAGGCATTGACCGAAGCCGTGATTGAGGAAATTATTAAACCCGTATTGCCCCCTGAATTGATCAGTGATCAGATTAAATATCTGGTTAATCCAACCGGACGTTTTGTTGTGGGCGGCCCGATGGGTGATTGCGGGTTGACCGGACGTAAAATTATTGTCGATAGTTATGGTGGCTCGGCACATCATGGCGGTGGTGCTTTTTCTGGCAAAGATCCTTCCAAGGTGGATCGATCAGCGACCTATGCAGGACGCTACGTGGCCAAGAATATTGTGGCTGCCGGGATTGCCAGCAAATGTGAAGTACAGGTGGCTTATGCCATTGGTGTCGCAAGACCCGTTTCATTGATGGTCGATACCTTTGGTACCGGCAGGATTTCTGATGAAAGAATTGTTCAGTTAATCGAAAGACATTTTGATTTGCGGCCCCGCGGTATCATTCATGCGCTGAATTTATTGCGCCCAATTTACGCCAAGACGGCAGCCTATGGACACTTCGGGCGTGAAGACCCTGATTTTACCTGGGAAGCCACGGACAAGGCGGCTCAACTACGTGCTGATGCCGGTATATAAATTTTTAGTTTTAGTAATAGGTATCGACATTAATAGGTATTAAAGAATTTTTCCACTATGTTGAGGAGCGCTGCAACGGATTGTTCCGTGAGGCTCGGCATAATTGGGTATGGTTACAACGGCGCTCGTTCATATTTTAAGGAGATAATTATGAACGCTGTGCTCAATCCAGAGGGTGGTTTTTTTACTGACTATAAGATTGCCGATATTGCATTGGCTGAATGGGGACGTAAAGAGATCGCTATCGCCGAAACAGAAATGCCGGGTCTGATGGCGTTACGTAAAGAATATGCAAGCCAGAAGCCGCTGGCGGGTGCGCGTATCGCCGGTTCTTTACATATGACGATACAAACGGCTGTGCTGATCGAAACGTTAGTGGCATTAGGCGCGGAAGTACGCTGGGCTTCATGCAATATTTTTTCCACGCAGGATCATGCCGCTGCAGCCATTGCAGCCAAGAATATTCCAGTATTTGCCTATAAAGGGGAGTCTCTGGAAGACTACTGGGAATACGCCCATAAGATCTTTGAATGGACAGTGGCCGGCCAGCCGGATGGTGCCAATATGATTCTGGATGATGGGGGTGATGCCACATTGCTATTGATTCTGGGCACTAAAGCCGAGAGAGATCCTTCTGTGATCGCAAACCCCACCAATGAAGAGGAAACTGTGCTGTTTGCCTCGATCCGAAATAAATTGGCTACTCAGCCCAATTGGTATTCAAGGAACCTTGCCAGGATAAGAGGTGTCACCGAAGAAACCACAACAGGGGTGCATCGTTTATATGAAATGCATAAAAATGGCGAGCTTCCATTCCCAGCCTTTAATGTGAACGATTCTGTGACTAAATCAAAGTTTGATAATCTTTACGGTTGCAGAGAGTCACTGGTTGATGGCATCAAACGTGCAACGGATGTCATGATCGCGGGAAAAATCGCATTGGTTTGCGGGTATGGTGATGTCGGCAAGGGCTGTGCGCAGTCATTACGTGGCCTGGGCGCAACGGTATGGATTACCGAGATTGATCCGATCTGTGCGCTGCAAGCGGCTATGGAAGGGTATCGTGTGGTGACTATGGATGATGCCTGCGATCAGGCGGACATTTTTGTGACCGCTACCGGCAATCTGAGAGTAATCACGCATGATCATATGCTGAAAATGAAGGATCAGGCGATTGTTTGTAATATTGGACACTTCGATTCTGAAATTGATATCGCCTCAATCCAGAAATACCCATGGGAGAATATCAAGCCGCAGGTCGATCATGTCATATTTCCGACGGGACGCCGCATCATCGTATTGGCGCAAGGCCGGTTGGTGAATCTGGGTTGTGCGACAGGTCATCCTTCCTTTGTGATGTCCAGTTCATTTACCAACCAGGTGCTGGCGCAGATGGAACTTTGGCAGAATGGAGATAATTATCAAAAGAATGTTTATGTCTTACCAAAACATCTGGATGAAAAGGTTGCCCGTCTGCATATTGGAAAGTTGGGTGTAAAACTCACTGAACTGACGGATGAGCAGGCAAACTATTTGAATCTTGATAAGAATGGCCCCTATAAACCAGAGATGTATCGATATTGATCATCCTATCCTTCTGAATGGAATGTAAAAACTTATTTCATTCAGAGGGTTAAACAGGTTGTATTGAGCGAAACAAAGGTGATTTATATGGATATGGCAATAATTCTGGATTGATAGACTTGTGAAGATGGAATCACAAAAAAAATTCCCCCCTGCTTTTAGCTTCGAACTTTTCCCGCCCCAGACTCCGCAAGGTGTCGAGAAACTGCGATTAACACGTAAGCAGCTCGCTCAGTGTAACCCCAAGTTTTTTTCTGTAACCTTTGGCGCAGGGGGTTCCACGCGTGAGCGGACACTTGAAACAGTATTGGAAATTCAAGCTGAAGGGCATGTGGTGGCGCCGCATCTTTCTTGTATCGGATCGACCCGGCAAAATATTCGAATGATTCTGGAAAAGTATTACCAGGCAGGTATCCGTCATATCGTTGCGCTGCGTGGGGACTTGCCGTCGGGCATGGCGCAGGCTGGAGAGTTTCGTTATGCAAGTGAACTGGTAGCTTTTATCAGGCAGGAATTTGGATCTTCATTTCATATCGATGTGGCGGCCTACCCTGAATATCATCCGCAGGCTCGATCTGCTCAGACAGACTTTGAAAATTTCAAGCGTAAAATTGAAATGGGGGCTAATTCAGCGATTACCCAGTATTTCTACAATGCTGATGCTTATTACTATTTTGTTGAATCGTGTGAATCAGCCGGTTTGAATATACCGGTTGTTCCTGGAATCATGCCGATTAATAAATTCTCCCAACTGGTCAGGTTTTCAGATACTTGCGGTGCTGAAATTCCCCGCTGGATTCGCAAGAAACTGGAGGGCTACAGCGATGATAGTGCTTCTATACAAGCTTTTGGCCTGGACATCGTGACGGATCTTTGTGAACGCCTATTAGCAGCAGGGGCGCCAGGATTGCATTTTTATACTTTAAATTCGGCCAGCCTGACATCCATCATATGGCAGCGTCTCAATCTCAAAGGAAATACTGATTAATCTGCGTTTATTTGTTATTTATTAATCAAATCAGCAGAATGGTTATCAGGAAATCAAGATTGGAGCGGTATGGGCATAAGTAATTAAACTGGAATGATCTTTTTCCAGATTGCTTAAGCCGGTATATAATGCTCATCAATGTACATGATTAAAATAAATAGGCATGAGGTTTTGAGATGAAAGAAACAAAAACTGATTCGGATAAATCGGCTCCAGAAGTATCAACCCCAAAGACGGTTACTTCAGACAGATCAACAATGGATGCTTGTATAGAACACGGCAAGGAAGTGATAGCTGTTCAACTTGAGCTTATCAAAAGTAAAGGCTATGATTTTGCGCCTGAGTTCAAAGATATGACCATTCAGCTTTATTTGTTTGGGGTTATGTGGAAATTTGCCGAGAATCTGGGAAATACGAATGATGCACGAGAATTGGCTTTTACAGCTTTGGGAACCCTGCTGATACAAGAGGGCATGCAAAAACGCAAGGTAGCCAAGCGTATTGAGTTTCTAAAAAAGATGTCCAAGATTGAAGATGATCACAATGCTCTGGCAGTAGCTATCGGATATGAATCTGTGCCTGACGATAACAGTCTGGCAGAGGTTTTTGACCATTATATTGACGATACACAAGTTTCCGGCGCCTTCTGGAGGCTTTATGACCGCGGTAGAAAAACCATGCTTTATGGCGGCTTATCGGTAGCCTTTATAGTAATCTGGTTTGTGACATTATTTATGCCAGGGAATAGTGCGATTGCAATTCTTGCTGCCGGGCTTATTTCAGCGGCACTTTTTGTGATACCGGTATTCTTGATCGGCATATTTCTGTATCGCACAAAAATTAAGAAAGCAAAACAGGCCGATTAATTTTAAGCATGAACTTATGTGGATATGTTTGAGACTCCCCTGTGCAAACGAAGAACGCCGATTAACTTATATAATCGGCTGTTAGTGCAGAAATGAGCGCTCAGATTATAGATGGCAAAAAAATAGCCGCGTTGGTGCGTGCTGAATGGAAGTTGCGTGCTGAGAAGCTGACCCGGCTAGGTACCAAGCCAGGGTTGGCAGTGATCATAGTAGGGAATGATGCCGCATCGGATATCTATGTCAGGAATAAGGTAAAAGCCTGTAGTGAAATCGGTATTTACTCAGAAGTGCATAGTTTTACAGCGGATGCACAGCAGGATGAAGTGCTGAATTGTATTCAGGCACTCAATGAGAATCCGCATATTCATGGCATTCTGGTTCAGTTACCGCTGCCTTCTCATTTTGAGAATAATCGAGTCATTACTTCCATTGCCGTTGAGAAAGATGTCGATGGTTTTCATCTTTACAATGTCGGTGCATTAGCCACCGGGAATACCATATTTTCGCCTTGCACGCCTTACGGCGTGATGGTCATGCTGGAAAGAAATCATATTCCAATTGAAGGTCAACATGCCGTAGTGGTTGGGCGTAGCAATATTGTGGGCAAGCCCATGGCATTGATGTTGCTGGAACAAGGGGCCACGGTTACCATTTGTACCTCAAAGACACGTGATTTGCCTCAGTTTACAAAGAATGCTGATATTCTGGTGGTGGCGACTGGTAAGCCACGGATGATTACTGCTGAAATGGTAAAGTCTGGCGCCGTAGTGATTGATGTAGGTATCAATCGATTGCCTGATGGAAAGCTCTGTGGTGATGTCGATTATGAGTCTGTTAAGAATGTTGCAGGCTATATTACTCCGGTTCCGGGAGGAGTGGGCCCCATGACTATTACCATGCTGCTATGTAATACCATCCTGGCTGCTGAACGTGCGCAAGCTCGCGGTTAAAATGGATAAGTTAAATTTTGATGAGTATGCCTGAATATGGAATTGCAACCTGATATAGATCCACAGGAAACACAGGAATGGCTGGACGCGCTGGATTCAGTACTCGTAAATGGCGGTGGGGAACGTGCTCATTTTTTGCTGGAAAAACTGATTGAGAAGGCCCGCCGTTCAGGCGCCTATCTGCCCTACAGCGCCACTACGGCCTATATCAATACGATCCCGACCGGTAAGGAAGAACGGTCACCCGGTGATAATGCGATAGAGCATCGTATCCGTTCCTATGTCCGGTGGAACGCGATGGCGATGGTATTACGCGCCAACAAAAAGACCAATGTGGGCGGTCATATTGCCAGTTTTGCATCCGCTGCGACGCTCTATGATGTCGGCTATAACCATTTCTGGCATGCTCCTTGTGAGGCACATGGTGGGGATTTGGTTTATATACAAGGACATTCTTCCCCTGGTGTCTATGCCTATGCATTTCTTTTCGGACAATTAAGTCAGGAACAACTGGATAACTTTCGTCAGGAAACAGGCGGCAACGGTTTGTCTTCCTATCCGCATCCTTGGTTGATGCCTTCTTTCTGGAAGTTTCCTACGGTTTCTATGGGCTTAGGCCCCTTAATGGCCATTTACCAGGCGCGATTTATGAAGTATCTGGGCAGCCGGGGATTGGTCAATACCGAAGGCCGCAAAATTTGGGCGTTTATGGGCGATGGCGAAATGGATGAGCCCGAGTCACTGGGCGCTATTCCATTGGCTTCACGTGAGAATCTGGATAATTTAATCTTTGTTGTGAATTGCAATCTTCAGCGTCTGGATGGTCCGGTGCGGGGAAATGGAAAAATTATTCAGGAACTGGAAGGTGCTTTTCGTGGTGCGGGTTGGAATGTGATCAAGGTTATCTGGGGCTCTTATTGGGATCCATTATTGGCTAAAGATACGAAGGGGTTACTGCAAAAACGCATGATGGAATGCGTTGATGGTGAGTACCAGAATTTTAAATCCAGAGATGGCGCTTATGTTCGCAAGCACTTTTTTGGTAAATACCCGGAATTATTGGAAATGGTTGCCAATATGTCGGATGATGATATCTGGCGTTTGAACCGGGGCGGGCATGATCCCTATAAAGTCTATGCTGCCTATGCGGCTGCGGTTAAGCATACCGGTCAGCCTACCGTGATACTGGCCAAAACCATTAAAGGCTACGGCATGGGTGAAGCAGGGGAAGCGCAGAATATTACGCATCAACAGAAAAAGATGGGAACAACTTCATTAAAAGCTTTTCGCAATCGTTTTGGCCTGGAAATTCCAGATGACAAAATTGATGAAGTGCCTTATCTCACCTTGGCAAAAGATTCACCTGAATTTACTTATATGCAAGAACGCCGCAAAGCATTGGGGGGTACCTTTCATCGTCGTAAGACAAGTGCTCAGGCATTGCAGATACCGCCCTTGTCAGCTTTTGAAGCGCTGCTGAAAGCCAGTGGGGAAGGCCATGAATCCTCAACGACCATGGCTTTTGTGCGTATTCTGAACGTCTTGGTTAAAGACAAGCAAATTGGCAGGCATATTGTTCCGATCGTCGCCGATGAATCACGTACCTTTGGCATGGAGGGCATGTTTCGTCAGTTGGGTATCTGGTCATCTGTCGGCCAATTGTATACACCTCAGGATGCCGACCAGCTAATGTATTACAAGGAAGACAAACACGGGCAGATTTTGCAGGAAGGTATTAATGAAGCAGGCGCCATGTCATCCTGGATCGCTGCGGCAACAGCCTATAGTACCCACGGCGTTCAGATGATTCCATTTTTTATATTTTATTCCATGTTCGGATTTCAGCGTATTGGCGATTTGGCCTGGGCTGCCGGGGATATGCGCTGCCGTGGCTTTTTGCTGGGAGGGACGGCTGGACGTACCACCTTGAACGGAGAGGGATTGCAACATGAAGATGGGCACAGTCATGTGGTCGCTTCAACGATTCCCAATTGTATATCGTATGATCCGGCATTTGCATATGAACTGGCCGTCATCATTCAGGACGGATTGCGCCGCATGTATCAGGAGCAGGAAGATATCTATTATTACATTACTGTAATGAATGAAAACTACTCACACCCTGAAATGCCGGCTGGCGCTGAAAAAGACATCCTGAAAGGCATGTATTTATTCAGCGAGGGCAGTATAAGCAGCAGTGAGCCACATGTGCAGTTGCTGGGTGCCGGTACCATTCTGCGCGAAGTGATTGCCGCTGCAGGGATACTCAAAACAGAATATAACGTGAATGCAGATATCTGGAGCGTGACCAGCTTTAATGAATTAAGGCGCGAGGCATTGAGTGTGGCTCGTTGGAATATGCTGCATCCTGATCAACCCGCCAAGGCCTCTCATGTGGAAAATTGTTTCAAAGGTCGAGAAGGGCCTGTGGTGGCATCCACCGATTATATGAAAATTTATGCTGATCAAATCCGTGAATTTATTCCTGGCAAATATCGTGTTTTGGGAACGGATGGTTTTGGGCGTTCTGATACCCGCGAGAAATTACGCCGTTTCTTTGAAGTGGATCGATTTTATATTACCGTTGCAACACTCAAGGCACTGGCTGAGGAGGGAAAAATTCCAAATCAACAGGTCGTGCAGGCGATACAAAAATATGGCATTGATCCAGAGAAGCCTAATCCAGTGACTGTTTAGTCATCGGCTATCATTAATAGAATCTATAGCCTGAGTAAGATGATTACATCATTGTCTTTTATATCGAAGCAATTTAAGGAAAGCCTGTGGCTGAATTAAAACAAGTAGTAATTCCTGATATTGGTGATTTTAAAGATGTTCCGGTTATCGAAGTACTGGTAAAAGCGGGCGATGAAGTTAAAACTGAAGATTCATTGGTATCGTTAGAATCCGATAAAGCGACCATAGAAATACCGTCTCCTTATTCCGGTTTAATCAAGGAAGTATTAGTTAAACCTGGAGATAAAGTTTCACAAGGCACCTTAGTTTTAGTCATTGAAACCTCGGACAAGGATCATACGGAAACCTCAACTCAAGTTTCTGCAGATGAACTCATCAGGAAAGGCGCGATTCCTCCCGAAGCCGAAGTAAAACAAATTTCTGCACAATCGATACAAAAATTACCACAACGTAATGGATCCGTTGAAGGAACCCCGTTGTCCAAGGCACATGCCAGTCCGTCGATTCGCCGCTTTGCGCGCGAGCTTGGTGTAAATCTGGATCTGATCACGGGAAGCGGACCTAAACATCGTATTCTTAAAGAAGACGTTCAGGCCTATGTGAAAGCTGAATTATCAAAATCTCAAGGTGGTGGCGTTGGATCGGTACTTAATCTATTGCCCTGGCCACAAGTCAATTTTGCGAAATTTGGCCCGATTGAGCTAAAACCTTTAACACGCATTAAGCAAATTTCTGGTGCGAATCTGCACCGGAATTGGGTGATGATTCCGCATGTCACTCAATTTGATGAAGCGGATATTACTGATTTAGAGGCCTTGCGAAAGGAATCCAATGAGATTGATAAGGAAAATAAAGTAAAGCTGACATTATTGGCCTTTTTGATGAAAGCACTCATTGCGCCTCTGAAAAAATTTCCGGAGTTTAACGCTTCGCTGGATAGTGGTGCTGATGGAGAAGCCAATCTGATTATTAAGCACTTTTATCATATTGGTTTTGCGGTTGATACGATGAACGGATTGGTTGTTCCTGTTATTAAGGATGTTGATCAGAAAGGAATAATCACCATAGCTGAGGAATTGGCTAAACTTTCTTTGCTGGCGCGTGAAGGTAAATTAAAACCAACGGATATGCAAGGTGCAAGTTTCACTATTTCCAGTCTGGGTGGAATTGGCGGGACCGCTTTTACTCCCATTATCAATGCGCCAGAAGTGGCTATTTTGGGTATTTCAAAGGCAAGCATTAAAGCTGTTTATCGGGAAAATCAATTTGTTCCGCGTTTAATGCTGCCTCTGTCATTGTCCTATGATCACCGGGTCATTGATGGCGCAACTGCAGCACGCTTTACCACCCATCTGGTGGAAGTGTTAACAGATATGCGCTTGGCTTTACTATAAGAAAATGTGACGAATATTTATTCGTGAAAAGGAATCGAATATTAATGGGTTTTGTATGGGCATAGGTGGTGACTCTCAATAAGATCCCCATGGTTGGTATTTATGGCGGGACATTTGATCCTATCCATTATGGCCATCTTCGTATTGCTGAAGAACTGCTTGATAGCATCGGTCTGAACCGGATCATTTTTGTTCCTTCCGGTGCGCCTCGTTTGCGGGCAACCCCTGTTGCATCGAGGAATCATCGCGCTGCAATGGTTCGCTTGGCAATCCAGGATAACACGATGTTCTCGCTGGATGAGCGTGAAATAAATCGTCCCGGAGTCAGTGCAACGGTGGAGTCGTTGCGCGAATATAAAAGCGAATTGGGTGATGGTGCAATACTCTGTTTTATATTGGGAATAGACGCGTTTATTAAAATAAATCAGTGGTATTGCTGGCAAGAACTGTTCGGTTTATGCCATATTGTTATTGTCGCACGCCCAGGTTACGCTGCCATAAACGATGATCAGAATCTACCTGCCGATATAAGAAAAGAGTTTATTGCTCGCTGTGTTCCAGACGCCGGTGATCTGGCGCTTCAATCAAGTGGTTTTATATTTACCGCGCAGACATCACTGCTGGAAATATCCGCCTCACAAATACGATCATTGATCAAAACTGGAAAAAGCATACGTTATTTGCTTCCTGGAAATGTCTCTGATTATATTCAATCCAATCGTTTGTATGCTGGAGAAACATGAATTCAGAAGAACTGGTAAATACCATTGTTGATGCCCTTGAGGATATTAAGGCATATGATATTGATGTAATTGATGTTTCAAAAATAACTTCCATGTTTGGGTATATGATTATTGCCAGTGCGGATTCTACCCGCCAGGCAAAATCATTGGCAAACAATGTACAAGTGAAAGTTAAGGCTGCCGGGGGGAATGTATATAGTGTGGAGGGAGAGCAAACAGGGGAGTGGCTTCTCGTTGATTTGGGCGATGTTATCGTTCATATTATGCTGCCCGCTGTACGTGAATACTACAATCTGAAGGCTTTATGGTCTGGAAAAAATTGATACCGTCAATTTACTCATAAAAATAGGCAAGTTGTGAATCTTTCTGATTCTTCCTTATTATGAAATTTTTCATACTCGCGGTGGGAAATAAGATGCCTGATTGGGTTAGAACGGCCTATTCCGAATATATCAAACGCTTGCCACGTGAAATAACAGTTCATTTGCTTGAAATTAAGCCGGAGAAGCGTGTGAGCGGTAAACAAACCGGGCAATTGTTATTTGCGGAATGTCAGAGGATTCGTGCAGCACTGCCACCAGATTGCCGGATTGTGGTTCTTGATGAAAGGGGGCAGCAATGGACTACAGCAAGATTCGCTCATGTAATCACACAGTGGACGACCGATGGCGGTGCTATTGCATTTGTTATTGGTGGTGCAGATGGGTTGCATGATGATATCAAACGGACAGCTAGCGAAATGATCGCATTATCGAAATTGACCTTGCCGCATGGTCTTGTTCGTGTATTACTGGCGGAGCAGCTATATCGCGCCATATCGATCATCAAGGGCCATCCTTATCATCGGGCTTGAATGAAATCATGGAAATATAGGCTAGAATTACTTTTCATCCTCATTTTAAGCTGTCATTGATGAGATAATATCAATAGGTTTAGCGTATCCGATTTTTAGAGACTGTATTTATCGCGATGTTTTCTGACAACCAAATATACCTTGCTTCAAGAAGTCCCAGAAGACGTGAATTATTGAGGCAAATCGGCGTGAAATTTAATCTTTTATTGATGCGAGAGACGCTTGGCCGTCCTGTCGATATTGATGAACAGCCGCTCACTGATGAAACTCCGGCGGATTATATCTATCGTATCGTTCGATCCAAAGCCAATGAAGGATGGAGGCGGGTAATGCAACGCAGATTACCTTTATTGCCGGTATTGGTGGCTGATACGATTGTCACTCTTGACGGGTGTATTTTAGGTAAACCAAGAGATATCGAGCATGCAAAAGAAATGCTGACAGCCTTGTCAGGACGATCACATCAGGTTCTGACGGCAATCGGTGTCGGAGTCAAAGATACGGTGCAGGTGAGATTATCGACAACAACAGTACGATTTCGTGAAATTAGTGAACGTGAAATTCGTAACTATCTGGCCAATAATAATATTCTGGATAAAGCAGGCGCCTATGCTGTGCAAGGTATGGCTGCCGCCTTTATCGTGGAAATATCCGGCAGTTATAGTGGAGTAATGGGATTGCCCCTCTATGAGACGGCGCAGTTGTTAGAGGAAATTGGCATAGAGCTTTTCCCATGATTATCAGTTTGTCACGGTTCTGCAATTTGATAACAAGACGGGGGCCTGCCGGACTTAAGTGATCGTAGCTTTTTGCATCCGTTTCAACGATAAGTAAACTATAAGTAGCATTTCAGTCAGATATATCTTGTGGATTGCTTCAACAAACCTTGTCGTTAGCTTGATAAGTTCTCAAATCCTGAGACTTAGGTTTATTTTAAGAATGATCTGTATTAACTATGAACAATGAAATTCTTGTAAATATCACCCCGCAAGAAACCAGAGTAGCCATGTTAGAGCAAGGTGTAACGCAAGAGTTGCATATTGAGCGAACGAGCGGTCGTGGCATTGTGGGAAATATTTATAATGGGCGTGTCAGCCGGGTTCTGCCCGGAATGCAATCTGCTTTTGTTGATATTGGTCTTGACCGGGCGGCATTTTTACATGTTGCAGATATCTGGAATTCAAATCAGGATGGTGATGCTGCCAAGCCTATCGAGAAATTATTGCACGAAGGTAATAGTATTCTGGTGCAAGTCATTAAGGATGCAATTGGTACAAAAGGAGCGCGACTATCTACACAGATAAGTTTGGCGGGCCGCCTGTTGGTTTATCTGCCTCAGGAATCTCACATTGGCATCTCTCAACGCATTGAAGATGATAGTGAGCGTGAATTACTGCGCAAAAAATTACAGCAAATCATACCTGCGGAAGAGAAGGGTGGTTATATCATCAGGACCATGGCTGAAGCAGCGGATGAAAGTGATTTGCGTGCAGATCTCGAATACTTGCATAAGTTGTGGCATGACATTCAGAAGAAATCCGTAACAATTGCAGCACCTGTTTTACTTTATCAAGATCTGGATCTTAGTCATCGGGTATTGCGGGATTTCGTGAATGAAGATACGGCACGGATTCTGGTGGATTCACGTGAGAATTTTCAAAGACTTGTGAAATTCTCGCAAAATTATATGATTTATAACACTGAACGGATCACTTTATATACCGGGGATCGCCCATTATTTGATTTATATGGCGTTGAAGAAGAAATTGACAAATCATTGGCCAAACGAGTCAATTTAAAATCAGGGGGATACCTGATTATTGATCAAACCGAAGCATTGACGACTATGGATGTCAACACAGGCGGATTTATCGGTGTGCGCAATTTCGATGACACTATTTTCAAGACAAATCTTGAAGCGGCTCAAGTTATTGCAAGACAGCTTCGTTTGCGCAATCTCGGCGGAATTATCATCATTGATTTTATCGATATGGATTCCGAAGAGCATAAGAATGCGGTATTAACAGAATTCAATAAAGCCCTGCTGAGGGATCGTACGCGGATAACAGTCAATGGGTTTAGTGCGCTTGGGTTGGTTGAGATGACGCGTAAGCGTACACGTGAAAGTCTTGCACATGTACTATGTGAATCTTGTCCGACCTGTCAAGGGCGGGGGGAGATTAGAACCGCGCAAACAATTTGTTACGAGATTTTGCGTGAATTGCTGCGAGAATCCAGGCAGTTTGAGGCGAACGGGTTCCGTATTCTTGCGTCACAGCAAGTGATTGATTTGTTTCTTGATGAAGAGTCGCAAAGTCTGGCTCAACTGGGTGATTTTATAGCAAAGCCAATAAGTCTGCAGGTTGAAGAATCCTATACCCAAGAACAATATGACGTGATTCTGATGTGACACAAGCGATCAATACAATCAGAGTTAGCCCACTGTCTTCTGGAAACTTGACTGACCGCTCCCGGAATTCCCGGTTATATGGGGTACGGGGTAATCCCGTTTTCATCCCTCATTTCATGAAACCATGTACTCCATGCCATGAAAATAAGAAAGCCTCAATCCGAGCACTCAACGGCTCAAATATAAGACTGATGAGAATAAGTATAAGAGCAAGATCATGAAGATACCTGTGAAACGATTACTTGTGCCCACGCTATCAGCCGATGGCAAGCAAAAAGAACCCCATTATATTGCTTATACCGATTGGGGGGATCCACAGAACCCGCATATCGTTGTATGTGCGCATGGATTAACGCGTAACTGCCGTGATTTCGATTATCTGGCGCGTGCGCTTCAGCCGGAGTGCCGGGTGATTTGTGTTGATGTGGTGGGGCGTGGTCAGAGTGACTGGTTGGAGCATGCTCATGACTATGATTACTATCCCTTATATCTTTCTGACGCCATGTCTTTAATTGCGCATATTCAGGCTCAATACGCTACAAGTGTTACGCTTGACTGGGTAGGCATTTCCATGGGCGGATTAATCGGGTGGATCTTGGCGATACAGCCGGCTATACCAACGCCAATCCATAAATTGGTGATGAGTGATATTGGTCCATTGATTCCTGCGGTTGCTCTCAAAAGAATTGCTGATTACGTTGGCAAAGATCCTCGTTTTGATAGTTTTGAAGCATTTAAAAAGTACATGAAAGTAATTTCTGTGTCTTTTGGTCCGCTGACTGAAGAGCAGTGGGATCATATGGCCATTCATAGCACCCGTGAATATGCGGATGGATCTTACGGTTTTCGCTATGATCCAAAAATCGCAATAAGTTTTAAAGAACATGAGATCAAGGACATTAATTTATGGGAACAGTGGGATCAGTTGAATATACCCACCTTGGTTCTGCGCGGAATTGAGTCGGATGTATTAACGGCTGAGATTGCTGCGCAGATGCAGGTGCGGGGCGCGAAAGCCAGAATTATTGAGCTGCCAGGGATCGGTCATGCCCCCATGCTTATGGACGACAACCAAATTAAAATTGTACGGGATTGGTTGTTGTCGCGTTGATTCGTTGGTTTACTGGGAAGAAAAGCGACAACGGCAGCCAATAAAACTGCTGCCGTTGTTGTTTGGTTCAGATTAAAGAATCCTACGAGCCTGTCGGACTTAAGACTAATCTACTGCGCCAATGGGATAACGGTTCATATTTTCTCAATTTTTCGTTGCATAGTCTAGCTATGCGCCTCAAAATTAAGAAAATCTGTACTCGTTCTCCCACTTGGCTCGTGACGATTGCTTAAGTCCGACAGGCTCCTAGAAGCGAATGTTGTACTGAACATAGAAAAGGTCAGGGGAAATTCCTGGGGC
>ERZ1292633.1587-Hain-H41-02um-R1-1587-length-24385-cov-6_pt1 | contig 24385 bp, 23 predicted proteins | sample MGYA00564406_ERZ1292633 | MGnify/ENA primary metagenome ERZ1292633 (study PRJEB36523, sample SAMEA6512639) | groundwater metagenome | collected 2019-01-08 | study: AquaDiva: Metagenomics assemblies of 32 groundwater samples | reverse complement strand
CCCCTCCCCCTCAATTCACTCGTCCCCCGGCACAAACCCCCCGCACCCCGCACTCCCCCTCAGATCACAAGCATGTCCGCCTTGCCACGTCCTTCAGCCGATATTCGCACCAGTATCCCCACCGCAATCCAGCAGGCCAGAAGGAATGATCCTCCGTAGCTGAAAAACGGCAGCGGGATGCCGGTGATGGGCATCAGGTTCAGCGTCATGCCGACGTTGACGAGGATGTGGACGAACCATGCCGAGGCCAGGCCGAAGGCCACCAGGCTGGGGAATGGATCGGGTGACCGGGCAGCGATGCGCACCGAGCGCAGCAGGAGCATCAGGAAGAGCGCCATCGCCACCGTGATGCCCAGGAACCCCAACTCCTCCCCGACCACGGGGAAGATGAAGTCGGTGTGCTGGGCAGGCAGGAACGCCAGCCGCTTCTGGCTACCGAGCGTGAACCCCTTGCCGAACCACCCACCCGAGCCGATGGCCACCTGCGACTGGATCACGTGGTAGCCGGACGCCAGCGGGTCCGCCGTGGGGTCAAGGAAGACGAGCAGGCGCTTCTGCTGGTACGGGTTCAGCTTGTCCCACAGGATCGGCGCCACCACGCCGGTGACGACATTGGCGAGGACCACGGCCACGCCCTCCACCAGGTATGGCTTGTACCAGAGCACCAGCGCGATCAGCACCAGGAACCACGCGCCCCACACCCCGGGGCCGAAGGCGAGGATCAGGCTGACCACCGGACTCGCCACCAGCACGAGGAGCTGCCAAGACACTCCGGCCCAGAAGAGCATCGCGAAGAAGATCCCCACGAACACGATGCCCGTGCCCAGGTCGGGTTGCTGCATGATCAACAGCCACGGCACGAAGACGACCAGCGCGGGCTTCCAGAGGTCGAGCAGCGACTTGGGCGCCTCGCGCCGCGCGGCGAGGATCTTGGCGAGCATCAGCACCACCACGATCTTGGCCAGTTCAGACGGCTGGCCGAGCCTGACGCCCCCGATGGCCAGCCAGCTCTTGGTGCCCGCCGCCGTGCCGGCGCCTGCGCCCACGAACAGGAGCAGGAGGAGCAGGAAGCACGACGCCGCGTACGCCGGCGTCGCCACCCAGTCCAGGAATCGCACGGAGGCACGGCTGACGGCGTAGGCCGCGCCGAGTCCCAGGCAGAACCAGAGGATCTGCTGCCGGTAGAGTCGGGCCACCAGCGTGGGCACGTCGGTCTGCCCGGCGCTGTACACCATCGCGATGCCGAACAGCGTCAGCACGAAGGCGAGCGCCACGAGGGTCGGGTCGGCGATGCGACGGCGCGCGGCGCTCAATCCCCCTCCGTGAGAATCGCCTGCGTGGTCTGCATCTTCAGGTAGTGCTCGATGATCTTCGACGCAATGCGCGCCGCGCGGGTTCCGTGCCCGCCGAACTCGAGCATCACCGCCACCACGATCTTGGCGTCATCGGCCGGAGCGAAGCCCACGAACCAGGCGTGGTCGCGCGTGGCATCCTGCGCGTTCTGCGCCGTGCCCGTCTTGCCGGCCAGCATCACGCCCTCGATCCGCGACGCCGCCGCCGTGCCGCGCTGCACCACCCCGGCCAGTGCCTTTCGCACCCCGGTCATCTGCTCGTCGTTCAGGGCGAACAGCTGCGTGCGCTGCGCCGCGCCGCGCACGATTTCCGGCTGCACCGCCGCGCCATCGGTGGCCAGCGCGGTGTAGAAGCGCGCCATGTTGATGACCGTCTGCGCATTCTCGCCCTGTCCGATGGCAAGGTTGAGGCTCGCCGACTGGGTCCACCCGCGCGGCCCGAAGCGGCGATTGTAATACTCGGTGGCCGGTGCCGTCGGAAAGATCGAGCGCGTCTCGGACGGCAAGTCGATCCCCGTGCGCTCGCGCGCGCCAAGGTCCACGCCACCCGCCACCAGGCGCGACAAGCCGATCTTGAGGCCCAGTTGATAAAAGTAGACGTCGCACGAGACTTCGATGGCCTGGGCCAGCGTCAGGTGGCCGTGCCCCTTCTTGTCCCAGCACTTGAAGCGCCGGTTGCCGTACTGGAAGCCGCCCGTGCACGCCAGCGGCATCTGGTCCTCGAGCGACACCAGCCCGGACTGCAGGGCGAGCACCGCCGTGGCCAGCTTCCAGATGGAGCCGGGCGCGTAGGTCCCCTTGATCGCCTTGTTGTACAGGGGGCGCCGTTCATCCTGGTTCAGCGCGCGCCAGTACTCCACCGGGATGCCGCCAATGAACCGGTTGGGATCGAACGTGGGCGCCGAATGCAGGGCCAGCACCGCGCCGCTCCTGGGATCCAGCGCCACCACCCCGCCGATCAGCGAGTCGCCGAACAGCTCGACCGTGAACTTCTGCAGGTCGAGGTCGATGTTCGTGTACATCGGCGCCGCGGCCTCGGGCAACAGATCCTGCCGCGCCCCCGCTTCACGCACCACGCGTCCGCGCGCGTCCACCTCCACGAACCGGGTTCCCTCGCGCCCGCGCAGCAGGCTCTCGTACTGCCTCTCCAGCCCGTCCTTCCCCACTTGCTGCCCCGCCTTGTAGCCGCGAAATGACGCACTGGCGAGTTCGTTCTCGTTCACTTCGCCGGTGTACCCGATGAACGCGGCGACCGCCGGTCCGTCGGGGTAGTACCGTTTTGGCGCGCTCTGGATGATCAGCCCCGGGAACTCCACCCGGTGTTCCTCGAGTACCGATACCACGTCGAACGACGCGTCGGAGAAGATCACGGCGGGCCGGTTGGGGGCGCGGCGGAAGCGCCGAACCGCCTGGTCGACCTGCTCGCTCGACAGCGAGATCGTCCCCGACAGGCGTTTGAGCGCGGCGCGCAGCGAATCGACGCTCGGCGCCAGGAGCGAGACCGAGTACCCGGGCAGGTTCTCGGCGATGATCTGCCCCCGGCGGTCGTAGATGACGCCGCGCGGCGCCGGCAGCGGCACCTCGCGCAGGCGGTTTTCCTCGGACTGCAGCACATACTGCGCGTGCTGCAGCACCTGCGTCCGGAAGAACGAGCCGACCAGGAAGACGAACGCCAGGAACAACAGCGCGGCAGCGAGCCGCGCCCGGCGTTGCATCTCGTTCGGGTGGTAGCTCATCCCCGCGGCGTTCCCACCACGGGGCGCACCAGCACGAGCACCACGAGCCCGACCGCCGCCGTCAACGCGGCAGCCAGTGGCGACCAGAGCAGCGCCTGGACCAGGAACTCGCTGCCACTCAGCCGGTGTTCGGCCGCCAGGAAGATCAGGTCGGCCGTCCACTTGCCGAGGAAGACGAACACGGCGTTCAGCGCGAGGTTGTCGGCGAAGAATGCCGCCTTCAGCGTCGACGCCGCGTACGCCACCACGCTGAACGCCAGCGCGCCGGCGCCAAAGGCTTCGGGCGTCATCGCATCGGAAATGAGCCCGACGGCAAAGCCGACCGCCGTCGCCAGCCCCGGGCGCGCGCGCACCGCCACCAGCAGCACGGCGATGGCCAGGAAGTCGACCGACGCGTGCCAGCTCAGCACGGGACGCAGCGTGTAGTGCAAGGCGACGAGCGCCAGAAAGACCACGGCGAACCACGCTCCGCGTGCCGAGATCATGGCGTCGGCCGCGGCCTGGCCGCCGGTGCAACGGCGGCGGCGGCTGATGGTTTCACCGCACGCAGCGAGTCGGCTCGCGGCTTCCTCGGCTGCACGGAGTCGGCCCGTGGCTTTGCTGCCTGCAGCGAATCGGCCCGGGGCCGCAGCGCCTGCAGCGAGTCGAAGCGCGCGCGCTCCGCCGTCGCCAGCGAGTCCGCCCGCCGCTTGGCGAGTGAATCACCGGCCCCCACCACCATGCGGAGGGCGCTGTCCACCGCGGTCTGCCAGACGGCCGCCACCCCTTCCTTGGCGCGCCGCGGCTGCACGACCATCACCGTGGTCACGTCGACGAGACGCACCGCCGGCCGCAGCAGGTAGTTGCGCGCCCACCCCTCGGCCGTGCGCAGTTCCGACACCACGGTGCCAACGGGAATGCCCCGCGGATAGACGCCTCCCAGCCCGGCGCTCACGATGAGCGTGCCCGGGCGCAGGGCACTCCGGAACGCCACGCCGCGCAGTTCGAGCAGGAATCGCGTCGCGCCGGCGCCAAGGTGCGGGTACACGATGCCGAATGCCGTGCCGTCGGCCGACATCGCGCTGACCCGAAAATCGGGGTGCGGCCAGACGATCGCGATCGAGGTCGATGCGTCGACTGTCTCGATCATCCCCACCAGTCCCTCGGGCGCGACGACCGGACTGAACGGCACCACGCCGTCATTGCGCCCGGCGGTGAGGGTCATCGTGTAGTCGTCCCCCAGGCCGCGACCGTGCAGCGCCTCAGCCGGGACGAAGCCCCATGTGAGCGCGGCCCCCAGGCCGAGCAGTTGACGCAGCCGCTCGTTCTCGGCGCTCACCACGTCGGTCTGCGACGCCCGGAGCCGCACGCTGTCGGCGATGCGCAGCGACGCGTCGTAGGCGAGGATCGCGCGTCGCGACACCTCGGCCCGTTCCTGCAGCGCGGCCAGCGGCACGACGATCGAGCCGCGCAGGCCGCCCGCGATCGTCGAGCGCAGCGACGCCGGCAGCACCAGCGCCACCAGCGACAGCAGCACGCAGGCGACGAGCATCGCCTGGTCCGCCTGGGAGGATGTGCGTGCCGGGCGCGGCACCGTGCGCTAGGTGGAGAGGACCGACCAGTACTTCTCTTCGTCGTCGAGGATGCGACCCGTGCCGCGCACCACGCACGTCAGCGGATCCTCGTCAACGTGGATCGGGAGCCCCGTTTCCTGCGTCAGCAGCACGTCGAGCCCGCGAATCAGCGCGCCGCCGCCCGTCATCACGATGCCGCGGTCCACGATATCACTCGCCAGTTCCGGCGGCGTGATCTCCAGCGCCCGGCGCACGGCATCGACGATCTGCTGGATCGGCTGCTGCATCGCATCGCGAATCTCCGAACTGTGCACGCGCACCGTCTTCGGGATGCCCGACACGAGGTCGCGCCCCTTCACTTCCATCTCGCGCTCTTCGCTCATCGGTGACGCCGAGCCGATCTGGATCTTCACCTGCTCGGCCGTCGGTTCGCCGATGAGCAGGTTGTATTGTGAGCGCATGAACTGCACGATGCTGATGTCGAGCTCGTCACCCCCGGTGCGAATCGACGTGTCCGACACGATGCCGCTCAGCGCGATGACGGCGATCTCCGTCGTGCCGCCGCCGATGTCGATGACCATGTTGCCGGTCGGCGTTTCCACCGGGAGTCCGACGCCGATCGCCGCCGCCATCGGCTCGGCCACCATGAACACTTCCTTGGCGCCGGCGCCGAGCGCCGAGTCACGCACCGCGCGCTTCTCCACCTCGGTGATGCCCGACGGCACGCAGACGATCACGCGCGGCTTCACGCGAAAGACGTGCTTCTCGATGATCAGCTCGAGGAAGTAGCGCAGCATCTTCTCGGTGACGTCGAAGTCGGCAATGACGCCGTCCTTCATCGGTCGCACCGCGATGATGCCCTCGGGCGTGCGCCCGAGCATGCGCTTGGCCTCGAGGCCGACGCCCTTGATCTTCTTCGTCTCGCGGTCCATCGCCACCACCGAGGGCTCGTTGAGCACGATCCCTTCGCCCTTGACGTAGACGAGCGTGTTTGCCGTGCCGAGATCGACAGCGATCGCGTTCGCGGGGAAGAGTGACCCGGATTTGAAGAACGGGAAATTCCAGCGCATTGAAGCTCACGCGCGACCGCGGCAGGGCGCGATCGGCTGGGGGCGGACATCTATTGAGTGCGGGGCGGCGAACACGGGGAAACTTAGGGGCCGGGCCGAACGTCGACAAGCGGCGACCGCCGGAGTGGCGACCGCCGGAGGCGGCAGGCAGAGCGAGACAGAGTACGACAGAAGCCGACAGAAGCCGACAGAGTACGACAGAGTAGACAGAGGGGCGCCCAGACCCGCAGCGCCCCACTGTCGTTCTCTGTCGTTCTCTGTCGTTCTCTGTCGTTCTCTGTCGTTCTCTGTCCCACTCTCCCTACAGACACGTCTCCGGCGCCACGTACTTCATCCCGAACGCGTCGGCGACCCCTTGGTACGTCACCTTGCCGTCGGCGACGTTCAGTCCCTTCAGCAGGGCCGGGTCGTCCTTGAGCGCCTGCTTCCACCCCTTGTTCGCCAGCTTCAGGGCGTACGGGAAGGTCGCGTTGGTGAGCGCCAGCGTGGACGTGCGCGGCACGCCGCCCGGCATGTTGGCCACGCCGTAGTGGATGACGCCGTCCACGGTGTACACCGGGTTCTCGTGCGTCGTCGCATGGATGGTCTCCACGCAGCCGCCCTGGTCGATGGCCACGTCGACGATCACCGACCCCGGCTTCATGAGCTTCAGGTCGTCCTTGCGGATGAGCTTCGGTGCCTTGGTGCCCGGGATCAGCACGCCACCGATCACGAGGTCGGCCGTCGCGATCTGCTCGAGCACGTTGTGGCGATTGCTGTAGATCATCGTCACGTTGGCCGGCATCACGTCGCTCAGGTAGCGCAGCCGCGGCAGCGACAGGTCAAGGATGGTGACCTTGGCGCCCATGCCGGCCGCCATCTTGGCCGCGTTGATGCCCACGACGCCGCCGCCCAGCACCACCACGTTCGCCGGCGCCACACCCGGCACGCCGCCCAGAAGCAGGCCGAGGCCGCCGTACAGCTTCTCCAGGTACTTCGCCCCCTCCTGCACCGCCATGCGGCCGGCCACCTCGGACATCGGGATCAGCAGCGGCAGGTCACCATTGGCCAGTTCCACCGTCTCGTACGCGATGCAGATGGCGCCCGAGTCGATATGGGCCTGGGTCAGCTTCTCGTCGGCCGCATAGTGGAAATACGTGAAGATCGTCTGGCCCTTGCGCATCCGCGGCCACTCGACGCCGATGGGCTCCTTCACCTTGATGATCATCTCGGCTTCCTTCCAGACCTCGTCCGCCGTGCCCAGCATCTTGGCGCCCACCGCAACGTACTGCTCATCGCTGAAGCCGCTCCCCTCGCCCGCCGACTTCTCGACGTACACGGCATGGCCGGCCGACACCAGCGCCTCGGCCCCGGCAGGAACCAGGGACACGCGGTTTTCGTTCGTCTTGATTTCCTTCGGTATTCCGATACGCATGGGTATGGTCGCTTTGGAGAGTGAGAGTCGTCAGAAACCAACGCTGCAATTTAGCACGGCTTGCCTGGGTGCGGACACTCGGCGGTTCCCCGATGAGGCGTAAGGCAATCCACCGTTCTCTGCCGCCGCCAGCCACCAGCCACCAACCACCAACCGCCTATTTGTCCGGCCCGAGGCTCACCACCGTCTGCAATTCCGGCCGGAAGAACTCGGCGCACACCGCGCGCGCCGTCTCCGCATCGATCGCGTCGATGCGCTGCAGCACGTCGTCGAGCGTCAGGAAGGGTTCGCGATACAGTTCCACCGAGGCGGCGCGGAACATGCGCGCCGCCGGGCTCTCCATCGCCAGCGTGATCTGCCCCTTCAACTGCTGCTTTCCCTGCGCCAGTTCGGCGGCGGGGATGCCGTCGTCCACCAGCCGCTGCAGTTCGCCCTGCACGGCGGCCAGCGCCTGGTCACGCGTCTCGGGGGCCGTGCCCACGTACACGCCGTGCGTCCCCATCTGCGTGTGGAAGCTCTGGAACGTGTACACGCTGTAGGCGAGCCCGAGTTCCTCGCGCACCTTCTGGAAGAGGCGCGAGCTCATGCCGCCGCCGAGCAGCGTGTCCACGAGCATCAGCGCATGGCGCCGCGGGTCGCGGTGCGGCACCGTCGGCGACCCCATCACGATGTGGCTCTGCGCCCCGTCGCGCACCACGTGGCGCACCAGCGGCGTCACCGCCACGGACGGCACCTCGGCGAGCGGCGCGTCGTCTCCACGCGGCAGGTCGGCCCAACCGGTCTCGGCGAGCACCGCGAGCAACTGTTCGTGCGTCACGTTGCCCGACGCCGAGACCACGATGTGCGGCGGGTGGTACGCCCGGGCATGCAGCGCGCGCAGGTCGTCGAGCTTCATCCCCGCCACGGTCTCGCGCGTGCCGAGGATCGAGTATCCCATGGGGTGCGCCCCCCACTGCGCCTCGTTCTGGAGCTCGAACACCAGGTCGTCGGGGGTGTCCTCCATCATCGAGATCTCCTCGAGCACCACCTTCCGCTCGAGGCGCAGGTCTTCGGCGCGCAGCAGCGGGCGGAACATCAGGTCGGCCATCACGTCGGCCGCCTCGCTCAGGTGCTCGTCGAGCACCCGCGCCTGGAAGGAGGTGTGCTCGCGCGACGTGTAGGCATCCAGCGAGCCGCCCAGCGCTTCGAGCGCCAGCGCCAGCTGGTGCGCGCTGCGCTGCGCGGTGCCCTTGAACACCAGGTGCTCGAGCAAGTGCGAGACGCCCATCACCTCGCGCGCCTCGTGCACCGACGCCGCGCGCACCCAGGCCCCGAACGCAACCGACCGCACTCCCGGATAGAACTCCGAGAGTACGGTCAGTCCATTGGCCAGCACCGTGCGCTGCACCCCCAACTCGGGGGCGAGGGTGAGCGCCGCCACTACTTGCGAGGCCCGCGGCTTCCGCGACCACCGCGGCCACCGCGATCACCACCGTCCCGCCGCGGCCGTTCGGCACGCTCATCGCCGCCATCGGCGGCCGGCTCGGTGCTCGGCGCGCCTTCGGTCGTCGCGTACGCGTCGCCCTCGGGAGCCGCCACCGCCGCCGGCGATGCGCCCGCCTCGCCAGCGCCCGGCTTGGGCAGCAGCGCCTTCATGGACAGGCGCAGGCGGCCGCGCTCGTCGCGCTCCACCAGCTTCACCGTCACCACTTCGCCCTTCTTCACCACGTCTTCCGGCTTCTCGACGCGCGTGTGGCGCATCTCCGAGACGTGCAACAGCGCCTCGGTGCCCGGCATGATCTCGACGAACGCCCCGAACGCCGTCACGCTCTTCACCGTGCCCTGGTACGTCAGGCCGACTTCCGGCTCGGCCGTGATGGCCGCCACCATCTGGCGCGCGCGTTCCATCGCCTCGCCGCCCACGGCGGCAATCGTCACCAGGCCGGCGTCGTCCACGGTGAGCTCGGCGCCCGTCTCTTCCTGGATGCCGCGGATCGTCTTGCCCTTCGGGCCGATGAGGTCGCCGATCTTCTCGGGGTTGATGCTCATCGTCACGATGCGCGGCGCCCACGTCGACAGTTCGGCGCGCGGCGCGTCGAGCGCCTTCGACATCTCGCCGAGGATGTGCAGGCGTCCCAGCTTCGCCTGCGCCAGCGCCTCGGTCATGATCTTGAGCTCGAGCCCCTGGATCTTGATGTCCATCTGGATCGACGTGATGCCGTCCTTGGTGCCCGCCACCTTGAAGTCCATGTCGCCGAGATGGTCTTCGGTGCCGAGGATGTCGGTGAGGATCGCGTACTTCTTGCCTTCCTTGATGAGGCCCATCGCCACGCCGGCCACCGCGCCCTTCAGCGGGATGCCCGCGTCGAAGCACGACAGCGATCCACCGCACACCGAGGCCATCGACGACGAGCCGTTGGACTCGAGCACGTCGGAGACGATGCGGATGGTGTACGGGAACTCCTCGAACGTCGGCAGCACGCCCTGGAGCGCGCGCTCGGCCAGGTTGCCATGGCCAATTTCGCGGCGGCTCGTGCCGCGCATCATCTTCACTTCACCGGTGGAGAACGGCGGGAAGTTGTAGTGCAGCATGAAGGCCTTGGTGGTTTCCTTGGCCTCGTCGATCGAGTCCATGCGCTGCACGTCGCGGGCGGTGCCGAGCGTCGCGGCCACCAGCGCCTGCGTCTGCCCGCGCGTGAACAGCGCCGAGCCGTGGGCGCGCGGCAGGAGGCCGGCGTCGATGGAGATCGCCCGCACTTCGGTCGGCTTGCGGCCGTCGACGCGGAGACCCGTCTCAAGCACCTGCTCGCGCAGGGCGTTGTACTCGAGGTCGCCCAGCACGCTGCCGACAAAGGGCAGCTGCTCCGGCGTGAGCACCGTCGCCATCTCTTCCTTCACCGCGCTCTTCACCGCTTCCACCGCGGCGATGCGCGTGTGCTTGTCCTTCTGGTTGATCGCGGCCACGATGCGCGCCTTGGCCGCCTTGGTGACCGTCTTCACGACGTCGGCCGGCGTCTCGTTCCTGCTCCACTCCATCTTCTCGATGGTGAGCTTCGAGAGCAGCTCTTCCTGCATCGCGATCAGTTCGCGGATGCCGCGCTGCGCAATGCCGAGGCCCTCGATGACGTCATCCTCGCCGATCTCCAGCGCGCCGCCCTCGACCATCATGATCGAGTCCTGCGAGCCGGCGACCACCAGGTCCATGTCGGAAAACTCGAGCGCCTGGAACGTCGGGTTCAGCACCCACTTGTCTTCCACGCGGCCCACGCGCACGCCGGCGATCGGACCGGCCCACGGGATGCGCGACGCGCTGAGCGCAAACGAGGTGGCGACGAGGCCGAGCACGTCGGCGTCGTTTTCCTGGTCCGCGGAGATGACGTAGATGAAGACCTGGACTTCGTTCTGGAAGCCCTCGGGGAACAGCGGGCGGATGGAGCGGTCGATGATGCGGCACGAGAGGATCTCCTCGTCGCGCGGGCGCCCTTCACGCTTGATGAACCCGCCCGGGATCTTGCCGGCCGCGTAGGTCTTTTCCTTGTACTCGACCGTCAGCGGGAAGAACGGGAGCGAACTCCGCTTGTCGCTGACGGTGACGGCCGCGAGGACCATCGTGTCGCCGAACGTGATGAGCGCCGATCCCGCGGCCTGCTTGGCCATGCGCCCCGTTTCGATGACCAGGCGGCGGCCGGCGAACGTCCGTTCAATGCGATGCATCATGTGGTTGTGTCTCGGTAGAACACAAAACGCGCGGGCCGCCGTGTATGCGTCCGCGCGTGTTGCGTTGCGTGGTTCTTAGTAACGCAGACCCAGGTCTGCGATGAGCTTCCGGTATCCGTCAACGTCCGTACGCTTGAGGTAGTCAAGCAGGCGACGACGCGTGCTGACCATCTTCAGCAGGCCGCGGCGGCCGTGGTGGTCCTTGGCGTGCAGACGGAAGTGATCGGTGAGGTAAACGATCCGTTCCGTGAGAACGCCGACCTGAACGTGGGACGATCCGGTGTCGGTCTCGTGGCGGCGATTCTTTGCGATCGCCGGGGTCTTGTCGAAAGCCATTATCCTGGGGTCTCTGCGTACTTCGGTAATTAGGGCCATTCCGTTATAGCAGATGAAGTTACCCTGCCTTCGGCGGGATGACAAGCCCCCCACTGCCCGGGGAGGGTGCGGGGTGGCGGGTTCTGGTGCGGGGTGGTGAGTGGCGGCTGGGGATCGAGCGAGGGGAGAACGGGCGGCGCCCTCCCCCGCCCCCAACTCCACCCCCACCCACCACCCCCTCACCAGACCCCGCCACCCCGAACCCAATCCCGCCGTTATCGGAAGAGTGCCGCCAGATCATTGAACATGACGACCGCAAACAGCGCCACGATGGCCGCCAGCCCCACCCGCATCACGTTCTCCCTCGTGCGGAGGCTGAACGGCGACCCCTTCACCGACTCGGCGATCGTCATCAGTACCTGGCCGCCGTCGAGAATGGGAATCGGCAGGAGGTTCAGGATCGCCAGGTTGATGCTCAGGAAGGCGATCAGCGCCCACACTGACTCAAGACCCGAGCGAGCGGCAACCACCGACGTGCGGACGATGCCCACCGGCCCGGCCAGGTTCTTCACCGAGATCGTGCCGCGAAGCAGGCCGCCCAGCACTCCCACCACCGCGCCGCCCATCGACCAGGTGGCGTTCCATCCGGCACCGGCCGCCGCCACCGGCCCCAGTCGCTCGCGCTCGACCCTGTTCTTCGGCAGCGCGCCCACGCGCCCCACGGTCACGGCCTTGCCCGTGTTGACGTCGGCGCCTTGCTGAGCCACCGGCGTCATGGACAGGACAATCGGCACTCCGCTGCGTTCCACGTCGAACGACACCGGCTTGCCCGCCGACGCCGTGATGGTGGCCAGCATGTCGCTCCACGCGCGCACCTTCACGCCGTTGATCGCCACGATCGAGTCGCCTTTCTGCAACCCCGCCTGCGCCGCCGGCATGCCCACCACCACCGAGTCGATCACTGCCGGCACGTACGAGCGCCCGTAGTACGAATACACGCCCGTCGAGACGACCAGTGTCAGGACGACGTTCATCGTCACGCCGGCCAGCATGATCACCACGCGCGCCCACAGCGGCTTGCTCTCGAACCAGCGGTCGGCGGGAACCGGCTTCGGGCCGAATGGAACCATCGCGTTCTCGTCCCAGTCCTTCGGCTTCTCCCCTGCCCCTGATCCCTGCACGTCACTGTGCCCCTTCGCCGTGCCTTCAGGAGATCCTCCCCCCTCGATGAGCGCCATCGTCTCGTCGTCGCGCGACGCCATGCGCACGTAGCCGCCCAGCGGCAGCGCCGCCAGCACGTACTCGGTCTCGCCGCGGCGCATCTTCCACAGCGCCGGGCCGAATCCCACCGAGAACCGCGGCGCGTACACGCCCGTCCATTTGGCGGCAAGAAAGTGCCCAAGCTCGTGGATGAACACCACGATGCCGAGCACGAGAACTGGGGCGAGCCACGCTAACATTCGCACTTCTCCCTGACTGTTCGCCGTGCCGCAGCATCGGCGTCCCACAACGCGTCTCGGCTGTCGCCGGCGAGCCCGGCGTGCCGATCCAGTGCCACTGCGATCGAGTCGGCAATGGCGCCGAATGCGATTTTTCCCTCGAGGAACAGCATCACCGCCTGTTCGTTGGCGGCGTTGAACACCGCCGGCGCCGCTCCACCCGCTCGTCCGGCAGCCACGCCGAGCCCCAGGCACGGGAACGCGTAGAGGCGCACCGCCTCGAAGGTCAGCGGTCCGGCCGCCACGGGATCGAACACCGGCACGCCACCATCTTCGAGCCGGTCCGGATGCGACAGCGCGTACAGGATGGGAAGCTCCATCGACGGAACGCCCAGCTGCGCCAGCACGCTCCCGTCGCGAAACTCGACCATCGAATGCACGATGCTCTGCGGGTGCACCACCACGTCGATCTGGTCATACCCCAGACCGAACAGGAAGTGCGCCTCGATGACCTCCAGCGCCTTGTTGGCCAGGCTCGCGCTGTCCACCGAGATCTTGCGGCCCATCGACCAGGTGGGATGGTTGAGCGCGTCGAGCGCGCTGGCTGCGCGTACGCGCTCGGCCGGCCACTCCCGGAACGGGCCGCCGGAAGCGGTGATGATCAGCCGGCGGATGTCGGCCGTGGTGCGCCCGGCCAGGCACTGCAGGATGGCCGAGTGCTCGCTGTCCACCGGCACCAGCGTGCCACCGCCGCGCTGCGCTGCTGCCTTCACCAGCGCGCCACCCATCACCAGCGACTCCTTGTTCGCCAGCGCCACGCGCTTGCCCGCTTCGAGCGCGGCCATGGTGGCGTCGAGTCCCGCCGCGCCGACCACGGCGTTCAGCACGATCTCCACGTCGTGGCGCGTGGCGGCTTCGACCAGCGCCTCGGGGCCGCGCCACCACGTCGCATCGGCGGTGCCTTCGCCCTGCACCAGCCCCACGAACGACGGCTGCCACTCGGCGGCCTGCGCGCGCAGCAGTTCGGCGTTGCCGTGCGCCGTCAGCGCGCGCACGACGAAACGGTCGCGATGCCGCGACAGCACGCGCAACGCGGTGGTGCCGATCGACCCGGTGGAGCCGAGGAGCGCGATCCCCTGCGCCGTCATCAGGGCGTGTAACGGAGAAGGCTGTCGAGAAGCACGTAGCCCACGGGAAGCGTGAACAGCAGCGAATCCACGCGATCGAGCACGCCACCGTGGCCGGGGATGAGGGCGGAGCTGTCCTTCACGCCCGCCTCGCGCTTGAACATCGATTCTGCCAGGTCGCCCACCTGCGCCGCGATGCTGAGCCCGATGCCCACCACGATGACGCCGGGAATGCCGAGCGTGAGATGCGCCCACGGCGGCAGAATGAATGCGGCGATCAGCCACGTGGCGAGTACGCTTGTTACCACCGCCCCGTACGCACCGGCCCACGTCTTCCCCGGGCTCATGGTGGGCATCAGCTTGGCGCGCCCGAAGGCACGTCCCGCCGCGTAGGCGCCGCTGTCGTTCAGCCAGGTGACCACGATCGGCAGCATCAGCACCGCCGTGCCGGCTTTGGCGCCGACCGCGAACTGGTGGTATCGCAGCGCGTAGGCAAAGCTGAGCATCCCGCCCGTGTAGACGATGCCCGTGAGCGTGACGCCCACCGCGGCCATCGGCGCGCCGGCGACGCCGCGCGCGAACAGCGCAATGGTCAGCAGCACCGGCACGACCATGGCCACCCAACTCACCGGTGGCACCCAGACGCCGAGATAGCGGGCGTGCACCAGCACCGGGATCAGCGCGCTCAGTACGATGCCCGGCACGCGGAGCGCCTGCACGCCGCGCGCCTCGGCGAGACGGTAGAACTCCCACGCCGCCAGGCCCGAGGCCAGCGACAGCATGGTGACGAGCGCCGGGCCGCCGGCCCAGACGCAGCCCAGCACGATCGGGATGAGCACGATCGCGACGAGCACCCGCTTGGGGAACTCTCGCACAGGCGTTGTGTGGTTATGCAGGAACGCGGCCGAAACGGCGATCGCGATTCTGGTACTCGAGAATGGCCTCGTACAACTCGCGGTGCCCGAAGTCGGGCCAGAGCACCGGCGAGATGTGCAGCTCGGTGTACGCCAGCTGCCAGAGGAGGAAATTCGAGATGCGCATCTCGCCTGACGTGCGGATCAGCAGGTCGGGATCGGGACAGCCCGCGGTGAACAGCTTGCCGGCCAGCGCCGTCTCGTCCACCTGCGCCGGCGTCATGCGGCCACCGGCCACCTCTTCGGCAAGCAGGCGGGCGGCGCGGGTGATCTCGGCACGCGATCCGTACGAGATGAAGAGGTTCAGCACCAGCTTGCCGTTGCCGGCGGTCTGCGCCATCACCCGATCCACGGCGTCGCGCTGCGGCTTGCCCAGCCGGTCGAGGTCGCCCAGGAAGACGACGCGCACGCCCTGTTCATCCAATTCGTCGGCTTCCTTCTGGATGTACTCCTCGAGCAGCGACATGAGCGCCGAGACTTCGCCGGCGGGGCGCTGCCAGTTCTCCTGCGAGAACGCGAAGAGCGAGAGCACTTCCACGCCCACCTCGAGCGCCGCCTCCACCACCTCGCGCACGGCCTTCATGCCCTGGCGATGGCCGACGGGGCGCGGCAGCATGCGCTCGCGCGCCCACCGCCCGTTGCCGTCCATGATGATCGCCACATGGCGCGGAATGGAGCCGTGCACGCGCACCTGCGCGAGCAGCTCGTCGGAGGCGGCGCTCATTTTGCGGTCAGACCTCGAGGACTTCGGCTTCCTTCGCCTTCATGAGGCCATCGACCTTGCCGATGAACTCGTCGTGCATCTTCTGCAGGTCCTTCTCCGCGTGCTTCACGTCGTCCTCGGAGACGCCATCCATCTTCTTCAGCAGCTCGCGGGCGTGCGTGCGGGCGTGGCGGATGGCAATGCGTCCGTCCTCGGCGTACTTGTGCACGAACTTCACCAGTTCCTTGCGTCGCTGCTCGTTCATCGACGGCAGCGGCACGCGGATGAACGCGCCCTGGATGGCCGGGTCGAGGCCGAGGTCGGCTTCGCGGATGGCCTTCTCCACCGCCTTGACCTGCGTCTTGTCGAACGGGGTCACGATGAGCACGCGCACCTCGGGCGCATTGACCGTGGCCACCTGGTTCAGCGCCACCAGGGCACCGTAGGCTTCCACCTTCACCGTGTCGAGCATGCTCGGTGTCGCCTTGCCCGAGCGCACCGACGAAAACTCGCGCTTCGCCGCTTCGACGCCCTTGTCCATCTGGGCACGGCAGTCCTTCATGATGTTCGGAATCGTGGTCATGAGACGAGGGTCCCCACCGGTTCGCCGCGGATCGCATCGGCCACAGCACCCGCGGTATTGATGTTCAGCACGATCAGGGGCAGCGAGTTTTCCTTGCACAGCGTGATCGCCGTCTGGTCCATCACGCCCAGTTCCTCCAGCATCACGTCGCGGTAGCTGATGCGTTCGTACCGCGTGGCCTTCGGGTCCTTCTTGGGATCGGCCGAGTAGATGCCATCGACGCTCGTGGCCTTGATGATGACGTTCGCCTCCATCTGGATGGCCCGCAAGACCGCCGCCGTATCGGTGGAAAAATACGGATTCCCGGTGCCGCCCGCAAAGACCACGCAGCGTCCCTTTTCGAGGTGCCGCATGGCGCGTCGCCGAATGAACGGCTCGGCCAGTTCTTCCATCCGGATGGCCGTCATCACGCGGGTGTCGAGCCCGTCGCGTTCCAGGACGTCCTGCATCGCCAGCGCGTTGATGACGGTGCCGAGCATCCCCATGTAGTCGGCGCTCACGCGGTCCATCCCTTCGCGCGAGAGCTGCGAACCACGCACGATGTTGCCGCCACCGATGACCAGCGCAATCTGCGCGCCCATCGCGTGGATCTTGCGGATCTCGTGCCCGAAGCGGGTCATGGTCTCGAAGTCGAAACCGAAGCCCTTGTCCCCGGCGAAAGACTCGCCGGAGAGCTTGAGCAGGACGCGGGGGTACTTGAGCGCCGTCACCGGGACTATGCCTCGCCCATCTTGAAGCGGGCAAACCGCACCACCGAGGCGCCGGCGCCGGCTTCCTTCAACAGCGCGCCGATCGTCTTGCTGTCCTCGCGCACCCACGGCTGCTCGACGAGCACCATCTCGCCGAAGAACTTGTTCATGCGTCCCTCCGTCATCTTCTCGGCGATGGCCGGCGGCTTGCCGCTGGCGATGGCCTGCTCGACGAAGATCGCGCGTTCCCTGGCCGCGACGTCGGCATCCACCCCGGCGCGGTCGACGGCGATGGCCGGCGACGGCACGCCCGCAGCCACGTGCTCGGCAATCGTGTTGGCCAGCGCCTGTCCCGCCGCGCCCGAGATGCCCGCGAGTTCCACCAGCACGCCCACCTTGCCGTTGAAGTGGAGGTAGTGTCCCACGACGCCGCCGGCCGTCTGGAAGCGCGCCACCTGCTTGAGGACGACGTTCTCACCGGTCTTCGCCGAGGCCGCCTTCACGACCGCACCGACGGTGCGACCAGCGTCGGCGTACCACGGCGTGGCCAGGTAGGCGCCCTCGGCACCCACCTTCACCACGGCCGTGACGGCCGTGTCCTTCGACACCTGCTCGACCATCTGCTTCGCCAGCGCGACGAACTCGTCGTTTCGGCCCACGAAGTCAGTCTCCGAGTTGATTTCGATCATCGCCGCCGCGGTGGCATCGGGAGCCACCCAAGTGACGATTTGCCCCTCCGCGGCGGCACGATCGGCGCGCTTCTCGGCCTTGGCAGCCCCCTTCTTGCGGAGGACGTCTACTGCTTTTTCCATCTCGCCCCCTGCCTCCTCCAGCGCCTTCTTGCAATCCATCATGCCGGCGCCGGTGCGGGCCCGGAGCTCGGCTACGTCCTTCGCAGTGATCACAGCCATATGCTGATGCCTTTCAGAGTGTCCGTGTGAAGACGCCGCCGGCTGTACGGCCGGCGGCGTCGGGAAAAGTACGCGCAGGTCGGCGTGATGACCACGCCGCCGCCGTCACGCGCTCGGCGTTTCGGAGGCCGGTGCGGCTTCGCCACCACTTTCGGCCACGCCCTCGCCACCCTCGGCGCCACCCTTCAGGCGGGCCGCAATGGCGTCGGGCTTCGCCCGGCGACGCCGCGGACGATCGCCGCCGCCACCGCCGCCGCCACCACCGCTGCCGCCACGGCGACGCCCGTCGCCTTCCGGCTCCGCGCCGCGGTCGCTCGAGTACGTGTACGACGCACCGTCCTCAGCCTCGTCGCGCACGGGCGCCTCGCGGCGCGCCTCGACAATGGCGTCGGTCACGGCGGCCGTCAGCAGCTCCACCGAGCGGATCGCGTCGTCGTTGCCGGCGATCGGCACGGCGATGAGATCCGGGTCGGAGTTGGTGTCGCAAATGGCGATGATCGGGATGCCGAGCTTCTTCGCCTCGTCCACCGCGATGCGCTCCTTCTTGGCATCGACGACGAACATGAGTCCCGGCAGGCGCGACATCGACTTGATGCCCGAGAGATTCTTCAGGAGCTTGTCCTTCTGACGCGTGAGCATCAGCTGCTCCTTCTTGGTGTAGTTCTTGAAGCCACCGCCCGCCTCGGCGCCGGCCTCGAGTTCCTTGAGGCGACGGATCTGCTTCTTGACCGTGGCGAAATTCGTGAGGAGCCCGCCGAGCCAGCGCTCGGTCACGGACAGCGCGCCGGCGCGCTCCGCTTCCTGCAGCACGATGGCCGACAGCTGGCGCTTGGTGCAGACGTACAGCACCTGGTCGCCACGCAGCACGACCTCGCGGGCCAGCTTCTGGGCGAGTTCGATCTGCCGAAGCGTCTTCTGCAGGTCGATGATGTGGATCCCGTTGCGCTCCGCAAAAATGAAGCGGCGCATCTTGGGATTCCAGCGGCGGGTCTGGTGCCCGAAGTGGACACCGGCCTTGAGGAGATCGTCGAGCGTGGGCTGAGCCATGATGGTACCTGAACCTCGAACTGGTTTGATCGTCCCGCGGGATCAGCGTTCATGCAGGCCGGCGAACCGGACCCCTGCGCGAACTCCCCCGGCGGTGAGGGATAGTTGAACGACAGGCAGAGTACAGAGTACGCAGTGGAGTACAGGGTACAGAGGCAGGGGAAACCGTCTCCACCTGGTGGAGACGGCTGCCTGCTGTCGTCTCCCCTGCCTTCCGAAGCGACTAGCGCTTCGAGAACTGGAACCGCTTGCGAGCCTTCGGACGGCCCGGCTTCTTGCGCTCGACCGCGCGGGCGTCGCGCGTCAGCAGCCCCAGGTCGCGGAGCTTGCGGCGGTGCGTCTCGTCGACGATCACGAGGGCACGAGCCACCGCCAGGCGCAGGGCGCCGGCCTGGCCGGTCACGCCGCCGCCGTCGATGTTGGCGTAGACGTCGAAACGGCCGAGCGTGTCGGTCGCCGTGAACGGCTGCTGGATGCCCGTCACGAGCACGGGGCGCGGGAAGTAGTCACCGAGCGTGCGCCCGTTGACGCTCCACTTGCCCGAGCCCGGCTTCAGGTACAGGCGGCACACCGCTTCCTTGCGACGGCCGATGGTATTGATGGTCCGGTCGGCCATTGCTTACTTCGCCTCGAGCGACGGGAAGGTGAGCGGGGTCGGCTGCTGGGCGATGTGCGGATGATCGGCGCCCGAGTAGACGCGCAGCTTCAGGCGCAGCTTGCCGCGGCCCAGGGCGTTCTTCGGCAGCATGCCGTACACGGCCTTCTCGATGACGCGCTCCGGGTGCTTGGCGAGCATCGTCGCGAACGGCGTGTACATCTCGTGGCCCATGTACCCGGTATGGCGGAAATACTCCTTCTGTTCCGCCTTGCGTCCGGTGACCCGCACCTTCGAGGCATTGATCACGATGACGTTGTCACCGGTGTCCATGTGCGGCGTGAACATCGGCTTGTGCTTGCCACGGAGGATGCGGGCAACCTCGGTGGCCAGACGGCCGAGGACCAGCCCGGTGGCGTCAACGACGAACCAGCGGTGCTCGATGTCCTGCGGCTTTGCAGAATAGGTCTTCATGTGGGACGACTGATGCAGTACTTCGACTGCGGTTGGTACCTCGCCTCACCGGTGCGGAACGCAACCCGGGTCTCGGCCGCCACAAAGGGCTGTTTTTGGACAGACATATAAGCTAGGCAATGAGTTAGCGAGGGTCAAGTGAGAGAGGACGACAGAATGCGACAGGATGCGACAGAATACGACAGAGTACTACAGAGACGCCCGCTTTCCCGTCTGTCTGTCGTACTCTGTCGTACTCTGTCGTACTCTGTCGTTATCTGCTGTTATAGTATTGCGGCCCCACCGCCCGCACCTCGCGCAGGGCCTGCAGCACTTCGGCCGCGGCGCCGGGATCCGGACGACCGCTCCTGCTCACGAGGGGCGCCAGCCGGTCGAGCATGCGGTCGAGAAACCGCACCGTCGCATCCGGGTCCTTCACCGCCAGGCTCAGGCGTGTGAGGCAGGCGAGCGCCACCAGGTCACCGTCACTCCCGCGCAGGTCCAGGCCGCTGGCCTGCCCTGCCGTCTCGCCGCCACGGAACTGCCTGGCGCCGGCCAGCACGCGCCGGGCCGTCGCTTCATCCGCACTCACGGACGCCATCGCCGTCACGCACCGTTCCACCATCTGGTCCGTTGCCGAACCACTCGGCTCGGGCGACTCCCCCGCCCGCAGGCTGGCGGCCAGCACGGCCGACGCGGTGTCGCCGAGCGCCTGCCACCCGAGAGCGAGCGCATCGCCGAGGCGGCGCACCGCGTACGGCGTCGCCAGCTCGACGGGCGCTCCGGTGCGAACGCGGCGGCGCGGTTGAACGCCGGCGGAATCGCGTTCGATCATGCTGGTCTCGACGAACCGCCGCAGCCGCCGGTACGACGCGGTGTCGCCGGCGAGCCCGAGGTGACTCAGCGACGGCGCGACATCCGCCAGGTACACGTAGCCATCGCTCCTGGCGAAGCGCAACGCGTCGCCGCTAATCCCCGACACCGCGCGGACGTACGTCTCGGCGCGCAACGCCCTCTCCATGGATGGGTCGAGCGAGCGCTGCATGGGGCCGCGTGCGGTCACGCTCGCGCAGGCCGTCGCCGCCGCGAGCACCGAGAGCCACCGGAGGGGCCGCATCACTCGAGTTCCACCAGCACGGCGCCCTTTTCCACCGCCTGGCCCGGCCGCACCAGCACCGCCGTCACGCGACCAGACGTCGTCGCCCGCAGTTCGTTTTCCATCTTCATCGCCTCCATAGCGATCACTCCCTGTCCCGGGCGCACGGTGTCCCCGGGCTGGACGTCCACTCTCACGATCATCCCCGGCATCGGCGCGGTCACCGACAGCGGGCCGGCGGCGGCCGCTTGCCGCGCGGTGAGGTCGCGGATGGCCCGCGAGCGCTCGTCGAGCGCCACCGCCTCGATGCGCCAGCCGTCGAGCCGCAGCGTGTACCGCCCCCGTTCACCGGGACGGTCGGCCACCACGCGGTGCACCCGGTCATCGATGCCGACCAGGTGAACCGGCGTCCCTTCGACGTCGGCGAGGTGCACGGCATGCGACGAATTGCCGATGCGCGCCGTTTCGCCGTCGAGCTCGACCTCGAGCCGTTCGCCGTTGATGTCCACGATGTACTTCACGCCGCCTCCGGCACCAGTTCGCACACCGTTTCCACGTGCGCGGTCTGCGGAAACATGTCAAAGCAGACGAGCGACGCCACCCTCCACCCGGGGAGTCGCGCCACGTCGCGCGCCAGCGTGGCGGGATCGCAACTCACGTACACGATGGCTCGCGGGCGCGGGTCGCTCGACGCCAGCACGTCGGTGACGACGCTGGCCACGCCCGCGCGCGGCGGATTGAGCAGCACCACGTCCGCGGGCAGCAGGCCGGCCATCACCTCTTCCACGCGCGCGGCGATGGCCCGTGACGGCGCCACAAGCCGCTCGGCGCACCACGTGCTCGCCGCGTCGTCGAGTTCAACGGCCGTCACCGCGACGCCGCGCGCCGCCAGCGAAACGGCCAGGTCGCCGGTACCGGCATACGCGTCCACCACCGTCGCCGGCGCGTGCGCCATCACCAGTGACTCCACGTGCGCCGCCAACTGCGCGGCCACCGCGGCATTCACCTGCGCGAAGGACGCCCCGGGATCGCGCACGGTCCGGCGATCGAGCACCAACCGGCGCACCCCATGATCGCTCACCCACCAGGTGGCGGCCACCATCGACACGGCGTCGGCAAAGGCCCTCGCTCGCGGCCAGTGCTCGCCGCCCTCGATGACCAGCAGCAGGTCGTCTCCGGAGCGGCGCAACGAGGCGCGCAGCTGGCGCGCTCGGGGCAGCAGCCTGGCGCCCCGCGCCAACACGTCGCGAAAGCCGTCCACCACCAGTGCGTCGGTGATGAGGCAGTTCTCGAGCGCAAAGACTTCGTCGGGCGCCCCGGCGCGATGAAGCCCCGCGCGCCAGCCGCTCCCCGTCCATCGCAGCGCGAGCGTGAGCTTGCGCCGATACCGGAACCCGTCCGCGCCTCCCCGCACCTCCGGCAAGGCCACGTCGCGCTTGCCGATGCGCGCAAACGCGTCGCGCACGATGAAGGACTTGGCGGCGCGCTGGGCGTCGAGATCGAGGTGCTGCAACTGGCAGCCACCGCAGCGGTCGCGTTCGTAGTGCAGACACGCGGGCGCGGTGCGTCCCGGCCCCGGCTGTTCGATGTCGACCAGCGTGCCCCGCGCGAACCGCCCCTTCGTCGCCAGCCGCGCGCGCACGCGATCGCCGGGCGCCGTGCGCGACACGAAGACCACCAGCCCCTCGTGGCGCGCCACGCCGTCGCCGCCGGTGGCAATACTGGTGATCTCGAGAGTGACGACGTCGCTCACTCGCTGCGCAGCCCCTGCAGGCGCGCCGCGCGCGCCCACGGCGACAGTTCGGATCGCGCGCCGTCGGCGAGCGGCGACGGTGGCGCGGCGGCACGCGGCGGCCGCGCGCGACGCTCGCGATCGGCCAGCAGGGCGGCGGCCACGGCGGCCGCTTCGACCTGCGCGCGCGGCGGCGCAGCGTCGACGAGTGAATCGAGGCGGCGTTCGAGCCACTGGATGTCGATCGCCCCGCGACGGAATTCGTCGTCTTCCATCACCCGCAGGTGGAACTCGCGCGACGTCTCCACGCCATGCACGGTCAGTTCACCCAGCGCGCGATGCATGCGCGCGATTGCCTGGTCGCGCGTGGGGGCCCAGACGATGAGCTTGGCCAGCAGCGGGTCGTAGTGCGGGCCCACCTCGGTGCCCACGCCAATGCCGCCGTCCCACCGCACGCCGGGTCCGCCGGGAAGTCGCAGGTAGGTGATGCGACCGAGGCTCGGCAGAAAGCCGTTGGACGCGTCTTCGCTCGTGATGCGGCATTCCATGGCCCAGCCGCGCGGCTCGATGTTCTGCGTGAACGGCAGGCGTTCGCCCGCCGCAATGCGAAGCTGCCACTGCACCAGGTCGATGCCCGTGACCAGCTCGGTCACCGGGTGTTCCACCTGGATGCGCGTGTTCATCTCGAGAAAATAGAAGTCGCCACTGGCGGCGAGCAGAAATTCGCAGGTGCCGGCGTTCACGTACCCCGCCGCCTTGGCGGCGCGCACGGCGGCGGCGCCCATCGCCTTGCGCAGCGCGGCGCTCACCGCCGTGCTGGGCGATTCCTCGATCATCTTCTGGTGCCGCCGCTGTACCGAACACTCGCGCTCGCCCAGCGAGATGCACCGGCCGTGCGCGTCGGCCAGCACCTGGATCTCCACGTGACGCGGCCCCTCGATGTACTTCTCCACGTACACGGCATCATCGCCGAATGCGTTCATCGCCTCGCGCCGTGCCGCATCGAGCGCCGACGCCATCGCGGACGGTTCGTGCACCATGCGCATGCCCTTGCCACCGCCGCCGGCCGTGGCCTTGAGCAGCACCGGATATCCGAACGTCTCCGCTACCGCCAGCGCCTCAGCGGCATCCTTCAGCGCCTCGGTCGTGCCCGGAACCACCGGCACGTTGTGCGAGATGGCCAGCGCGCGGGCTTCCGTTTTGGAACCCATGGCACTGATCACCTCGGCCGGCGGCCCCACCCAGATGAGTCCCGCGTCACGCACCGCGCGCGCAAACCACTCTCGTTCAGCCAGGAAACCGTAGCCGGGGTGAATGGCGTCGGCACCCACGCGTTGCGCGGCCGCGATGATCAGGTCGCCCCGCAGGTAGCTCTCGCTCGACGGCGGCGGCCCCAGCCGCACCGCCTCGTCGGCCTCGCGCACGTGCGGCGCGCGCGCGTCGGCGTCGGAATACACCGCCACCGACGTCAGTCCCAGCTCGGCGCAGGCGCGCACGATGCGCAGCGCAATCTCGCCGCGGTTGGCGATCAGCACCTTCTTCACAGCGGGATGTTCCCGTGCTTCTTCGGCGGGTTCTGGTCGCGCTTACCCTGCAGCGACTCGAGCGCGTCGATCAGGCGCACCCGGGTATCGCGCGGGTCGATGATGTCATCGAGGTAGCCGCGGCTCGCCGCCACGTACGGGTTGGCGAACTTCTCGGTGTACTCGGCCACGCGCTGCTCCATGGCCTTCGCCGGATCCTCGCTCTCGGCAATCTCCTTCTTGAAGAGGATCTCCACCGCCCCCTTGGGGCCCATCACTGCGATCTCCGCCGTCGGCCACGCCACATTGAAGTCGCCGCGGATGTGCTTGGAGCTCATCACGTCGTACGCGCCACCGTAGGCCTTGCGCGTGATGACCGTGAGCTTGGGCACCGTGGCATCGCAGTACGCGTACAGCAGCTTGGCGCCGTGCCGGAT
>ERZ1292633.1586-Hain-H41-02um-R1-1586-length-24390-cov-8_pt1 | contig 24390 bp, 29 predicted proteins | sample MGYA00564406_ERZ1292633 | MGnify/ENA primary metagenome ERZ1292633 (study PRJEB36523, sample SAMEA6512639) | groundwater metagenome | collected 2019-01-08 | study: AquaDiva: Metagenomics assemblies of 32 groundwater samples | reverse complement strand
TTGATTCTATTGGGTTTTTACGGTTTTGGTGGTCAAAAAATACGGAAGTCGGGGGACTATATATATTCTGTCATTTCTTGATTATTGTATCGTGTTTCATGCCGCTTCTCAAAAACAATTATGTCAGCAGCAAGTTCTTTCTAAAAACTTCATGATATTATCCTGATCATTTTCATTGAGACATTTGCGATCTAAAAACATCACAGGCAAACTTTCGAAGTTATAGTGGTTCGTCACATATAAAGCATCTTGAATCACGTCTGATGTTGTCACGGGACAAGGCGTCCTTAATACCTTCATACACTCACGAATAATATCTGTTGTAACGGGGGTGTTTATCTCCATCAACGTTTCAAACAAAGCTTGCTTCTGCGCTTCATTAAGAACAGTGCAGCACGACATATAAAACAAAGTTTCCTGATGGATAGGATACGGCTTATAAATGAACAGCAATTTACCTTTATCGCAAAAATTCTTCTTAATGATAGGAAACACATGACGGTAAAACTCGGTGCAATGCGCGCAGCCCAAGTCAAAATAGTTCACCAATTTGTATTTCGCTTTGGAAGATCCGTAGAAAACGGTGTAGGTATTCTTTGTGTTTGTCTTGCAAAAAAGAAAAAAAATCAATGTTAGAAACATTTTTCATACCATCTTAATTTTTACATTCTTAACCAGGGCTTTTTATGGTTACACGTTAAACCGAAAATGCATAACGTCCCCGTCTTGCACCAGATATTCCTTACCCTCAACCCGTAATTTGCCAGCAGTTTTGGCGCCGGCTTCACCTTGGCAAACAACAAAATCTTCGTAGGCGATAACTTCGGCGCGGATGAATCCTTTTTCAAAATCGGTATGAATGACGCCAGCTGCGCCTGGTGCCAGGGTACCCTTATCAATTGTCCACGCGCGGGTTTCTTTCGGGCCGGCCGTAAAATACGTAATCAGGTTCAAAATACTGTAGCCACGGCGGATGACCTGATCCAAACCACTTTCTGTCATGCCAAGACCTGTCATGTATTCCACACGTTCTTCATCTGACAAAGCCGATAATTCAGCTTCGATCGATGCCGATACCAAGACCACATCTGTTTTAGCATAAGCACGAACCGCGTCCACGTAGGTGTTGCCTTTTGCCAAATCACTTTCTGCCACGTTACATACATAAATGGCTGGCTTTGTGCTGATCAGATTGTCCACCAATTTCACCTGTGGAATACGGCCATTTTCAAGATCTTCAATACACACAAGAATTTCGTCATATAAAGCCTTGGCTTCTTTATCGCCGCCTTTTATTTTCTTGGCCAAGTTGTCGCGTCTACGCTCGCAGCTAGCCAGATCTGACAACATAAGCTCTGACATGATAATATGCAAATCTCGCACCGGATCAACGACGCCTTCGACGTGCGTGATATCGGTATCATCAAAGCAACGCAGCATATGAATGATAGCATCAACGCTGCGAATGTGTTCAAGAAACTGGCTACCCAAACCTTCACCTTTACTGGCACCTTTGACAAGCCCGGCAATGTCTATAATTTCAAGAGACGTTGGGATGATTTTCTCAGATTTCGCACATGTGGCAATGGCAGACAAACGCACATCTGGCACGGCCACCACGCCGCCGTTAGGCTCAATTGTGCAAAATGGATAATTCGCCGCCTGCGCTTGAACGGTGCGCGTCAACGCATTAAATAAGGTGGATTTACCCACATTAGGCAAGCCCACAATTCCGCATTTAAATCCCATATCGCCCTACTCTCCTACAGCCAAAATACGTTCCAAACCTGCCTTCATTGTCGCTTCTAACACAGGTTGCACTCCTGGTTGTAAAACATTCAAACATGCTTCTGTAATGCCTGCTTTGGTGGCGATCGACCCAACCAAATCAGACAACGAACTTTTATCATGCTCTAAAATTGCGCTTGTCCCTATAAACACCTGCTTCATCATGGCTTCTGCTTCTGGCTGGGTAAACCCATATTGCTGCAAAACAGCTACAAATTCTTGGGTGATACCAAGCAGCAATCCTGGACCGCAAGCGTTAAATAATGTCAGCACATCCAGGTCTGATTCTTCATCAACCCATTTTAACAAACCTGTGTTAACCAAGATGAGATTGAACATAGATCTAGCGGCCGCTTTTGCCCCATACAAAACAGACATACCTTTTCCATAAGCCGCTGCCATATTTGGCATCAGACGCACAACAATCGAAGATGGAAAATCAGCAATCAGTTGATCACACATAACACCAGCCATCACCGAAATGACATGCGCAACCGAGATACCTACTTTTATGTCAGGATATGTTTGCGGTTTTACAGCCAAAACCAAAACATCAAAATCACCCCTAACGTCTTTTGTGTTTCTAAAAACCTGATGCTTAGAAGATTCGAAAGCAGGATCAACAATTGTAATATTTGTAATGATGGGATTGGTTTCGAAGCACCCAAGCAAAGCTTTACCCATGTGTCCGCAGCCAACTAATAGTAGCTTCATTCCATATGTCCGTACTCAATCGCAACACCTTCATACCGAACTTGATCGTCCGAGGCTTCTTCGGATTCGTCCCCACTTGCCATATGATGCATTTCCAAAATTGTATTCTTACGCAAGCGATCGATGTTCAAATATCCCGATGCAATCTCACGCAATGCAACCACTTCATCTTTATCATTGCGTACGGCAATAAGGGGATGGGCACCCATTGCTATCTCGCGCGCACGCTTTGTTGCCAAAACAACAAGCTCGAACCTATCGGGAACCTTCTCTAAACAATCTTCATTGGTAACGCGCGCCACATTTCATCCCGTTTTTTGAGCATGTTATAGTGTAAATGATATTCCACGAAACCTCAAAATATGCTGCGCTTATTTGACAGCTTTTCTAAAGAAAAAATAGATTTCTCACCTATTAATCCAAATAACGTACGGCTATATGTGTGCGGCCCAACGGTATATGATCTGATCCATGTTGGCAATGCGCGCCCCCTGATTGTGTTTGATGTGCTGTATCGTTTACTTCGATCCGCTTATCCCCGCGTAACTTATGTGCGCAATATTACTGATATCGACGATAAGATTATGGCCCGCGCGAAAGAACGGGCTATTGATATTCAGACATTAACAACCCAGACGACGGCCGATTTTCATAAAGATGTCGCCGCCCTTGGCACTTTGGCGCCAGATTTTGAACCGAAAGCCACGGAATATGTAGATGGGATGATCGCCATGATTGCAGGGCTGATCGAACAAGGTTTTGCCTACGCAGCCGATGGTCATGTGTTATTTCGCGTTAAATCTTACCCTGCGTATGGTTCTTTGTCGAAACTACCACAGCAAGATCTAGAAGATGGCGCCCGGGTAGAGGTTGCAACCTATAAAGAAGATCCGAAAGATTTTGTTTTGTGGAAACCATCATCTGATGATCAAGTAGGATGGGATAGCCCATGGAGTCGCGGCAGACCAGGCTGGCATATAGAATGCAGCGTGATGAGCTCTGCACTGTTAGGACAAACATTCGACATTCACGGCGGCGGGATTGACCTAATTTTCCCCCATCATGAAAATGAGATGGCCCAAAGTTGTTGCTTTCATAGCACCCAGAAAATGGTGAATGTGTGGATGCACAACGGCCACCTGCAAGTAAATGGCGAAAAAATGTCGAAATCATTGGGTAATTTTTTTACGGTCAGGGAAGTTCTTGAAAAAGTGCCTGGCGAAGTAATACGTTATGCCTTTTTAAATACACATTACCGTCAACCTATAGATTTTTCAGAAGCTAAATTGGCCCAGGCCCACAATAATATGAATCGCTTTTATCTGGCGATGCGTGGCTTTGATGATGTGATGGCAGGAACGCCTTTTGATGCATTTATAGATGCATTGCACGATGATCTAAATACACCTTTAGCCTTGTCTACATTGCATGAGCAAATTACAGAGCTGAATAAAACTAAAAATCCAGATATAGCAGCAGGGCTAAAGGCCTCTTTTGCTTTATTGGGACTACTACAATGTCCTTTAGCGGATTGGTTTTCAGGATCAGTTGACGTCGAACGGATTGAGAGGCTTATTGAAGAACGCACACAAGCGCGTTTGTCTAAGGATTTTACCCGCGCCGATGAAATTCGCCGCAGGCTAGAAGCCGAGCGTGTGATGCTGGAAGACACAGCGCACGGGACTTTGTGGCGCACTACATAGCGATCTCGTCATCCTCGACAAGGGCGTAGCCCGCGATCGAGGACCCATTTCCTTAAAAACTTTCCAAATCTTAACCAAATCTTAACCCACATTTTTTATATATCCTTTGTTATTAACACGTGGATTGTATATCCATTTTTTATAGGAGTTAACACATGTTAGCCATTATTTTAGCAACAACATTATTTGCGCGTGGTATGTATACCGGTTCTGATGCACGTCCAACTTTCAATCCGCGTCGCGCCCCCTCCGCTGAATATCTAGAAAAACAGGCTGCAAAATATGAAAAAAACAGATCAAAGTTTGAGGCATGGCGTGCCAAAGCTGATACCGATGCAGCAAAAAGAATCAAGGCAGAAGTTCGATTGACACATCAAAAAGAGAGATTAGAACGCTTACAAAAACTTGGTGCTGAATACTCAGCACATAAAGCAGGAATGGAGGCCGCACTTGCAAAAATTGCAGAGGTAAACACTGCAAATGTTGTAGCTGCCACGCAAGAAGTTGTAGCAGCTGAATCCCGCGAGTTGATAGCCGTTGAACCACGTCCAGATTTCGCAGTCACTGCCCATGAAGCTTTGCCGTTTTCTAATGAATTACCAGTGATGACAACAACAGAAGTTCCTGTTGCTGCTATGATGCCTTCAGCCCCTATGGAAGCTGTAACTCTACCATCTGAAGCAGCAGCACCTCAAATTCCTACAACAGGATCAGAGTTGCCCGCAGCTCCAATATCAGATCTAGGAACTGTTCCAGCTGTTTCAGATACAGCAGCTGTGGTAACAGAGCAAACTCCAACTCTAGCGCCAGCTCCAGTTGAAGAAACTTCTATAACGCCAGAGTTCCCAGCTGTAGACAAAGCAGCTGGTATGCCAGCAACGGATGCAACTGCAATCACAGCAGGAGGCTAAACGTCTAAAACTCACTTATTAACCAAAGCTCTTTTGAAGAGTGGGTGGGTAAAATCGAATTCACGTTAAATAAGACCCCACATCAAACAACGTTTGTTCTGATAACTCTGGACCAATTAACTGGCAGCCCATAGGCAAACCAGATTCGCTTTGTCCGAAAGGAAAAGCGATTGCTGGCAAACCAGCCAAGTTGACGGCCGTTGTGTATAAATCGTTCAAATAAATAGACGTGTGATCTGTGGGAATTTCATCTAAGGCAAACGCCGGCGTTGGCGTGGTTGGTGCCAAAACAACATCTATATTTCTAAATAAATCCGTAAAAGCTTGCCTTAAAACACCTTGAATTTTCTGCGCCCGTAAATAATACGCATCGTAATGACCTTTGGATAAAATATAGGTGCCCATTAAAATTCTCCGTTTCACTTCGTCTCCAAATCCCTCTTGGCGGGTTTTTGAAAATAATTCATCTATGGATAGATCCCGGGTCTTCGCCCGGGAGTTCGGCGTTGCCTTCGCAACGTCTCCATTTCCTGCGGCCCGATGTCCAAAACGAACTCCATCATATTTTGCCAAATTCGATGAGGCTTCCGTTGGCGCGATAATATAATAAACAGGGGTTGTTTCTTTCATCAAAGGAAAGTCAACGTAATGAATTGTGGCACCGCCTGCTTCAAGTTTCTTGATGGCAACGTCCATCATTTTTTTGTTATCAGCGCTTAAATCTTGCAAGCATTCATTAAACACAGCCACGTTTTTGCCCTTAACATCGGCCTTCAAATTACCGCTGTACGAAGGTATCGGCACATCTAAAGATGTCGAATCCTTTGGATCATGTCCTGCCATAATTTCAAGAAGCAACGCAGCATCGCGCACATCTTTAGCCATAGGCCCGGCTTGATCTAAAGAAGATGCAAAAGCGATCATCCCAAAACGTGAACACAAACCATAAGTTGGCTTTATGCCAACAACACCGCAAAAAGCAGCTGGCTGACGGATTGACCCACCTGTATCAGAACCTAAAGAACCTGCAGCCAAATGCGCGCCAACAGCAACGGCCGAGCCTCCCGATGATCCTCCTGGTATAAGACGCTTACCATCGGCGCGTTTCAGATGATTATAAGTTGGACCAAAATGACTGTACTGGGTCATTGATCCCATCGCAAATTCGTCCATATTGGTTTTGCCAATACAAATCGCCCCTTCATCGAGCAATTTTTGAGTCACTGTTGATTCATAAAAGGGGACAAAATTTTCCAAAATTTTAGAGGCTGCTGTCGTACGAACACCATTGGTACAATACAAATCTTTAAAAGCTAACGGAATACCTTCCAACTTACGTTCTGTCCCATTGGCGTAACGCTTATCCGCTTCGTTTGCAGCTTTCAATGCAGATTCAGCACAAACGGTAATATAGACATTCAATTCCTTTTGTTTTTCAATTTCATCCAGATAAGTCTGCACAAGGGCCACAGATGTAATTTCTTTATTTCTCAGCTTCGACAGCAACGCGTGAATTGTTGATTGAATCATTTCTCGATCACCTTTATTCAATTACTTTGGGAACACCAAAAAAATCATGCTGTGGGTCCGGCGCATTGGTCATGAACTGCGCGCTATAATCCGGAGTTGAATTTGCATCGTCCCGTTCGCACACTAGATTTTTTGGTCTATATAAAGGCATGTTGTCAGGGATAGCAATATTATTCAGGGCTTCCATCCAATGCAAAATACCGCCCAGCTCTGTCGTGAATTTTTCAACATCCTGATCTGTCAAACCAATTTTGGCAAGACCGGCAGCATAGATAACTTCTGCTTTTGTAATGCTCACAGCGCGTTATATCAAAGCCCCATTACATGAAGTGTAAAGCATAGATCACCCCAAATCAAACGGTTTTAACTCAACCCCTTTGTCATTAAATTCAAACTCTATACCGCGAGAATCAAGCAATGGTTTTTGGAATGTCTTGCCTTGGTATTGGGCGTAGATCATACCCTCTAATATAATCTCACTACGTTTGTCCTTAAGAGGTGTTTGTTCTAACTTTCCTCCCGGCATAACGTGAAATTCAAAAATCTGAAGAGAATCTTGATAATCCCGTTCTAGCCCAGATGCCCCGCGATCTAGAATTTTTTTATAAAACTCATCCCCAGACATTTTCTTAAATTCATCCACATTCTTTTCGTCATAAATAAGAACAACATGAAATGGAATAACAGTTTTACCATTAGCTTCATCTGTTGCCGAGTACCGTACCGTTGATACCCACAATTTTGTTTTGCCAAAATTCAGAACGCTACCGCAAGAAACACAAAGCAAAGCAAAAATTAAAAAAAATTGTCGCATAACTGTCTATTTCTCCAGCAAGACAACTGTAACATCTTACGTATGATAAAGGTCAAAAATCTTGATAGCAAATACAGAGATTAATTCATGAAAAAATGATGATTCGCTGAAACACGCGCCGCCAATTTCGGAGTCTACTCCGAAATTGTACGACTTTTTCGGAGTACTGTCTAATTTTGCCCTGATGGTCCTACTCTGATGATAGATATAGTTTGGAAGATAATAAGCCAAAAATCTGATCTGTTATAGGCTGATCAGACGGTCTGTATAATAATTCATATACGAAATCGCACAAGGGCAATGCCAAATCTTTTTTGATTTTCCACAGAACATCGGCAGTAAATGCACCTTCCGTTGTGGCGTGTTTGCGTTGCTGATAACTAGCGTAGGATTCTCCATTGGCCAACGCAATGCCCAAAGACATGTTGCGCGAATCAGGGCTGGAACATGTTGCAATCAAATCGCCAATACCAGCCAAACTGTGCAAAGTTTCAGTACGGCTGCCTGTGTACAAAGACATCACTTTTTCTATTTCTAGTAAACACTGCACATAAAATGCAGATTGCACATTCATACCCACATGACAGCCCTTCAACACACCGCTGGCAATGGCAAAAACATTTTTCATGCTGCCCGCAATTTGCACACCAATAGGATCATTGGATACCTGAAGCTTCATGGCACTATGCTGCAACTTATCCGCCAATGCGCGCGCCAATTCTAAATCTGCGCTGGCCAATGTGGCCGCAGAAGGTACATTCATGGCGACTTCTTTTGCAAGATTCGGCCCAGACAACACAAGGATGGGATTGTTCAGATGTTGCTGTGCCAACTGTGTCATCAAATACCCACGATGATCTTTCAAAAATATACCTTTTGAACAAAAAATGATGGGTGTTGATGGGTCAAGATCATACGCCAAACGCGTTGCAATCGATTCAATCGCTTGGGCTGGCCCCACAGAAAACAAGACATCCGTATCCCGCGGGATTGTCATAGAAAATTTGATAGAATCAGGAAGAGGAAACCCTTCTAAAAATGTTTTATTTTCTTTAAAGGTCTTTAATTCTTCATAGTGTTTGTCATCAATGGTAACAAGCGTTACCTCTATATCAAGTCTGCGACTGAAACATAATGCCAGAGCAGTTCCCCACGCCCCTGCCCCAAGAATGGATAATCTCATTTGTGTAAAGAGTATTTTTAAGTACTGCTGTTAGTTTACATGGGTTACAGTTTGATGAGAATGAATTTTCTGCTTATACCGGATACTGCGAATGATACGCTTCAATCAAATCATTACCGCCACTACGCATCGTTGCCCACGCAAAACCTGTTAGCCATCGCACCGTAGTACATACAGTTGTAGCTACCGAAGGGGCAAGCATAGATTCTGGCCCTGCGTGATAAGCTGCCAGCATTACACCACCTATTCCCAGTGGAGTAGCAATCTTTGCTGCAGCACAAGCCATCATCATGTAAGTGCAAACAAAGGTCGTACCACCTACTCCCAATTTTGCCATGCCTTGCGCAGTAAGAATTGCTGTTCTAAAACTAGACGATCTAATAGGCGGTTGCGTTGGCTGATTCAAAAAAGTAGCTTGCGGATTACTATCGACTGGCCCTTTTGGCGTTGTTTCGGGCGTTGTTGGATAAACAGTCCCAGAATCCAACACATGATGATCTTCAATGTGTACGGTATTCGGTAGACCCGTATCTGATCTAGTTGATAGAGCATCAGGATCTGATAGATCTGGTAAAGTTGCGTCAGCCCAAACACAACTCAAAATCATTAGAATCATGATGATTTCTCAATTATTTTAGAATATGAAGTAGTGTATGACCAAAAACATCAAAAAGCAAACACAATTTGCGAGAAAAATAAATGATTGGAAAATTTAATTAAAAAGCATAGTGTTTTCTCAGCGCTGTTGTTTTGACAAGCCGTTAAAAAAGCCACAGAATATGGGACAGATGCATCTGACATTTTTCTAAATTTTGCCAAGGCCTCGTTCCTTTAAATCTACGCCTAAAACAAAAAAGCAAACTGGCTTTTTTCGATTCATTTTTAAAACTATAAAAAATCTGTTGAAGTTCTTTATTTTGATCGGACTTTGGGTGGGAATATGCGGCATCGTTATTTTGCTGTGGATGGTGCGGGATGTACCTGATGTCACTAAAATCACAGCACTGACACGCCAGCCCAGCATTGTTATCAAAGACCAGGATGGTCAGTTACTGGCAACCTATGGGGATTTGTTTGGTCGCGTCAGACAATTGCGCGAACTGCCTGTCTATACAAAAAATGCGTTGCTTGCGGTTGAAGACAAACGCTTTTACAGCCATTTTGGTCTTGATGTATTCGGCATTGCCAGGGCAGTTGTTGCCAATCGCAAAGCCGGCAGAGTGGTTCAAGGCGGTTCTTCGATTACGCAACAGTTGGCCAAAAACATCCTGATTGCAACAGGGAAATTTAAGCACAATGATCAAACCTATAAACGGAAAATCCAAGAAGTGTTTTTAGTCTTGCAGCTAGAACGGAAGTTCACTAAAGATCAAATCCTAACCCTTTATCTGAACCGTGTTTATTTTGGCTCTGGTACTTACGGTATTGACGCAGCTGCGCAAAAATATTTTGGAAAATCAGCGCCAACTCTCACCTTGTTTGAATCTGCTATTATTGTTGGACTGTTAAAATCTCCGTCTAAATTCTCTCCCCACAGTTCTTTTAAACGGGCGACGGATCGGGCTGAAACTGTGATCAAATTGATGCAATCTTCCGGATTCATCAAAGATGCTAGTCTAGAAATTGCAGCAGGGCACGAACAAATGAAGGACTTTAAAGCGCCTGATTATGGGGTCAGATACTTCACCGATTGGATTCGTGACTCTATTCAGTTTTACGCCGATCAAGAAGAAGATTTAGAAGTCATCACAACCCTAGACATCACTATGCAAAAGGCTGCTGAAAAATCAGTGAAACAGGTTATGGATGAATACAGCGCACCTATGAAAGTGTCGGAAGCCGCTTTTGTGGCCATGTCTCCTGACGGCGCGGTTAAAGCCATGGTCGGCGGTAGGGCGCATGGATTCAGCCAATTTAACCGGGTGACGCAGGCTTTACGTCAACCAGGTTCTGCCATCAAAACGTTCGTTTATTTGGCCGCATTGGAATATCTTGGCAAATCTATGACTGATCTGGAAAACGATGCGCCGTATGAAAAAGGAACCTGGCACCCAAGCAATTTCAAACATAAAGCAGAAGGTGACATTACGTATCTAAGGGCGCTTCAAAAATCTGTTAACTCTGTGACCATCAGGACTGCTGAAAAAGTTGGTGTTAAACGGGTCAAGCAGATGCTAGAAAAAGTTGGTATTTATTCCGATATGCCAGACAATTTAACAATTGCTTTGGGCTCGGGAAGTATTACTTTATTAGACTATACGGCTGCTTATGCGTGCTTTGCGAACCATGGAAGATTGACCAACCCACATGGGATATTGGCAATTAATGACAAGTTTGGAAATCCTAAGTACCGCTTCGTTAAGTACGAAAAGCCCCGCGTTATGACGGCCAAATCGTACCACGAATTAAGACATGCGCTGAATACTGTCGTAACTGAAGGTACAGGGCGCCGCACAAATATCGATGGCACCGTTTCTGGCAAAACTGGTAGCAATGGCCACCGTGACGCCTGGTTTATTGGTTACCGTGAAACCAAAGAAGGCCGGAATAACTCAGGGTTTACAGATGTTGTTGTTGGCGCATGGGTTGGCAATGACAATAATAGTGATATGCATCCAAAAAGCATGGGGAGCTTCTTACCTGCAATCATTACGAAGACGTTTTTACTCAGTAATACTGCTTCAGTGTCTTCAAATCCTGCTCCCAAGCCTGCGGCATAAGATCAGCGACAATCTGCCCTGCTTTCAAAATAACAATACGGTCGGCGATCGACGACAGAAATTCTAAGTCATGAGAAGCAACTACTAAAATTGTGCCCGTTTTTTTCACTGTTTGTAAAATCCGAACCACATCTTGAATGGATACAACATCTAATCCTGAAGTTGGTTCATCGCACAACAACGTGTCGGGATGCATGGCCAAGGCTCTTGCTAGGGCCACGCGTTGCTTTTGTCCCCCCGATAATTGCCCGGGAAATACATCTGCGAATTCTTCCAAATTGAGTTGACGCAACAACTGACGTGCATTGTTTTCGGCATCAAGTTCTCCTAGCACATGAATAGGTGCATAGGTTATATTTTCTAGAACTGACATATGTGGAAACAGTTGAAAATCTTGAAATAAGAATCCTTTGTATCCAAGACCATAGATTGTACCTGTATCGCCTTCATCTAGCCCTTGAATACAACGCAGCAATGTTGATTTTCCGCTGCCCGAAGGCCCTGCCAATCCCACAATAGATCCACGTGTCACGATCTCTAAAGAAATATCTTTCAAGACGGTGCGATCACCTAAAACTTTTGATAATTCAACGATTGTTATCATGACACCACCGTTTTTCTGCCCATTTGCCGAGGTGGGTTACAACCAAAATCAGCAAATAATAGTACAATCCTGCCACACAAAGCGGACCAAAATAGTCAAATTTTTCGGCTGCTAAGGTTTGAGACTGACGCATCAAATCCATGCCCCCTAACGTTGAAATTAAAGACGTGTCCTTTAATATCGTAATATACTCGTTCACCAATGTCGGCAGTTCATTGCGAAAAACCTGCGGCAAGATAATATCCTTCCACATCAACCATGTTGGAATACGCAAAGTTTTAGCGGCTTCGAACTGACCTTTGGGCAAGCTTTCGATGCCTCCGCGTAGAATTTCTGCTACATAGGCAGAACTGTTTAGTCCAAGGGTACATATGCCAGCAGTAAGAATATCAATAGGCAATCCCAGCAAACCTGGCACAGCAAAATAAAAGAAGTTGAGCTGCAAAATCATGGGCGTACCACGCAGTACAGATACAAATCCATCGATAACAAAGCGGAACCAATACTGGTAACGTAATGTTGCAAAAGAGACCCCACAGATCAAACTGAAGACCAAACTGAAAAAAGTTAAGATCAATGTCAGACGTAAACCACTTGCGATAAAAAATGCATAATGTGAAAAATTTTCTATCACTTAAGCACGCTTTGAACAGCCAAAACCACTTTGTCAGCAGACGGCAATGCCAGTTTTTCCAGGTTCAAAGCATAGGGTAAAGGGACGTCTTCAGATGTAACACGAACAGGCGGCGCATCTAAATAATCAAACGCTTGCTCTAATACCTGTGTGATGATTTCAGAACTGATACTGCAAAATGGCCAACCTTCTTCAACGACAACCAAACGGTTTGTTTTTTGTATAGACTTGATAACAGGTGCGATATCCAATGGCCTTAATGTACGTAGATTGATAATTTCTGGTGAGATATTTAGATCACGCAAACGCGGCAAAGCTTGCATAATATGGTGCAGTCCAATGGAAAAGCTAACGATCGTCACATCTTGACCTGCTTGCATCACTTCTGATTTCCCGATCTCTAAAAGCACAGTCGGCAGCTCTTCATCAAATGTTTGACCGTATAGCATTTCGTGTTCTAAAAACACAATTGGATCAGGATCTTTAATGGCAGCTTTTAATAGGCCGTAAGATTCAGCCGCGCCGTAAGGAGAGATCACTTTCAAGCCAGGAACATGCGCAAACCATGCACCAAAACTTTGTGAATGCTGCGCTGCATTTTGCAAGGCAGAGCCATTTGGCCCGCGGAAAACAATGGGACAACCCATTTGTCCGCCCGACATATAATTTGTTTTGGCGGCAGAGTTCACAATCTGGTCGATTGCCTGCATCGAAAAATTCATGGTCATAAATTCAACAATGGGTTTATAGCCTTGAAAAGCCAGACCCACACCTAAACCCGCAAATCCCATTTCAGTAATAGGTGTGTCGACGATGCGATCTGGTCCAAATTCTTTAAGTAAACCTTCGCTGATTTTAAAAGGTCCGTTGTACTGGGCAACTTCTTCCCCTAGCAACAAAACTTTTGGATCTTCTGCCAAAGACTCCCGCAGCGCCTGATTCAACGCTGCTCTAACCGTAATGCCCATTCATTACTCCTTGAAATCAATTTACGTGCATATATTCGCGCACTTCGTCTTCAGTTATATCAATCAATTGTGCAACCATCTCAACTGTCGCGCCGTTGGATAACATCGTAAGAACAACTTCTTTTGTGCGTTCTTTTTTTCCTAAATCTAATCCTAACTCTAATCCTCGTTCCAATCCTTGCTTCTCAACAGACTCCCTTGCCTCATAACCAAGCATTTCAGGAACATCCTTAAACATATCACGAATATACACGCCATCCTCCTCTTTTGCTGTGGATAAAATTTCTTTCACCTTTTCCTTGAAATCTGCTCTATCCTTTGTTTTACAAACTTGCCAGATATAATGAAAGACTACCTTCACATAGCTCTCTTGCCCATTATGCCATAAAAAATTCAGCAAATCTGACAGGATTTTCATCGTTGGTGCAATTTCATCATCCCACGCGTGTTTTGCAATCATCGCTGCTACTTGAAACATATGAAATTTCTGTAAGGCTTCATCTGTTTCTGCGGGCAAATCAACTAAATACGGTGGCTTGAACATAACCTGCTTCGCCAACTCTTTTTGATCACCAAATAAGTCCATAATGTCCAAAGAATGCTGAAATGTATTCTTACCAGTATGCAAAATGCCAGGGACAACAATTGGTAAAAATTTCGTCTCAGGATTATTATCCATATGATATTTAATAACATGCATCACATATTTTAAAATTCTGTACGGCAACCATTTGTTCTGCGAGGACATGTGTTCGACCAGGAAATAGATGTATCCAGGTTCACCATTTAGATTCACTTGAAACAACATGTCGGCAACTTCGCGAGACATGTCGTCTTCGATAAATGTTTTTTCTGTCAGAACCAGCGTATCTAAATCAGCAATTTTTAAAATATGATCTGGCAAGCTGTGCTTGAAAAAATCCTGAGCCATCAAAATCTGGTCAAAGGTCCGCCGTATAAACGCATCATGAGGTGTTGATGTAGGTTTCACATCTCGTTTAGTCAAATTGAACATCCTTTTGTGATGCAAACTCTGTGCCTGTATAGATATAACCTTTATAGGCAATACCAAGGTCTTCCGCCACTTTAGCAACGGAAGCAACATTTTCTTTTTTGTCATCAAAAAATATGATCTTGTTAAAATGACAGCCTACTTTATTGAAAATGTTTTTCAAGTTCTCCTGCGATTTGAAAACATGCAACGTAATATTTTTTGCTTTCAGTTTATTGGTGATAGATTTTGGTAATTTCCGATAAACAACCAGCGTATTGTTATCTGTCTGATCAAAATCAACTTCTTTTAATGAATGAATAGAAGAAATGGGATCGCAGGTAGCGTGATGATGAGGACAGGCTGTTAGGAGCAAGAAACAAAACAATAACTAAGCCCCAACAGATTTTAGTTCTTCGGGCAGTGCATCTGGTGCAGTGTTGGACGTCGGCATCTTCTTTTTATCAGGGGTTTCAACCAATGCCTTGGAAACACGGAATTCTTTCATGCCTTTCTTAGAAGGTCCTTCAAACATTGGCGTAAGTAAGATATTTTCCATAATCGACCGAAGGCCGCGTGCACCTGTTTTTTGCTTCAATGCTTTTTTAGCGATAGCAGACAAAGCATCTTTATCAAATTCAAGATCAATCCCATCCATTTTAAACAAGGCCTGATATTGCTTGGTCAAGGCATTTTTAGGCTTGATTAAAATCTCCATCATGGATTCTTCGGTCAATTCATTTAATGTGGCAACAACAGGCAGACGGCCAATAAATTCTGGAATTAATCCAAATTTCACCAAATCATCTGGTTCTATCTTAGCCAGCCATTCGCTAAATGATTTTTCATCTTTGGATGCGACTTCTGCCATGAATCCTATGCTGCTTTTACGGCAACGTTGTGAAATAATTTTCTCAATACCAGAAAAAGCACCGCCGCAAATAAATAGGATGTTCGTGGTATCGATCTGCAAGAATTCTTGCTGTGGATGTTTACGTCCACCTTGTGGGGGAACAGAAGCAATGGTGCCTTCCATAATTTTAAGCAACGCTTGCTGTACGCCTTCACCAGAGACATCTCTAGTGATGGATGGATTTTCAGATTTTTTGGAAATCTTATCCACTTCATCAATGTAAACAATACCGCGCTGCGCTTTTTCAACATTATAATCGGCAGCTTGCAGTAACTTAAGGATGATATTTTCAACATCCTCACCAACGTAACCTGCCTCTGTTAATGTCGTAGCATCAGCGACGGTGAAAGGCACATCGATAATCTTCGCTAAACTTTGTGCCAGTAAAGTTTTACCAGATCCTGTGGGACCAACCATCAAAATATTAGACTTTTGCAGCTCTACTTTGTCTTGGCTGTCTTTTGGTTGATACAGACGCTTGTAATGATTGTAAACCGCCACAGACAAGACACGTCTTGCGTGATCTTGTTCAATGACGTATTCACCAAGTTGCTCATAAATTTCCTTTGGCTTCAACAGCTTAGAGGGCTTCGCGTGCGCTGTTTTTGCAACAGAAATTTCTTCGTTCACGATGTCATTGCATAACTCTATACATTCATCACAGATAAAAACGGCGGGTCCGGCAATAAGCTTACGCACTTCATTTTGACTTTTGCCGCAAAACGAGCAAAACAGAAGTCCACTGCTACCGGAAGATTTTTTCATTTTTTCTCCAATCTCTACGCTATAGAATCAATTTGACACATGAAAGTTAAGATAAAGTTCATCCCTTATTTGATGATTCTGCTAGTGTACGCTTGTGTTTGATCTCATCCACTAATCCAAAGTCTAGCGCTTCTTGCGCGTTAAAGAAACGATCACGCTCTAATATATCTTTAATTTTTGCCTTGGTTTGTCCCGTAGTCGCAACATACATATCTTCCAAAATTTCACGCGTTTTGCGAATTTCTTCAGCATGAATCAGGATATCTGTAGCCTGACCACGAGTTCCTCCAAGGGGTTGATGCAACATCACGCGACTATTTGGTAAACAAAAACGTTTACCCTTTGCACCGCAAGTCAGCAATAATGAGCCACCAGAGCAAGCTTGACCAATGCAAAGCGTGCCCACATCTGGCTTAATGAAGTTCATCGTGTCTATCATCGCCATGGTCGACGAAACAACGCCGCCCGGCGAATTAATATAAAGGAATATATCACGATCGGGATCTTCGGCCTCTAAAAACAATAATTGAGCGCAGATAATCGTAGACACGTCATCGTTAATTTCCCCAGACAAGAAAATAATCCGATCCTTTAAAAGACGTGAATAGATGTCGTACGCACGTTCACCTCTGTTGGTTTGTTCAACTACGGTTGGAACCAAATAACCCATGAACCATCATATCTAAGCCTTACCTAAATTTATTATCACACGCTGATTGTAAAAAAACTATTGACGCTTCCTTGAAAAATCTTTTTTTAATAGACAATGCCAGCATCCACAGACCACCAAAACCAAGACAGCGAAAATGGCGTTTAACCCAAAACCAGCACACCACGTATCAAACATGTGACTGACATAACTGGTCAAATGATTGCTAATAAAAAGACCAAGCCCCATAACCAGATGGTAAAGACCGTAAGCTGTACCTCGTATTTCGATAGGTGCATGACGTGCAATCAGTGTTGCAAATAAACCATTTGTGACGGCTATATGCAGACCTGTAGCAACAACGCCAATCAACAGTCCTATTGTGTTTTGACAAAAGAAAAAACACGTTGTGGCAATGAGCAAAAAAAATGTACCTATCATCAATAGCTTCAACCAAGGTTTGTTGTCATACATACGGCGCATCCAAGCTGAAGCTAAGGCAACAGGCAAATCATACAAAATATAAATTAACGGGATAAAGTGCAACGGCATACCCAGCTCATGAAAGCGATGTCCCATATACAATTCTCCAAATCTGGCTAAGGATACTAGAAATACTAACCCAAAAATTTTCCACAATTGATGGGGGATATGATGGATAAACTTCCAAGACAGCTGAACTTTTTTGATGACAAGGTCTTTGGGCAGCTTAATTGCAAAGATAATAATAATGGTGGCCAAAAAGGTGGGTAAGGCTGCTAAAATATAGAGCAGCTTAAAGTTGGGGCCACATTGCCACAAAAATAAACTGGAAAGAATGCACCCTAAAGATGCCCCTGTTCCCCAAGCAATCTGCTTCCAGGCAAAGCCAAAGCCTACCGTTTTTTGTTTTTGAATGGCGCTGATATACGCATCCGTGGGAACAGCGCGCATGCCTTTCGTTATGCGTTCAAAGGCACGCAAATAAAAGCTACCCATAAAAGAGGTGGTATACCCCAGCAATGGTTTTGTTAATCCGGATAAAAGAGAACCAGTAATCAGCAAAGCCTTATGATTTTTAAAGAAGTCGACAAACACGCCAGATAAGATATTGGTCAAATGCATTGCCAAGGTCGAATAGGCCTGCAAAGACCCCAAAGACATCTTTGAAAAATGTAATTGCTGTTCTTGATATAAAGATAAGGTGGTGTAGACCATCAAAGTCGACAAGCTCCATAAAAAACTGACCCAGCAGATTGCTTTCAGTCCAAAGGGCATAGTATCTTTCTCAGACTTTTATAAGTGATTATAAGCATAAAAAATCTAACTCGGCTTTTAAACCTTCATCTTTCATTTACTATTTCTCAGTTATAAAAAACAAAGCCCGCAACATGTAAAACAATGATCATTCAAGGAATTGGCGGGCATAGCGGTCAGAAAGTAACATTAGATATACAGCCGTCTGAAGACCCTGGTATTTGGTTTGTTTTGCCGCAAGGTCGCGTGCGGGCCCATGTTGATCATGTAATTTCCACCATTATGTGTACCACTATCAAACAGGGAGAAGCCTATGTAAGCACCACAGAACATTTATTGTCGACCTGCGCCATTTTAGGGATACATCAGTTAAAAGTGATCGTCATGGGGGGAAATGAAATTCCATTAATGGATGGCAGCGCGCTTGATTTTTATGATGCCTTGAAAAGCTTCATTCCAAACAAATCGTTGACCTGCCACCATGAAGACAGAACAATTTTGGTGGAAAACGAAAGAGGTTGGATAGAGTTTACGCCTCATGCTGAAATGATTTTTGATGTGACAGTTGACGCCCCCTTTCCTAAGCAGCATTTTATCTTTAACACTTCAAAAGATGATTATCGAAAAGAAATTGCCCCCGCCCGTACCTTTGGATTTTATAAAGATGGGGAACGTCTTAAACAAAATGGCATGGCGCTTGGATCTGATTTCACCAACACCGTTGTTTTATCTGACGAAGGCAATGCCTTAAATCCAGAAGGCTTGCGTTATCCAGAAGAACTGGCTCGTCACAAAATTTTAGATGCTATAGGTGACCTTGCACTGGGGGAATGTCAAATCAAAGGGTATTACCGCGCGGTTAACCCTAGTCATACTCTAAACATTGATCTTTTACGACGTCTAAGGGATTTAACACCAACAAGCTTGTGATGCGCATAATACTCTAAAAATGCACCGCCCCCTGTGGATACATGATACAGCTGCGTCATCTGCGGATCTACAAATCCCACTGTACTGCCACCTCCAACAATTAACTGCGTCACCTTGTTTTGTTGAATGGCATCAACAAGCGCTTCTGTGGCCTTATCGTATGGCTTTTGTTCAACCTTGCCAAGCACCCCATTCCATATAATGAGTTTTGCATGGCCTATGATTTCTGCATTTTGTGCCATGCTTGCTGGACCAAGATCCATAATTACGCCGCTGTCATCACGCACAACATCTTTTGGTAAAACAATTTTGCCTCTATATTTTTTCAGTAAATTCTGCGCGTCCGTATTTTGTAAATCTGAAAAAACACTGACAAAAGCGCCGCTGACTATCATATAGTCAACGTGTTTTAAAATAGGTTCTAAGTAGGGCATTTTCGTCGCAGTTTTAGCGCCACCTACAACAAAAACGATGGGATGGATTTTTAAGTTGACGATGTGTTTCATGACGGCAACTTCTTTTGCCAAATGCGGGCCCGCGTAAGCAGGCAATAGTCCTGGCAATAAGGTGATCGATGTATGATCCCTGTGGCACACAGAAAAAGCTTCATTTACGTAAATATCGCCCATATTTGCCAATTGTTGCGCAAAATGAGGATCTTTATTTTTTTCACCTGGAAAAAAACGCAAGTTTTCCAAAAGATAAATCTGACCATCATTGGCAGGTCTTGTTAAATCTGACAATACGGTTACTGGCCAAGGTAAAAATGGTATGATTTGTTTGATTGAATAAGCTGGATCAACCGCTGTTGGATTGCCGAAATGACTCATCAACACGATGGTTGCTTTTTGTCGTAGGCACATGTCAACTAAAGGTTGTAAAGCTTTTATACGGGTATCATCAAGTAATTTTCCATCCGATAATGGTACATTTAAATCGCAGCGAATCAACACAATTTTTCGTACGATGGCGTTCAGGTCGTCTTCTATACACTTAATTATAGATATCCCCTCTTATCAGCCGCCCATAACTTATGATATTGTAATTATAGGTCTTTATGACAGCAAAAAATATGGCAAAGAAAAGCTCGACGATTGATATAAAGTTAGAAAGTACCGCAGGCACAGGATACTTCTATGTTGCGAAGCGCAATCCACGCAAAAAACCGGAGAAAATGGAAGTACGCAAGTACGATCCTGTCAAGCGAGAACATGTTCTCTTTAAGGAAAAGAAGATTAAATAGCGCGATTCAAACAAGTGTCCCGACTGTCATCCTGACGAACGTCAGGATCCAGTAACAAAAAAGGGAAGTACTCAGTTTTCTCTGGATCCTGACATTCGTCAGGATGACAGGATTATAAAAGCGAAGGAGGATGTATGACCAACGAGGAACAATTAGAAACAAAAGAAGTCGAGGAAGTTGCTCCGCCGTCATTAGAAGAAAAAATAGCTGCCTTAGAAGATCGGAATTTGCGGTTGATGGCAGAGATGGAAAACATGCGCCAGCGTTTTGAAAAAGAACGAGCTGACGCCTTAAAGTTTGGAGCACAAAGATTTGCTGGCGATATTTTGTCAGCCGCAGACACATTGGATATGGCCCTGCAAACCATCCATCAAAATGTTGCCCCTAAAACAATTGTAGTCGGCATTGAAATGGTGCAAAAAGAAATACAAAGCGCGTTTGAACGGAATCATATTCAAAAATTTGCCAGTATTGGTGAGGTTTTTGACCCCCAAAAACATGACGCTATGCTGGAAGTTCAAGAAGGCGATGCGCCCGCCAATACAATTGTGAAAGAAATAAAATCAGGATACACCATGCATGGTAAACTTCTGCGCCCCGCCATGGTTGGCGTCAAGAAGGGCTAAAACCTTCCTGGTCAAGCGAGACAAAGGATAATCTAATAAGTTGGATAGGGAAACGAACTCATCACACTCTACATCTTCCACAAAACGCAATGTCAGGCGCAAGTCAATGTGGGTGAAGATGTGACGAATGATTTGTTTGGTTTGGACCCCATCCGGGAAAACAGAGGCGCTTTCCACCATAGGTATATTCCACAGCCCGCCAAGTAATGTGCCAGATTTATGTAAATTCAAGCCAATGCATCCATCTTTAATACACACAAGACCATCCTTCAGCATCGGTTTTTTCAGAATTTTCTTTTTGGGACGGGGTAGAATGGCAGTTTTATTCGATAGATAGGCCTGGCATGACTGCTGCAAGGGACACTGCGTACATTTTTGATTTTTAGGTAAACAAATAATGTTCGCAAAATCCATCAACCCTTGGCATATATCGCCTGGCCTACCTTGAAAATCAAAATCCATTTTTTCGATGGTGGTATGCAATTGTTCATACGGTACATCTAGTCCAAAATAACGGGCAAACACCCGTTTGATATTGCCATCAATTGGCAAAACAGGTTCGTTAAAAGCAATGGCCAAAACAGCTTTTGCGGTATAATCTCCGATACCTGGCAAAGCAATCAGCTGATCATAATGCCTTGGTATTCCACCTTGGTCCAACATAAGTTTTGCAGCCGTGTGCAAATTACGCCCGCGGGAATAGTATCCAAGACCCTGCCACAATAAAAAAATTGCGCCTATATCTGATTTTGCAAGATCGACTAAGGTTGGAAACTGCTTTGTAAATCGAAGAAAATAATCCCGTACTGTAGTGGTGGTCGTTTGTTGCAGCATGATTTCAGAAACATAAACGAAATAGGGATTAGCAGGGACTGTTCGCCAAGGAAAATCCCTTTTTTCTGCGTCATAAAATGTGAGAATTTGATCAAACATTTGCCTGTTTTTGCTGATAGTCGGCAACAGCGGCGCGAATCGCATCCTCAGCTAATAAGGAGCAGTGCAACTTAACAGGTGGCAACTCTAGGGCGCTTGAAATATTTGTATTATTGATTTTTAAGGCATCATCAAGACTTTTTCCTTTTAGCAATTCTGTTGCAAAGGAAGAAGAAGCAACAGCTGAACCACACCCAAATGTTTTGAATTTTGCATCTTCAATAACGCCATCTGCGGTCACTTGGATCTGCAATTTCATGACATCTCCACAAGCAGGCGCTCCCACCAATCCTGTGCCGACATTGGATGCATTCTGATCCAACGTACCCACATTGCGGGGATTTTCAAAGTGATCAATTACTTTTTTGTTATAGGCCACATGTTCACCCTATCAATCCATTCCTCTTATTGTACTCTATCTCGCCTTATATTTCTTCCGCTTCGAAATACCATTGACCTTTCCCTTCACCTTGAATATCTGTAATCATCATATCCAGCCAGGGGCGATAGCTTATAAATTCAATATTTTCAGGGATGCTGATTTCTTGCTCGCCAATTAAATGACACAGGGGATTGCCTTGTTTGTCATGGCCTTCAATCGAATTTTCACAAATCTCATATTTCAACTTTACAATTTTTCCGGGGGATACTTTTTTCCACAAACGCAGGGCGCAGCCAATTTGAACAATGGCGCCGCACTCAAAATCAAACCGATGTGCTGTGCTAGCGGCTGCTAAAGAAATACGTGTCCACAATTTCTTTGGCCCATGAAATGGCATATTTTTACCATTCGCCGTGTATTGCAAATTGATGGTATCAATCTGTTTTAATTCCTGTTTGCAGTGTTTTATGGCCTCTGGAAGACAGTGATGCAATCCGATATAAAGTGTATCGTCCATAGCGACTCTATTTTTTGAAGCATATAAAACCTTAGCTGGAAAATTGTAAAGAAATTACTACCGTTTTTCAGGTAACATATATTTAGATCAAAATGTCGATAGGGATTTATGTCTAGTTACGTATTTGAAAAAATAGCGCCGCAAACTGACATGCATGTTATTTGTGTGCATGCCGAAGAAAAAAACAGTGCGTTGTCTGAGATGTTACATAGATTAATCAAGCAGCATGAATTTAAGGCAGAGTCTGATGATATATTGATACATCAAACACCTGATGAAACCATTCTGTTGCTTGGAGTCGGTACGCCAAAAACCATATACGATTTCGAAAAAATAGGCGCTGCTGTTTTTAAAAACACACAAAAATGGAAAGAGGGAAAGATTTCTGTAGCCATTCCCGAAGTGAATAATCCTGATCAATTGGCAGCGGTCATGTCAGGATTAGCTTTGCGTGATTGGCGATTTGATTCTCTCAAAACCAAAACAAAGAAACCCGTCAAAAATCATGACTACGTTATTGTAGTAAAAGATCCTGCAGAGGCAACAAAGGCTTATGCCGTGTTTGATGCCATGGTTCAAGGGAACCAGGCAACGCGCGAGGTCGTCTCATTGCCGCCTAATATGATTTATCCTGAATCCTATGCACACCGGATCAGAGACGAACTAACACCTTTGGGCGTCAAGGTCACTTTGATTGATCAGAAAAAATTAAAAGAACTGGGTTGTAATGGTATTTTGGCTGTGGGAGAAGGCAGCGAAAAAGATTCATATCTGGTAATTTTGGAATACAGTAATGGTCCGGCAAACCAAGATCCGTTGGCTTTTGTAGGAAAAGGCGTGACGTTTGATACGGGTGGGATTTCTATTAAGCCTTCTGCCCATATGGATGACATGAAGTATGATATGGCCGGATCTGGCGTTGTTTATGGTTTGTTTAAAACTTTGGCTCTACGCAAAGCGAAGGTTAATGTTATTGGCGCATTGGCATTGGTTGAAAACATGCCGTCAGGATCAGCTTATCGTCCTGCTGACGTGATTACGTCTTATTCTGGTCAAACTATAGAAGTGCTGAATACAGATGCCGAAGGTCGCGTGGTTTTGGCTGATGCCCTTTGGTATGTACAAAAACATTTTAAACCGCAATTAATTATTGACTTGGCAACATTGACAGGCGCCATGACTGTGGCTTTAGGAAGTGAATTTGCCGGTATCTTTTCAGATGATGACGAACTTGTTGCCCAGCTGATCGAAGCGTCAAATTTTGTGGAAGAAAAATTATGGCGCATGCCGTTACATAAAGCATTCGACAAAGATATCGATTCTACTGTAGCAGATGTGCAAAATACGGGAACAGGCCGCGGCGCTGGCAGTTCAACGGCAGCACATTTCTTAAAGCGCTTTGTGAAAGACGATATGAAATGGGCGCACTTAGATATTGCAGGCGTGGCTTGGGATACAAAAGGCCGCGATCTTTTCGAAAAAGGGGCCACTGGCTTCGGTGTACGCATGCTGAATAGATTTATTGAAAAAATTCTCGAAAAATAAAATGGGTGGCATAAGTTAGAAAGATCTCGAAAGAGAAAAAGCTGGGCATTTCTCTGGCCGCGGATCGGGACCCCCTGGCGGCAGCCCGAGC
>ERZ1292633.1584-Hain-H41-02um-R1-1584-length-24405-cov-6_pt1 | contig 24405 bp, 15 predicted proteins | sample MGYA00564406_ERZ1292633 | MGnify/ENA primary metagenome ERZ1292633 (study PRJEB36523, sample SAMEA6512639) | groundwater metagenome | collected 2019-01-08 | study: AquaDiva: Metagenomics assemblies of 32 groundwater samples | reverse complement strand
CTACGCGCGCGACTGGCAAGGTTCCATTCCACGAATCCTAACGGCGGGGCGGCTTCTTGGCCACCGGCGTCAGCGACTTGCTTAGGACCTCCTCCTCCCGCATCAGGTTTTGAATCTTCACGACTTGATCGCGAAACGCCTGTAGCTCCTTGAGCTGACGGGTCAGGTTGGCTTCAACGGTCGAAACGTAGTCGTCGATGGTGCAGCCCCCCTGGTCCAGCTTGGCGAGAGCGTCGACCTCCTCCCGCACGATGAGCATCTTGGCGTCGACGTGACGCCTGTGAAAGGACGCCAACTCCTCCTCGGACCGCTGAATCGCCTCCGCGACGTGGGCGTGCACCGCGCGAATTTTTTGCGCGGCTTTTCGGCCACCGCCCGCGACCGGGGTGACGGCATGCGTCTCCGGGGGCGGCGTCCGAGGCTCATCGTCGTCTTCGTTGGCCTCCTGCTGCTCTATTTCATCGAGCTCTGGAAGCCGCTGTTTGATGATGTCGTCCAGTCGCATCGCACCACTAGGGGGGGCCGCGGCGGCCACGGCGGAAAGCTTCGCCGCGAAGGGATCGTCGGCTTCCCCTGGCGCGGCAAAGTCATTGATCCACTCGGGGCGCTTGCCAGTCGGCCGTTTTCCGGCTGCCGTGGATGGCGCTCCCTGCGGTGTGTTGACGTTTGCCGCTGCTTTCGACGGACCAGGGGCCGCGCCGGCACCTTCCTCTAAGTTGCGGACGATTGCCGCAAGCTTCTCGTCGTCGTAGCCGGGTGGCCGATTTGGGGCAGCGGGCGGGCGGGCGATCGCCCCCCCTGCTACGCGCGCCGGTGCGCCCCGTGACGGAACACCGGCCGCGACGGCGGCGGCCGGTGGCTGCGGGGCGGCATCGCCTTTGTTCCCCCCGGGAAGGTCCTTGACGCGCTGCGTGTATCGTAATGTATTGAGTGAGTGCTCACAGTTGGTGCTGGAAGAAGCGATCGTCGCGATCATCGTCGTGCGGCTGTTGCCTAAGAAGCTATCGCGAAGCACCTCCGTCAGCACCGAGCCCCGAAAGGGAACGTGGGATTTCCCCATGCCAAGGGCGCGGATGCACTCCTTGAGGGCCAGCAACGACTTGTTGATCTCAGCGCCCTCCATCCGCGTTTTGCGGTCGCAGTCAAAAGTGTCCGAGCCTCGCTCGTTGCCGGCAAGGTCGATGAAGCTGATCTTCCCGACTGCCTTCTGAGTGACCTTTTCTCGCACCTCCATTTGCAGCACGGCGTGGGAACGACTCGAGTCGGCGTTGGCGCTCGTCGATCCCGCGGCCCGATATGCGCTCCCCGACGAGATGATGCGAAGGAGGTCCTCGACGTTGGTGACTGGGTGCTCGGACAGGCCGCAGATGTTGATCACGTGCTCCGCATCTTCGCGGGCCACCAGTTTGGCTCTGCCATTCAACAAGTCGAACAGCTTGCGGCCGTAAATTTCGTAGAAGGCACAAACCACTTCACTTTGCTTCGCGTTCGCTCTGGCGAAGATATCGCGCGCGGCACAAACGTACAAGCCAGGCTCCTCGCCCCGGCCCAGCATCGTGTGCGTCTTCCCGCTTCCTGTTTGCCCGTACGCGAAGCAAGTTGCGTTTCCGTGGCTGAAGACCGTGTCGATCAGCGACTGACAGCAGCGTGTGTAGACGTCGCGATTGCTGCAGCGGTCGTCAAACACCTCATCGAAACCGAAGCTGTGCTTCTCGATGTAGTTCGTGAGATCGTACTTTACGCGTGGCTCGTTGACGACGAGCTGCGGCGAAAAGCAGTTGACTACATCCTTTTCGATCTCGGCGCATGGCTTCTTCCGAACGGCGACACAAATGCGCGACGAATACATTGCGTCGAGAGTTCCTACACAGTTCTGTGAGAAGGGGAAGAACAACCTGGCACTTTTTCTTGCCCATCAGCGGGCTTGCCGTCAAGCGCGGGAACCGGGTGCATCGACAAGAGGCTCACAGCTTGCTCGGCGGTGGGCGTCGCGTGGCGTCCTTCCAACTATCCGTCAGCGGCGTCGATCCCAGTTGGGGTGCGGTGCCACCGCCTCGGCATTCGGCGCCGCTGCCAACGATGCCGACGGCCGTGCCGGGCAGCATGGACGGGTCCGGCCGCGAAGGGAAGCGGTGTCGAAAATGGGCGCTGCGCGCCGCCTCGCCTGGTAGGAACACGGGGTCCATCATGACGTCGACGCCTTCCAGCACGTCGCACCATTCGCGCCACGTGCGCTGCCGTGTGGCGGCCGCGATGCGCTGTCGAATCGCGTCGCCATTGGAGCCCATGGCATACTGAGCTGACGCGGACTGGAACTCGTCGGGGAGGCTGAGCAGCGCAATCACTTTCCGCCAGTAAGGTGCCTCCAGTGCGCCGATGACCACGTGACGGCCGTCTTTGGTGGGGTACACGTCGTAGCATGGTACACCCCCGCACAAGGGGAAGCCACCCCGGGTCATGTCTTCCACGCCATCCAGCGCGACGCGGAGGGGCTCCGAGCCAATGAGGAGCGATGCGGAAACGTCCGTCATCGACACGTCGATGAGACACCCTCTCCGAGCACATCCTTGGGGGTCGCGGCACGCCTTCACGAGCGCGGCGGTGATTTGTAACGCAGCCGCGTACGCACCTCCTGCGACGTCCGCCACCTGAACCGGCAGTGGCCGGGGGTGCTCGCCTGCGCTCATGCCGAGGACACCAGATCGGGCGAGGTAGTTCAAATCGTGCCCGGCGCGCTTGGCAAGCGGGCCCGTCAGCCCGTACCCGGTAATGCAACACACAATCAAGTGCGGATGCCGTTGTCGCAACGTGTCGACACCGAGGCCGCAAGCGTCGAGAGAGCCAGGTCTCACGCTCAACACCAAGACGTCCGCGGGGCAAAGCCAGTTCGAGTGAAGCTGCTCAACCTGGGTGGGCTTCGTCACGTCACAAACCAAGCTTGACTTTCCCGCATTCAGGGCTGAAAACATGGGCCCCCCCAGGTCGGGCCCAAGCAACATGGCGCGTAGCGGATCTCCGGCGTGGGGACGTTCGATCATGACGACTTCGGCGCCCATGTCCATCAGCATTTTGCAGCACAGAGGTCCCGGAAGTAAGGATGCCAGTTGCACCACACGGACGCCTTCCAACATGTTCGACTTTCTCACTCACTCTCTCTCTTGCTGTCTTTCACCCCCTTCCTTTCCAGTCAAATTGCTTCGGCGAGGCAATAGGATGCCGTGCGAGACCAGTAAGCGGTACCTAAAAGGGGGTAGGTCATCATCGCCTACACGGGGATGGGCATGAGCGTGAGCCAGGCGGCCAGGTAAGCCGTGAGGTCTGAGGCGTTCACGACTCGTTGCTCGCAATCCGCTAGGCACCGAGCGATCCGTTGCGTCACTTCATGGCACGGAGGTACTGCTTCCAGTACCGCCACCTCTTCGTCGGCGGGATGCGTCGGCGACAAGCCAACCGACCGCCAGTGAGCCAGAATGGTGCCCAAAACGAACAGTGCTAGAACAAAGGTCAATAACGACATTGCCCGCCGAAGAGTGTTGGGCCGCCGAGGAGAGACGCACGCTGCCGTCACGCCACCCGTTGCTGCCCTGTAGGCGCAGCACCTCTGGCACGCGGCGATCATGCGATCGACCGAGGTGACGGAAACAGGGAAATCATCCATCGGACGCGCCGCGTCACCACCACGCGAAATGGGTAATTGCGCTTCATGGAGATAGTCCAGTGCCTGGCGAAAGCGACGCAGCCGATAGCAGGAGACGCCAGCGATCGCCGCCCACCGAGCCTTTGCTCCTGACGCGACAAGGCCTTCGCCTTCAAGTGCGAGCGCTGCCTCCGCAATCGCGAGGCTAACACTCCAGTCGCCGCCCGCGCACAGCCGAAGAGTTTCCGACAACAGCGCGTCGTCATCGTCATCGACACACGAAGGAAGATGAGCGACGGAACTACCTGCCTCCATAGGCCCCTTCCAGCCCTGATCTTAGGAGTGGCAGCACACGATAAATAGAGCGGAGTGATCGTACAAACAGAGCAGCAGTCGGCTGCTTACGGTCCATCTCCATCACAGGTGCCGGTCAGGGCACGCGTAACGAACGAAGAGCGAAGAGCGCGAGTGAGTGAGTCATTCTATTTTGATGTTGTTGATCGCAGTTTGCACAGGGACGCTTGGAGTGGCATGGGGATTGAGGGGCGTCGCACGGCCCCTAAACCACAGAGTCCAAGAAATTTTGTGCAGACTCTTTCGCCGCGAAGCACGCGGCGTTGGCTGGGAAGGCGCGAAGGAGGGCAGGCCCGATGCCACGGTAGAAACCGGCCACACCATTTTCCTTGAGAATAATTCGAGAGGCGCCGAAAAAGCCGATTGGGGTTCCCACGTGTGCTTGCACTCGCGTCTTGATGGTATCCAGTGGAAGAGCGAACGACCACATGCCCAAACCGCCGCAGCCACCCGCGACCAGGGCCTGCCACACGGTGGGCTTCTTGGGATTGTCGCAGATGGCTTGCTTCGTCATTTCGTAGGCGCCGAACCAGGCCATGGAGCCGGGCACGTCCCGGGCCATCGTGGCGCCGAGGCCTCGAGTGAAGGCCATCGGACCCCCCTGACCGTACAGCCTGCGGCACACCCCCCCGAAGCTTCCGTCGAGTCCAGCCTGCTTGGCCGTTTGTTGGTTCACCTTGACCAACTCAGCGGGGCCGAGAACCAACGAACCGAAGACGCCGGTGCTGCCTCCGCAGATGAGCACGTCGGCGAACGACAGTGGCCGCATGGCATCGAGACCCTTCGCTCGACGAAGAACTCGCTCGCAGGAGTCATACGACACGAAGTAAATCGCGAAGACCACGCCCGTTCCGCACAGCGGTGCGGTGACCCCTTTGTACACCGCTAGGGGGCCTTCGTTCTTGACAAGTTGACGCACGCAGTCCACGGCGCCCTTGTACTGCCCCTTGGAGTCATTCTGCAGCAGTGTCTTGACGGTGTCGAAGGGGTGACCGACGAGCAGGTTTCCAGCGCCGCCTGCCCAGCCGGCAAGGAAGCTCTTGAGGGTATCGGTCATTTGGATTGGCGAACAGTAGCTCCTTAGGTAGCATGACAACAATTATTTTTTTCTCTCTTCGGTACGCGCGACCACGTGGCGTCGTGAGCCACCTCCGATCCCTTGTGTGAACACAACGTTTATTCCAAAATTATTGGTTCCGTTGGCGACCGTTTGAGTACTTTCCGTCTAAGAGAACAGCATCAGGAACGCCAACATCAACGCGAAAAGCCCGATGGCCTCCGTCAACGCGAAGCCGACAATTGCGTAGTTGAAGAGCATGCGCGTCAAGTTGGGCTGGCGGGCACAGGCAACGAGAAGATTGCCGAAGATGGTGCCGATGCCGAGGCCCACGCCAGCGAGGGCGATGGCGGCCAAGCCCGTCCCGACGTAGTGCAGGCCTTGAACGGAGATGGCGACCGTGGACGCTGGGCGGCACGCCGCGATCGTCATCGGGGCAAGTCGACTCGCGGGCGCAATCGCCTTCGCAGCAACGACACGACGCATCATTGTGAGTGAGGGTTTGGCGGCTTTAGCTGCGCCCCATCATCGTGGGTCAGTTAACGCGGGAGGCCACGCATTCATGCGGTTCGTGCTTCACAAGTTCATTTTCCACGTTGCACAAAACCAAACCATACAATGATTACGAGAGGATCATTCCCATTGGCTCGAGCGCGTCGCGTGCGAATCACGGTGTACGACGTTCGACCGCTCCTGGAATTTATTTCGGCCGAGACGACTCAACTGTTCCAAACTATCGGGGTCGAAATGCTGGCTCCGCATTTTCTTCATTCGTCCCTTGTCAAATTCCGCGTCCCAAGCGGCGTCACGCTGCCACGTCTTGAACTTGCCGTGGTGTGCTTGCCTGGCGACGGACGCCGGCACTTGGCTGGCGAAGGATTTAAGTTTGTCAGCGGCTACACTGCCAACCACGCGAGTCGCGTCGCTTGGCTGCAAAACGACCTGTGGCTTGCGTAACGTCGTTTGAGCCTTGATTTGCGGCTTGCTGTTCGGGCGCTCACCGATAGGGGGCTCCGCGGCCTTCGGCGCTTCGTGAGTTGGAGTTTCGTCGACTTCAGGTTGGAACGACGGCTCCGACGGATGAATGGGGACGCACCGCGGCGTTTCAGCCGTCGAAGCTGCGCGATGCACTTCGACGCCCAGGTCTTCCCGATTGGCGGGCCGGATGGCCAGACGTCGAGAAATCGACGAAGCAGTGGACCTCGGAGCATCACGTTCGCGACGGACATACATTAGCATGAATGCCTGGGCCCGCGCGAAGAGGGCCTCCTGTCCTCGACACAGCGTAATCACATCGTCATCGCACGTTTGCCACAGACCGTTCGGAGCTCGAACGTGGGCAACGTAATGCCCGCTGCCCGCGTGCCGGCCACAGTGCTCCACAATGCCGCACAGGTCGTAGGTCGTAGGAAAGACTCCTACGCACGTCGACGTGCACCATCGGCGGACGTCGATGGAACTGTCAAATCCGATAGGTCGACTGACTTTATTACCCGAATTATTAAAACGCTTCAAGTGCAGCGTCAGGACGACCGGGGGGATGTGAATCCAGTCGCGTTTCGCCGCGACTACATTTGCCCGCCGCGGCGTGGTGTAACCATCGATTTCATCAATTTTGAAGTACGCGTCGAGGCAGTCAGACAGCGCTGTGCCCACGACAGGAAGGTGAAGCATCGAAAAGGGACTGAACGAATTCGATTGAAATCCACCTGCAGCGGCGGGCGCGGGTAGTTGGTCGAGCAACGAACTGCGCTGTCGTTTGAGCGCCAGGTGCTCCTGGTCTCGGCGCCAGGAGACGGAAGTGCGCGTCCACCCACCGAATATGCGCATGATGGGTGTCGTGGCTTGAGCAACGAGGGAAAGCTTCCTACCAGGGGCCATTTCTCGCAACAGCTGTTCTTGGCAGGCATCCAAAAGACTGACAGCAAACTCGTTGGCATCTTGCTGCACCCCGCGCCGCAACGATTTGGAGATTCGGCGAAGGTTGCCGACAACATCCCGGGGAAAGAAGGCACCTTTCTTCAGGGAATTGGCGGAGACGGGCCGCGTCAACGTGACACAAACCTCAGACAGTGCCGTCAGCGGATCGAAGTCGGCCGGCATTCCCGCGGCGGGATGCCGGGGAGGATACGACGGAAGTCTGCGGCTGCCATTCACTCGCGTTAAGTAAGCGTGAAAGGGCGGCACGTAGGTCAGGCACTGCAAGACCGCGTTCGCAAAGCAGGTGACATCAGGGTTGATCAGACCTCGACCAACGGGAAAGATGCTCGTCCACTGCCCCGGTGGTGTTGCATCGACAGGCTGTAACACAACTTCGGGCCGTAGTACGTACGGATCGTCACTGTCCAGCGGTACTGGCGAGGCGGGGTCGTGTGAGTTGAGACCCTTTGACTGCGCTGCACCCCCCTCCACGGTCAGCGCCGCCAACGCAGGTTGAAAAGCAGTCGGGACGAACGGGCACGGGGGACATTCGCCCGTCCAACGAACTTGCATGTCACGCTCTGGATGGTCGTTGTCGCGAGGTCGCTTTCGAGAAATGTCATCCCCATCACGCTCGCCTCGCGTCGCGTGTGTCCCCTTGGGGTTCAAGTTTATCACGTGCGAGGGCCGTGAAACGTAGTCGGGCCGCTTTGCCTTGTGGAAGTGAACCCGCCGAGGCAGTAACGTGCGGCTGAGCATCGTCCAGTCAAGTGGGGCGGCGGAATGAACCCGCAACATCGTGGACATATCATCTGTCAACTGTTCAGCTCGAGGTGCGTATCCCTCCATACGACCGATCTATCTAAGGGAGAACGACTGAGAACAATAATTTACACAAAGGGGGAGGAGTGGACAACCAAGCCACAGCTCGCGGAAATTACAAATTGAAGGAATGGAAGGAAGTCATCGGGCCACGGGGTCTTGTGCACGCCGTTGGTGGCTGTGTGACTGTGGACTGTTTTTTCATCTGTTTCAATGGTGATGTGCGGTTACACCTTGTGTGGAAGGCGCCCCTAAGAATTGAGGAGTCGGCACTCGGTTCGGCAAGTGCAGCGGTTCGCCGTGCGGTGGTGTCATTCTTGGTGGAGGATGAGGGCCGATGGCCCGAGCCTGGTACTGAACGGCCGCCGCGGCCGCTCGTTTCGAAGCTTTGGCGGCCTGCTTCAGCTGGCCGACACTCTCCGCCGCGTTTCGCAATTTGACGTCCAGCATGTGATGCTCTCGGTCAAGTTCGGACGCTTGCTGAAGCAGTTCTCTCACAGGCACGTGCGCTCGCTTGAGCACCTGCGTCATGACGTCAATCTCATGAAGCAGAATTCTCTCTTCAACTTGCGCTTCGGTGAGATTTCCAATTTTCAACCCCTCCGGTAACAAGAAATCCAGGCCTTGCCGAAAGACAGGTTTGACGTGCGATAGCATGTCACGAAGAAGGCTCTCGGCAGTCGCCATCGTCGGATGCGTTCCATCTCGCAACGAGTTGAGTTGGGCGATCTCTTCCGCGCTGGGGATAAGCATCAACGAGCGGAGCGTCGCTTCCAAGTACATGTGGGGGGGTGCCGTCGCGTGATGCAACGGCCCGACCGCCGCGGCGTTCGCGTGACCGTCGGCTACCTTCTGCGCTTCCGTTGCAGCTTGCAGTTCGGCGGCAGCTGCCTTGGCCGCTGCCGTCTCTTTTTGTCTTTTTTTGTCCCGCTGCTTCTGGCGCCATGTCCGATGCTTTCCCTCGTCTTCGTCCGCCGCACCCACACCAGGGATTGACGGTGCCTCGGTCGCCGCCCGGTTGGCCGACGCTGCGGTCAGCAAGTCATCATTCCCTCCGAGTTGCGCCAGCAGTGCGTCAATTCGCGCAGAATGATCGCCTAGCGCAAAGTAGTTGGTGCTCCGTGAGAGGTCACTCGAAGACGCCTGTCGCGACAGGCGACGATGGAACGTGCCAGGCCCCGCCTTGAGCCCCGCGCCAAAGAAAAATGCCTGCAGACTTGACACGTCGGTAAATTTCGGCACGAAAGCGAAGCGGCCTCGCGCATCCGTGCGCGTTTGCTTCGTCACGATGGGATGCCTACCGGCGGAAAGCGGCAAAATTTCTTTGTGGAACAGACATGGTGGGTGAGCGTCACCCGTCTCCGGGCAATAAAGGAAGGTGCCCGTGTAAAAACCACAGCATGCACAAGGGGCCCCCCAGATCGTGGCTTTTGCATCGTCGGGAGGTTGCGGCACGGAGACGCGAAGGGGGGTGCGTTCGAGAGCGTCGGGGACCATCGCGGCCACCGTTTTGGCTTGCTTCAGATGCGATGCCAGCAGCGCGGCAATGCGGTGCAGCTGCGCCCGCTGATCCGACACCGACGACAGAAAATCTTGAACAGTATGCAGCTCTGCTCGCCGTCGCGCACGATTCGCGTGAGCCGTGGAAATGGCCTGACGCAGAAAGGCCTCCTTCTGCGAGACATCATGAACCTTTGTTTCCAATCGGAATAAAGTTTCGATGGCCATTCGGGCGTCTGCGTGCAGGCTGTCGAGCTGCGTGGTGATGGCGTTGAGGTCAGCTTTGGCCGCCGCTAGCTCGTTCTGTGTGACTGTGATTCGCTTGCTTAGGGCGACCTGTTGTGTAGCGACGGAACGTCCCTCGCGCTCCCACTGTTGAGCCGTCTCACTAAGCACAGATTTCCAGTGATGTCCGCTGAGGATGGACTCAAACTCTCGCTTTAACGCAGTGCTTGTTTGCAAGAGGCCGGGGGCTACGGATTCCTCCAGCCACAGAGCACCAGAAAGTGCGTTTCCCTCAGTCACGTCGGCCCCGAGCGCCACCGCCTGCCACATAGCCGCGTCCAGTCCGTGGAATAGCGACGAAGAGACGTTAGGCGGATGAGCGTACTCCGCGCCAAGCACAAGCATGGCGAGGTCGTCCACGCTTGTGTCTGCCGTCGGAATCGCCGAACGCGGACGCGGCTTCTTGGCCGCCGGTGCGGGTAGTTGAAGGGTGACGGGTGACGAATCCTCTGCTCTGAGGAACCGAGCCGACGCCGCGGGTGACAACGCGGCCGTCAGCGGCGATTGCGGTGGTACGACGGAGGGGTCGGGGTCGTCGGGAGATCGCCGCGTCGATGGGTGGCCAGTCGTCGCAGGCGGCGGCCGTCCGTTATTCTCAAACCTGGTCCCCGGCACCACGTAGCCGAAGCAGCGAGTGCTCTGCAGCTGGCGAATGGTGTCGCGCAGCTTGCTCTCGAGGTTTGTGTCACCGATGACGTTGGTGAGTCCGCAGTGTGGACAGTGCTGATGATGTGCTTGCAACAGGACGCTGGCCTTTGCCTCGTTCAGGTCGGCATCAAGTTGTCGGATGAAGTCAAGCGTGTTGATAGCAGGCAACGGTGACGCCGAGGGCTCATTTACTGTGCGGTTGGTTGGGGGGCCGAGTCCGCGGCGCCGGTCCAGATCCGCAACAACGGAGACACTATCCCCTTGTGCCGCCAGAATGGCTTGGATGCCCCCGGCTGCGTCCTCGTCGTCACGCTTCGCTCGCATGACGTTGCGAAGCGCGTCGTCACGGAGTTCGTGCCGTAATCCATCATGCTGAACGTCGGCGAAGAGGGCGTCGACCCACGCGCGGTGGTCACCTATCTTGCTGGCCTGCACGAACCGACTCAGCATCTGCTGTCCATCCGTCGCTTCTCCCCCGAAGGCGTCGTCGCTCGCCGCGCCTGGATCAACCTCTTCACCGGAAGACTCTTGGTCGCCAATGGAAGAATCGATGCCGTCGAATCGAACTCGCGGCGCTTGGAAAGACCCTTCCTCCCCTTTCGGCGTGGGGTCGCCAGCATCGACGAGGCCCAGCTGCTCGAGCACCTGTTGTACGAAGGCGTCGCTTTTTTCCTCCTCGTCATCCCTTCTCTCCTGTGGTTCGGCCGCTCCTGTGCAATTCTCGTGGCTAGCGTCACGCCGCCGCCGCTGGGTCTCGTGAATCATGGGGATGAGCGTTTCTTGATACAGCTTGATCATGCCGGACCACAGGATAACGCGGCGGCGCGGGTTGCCGGTTTCTCGCAGTATTTCGTGGAGCATACTGTACGCCGCAAGGGAGAAAACGAATTACGACTGTTCCGATTTTGAGCACACACGGCACATCACAAGGCGAGCTTTTTTGGTTGAAGGCGGTGAGGGCTTGACATGGGGGGAACCAGACAGGAGGTGGGGATGGCAGGTGCGCGCCATGGATGGCGGCGCGATAACATTGTGGGGGTATTTCGGCGGTGGACGGTGGGCGAATTCAGGCGGTCGTTTCCGTCGACGTGCACACGAACGTCATTTGATTCAGGCCGCTCCCTGGCAGGGCGAACGTTCCTGCAAGAACCGACGACGTTTGAGCGGCGTGACGGTCCATTTCGCCGCGTGCGCCGTGCAACGACGGGAACGTCAGCGGATCGGAGGGTGGCATGTCTGAGGTGCTGGCCGGACTTCGTTGGGCGATCTGCCCCATGAGGTCCAAACCGTGGAGCAGCACCAAGGCCACTGGCATGACGCGTTGGCATGCTTCGCGCAAATCTGGTCGGAGGGTGAAATGGTTTCGATCGTGGACGATCGACTCGACGAAAAAAGTACCTGCGGTTCCACGAACCAACGTGATATTGGCCGGGGGGGAAGAAGCCGCGAGCCAGTGCCGGTGAACCACGAAATCGAATGACTCGGCGCTGCTGCTCGCAGTCTGAGAATCCATCGATCGGACCAGAAGTTCGCACAACGTAGCATCGGATGTGTCCAGGACTTCGGGTAAACAGCCAAGAAGTGTTGTTGACTCCTCGAGGGAACTCGTGCTGCGCTCGCAATGAGACATGAGTGAGCGCAGCAATGAAAGCCCCGCCTCCAATGCAAGCGTGTCCGGTGTTGCGTCGGCTTGCTTTCCCCGATCGCGCTTCGCTGCACTGGGTCGCGAGGGCACCTTCGGGCCGCTGGCCGCGCTTGAGGGTAACGGAAGGGTCCGGAACCACCTGGCGAGCTGAGTGACGTCGTTCAGCGTCGCACGACCTTCTTGTGTTTCAACGTTAAACTTTGCCTGAAGGGAAACACCCGCATCGATGATTACTTTGAGCCGATGTAGAGCCTCTTCCCACTGGCTCTTCGGGTGCGCCTCTGGATCGGCAACCGCCGATCGTGAAAAGATGGACGACATCCTCCGATGGTCCACAACGAGCACAGAGAATACGGCCTCCGTTACCGGGGGCGTTGACTCCTTCCCATCCAGCGTATTGATCCCGAGCCGGTCGTAGCCACCGAACAGGTGCGATAGGCTCTGGGCCAAGGCCGTGGTCTCGGGTGCGGCGACCTCCTCCTTGGAGTCCACCGGCGGAAACATCGACGCGTAGTCTACCGGCCGATCTTCCTTCTGATAATCAAATGTATCGTTCTGAATCCATGCGAGTGACTCCGTCGCCGCGCTGTCCCCGTGCAACAACACTGCGTCGGACGTCGCCTTTCGAGCATCGGCCAAACGCTGCCTTCGCAGCAGTCTACGTGCCTGCTCCTCCGCTGGCATATCATGAAAGTAGCGGGTCCCCCCAAAGTCGTGGTCCTTGAGCTTGACGTTTAGTTTTTGCATCGTCATCGCGCTGGATGGCATGTGGTTTTCTTCGATGCACGAAACGAACAGGTGCTGAGCGAACGCAAGCCAGAAGCGGCTGGCTACGGCCGGCGACGGACAGTCGTTCACTTCGAGAACCGCCAGCATCACTTCTTTGGCACAATCACACAAATCAAAAAAAGAAGTAGAAATGACGCCTTTGTTATTCCACGAAAAATCCGTGCGTCCCGGTTGACGGTCGACGGCTTTTGTCCAGTCGGCCTTGACGTGCGATAGCCACAGCGAGCGCGATTCATGAAACATCGCATACAGCGCTGGCGACAGTGCTGCTTGCAGCGTGGTGGGTGAAAAAAGCTGATGGAGGGCATCGCTGTTCGCGAGCAGCTGTTCGGACAGAGAGAAACCACCGTACAAGGAGTGCACGCCAAGCGATGAGCCGTCGGTTAGGTTCACCGGAGCGATCTCGTCTTCTGAACGGCATGGAACAGCACCCGCGGCCGAAAATCGTTCGCGTGGCTTCGGCTCTTCCCCACGAGCCTTCGATAGCATCTTTGTAATAAGCGGCTGAGTCGATGGCGTCGCCGGGGTGGTGATTTTCGAATGGGAGGCTTGATTGGAATCTGGTTTCGCACTCGTCGCCGATGAGGAACTGTAGCCAACTCCCCCTGTCACCGCGCGATGGGGCACGCTGCGTGTCGTGACGGCCTCTCCGAAGAGAGCCTTCCAAAGTGAATCAGACGTCAATTGTGCATGCTGTTGAAGCGCTGCTGCAAGGACGCGCTGAGCAGCGAGAATGCGCAGTGAGTCTGGTGTGTTCAAGAACAGTAACTTGGCCTCGCAAGCAGCGATGAGAACAGACGCCGGGGTCAACACCGGGGCGAACACTGGGTCCGGACGATTATGGTTGTCGCCGTTGTCGTGCTCCTGCATGAACCAAGGAGCGACCGTCGTCTTTGTCGCAGCAGTAGTAGCAGCAGGAAGAGCGTCGGATGTTTGGGGTGCATGCGGATCCAGTTGGTGTGCCACCGCCGATTTCTCGGCGGCGCTTAAATCTTGATAACGACGTCGGTAGTGACGCCAACAAAATTCTTCACCAAGATTCGCTCGGTAGTAAAACACGCAGGTCAGTCGGTTCCAGTTTAAGGGAACGTACGTGCCGGACGTTGTTTGTGGTCCCGACAGAAGCTCCAACTCGGTGTTGCAATGGAAATAGTGCGTGTTAAAGAACAACAGGTCGGTAGGCAACAGTTCGACGCACACGCCAAAATCGGGAAGGCCTAGGTGCATGCCTCGAAATTCGCCCTCCAACACTGTCAACAGACCCAGTCCCTGATCGAAATCGCCCGCGTCCGTGTGTCGAGCGGTCCGAAAACGCTGGTTGATCGTAAGAGTTGAGAATGCTGAGTTGCGAATTCGTACGAGATGCGGCATCGCCGAAAACTGTGCATTGTGCCGAATCGGGAACGCGGCTCGGTACATTGCGTTGGCGTACTCAACTAAGGGAAAGACACCCTTCCATCGATCCGCAACTTCGTGTGTGAACGACGTTCGGCGACACTTGAACTCCACCGGACTGCCAGCATAGTCATAGTATCCCGCAATGCCGCTAAACGGACTTTGCCCTCCAAAGATGGCTGCGCGAAGAGAGGACCGAGTGGCCGCCGGCCGCAGCACATCGGCAGCTGCGCAGCTCACCCGTTGCGGAAAAGCATGCTTCACTAGCATCGCCACGATATTGCCATGCTGATCGACAAATCGACTCGTGGTTGTCAAGAGCACTGGGTACTCGGAAAAATCGACAAACGGATGGCTTGCGATCGCGTCCTTGTAGTTGATTGGTTCGATTTGAGCAGTCTGTGTCAAACTCACCGACTTGATCAACTGAGTAATTTCTGACGCGGTCGTCGACGGCACAGCCGTCAATTTCGGTGCCGTTTTTCGTTGAACTTCATCGACTCTTGACGACATTTCATCTGTTGTTTTGCCCAAAGAACAACAATAAAGGCACCGTTTCTTGCCGACGGGCTTGAGGGTCGAGACATCGCACTCGCGAAAAATATTTTCTCACCTACTCAGCAAAACAATCGACACCAGTGAGGCGATACACGCAGTAGTCAATCCTCCGCAGCCCACGGCAGTGAACGCCAAGCCTGCGGCGTCTGCGTCGCCCTTGCATCTGTCTAGTAGCGCACCAAGTAGTAGCGGTCCGGGAATACTGCCAAATACTCGAATAATGGAATTTTGCAGGGACAAAGCGTCTGCCGCTGACGCGCAGAGATTTGTGTCAGCGGAGATAGTCACGGGCGATAGAACAGATGCGCGTTCCAGTGTCTCACTGTCAGTTCCCTTTCCAGTCGTGGCGTTGACAACGTCAGTGGGCGTTACTATCACTTCCGTGCGATCCGCATCGGGGATGTTCGTCGTGGAATCAGGATCGCGAAACAGATAGCCTGGCAGCGCAATACATGGAACAATTGACATGGCGGCGCAAAAGACCCAGACCGTAGCGTTGACGAAGAACCAACCAAAGGAAAAATTTCCTGAAAAAGTCGTGAAGGTGACAACGATGTTGACAACGAACGACACAGCGCACCAGCAGAACAAGCGACGTACCGTCACCACGCAATGTTTCATTAAGGCGCCGCTCAATAGCATGGCGATGGACGCTGCGGGAACAGAAGCGGCGCCCAGAAATGGAGAATCAGTCTTGTGCTCGGGAAAACGAATTTCGCAATACGCTGGAAGGAACGTCACGACAGCCGCGAACGCGACTCCGGCGCCGCATTGCATGAGCAACGATAGACACATGATTCGATTTTTGGCGGCCAGTACCATCCTGCGTATGTCGTTTCTCACTTTGGATGTGAGAGACATCGTGCTTTGGACCGATTCCTGGGACGACGCAGCGCATCGCAAGGCAGGCACATCCAGTATGTGGCGGAACAGAAAGAAACACCCAGCACCCCCCATCAGTCCACAAGCGGAAAAGCAAAGTCTCCAATTTGCGGCCCCGACCAATCCGACGAATACGAATCCAAAGATCATTGCCACAGTGGACAACGTGAACGCAATGGCCACGAAGAAACCTGCGCGGCCGTGGTCGCGCTCGTCACACACAGCCGCGAATGCTACTGGTGTAAACACCATGCTGCTTGCAGCGCCCGCTCCCATAAGGCATTCCGCGACGAAAGCGATAGCCACCCACGGAGCCAAGCCGTATAAGATGCAACCCAGCGAGACCATAACACTTGAACAAAGGGCCACTCGCGACAGTCCGTGACGTCGAGCGAGCCCGGCCATGAAGAGTGATGCCACGACTTGTGAAGCATCGTAACATGCGACCAGCAGAGCAGCGGCAGCCGAACCGATTCCCAACGACATCATCATGGCGGATAACGTCGCAGTGTAAAACGCCAATTTTACCGTTGATTGCAGTGAAAGTTGGCACGTGAAGGCAGTGACGACGGCACGCAGATGGCCCTGTGGGTGTAGGCTGACGGACACTGCGGACGGCGTCGCATCCACGACCGCCGCGGTGGCCTGGTCGTCATGAAGGGAGGCCGTCATGCTGACACCGCTGTGTGGTGGGTGTGATGGTGGCAATTTAGAGCCCTCATATCCGGATCGGACCTACCCAAATGGCCGTTTAGAGGGGCAGCCGGATCAACTTCCGCAGTAAAACAAAAAATACGAAATGGGGGCGGGGATCACCCCAAGTCAACGGCCGACTTGGTCGTTAAGCAATGAAACCATCATCCAACCTGCACGAGGAGTTCAAGCAGCCTGTCCAAGTTTCGGAGTGGGATTCGCACTGTTTTGCTGCGCGACTGCCGTGGCATGTCGAAATCCGAAACGTGAAATGGTTGGTGTCTTCTCGCAATAGGACACTTGCAGCGGCTTGTCGCGATCCATGTTGTAGACACCATGGAGGGCAAGAATGGCGGCGTCAGCCTCTTCGGTACAGGAGAATGTCACAAATGCGCTCCCTGTGCTTTTTCCCGTGTGACGATCCCGCAGCACGTTGACATGCAGCACGTCTCCGTAAAATTCAAAAAGTTGGCGCACGTCTTCTTCGGACGCATTGAAGTTGAGTTGCCCGATGAACAGTTTGGCGAGACCTTGCGGCATGGCGTCGGTGAACGGTCTTAAACCACTTAACTGAGTCCGGTCAACAACAACGACTCGATGAAGCCATTCCGCACTACCCCCCCCCCGCGTGTCACGGATCGTGGTAAAAACAGGGATAGGTAAGGTGGTACAAAACGCCGCGCAAACCTGTTGACAGGTACTCCGCTACCTTGGGAAGCTAATTCCGCGCTTCATCATGACCTCACGAACTACGGAGAGCTGAGACTTTGCAAGAACTTGATGAACCGTCACCGGTGAAAGAGGCGCCCAACCGGCCGGCGATATCGCCTGGTTCGAATGGGTCGTGACATGTTGGTGCGCGGCACAAAGCTTCGCAGTGATCACGACACCATGTTTCAGCTGCAGCCGCAGACTCCTCCAGGCATCGGTCGCGAGCTCCACGAGCTGGTCCCGCGCGAACACCTCCGTCGCCATTAAAATGGCAGCTCCTTGACGAAGCCATGCGTCGTTGTCGGAAGAAACTTGTCTGTTCGGTGGAGTGCGCGGCGACGGCTCGGGTTGAATCTGACGGCTTTCAGTCGATGCAGCAACCAATGCAGTCGCCTGCCGTGGTGAAGCCGAAACGGATGGTGCCGGCCGTGACGCGACAAGAACGGGTTCGGAAAGAACCGGTGATGTTTCGCGACTGATTTTGGCGGATTGCATGACAATGCTGACGGGCGGTTCCGTCGCCTTTGTTTGCACCTCTAATGTCGATTTCTCAGTTACCGGATTGCTTGTTACCGAATTGCCTGCGATGACAGACAAGGACGAAACGGAGGATGCAGTCGCGACCGAACCGCCTGGGATTGCAAATGGAGATGGAACGGACGACGCAGTCGCGACCGCATCGCGGGAAGAATGAGCTTCCACACTGTCGACAGCACTCATACAGTCCAGGAAGAACCGCACAGTCGCGGCGAGCCTCGATTGAAGGTCGATCAACGCCGGCGATGGCGTGACCTCTGGGGTAGCTGGACGCATCGCGCAAGACACCATGCACAGCCGGTACGCGGTGGGTGTTTTGCTTCCTGCGCCTGCGGACATCACCAGCCACACGCCGAGGCTTCGTTTGTCCATTGACAATGTGGGTGGAGCATTTTCCGGAACAAGTGCTATGTACAAACGCAGTTTTCCTTGCGGTGCCGCCGGCGTCGTCGAAACGTTAGCGCCGATACCCACTTGCTGCGCGTCGCCTTTGAAGAGAAGCGAAATTTCCTTCGACGCGACTTCGATCGCGATTCTGGCACGCATGATCAAATTGGGTAGAACGACGGTGAATTCCTCGTCTCGGCTGAAGGGCATGACAAATAGCGTGGCGAGTTGCTTCAGCCGCGCACCGGAGTGAAGGATGCGCGCGACAATCTCGTAGGTCAGCGTCATCGTCTTCAAGTTACGACACGCAAAGTCGAGGTACGAACCGTTGACTTGTAAACTCGCGACCAGTGGTACCTCCACCTCCCTGCTGACGCCTCCCGTCTTGGTGTCGATAGTGGTGCGAAATCGAAGGGAAAAGGTGCGACGGCCATTGTCTGGGCGGAAATTTTTCAGTGCGGGAGAACCGTTGTTGAGATTGAGTACAGCCTTGACGTGCGGCTGCTTCCCAATCCGCGGCTTCAGCACCGTCAATGTCCATCCGTCAAAGCAAGATTCAAACAGCAATATTCGTTCCTTCCAGATCGCTCCTGTCTGTTTCACTGCCTCGGTCGTTGAAAGACCGTTGCCAAAGATGGACGACTTGTGCAGCTCCGTCTCACCAGTGGATTTGATCCAATTCGAAGCCTTTGTCGAAATCGAACCGTTTGGGTTGTCGAGTTCAACGGTGCGAACTATCGCGACCACTCTCAAGGAGCACTGCAAGAGTCGATTGCGCTGTGCGGTTGGGGTGGATAATCCCGTTGGCAATATGCCGGCCAAGTCTGCACCAACTGACCCTGAGTTCACAGTGGCGGTGGACGGGTCCAAAAATGCCGCATCCGACGTCGTCAGCGTTCGCTCGCCCGGAGGATTTTTAGCAAACGATGGGGACGCCAGCTGCAACTGCACGGACGGTTCTCGTTCGTAGGATGCCGAGTAGCTGCGGAATGCGTCCGGTGATCGTCGTGTCTGCTCAAACGTTGAAGACGCTGCTTGGCCGACGTCGCGACAGTCATCGTCGTCGGAAAGAGGCTCACCGTACTTGCGAACCACCGCTTTCAGGAGTTGTGTCTCGTTTCCGACATTTTCAGCAAGTGCGCTGTCCACAAATTGCAATTTGGATGGTGCATTCTTGGCGTAGATGCGTCGAATCCTTTCCTCCGTGGTTTTCCGGGAGGCACGCAACGCGGTGTCGAAATGGGCATTGTCTGCTGACGACGAAGGGGATAATGTAACAGACAGCGCTCGCCTTAAACGAGCAACTTTGGCGGTGTCTTCAACGTCAGACCGTCGGGTGTCCGCTTCCGCCTGTGGTGAAACATGAGGTGTATCACCGCTGTCCGAGTCACATTCACCGTACTTGTGAATGCACGCCCGAAGTAGAATGTCCTCTCTGTCCTTATACCTCGCTAACATTGTTGGAAGTTGAGACAGTTTTTCCGGATTGAATTTCCGGTAAATTCGTGCAATGCGGTCCTTCGCACCCAATCGAGATGTTCTTGGAGCGGGTAGCTGAAGAGTGTCGATCGATCCATCTGAGATAGCGGAAGCGCTTCTTGCAAACGATCTTTGCGACGTGGCATCTTGGCTGGTATCTGCTGCCGTTTCGTTCACCGCAGTCGCGGAGCGTGCAGCGAAGCTATCTGCAGACGTGGACTGTCGACGCATGGAAAAAATCGGTAAGTGGAAAGAAACTGTTTTAGTGTCACTAAGTGAGAGGCTCGAAAGGTGTGACAATGTCCGGAAAGGCGAAGGGACAGGCAGAAGGCACCCCTCATTTCGTACTGCGCTCAAAGGCGGAAACCCCTGACGACGGGTGCTGGGTGGAATTGTGCCCGAGGACACTGTTGACCAACAGGAATGCTGCAGCCACGTTTTTCGCACAAGTTGCCAAGTTTCCTGAGCGCCACACGTGGACTCCAACGGTCGCGAAACAAGCCAACAATGAGATCATTGAACAGTGGTTCCTCTGTCCGCACTGATGGTACCTCGCCACGTAAAAGACGCGACACTACTGAATGATGGTCGCTTCGAATCCACGGGGGCTCGGAATGAGGGTCGATCAGTACGAAGAGCAGTTGACCCAAAAACCAAGCGTCTGTTCGAAGTGAACACTTCAGCCGTTCCAAGTCGTTTCGGCTGGACCGATGGTTGCCATCGTCGCCATCAGAATCTTGACCGCAAGCGACGTAACCTTCGGGTGAGTTTAAGAACAGGCAGTTTGATCGTCCGCGACAGAAGAAGCATCGACACTTGGTTGAAACATTCGAATACAACGTTTCTTCGCTCATCGGTGTGTTCTTTGGAAGAGCATGCGCCAACTGTAACGTGTCGATGTCGATAAGTCGAACTTTGATGGACCCGCGTCGACCGGCTTCCTGTGCTCGGCGAGCAACGGATGCAGCTGTGTAGATTGGTTCGGGGGACCGATGCAGAATGTATTGTCCCGGATGGTTGTCGTCGAATGAAAACGGACCCCCAGGATGATGATGCAAGTGATCAAAGATGCACAGGATTTGCGTGGCCACATCAATCGTGTCCGGCCATCCGAGAACCGGTTCGCCGAGAGGCTTCCCACCATCGTGAATTGACGATTCTCGTGGATTTCGCAAAAAGGTGATCATGTCTTGGCCAGGCAAGACAGTTTGTAATTGAAGGATGCTGGCGTCCAAATCATCGGCGAGACATGCGGCGTGCGGGACATGTATCAATGGATAGGTCATCCATGTGCTTGACTTTCCATCGTCCAAACGATGCGAAACGTAACGATGAAAACCCTGAAAAGCTGCGAATTGCAGGACGTTAAAGTGCTTCATGATCAGTTCTTGATTGAAGTGCGTATCTAGTGAGCCGTACAACGCTGTTTTCGTTCCCTTCTTCAAAAGAACGGGCGTTCGCAAGCGGAAGAAATCAATCATTGGCGGCGAAGAGCAAAGCACCGGAGACGCGAATTTGCAACCGAAAAGCCGGAATCCTGTTTTGTCACTGCATTGCTGCAAGATACATGCGCTTTGATTCCATCTCACCTCAAGGTGGCGATTAGCCGCCCCAACAAAGGTGAGATTGCATACACTCGCCAACGCGTACGCGAGCGACGATCCGTCAACGGTCGGATTCGAACAGTTCAAACTCAGCGCCAACCCAGACTCCTGGCTGCATCCCACCCGCAACAGTGCCGCCAGCGACTCGTGGTTGCAAATAGTTTGCGTTTCAATAATATTCGTGATAGCTGCAAATGACAGTTTGTTGACGATTGCTGGAAAATCATCTCCAGATAAACGACCAAGCTCGGGGGTCGACAGTGCTAATTTTTTCATATTTGCTGCCTGTGCAATGAGAAGACGGGCGTTCAAGGCTTTGCCATGCAGCGAAGGAAGCGCAATATCCCGAAAGTCGAATTGTTCGATCGTTTGATGATGGATCATCTGCTTCACGTCGTGCGGCCAATAATAATTCAATTCGTTGAGGAACAATCGTCCTTGGCAAGCACTACTGCCTCGGAATGTACATGAAAGCGCCGTAGTCGAGGGCCGACGATTTACGGTGAATAAACTCAGCCTTGAAGCATTGTGCGCGACGCGTGACGGTGTCGGGTTGCGTTGACGCCTCGACGAGTTCACTGATATTACTTCCCGTCGAATGGGAACGTTCTTAAAGAACAGTAAAACGATAAGTGTCAGCAGCAGCATGAACCTCCACCCAAATGACGAGTGTGCATTTCGACCGACATGATTCATCGTGCCACTTGAGAAAACAGGAAATATTTCAACGAATCACGAGGGCTCTCGTCCGCCTGTAAGAACACCGGATGTACGTGACCGGAAGCACGCCCTGTGCTTGCGAACAATGTACATGAATTCACAACGGTTACATTTGGTGCAACGAAAGCAGTGAGTGTGAGGAAGTAGCACGTAGCACGTAGAAAAATTTGATGGTGCAAAGATGTCACAAAAGCAGTTCACGTCGGCAACTCGGCGATGTCAATGAGCCAAATCCGACAGTTAAAGCGTCGGAACAAGATCCGTTGGAGTCCTCGAAAGTCAATTCTTGGTGCGTGGTTGATCAAGGTCACGGTGGACGGCGACGCGACCTCGGTGTTCAAGGCAGCAGCCATGTCCGATTCAAAATCGTGTGGGAGACGGTTGTGTAGTCGCTGACGACGACGTCCGTTACCCTGAAACATATTGGCGGCGGACACATCGGCGACCTGACGATGCAGCGGTTGGAACACGACGGTCAGTTTTTGGAAATCAGCTTGAAATTCCAACGCCACGATGGACATTTGATCTTCCAAACCTGCAGTGGCAACGCATTGCTGCGCGATGGGTAGTAATTCAGATTCTCGGTGCCGTGCCCAGTGATAACGAGCCAAATCTGCCTCGGTTGCGCGTCTCAAAATGCGCGGTGCGTCTTGGGACGACGCGTTTCGCAGCGGTAAGAGTACCACGCGTTCGACCGTACCGACATCCTCGCCTCGGTCCCCTTGAGTCACGACGACATCTCCAATTCCGAGACCTTGTGATCCCCACGATTCCAGCACAGTAGGTGAAATCATGTGGACTTCCGTGAAAACATTGAACCGGATGGTCAGGGAAGTCGCAGGTGCGGAGCGTCGCCGGGAATGGGCCTCCGTCACGTGAGTTGTAACAGAAACCGTAGCCGGGAGTCGACGGCGGGTCCCGCTGATGCGCGTTTCGGCGTGAACTGGGACGTCAGCCGAACTTTGCTGGACGTCGCCGTAAGGTTCGTGACGATACGAGTTGAGCGACATGACGATTTTTCCTGGCAGGGCTCCGATTGGCTTGCAAAAATCTCGTTGCGTGGGCAAGGAAATAGGCGGTAACGCTGGTGCATCAGCTGTCGAGCCGTGTTCTGTCGATTTGTCAATAAATTCGACTCGCGCGTCAGCGGTTTTCGCGTGCGGGACAGGGTGCACCCTCCTCACAAACGAGCCTGTCGATGCAATCACGGGAGGCATCACGACATCTGCGAACATGACGCCTGGAACGGGAATGAACTCTGTCGCTGTAGGGGGAGCAACACAGCGGCGCGCGGCAGCAACGTGGCGAACTCGTGGGCTCCTACAGTACGAAGCATCCATGGGATTACTGTCGATTTGGGGCATTGGTGGAACCGATTTTGATGAGAAATTACTCCCATTCTTCGTCAAAGATGACTCGCCCGGCAAAGGTGATCTTCAAACCTGCAGAAAAAATCAAAAAAAAAGGGACCGCGTCGTCCAACAAAAAAAAGAAGAAGCGGGAAAAGCGCGTCGTTGGTCCGTTTCGCGAGAGGAACTTGCGTTTATTCGAGGCGTGTTGACCAAGCAACGCGGACATCGCCGTGATGATCGGGCGAAGTAAGGCTGGGAGCCGAGCAGCATGAAGCCTTGCAACAAGCGACAGTCCCAACCCAAGGTCACCCGGCCGCTTCCACGGGCCGTCGCGGCCAAGATCGCGTTCCGTCGCACGCGAGTGCGTCAAATTCTGCGCCGAAAGTGTGCGGTGTCGCCGATGTGTCGCGATGGACATCTCAAGGACATGCAAAGCGAAGCGGCGTCCGTGTAACGTCCAATTCGTCACTGGGCTTGTTCGGCGCCGGCACCGCAGTTTTACCACGGTCTTATCGGCGGCTCGAAGTGGCCTCCATTGCGGGTGCGTCACTTGCCAGCGCCAAGCGGAAGGTGTCTGTTCCAAGCGCGGTTGGGGACCACCACGGTTTCATTTGTTTCTTCGGCTCTTTTCTCTCTCTGCACCTCGTGTTCATCAATGCCGACGGAAGTCTTCTACGCCTACTCGAAGAAGGCGTTGGACCAACTGCAACACATGCGCCAGCTCCGCCGAAGACCCAAGCCCTAAATCAACATCAAGTTTCGGTGTGTGATGAAATTGCGTTCGCCATCGTTCTCGCCATCACGGACGCCATGTCGCCTCAGTCCAAACAAGGGTGTGTGTCCAAGAGCATGCTGCTCTTCTTTTTCATCGTCGCGGCACCTTGTGACCAAGATTTCGCACCCAATAACACTGCACCAAGGTTGAGTGCTGACATACGTCATTTCACCGAGTTGAGATCAAGATCAAGGAAACGGTCGAAAAAATTGCCAATTTGACGAATTATCCCGCGCATCACCCCAACCGCGATGCAACATGATCACATCCTGCCCCAAATCACTCCTCCTCGCAGGGGCCTGAGTCGTCAGGATCTTCGTACCTGTCGTTTTCGAGCATCGCGTTGAGTGCCAAGCGATGGCGGTCCTCCGCCGGCGGCTGTGCGCACGGTGCACCGCAGCGGCACGAAAGGACGATGGCACGCAAGCAGCCGACGCCCAGTGTGAACGCGAAATAACACATCACACCTCCACAGGCGGTGTGGTGGTGCAACCAGCCGATTTGCTCGAATGCGACCGCAATGAGCACGCCGTCATCCCAGCCCTGCGGCGTGACGTGTGCGGGATCGCGGATGACGGCCGCCAGCTGATACAGCCGAATCGAGGTTGCTCCCACTTGGTCCAGCATTTGCTTACGCACCACATGAACGACGGAA
>ERZ1292633.1582-Hain-H41-02um-R1-1582-length-24419-cov-8_pt1 | contig 24419 bp, 21 predicted proteins | sample MGYA00564406_ERZ1292633 | MGnify/ENA primary metagenome ERZ1292633 (study PRJEB36523, sample SAMEA6512639) | groundwater metagenome | collected 2019-01-08 | study: AquaDiva: Metagenomics assemblies of 32 groundwater samples | reverse complement strand
GAGTTTATAAAGAAGGGGGATTTTCGAAAAAGCGACTTTTCAGGAAATTCTTTTGATGTAATTACGATGTGGCATTCTTTGGAGCACGTTGAAGATCCATTGGGGTATCTTATTGAAGCGGAAAGAGTTTTAAAAGATGGTGGTGTATTGATCGCGGAAATACCTAATTTCTGGTCATGGCAGGCTAGAATTTTCAGGGAAAATTGGTTTCATTTGGATGTGCCGAGACACTTGTTTCATTTCTCTCCGAAAAGCATAAGTATTCTTTTCCGGAAAGCCGGCCTTGAGAATATCAGGATTAGAAGGAGTAGTCTGATTTATGGATTTTTTGGGTGTCTGCAGAGCGCCCTGAATGTTTTTAGTGTCAGAAAAAATTTATTTTTCGATTTTTTGAACAACAAGGTCTCTTTGGGCGGTATGTATAAAGATAACAGAAAAGATCTTTTTATAAATATAATTTTGTTTATACCGGCATTGATTGTGTCAATTGCGTTATTTTTAGCAGAAACTAGCATGGGCAGAAGTGGTATAATTTTGGTTTTAGGACATAAGTCCGTTAAATAACTCCAATGAAAGAATTTTTTATAAAAAATAAATACCTAATTTTAATTTCATCATTTGTTGTTTTAAATATTTTTGTTTCATATTTTTATGTTGGATATCAGCCCGAACTTAAAAAAGATGCCGTAGAATATTTTGAAGCCGCTAGATTTTTACAAGGCGATCCCGTAAGCGATCGAATGCAGTTGGGCCGTATTATTACCACGCCCCTGTTTCTTTATGCCTCAATTTTTGCAAATTACTTATTTAAAGATTTTAGCGTGAGTTTTTCAGTTGTAAATATTATTTTTTATTTTCTTTTAGCGCTCGCTTTTTATTTTTTAGCGCTGGAAATATATAAAGAAAAGAAAGTGGCTTTATTGGGCTCAATTTTGGTCATTTTTAATTACTATGTATTAGATCCTAGCAACGCCCATTTGGCGGATATGAGTAGCTGGTTCTTCTTCATTTTTTCCACTCTTTTAGCGATTAAATATATCAATACATTCAATAGAAAATTTTATTATTTATCAATTATTTTTGCGGCAATTGGTGTTTTGTTCAAAGAATATGGCGGTTTGGCGCTGGGTAATTTAATTTTATTGATTTGTATATCAGATATTCCACGGAAGCAAAAGCTTAAGGATTGCTTGGTTGCGATCGTTTTAGTTTTAATGCCTCTTTTATCTTTTCACATTTTCATTTATTTTAAATACCATTATTTATATTTTGATAAGTTCTTAAATGTTGGGATAGCTTCATCTGTTCCCGGATTTGAACCAAAGAGTTTTAGTTTATTGGTAAAAATTTTAGGCTGGCTATTTTCTTTTGGCTGGCTGGCTTTTTTATTTGGCGTTAAGGAAGAATTTAAAATGAGGGATTCTAAAAGATTAAAAATTTTATTGGCCATTTTGCCGGTTACTTTAACATTTTACATTTGGCCGGCCATTACTCAAAGATTGGCTGTGATCTTTATGTTCTGGCTTTCGCTTATTGCTGGCTTCGGGCTTTCCAGGATAAAATGGTACTTATTGTATCCATTTTTAGGAATTTATATTTGGTTCAATTACAACATAAGATTTTTACTCGATAAAATTAATTTACCCTTTTAAAAAATGAATAATTTTTCCGCCGAAGGCGGATCCGCCTCTGGCGGAAAAGACCTAATAGTTCGCAACAAATTACTTTTGATTATTTTGCTGGTCAGTTTTGGACTAAGTATTTCTTATTCTTTTTATTACAGAATAGAACCGGCCGTTGATGCTTTGTCTTATGATAAAATAGCGCAAAATATTGTCAGCGGAGTCGGATACAGGGAAAACATCGGAACCGATCTAGCTTATGACTATAGCATTGCCAGGGTGGGACCTCTTTACGAATATTTTTTAGCGGGTATTTATAAAATTTTTGGGCATAGTTACGGCGCGGTTTGGATTATACAAGCATTACTTCATGCCGCATCGGCGTATTTGATTTATTTAATTTGTCTTTTGGTTTTTGCGAAGTCGTCTCTCCGCGAGGGATCTCCCGAAGGGAGAGAAAATGATTCGTCTGTTCAAACAGGGAAGAAAATAGGGCTTTGGGCGGCGGCTATTTTTGGATTTTATCCGGATCTGATAGAGATCTCGGCTATGCTGATGACAGAAACATTATATCTATTCTTTACCTGTCTAATGGTTTATCTTTTCATGTTTTACGTTAGAAACGATGGTTTAAAAACATTTTTACTGCTGTCTTTTGTTTCCGGATTGGCAGTTTTGGTCAGGCCCCCGCTTTTATTCTTTTTGCCTATTCTATTCTTTTATCTATATAAAAAAAGAGATTGGGGCAGGGCAATGATTATGGCGGTCATTTTGATATTGGTTTTTGTGCCGTGGACGATCAGAAATTATAAAGTTTACGGGGAAATAATGCCCTTCGGCACGGCCGGAGCTTTAAATTTCTGGATAGGCAATCATGTTGGCGCTAATGGTGAACAGGAAGCTGGCGCAGAAATAAGCGATTACATAAGCAAAAACAGCGCGGTGGATATAAACAGCGAGTCAATGAATCAATTCAAGCGTTTTGTTGTTAATTATCCGGGAGAATTCGCGAAGCTTACGGCATTGAGAATAAATAAATATTTCAGCGTTTTGCGGCCAATGGGTTTTTGGTTTTATACTTCCGGTTGGCGGCAGATTTTATTTGTTTTTAGTTCCGCCATTTTTTCCTTTTTGGTTTTTATTTTAAGTTTCGGGGGAATTATTAAGTCGCTTAAATTAAAAAATGAGTATATAAATTATTTGGCTGCGTTTACGATCGCCACTCCCTTGATTTTATTCATTACCGTAGTTGAAACGCGCTATCGTTTTCAGATATATCCTCTTTTGGCGATTTTTTCGGCTTACTTCATTTCGTTGTTTGAATCGGATAAAAGCGTATGGCTTAAAACAGCGATTGTTTCATTAGTAGTAATATCAGCCAATGGCCTTATTGATGGTTTAATAAATTTTAGCCAATTTAAGGATAAAATTTTTAGCCATTTTGGTTAATTTGCCGGGCAGTGAAACTTCGAGTGGTTCGCTGAAGGCGAACATAAGCTACATAGTAAGTTATAAAAGGAATAAATAAAAATAAGTTGTTTGCACAAAAAACACATATTTGCTTATTCTCGAAGTTCTACTGACCCGGTTTGAGATGTGTTTAAAAAGGTATATAATTAATTGAATTAAATAATATAAATTATGAAAACAGCTCTCATAACGGGAATTACCGGACAGGACGGTTCTTATTTAGCAGAACTCTTGCTGGCAAAAAAATATAAGGTTTTTGGTTTGGAGCGCCGTAGCAGCCAGAGTAAGCGCGAAAACATTGTTCATCTGGCCGGTAAGATAGAATTCATTTCCGGCGATCTTTTGGATGAAGCCTCTCTGATTCGCGCCATCAACCAGTCCAAACCAGACGAAGTTTATAATTTAGCGGCGCAATCTTTTGTTGCCGCCTCATGGAAGCAGCCGGTTTATACTAGCGAAGTTACGGGGCTTGGCGTCGTGCGTCTTCTTGAAGCGATACGCCAGACAGATCCCAAAATAAAGTTCTATCAAGCTTCATCTTCGGAGATGTTTGGAAAAGTTCAGGAAACTCCGCAGACTGAAAGAACGCCTTTTTATCCGCGCAGTCCGTATGGAGTTGCTAAATTATACGCGCATTGGATTACGGTGAATTACAGAGAATCTTTCAATATGTTCGCGGCTTCAGGAATTCTTTTTAATCACGAAAGCCCGCGCAGGGGAATAGAATTTGTTACGAGGAAAATTACCAATACCGCGGCAAAAATAAAGTTGGGCATGGAAAAGGAATTGCTTTTGGGTAATTTAGATTCCAAGCGCGATTGGGGTTTTGCGGGAGATTATGTGGAGGCTATGTGGATGATGCTTCAGCAGAAAGAGGCCCGTGATTATGTGATCTCAACCGGAGAAACTCATTCAGTTAGGGAGTTTGTTGAGGCGGCTTTCGGGGAACTCGGTTTGAATTGGAAAAAATACGTTAAAATGAATAAAGAATTTATGAGGCCCGCTGAAGTGGATCTTTTGAAAGGAGATTCGTCCAAGGCGAGGAAAGAATTGAAATGGAAGCCGAAAGTTAATTTTCAACAGCTGGTGAAAATGATGGTAGAAAATGACGTCAAAATTCTCTCTGGTAAAAAATAGATTTTATTTGACTATTTTTTTGTATTAGCTATCAGTATTCTTTTAACTGTTTCTGCGGTTTTCTTTGCGTCTTTTAGCGACATTGAAGGCGTCAGGGGCAGAGTTATCATTCTTTCGTATGCGCATTCAGCAATTGGAAAGTCGCCGTTTTTGAATCCGAATTTCTTTTGGTAATATCTGTGCATATGAACTGGCAGATAATGAATGGTTGCGCCAATTCCATGATTTCTGATTTGTTGCAATATTTCGTCCCTTGTTGCGGTCATATTTTCCAATTTTAGAAGGATTACATAGAGATGGAATGCGTGGCGGCTCGAGTGTTCTGGCCGTTTTTGAAGGTCGCAATATTCGGACAGGCACTTGTCATAGATCTTCGCGTATTTTTCTCTTGTTTTTTGGAATCTTTCCAATTTTTTGAGCTGGCAAATTCCTATGGCCGCCTGCAAATCGGTTAAGTTGTATTTGAACCCGAGCATTACCATTTCTGAGCGAATTATTTTCTTGCCTCCGCGATATCTTTTCCACGCTTCATTATCCATTCCGTGAAGGCGAGTTATCTTAATGTTTTCAGCTATTTTTTTATTGTCTGTTGTTACCATACCCCCCTCCACCGAAGTCATATTTTTATTTGGATAAAAGCTGAAACAGGCCAAAGAATTTTTTAATCCGCCTATCATTTTTCCTTTCCAGCGGGATGCGATTGCGTGCGCCGCGTCTTCTACGACGGCCAGGCCATGTTTTTTAGCGATGGCAAATATTTTATTCATTTCACATGGCAATCCGCCATAGTGGACGGGGATGATAGCTTTTGTCTTTTTTGTGATGGCGGCCCCTATTAGTTTCGGGTCGATGTTGAGCGTGTGCGGGTCAATGTCAACTAAGACCGGTTTAGCGCCGGCATATTCAATGGCATTGGTAGTCGCTACGAAGGTAAGCGTAGTAGTGATAACTTCGTCTCCGGAGCCTACATTTGCGGCTAAAAGCGCGAGGTGCAGCGCCGCGGTGCACGAACTTACGGAAACTGCATATTTTGCGCCGACATATTCGGCAAAAAGTTTTTCAAATTCTTCGCATCTTGGTCCCATGCCAACCCAGCCGGAATCCAAAACTTGCTTAACCGCTTTTAACTCTTCTTTATTAAATGATGGTTTTCCGAAAACAATGAATTTTTTATTATTTTTCATATTTTACTGTCTTGATTATTTCCACCAATGATAGATTTTAGTGGTCTGTTTGAGCTGGAAGCCCGATCGTTCGTAGAGGTGTCTAGCCGGCTCGTTGCCTATCTGTGTGGTTACCGATATTTTCTCCGCTCCGCGTTCAAATAGGGCGTTTATTGCGCATTCCATCAGTTTTCCGGCTATTCCCATACCTTCGAATCCAGCTTTGACCTTGACCAACTCAACTACGCCGACGTCGTCTTTTAATAGGCAGGCGACCATTCCTGTTATTTGGCTATCAACGATATTTACAGTAGTTAACCCATTTTTATCATTCAATATATTATCAACCCAGATCTTATACATGGCTCTGGCTTGCGGGCGTAATTTAGGATCGATGTAAAATCGGCTTACCAAAGCAGTATCTTCGGAAAGCAGTTCTATCTCTTTCACTGTATTTACTTCATTTTTGTCGCCTCCGTTGATAACAGAATATTTTCCCGGAACGGCTTTTGGTTTCTTATCGACAACCCAGTCTTTTTTTGATAATTCATATTTTACGTGGCCGTCTACCGGAAAAATTAAACTATATTCTCCCTCGCCAAATTTTTGGCATATGAGATCTTTTTCATCGCAAAAAATATAGGCGCAATCAAGCTTTTTGTCGCCGAATTCTTTTATAAATTCGTCCATTCCTTTTTCTTCCAGCGATCTTCCCTGGCAAGAGCCTATCTTAAATCCGAAAAATTTTGAATCCCAATCTAATTCTTTGATCATTTTTATTAATAGTAATTATATGACTACAAATTATCAAACTAATTAAGCGGCGCTTTTGTTTTTAGTCTTTTCTTTGAAAAGGCGGATGAATAGATCCTCTAATTTTTTGGCGGAATTGGCCAGGGTTCTGTTTTTATATTTTTCAAAAGCGTTATTTGCCATTTTTTTACTCATTTCTGGATTTTCTAGCGCTATTAAAAGTTTATTGGCTAAGTCATTGGCATCGCCCGGGCTTGTTAGAATGCCAGTTTTGCCGTCTATAACCACATCGGGAATACCCCCGACATTAGACGCTACAATTGGAATCTTGGAAAAAAATGCTTCAAAAAGTATAAGTCCCTGGCCCTCCCAAATGGACGGGAAGACGAAAATGTCTGAGACCGCCAAAAGTTCAGGGGTATCTTTGCGCGCTCCAAGAAATCTGACCCTATCGGCTATTCCTAATTTTCCGGTTTTTTCTTTCAATTCTTTTTCCAGCCGTCCATCACCGACTATCAGGAAATAAATATTTTTTTCTTTGGCCAAAACTTTTGGCGCTGCGTCCAAAAGAATAGTATGGCCTTTTTGCGAGATCAGTCTGCCTATGGTTATTATCATTTTGGCATTAGCCGGCACACCCAAACTTTCTTTAAAAGTTTTTTTATCAATCTTTAAATCTATAAATCTTGTTTCGTCCACCGCATTGGTTGGTATTTCAATTATTTTTTCTGCCGGAAATTTTATCGTGTTTTTGGCATATTCCGTTATGGCGGAAGTGGGGGAAATGCAAGCGTCGGTGATATGCCGCAATAATTTATTGGTAATTATGAATCTTGCCTGAAGGTCGGGAATGAGGTTTTGTATTGCAGTCACAATAACGGGAGTGCCGGCAAAAAAAGCGGTTATGCGGCCGATAGTATCCGCCATAAAAAGCTGGGTAAAGACGACACCAAACTTATTTTTTTTGATGAATTTGTATAATTCCAGCCACTGCGGAAGATCTAAGAAATTTTTGAAAGAGAATATTTTTAGATCTACATCTCCTTTGAAGTCTTTTTTTCCAAAAAATGATGTTGGACGTGAAAATAATGTGGCTACGGAAACGTCAAATTCATCCCTATTCATTGAGTTGGCAAAATTGACCGTGAGTTTTTCTACTCCGCCCAAGCCGAGGTCGTTTATCAGAAACAGAATCTTGATTTTATTGGTCATAATTGAAGAAAAACAGATATGTTGCTGTTGATATTTATGATATTATTCGTAATTATAACCTCTAGACTAATAAAATCAAAACTAGGTTTTTTTCAATAGAATTAGCCGTTTATGGAAAACATTAAACAAAAACCCAAAATAGCCTTAATGAGTTATGCGATGGATAATCGCCAGGCGAAAGGGACGGCTCTATATACACGAAAGCTTATAGAGGGATTGCTTGCTGATAATAACTTCGAATTTTATTTGATTCACTATGAAAAAGTTGACGATCTTTTGTATAAAAAAGCGCATGAGATCATTATGCCGCGCATCAGGCTTCCTTACGGGTCCAGATTTGTTTCTCAGCTTTTATTTTTCTGGAAGTATAGGAAAAATAAATTTGATATCATTCACTGGTTTCAGCCAAGATTATATCCATTCTATTGGTTGGCGCCGGCTAAAAAAATAGTTGTGACTGTTCACGGCGCCGGAGAAGTGTATGCGCCGTTATATTTTATTTTTTCACGCGCCGTATTTAATTTTATTTTGATTCATTTTCATAAATGGATAGATATGGCCATTGCTGATTGTGAAAATGCTAAGTTTGAAATTATGAAATATTATAGGTTTTCCGCAAATCGAGTCCAGAGTATTTATTTAGGTGGCGGAGAGAATTATAAATTTATTGAAAAGTTTAAAGCTAAAGAAGCGGTGTCTAAAAAATATGGAATTTTGGCGCCCTATATCCTTGATGTTTCCCGTCTGCAACCGCACAAGAATATTGTCGCTCTTATAAATGCTTACGATGCGATGAGGAGATGGGATGCCTCAAGAAAAGAAAAATTAGTGATCGTCGGGGTTTCCGCGTGCGAGGGCAGGACGGACGAATATGATGCGGTTAAAAGATCAGCTTTTGCCAAAGATATTATTTTTATTGATTATGTTGATTCTGAGGATTTGAATGCGATATATTCCGGATCCGAATTGTTTGTTTTCCCTTCCCTAAGTGAGGGTTTTGGTTTGCCGGTTTTGGAAGCAATGGCTTCAGGAACGCCGGTCATTACCTCAAATACCACTTCTTTGCCGGAGATCGCGGGCGATGCCGCGATTACGGTGGATCCGCTAGATGCTGATGCCATTGCTAAAGCTATGATGCGTGTATTAATAGATAAAGATCTTGCCAGCTCAATGGTTGAGTCGGGCTTTCGCAGGGCGGCCGAGTTTACTTGGAAAAAAACCGCGGATCAGACAAAGGATCTTTACAATAAATTATTAAAAAATAATGGAGCAGAATAATTTTAAGTGTTATTTTTGCGGATCGTTGGATAAATCCCGCGATATCGGAACCCATACCGATAATGGGATTGGGTATGTGCTGCGTGAATGCCCAAAGTGCGGAGCGCAATATTGGACTCCTTTTAAAAACCCCGGAGCGGAGTGGTATGAAAATGATGAGCGTTATGCGGGAAGAAATTTGGACCCGGATATTGAAGCGAATTGGCATCAGAAGAAAGCCATTGATTTTTTGCGCCCATTTGTGGGAAAACTTCTTGATGTCGGATGCGGCGCCGGTACGTTTATGTATTGGGCGGAAAAAATGGGATGGGATGTTTATGGCATTGATTTTGACAGAGACGCCATTCACACGGCTAAGGAAGTATTTAAATTAAAAAATGTTTATGATATGGATCTGGCTGGTTTTAGGAAAAATTTTCCCGATTTGAAATTTAACCTTGTTACTTTTTTTGATGTTTTTGAACATCTGGATGATCACCATGATTTTTTGGATCAGGTAAAGGGTGCGCTCAATCCGGGCGGATATATAGCGATGAGTATGCCGTATCGCGGTGGCGCGAGATGGCTTCAGCTTAGTGATTTGCCACCAAGGCATCTTACTAGGTGGAATCGTTCGGCTATTTCCGGATATCTTGAGCGTGAGGGATTTGAGGCTGTTTATGTAAAAAGGCTTCCTGCGGAAATAAGTTTTTTGGTGTCTAAATTGCAAAGAAAATACGGCAAATATTTTTCATTTAATATTATCGGAAAATTAAAAGACAGAGCTAGGAAAGAAGGCGGGATAAAGCTTGGCAGCGCGGCGGAAAGAAATATCGCAACGGCGCATAAGCTGGCGAGGATCAAGGATGTAGTGATATTCGGGTTTCCGGCGCTGATCATTTGGCTGGCGATGCTTTTTAGCTCAAAGCGTTATATCGGGCTCTTTGTGATCGCCGGAAAAAAGCGACAATAGGGAGACATTTGCGGTTCTATATAAGATATATGGACAGAAAATTGATTTACATTACGAACAATCCAATACCCACAGGCAGGGCATATGGCAATCAGATAATGAAGCTATGCGAAGCGTTTGCCGACCTTGGAATTAAGACGGAGTTAGTTTATTTGGGCGCGGAAAATATGGACAGGCGGGAATTTTTCGGTCATTTTGGCGCAAAAGATAATTTTATTTTGGCGCCTGTTTCTTTTTTTAATTTTTTGAAATTAGAAAAATATATCGGCAAATTAAGTTTCTATCTGCAGAGCTTAATGTTTCTGATCAGGGTGAATTTTTTGAAAATAGACAGAGATGCGGTCATTTATACTCGGCATCCGGAAATCGCCTGGCTGATGGGATTGCGGGGTTTTACGGTTTATTATGAAGATCACGGTGGAATTAATAAGAATAGTTTTTTATTTTTAAAGTTTTTGAAAAGGGCCAAGGGTATTGTCGCAATAAACGGTTTCATTAAAAATGAATTCGTAAAGAGAGGAATTGATCCTGGCAAGGTTTTGGTAGCTCCCAGCGGGGTTGATCTTAATAATTTTGATATTGATATTTCTCGGGAGGAAGCGATAAAACAGCTTGGTTTAGAGTATGAGCTGAAAACAGATCTTAAAAATAAAAAAATATTGGTATATACCGGAAATTTCAGGACGAAGGGGGTGAGTAAGGGGGTAGACGAAATATTAAAAGCCATGGTTTTATTGAAAGACCCGAACCTTATTTTTTTGGCCGTTGGCGGAAGCGCCGAAGAAATTGATTTTTATAATCAAATGGCCGCGGATATCGGTGTGAATAACGCCTTTTTTCTTTCTCGTCAGTCGCAAGAAAGATTGGCCTTATTTCAAAAAGCGGCGGATATTTTACTTATGCCTTTTCCTGACAAGGCCCACTATAAATATTTTATGTCTCCGGTGAAAATGTTTGAATATATGGCATCTAAAAAGCCTATTATTGCTTCCGATCTACCCTCAATTAAAGAAGTTTTAAATGATAAGAACGCTTTATTGGTCAAGGAGGGAGACCCTGAAGATCTGGCGCAAGGAATAAAGAATATTCTGAACGACAAACGGTTTGCTGAAAATTTAACGACCCAAGCTTTTATTGATGTGAAAAAGTATTCGTGGCAGGAACGGGTAAAAAAGATATTAGCCTTTGTGGGATAGCCCCAATTTTTTAGCCAAAACGCTAACGAATTTTGGAAAATCCGGATCATTTTTTATCTGCTCGTAATCTCCTTTTTCCCAAAGGCCGGTATGGTCAAAATTTATAGCGTCTTCAAATAGGGCCGAGATCATATCTATAGCCTCTTTTTCGTCATATTTGAAATTTTCCAATTGTTGCTTAATGATATAGGGCAGATCTTCAATGGTCTTGCATTTCTTAACCATTGAAAGACTGTTAAAGAAAATATCGCCAAAGGTAATGACTGGTTTTTTAAGCAGGGCGGCTTCCCAGCCAACGGTTCCGGTAATGGTTATTATTATTTTTGAATTTTTTATCAGATCAAAAGAATTGGTTGCTGTGTTTATAAATCTGACACTCGGTATTTTTTTTAGCTCTTTGTAGTATTTTGTCGGCCTATAATTAAGCATGGGCTGATGTTCTTTGACGTAAAGCTTGAAATGAGATGGAAGAGATTTGGCTATTTGGGAGATAAGAGCAAGTTGATTGGTAAAAAATGGAGCAAGAAAATCAAGGGATATTTCCGGTTCAAGATGTAGTGGAAAATATGCAAAGTCTTCTCCCAGTTTCGGTTCGTCGTAGAGCCTCTTAAGATTTCTAAGGCTTCTTATCCTTAGTGTTAATTTATTGACCAATGCATACCAGGGATTCTCTGTAGTTTTATCGGATCTGTGGGGATCCCTTAGGTATTTAACGGTTGATACGAGGATAAATTTTATAGAATTAAATATGCTTATCGGAGCATTTTTGATCTTTTGGATGGAATTTTGGACGCTGTTTTTTGGAGGCTGATAATAGGATATCGGTTTTTTCGTGAAATCTTCCAGGAATTTTTTCGCTTTTTCAAAATGCGGGCTTTTATAGTTTTCTTTTCGGATCTTTTTAAATATCTCTTCCACTCCGGTCAAGGTTTTGAAGTCTTCGGTAAACGTCTCAAATTTTTTTATTCTCCCAAAGCCCATTACAAAGGTTTTTATGCCCATTTTTTTGGCAACACCATACAGCACCATCGCCCCCATTGAGCCCATCGGCGGCATTATTATAAAATCAGGTTTTTCTTTTTCAAAAAACTTAATAATATTTCTGAATTTAACTTGCATGATCCTCAACATCTCTTCGTGCGTATAAGGCGGAGCGGGGGAAATGGAATATTCTTTTGGCGGAATATTCATCATAATGGTTCTGTCTACAGTCATATAGAGCCAGAGATTAGGTATTCCATACTCTGCTTCCAATTTTTTAAGATATTCAATATCAAGCCTTTCTTGTTTGTATTGGTTATGCAGATCCTCGTCCAACAGAAGGGCGGTGTATTCAACATCTTTTTGTGAATTAATGAAGCGTTCTGCTCGTCTCGTTGTAATATAGCCGCAGAATTCTTCTACGCCGTGCTTGTTTTTTAATTCCAATGCCATGGCGTTTCCAATCACTGCCCACTGTCTTTGTAATGCGATACATCCTTTCATTTTTATATTATATCCTTAATTATATCCTCTAATTTTTTAATAGAATTGCGATAATCAAATTGTTTAGCTCTTTCTTTTGCTTTCTCCGCCAAATCTTTTCTTAAATTTTCATTCTTTATCAATTTTTCTATTTTTTCTTTCAAGTCTTTAGCGTCGCCGTTCTTAAAAGTAAGTCCGCCTTCGCCGGCCGCCCAGGAAGATCCGCTAATTTCAGGCACTATTACCGGCAGGCCCGAGGCCATTGCTTCTATTACGGTCAATCCGAGGGGCTCGGCCCATCTGGCTGGATGCACAAAGATATCGGCGCAGTGGTAAAGGTCATTTATGGTGTTTTTGTCCGACCATGGATAGAAAATAACATTATTTTCTAATTTTAGATTTTTTGTCTGAGTTTCCAAATTGTGTTTTTCCGGTCCGTTGCCGGCTATTCGGACAACAACTCTTTCTTTATCTGCCAGTTCTTCTACGGCGGACAATAGAGTGTCTACGCCTTTTTCTTTAACTAGTCTTCCGACATATAATAAATTTATTTTATCTTTTAGAAGATCACAATTGCTGTTATTTTTTTGGAAAAACGGTTCAAGGTCTACAAAAGCCGGTAATACGATTATTTTGGCTTTAAAACCGAATTTTTCGTGCCAGTCTTTGATCAAGGGGGAGTCGGCAGTAAAAATATCAATATGATTGGCCCAATTCAGGCCGATATTTTTTTCGAATAATATCCTTAGCCGCGAAGAAATCCTTGTTTTTAGGGACTTCTTGATCAAATTTTCAGCGTTATAGGTTGATCCGTGTTCGTAAATAGAAAAAATTGGCCCGTTCAAATGCATTAATACCGGGTTTTTGCCTTTGAGCGCGCGATAAAGTCCGGCGCCCCAAATAAAGTGTTCTCCTTCAAAGACGAAAGCATCGCAGATATTTTCATATTTTTTAAGGACAAAAAATATCTTTATCTGGAGCATCAGCCAATTTTTAAAGCGAGTCGGGATCTCTATTACAGAATAAGGCGGTTTTTCAATAAAAGCATTTTTTTCAGGAAAGAGCGTGATCATCCTGGTTTCGTGACCTAAATTATTCATTGAACAGGCTTTTAAGTGCGGAGATATATTGGATCCGCCCCCTGTTTTGAGGTTTATTTGGGTTGTCAAAAATGTTATTCTCATTGGGTGGTAATTATAACAGTATAACCTTTTTTAAGCGTATTTTGTTTTAATATAGCAGTAAATTTTAAAATCATATTTATCAATGTTTTTTCTAAAATTTTTAAATTTTCTATTGTCAAGAATTGATGGCTTATTTTTTTCTTTGCCGGTTATTTTAACCTATCATTCGGTTTCTGATGGCAAAACTCCGATTTCTGTGACTGTTGCGAATTTTGAAAAGCAAATGGCTTTTTTAAAAGAAAGCGGTTTGCGCGTTATCAGTATTAAGGACTTTTTTAGTCTTAAAGAACAGAGATCAAAAGAAAAAAGCATCCTTATAACTTTTGATGACGCTTTTAAAGACGTTTTTTTAAATGCCTTGCCTATTTTAAAAAAATATAATTTTCCCGCCGTTGTTTTTATAAATCCATTATTATTGGGAAAAAAAGCAGACTTTGCCACCCGTGAAGAAGATAGGGGCAGGGAAATTTGTTCGTTTTCTGATCTGCGCCAACTGGAAGAGAACGGAGTGGCGATAGCTAATCACGGATATTCGCATAAGCAATTGTCCGGCTTGAGCGAGTTAGAAGCCGTCTCCGAATATAAAAATACTTTTGATTTTATAAAAGAAAATTTAAGCAAAAATGCCTATCCTAATGTTTTTGTTTTTCCAAAAGGCGCTAAAAATGAAGAAGTTAAAACTCTGTTAAAAACAAAAGGCGCCGAGATCTTAGACAGGCGAGTAGATATTTATTCCGATACTTCATTATTTGGTTTTGTATTAAAATTAAGCGCATTTTACTTTTGGCTGAAGAAAAAAGTATTTTTGATAAAATAATGAAATTAATTTAAATGACACTATTCTTTAAAAGACACGGTCTTATCTTCGTCCTCGCTTTTCTTGTAGGATCTTTGATCGTTTTTCCGAACATTTTTGCCGTTAATCGGCTTGGTTCGGATTTTAAGGGAATATTTCCGGCTTTTAATGATGATGAATTTCATTATTTAGGAATGATACGTGAGGCGTATGATGGCCATTATGGCCTTGGCAATGTTTTTAGCGGGGAACATAAAGATGCTCCGTCTTTGACACAGCCCTTGGCGCCAATTATTTTTGCTTTTTTCGCTAAAGTTTTTAATCTTTCTATTCCGGCAACGATGGCAATAAATGACTTTATATCGCCATTTGCGGGCGTATTATTGCTTTATCTTTTATTGTTCGGCCTATTTGAGTCCATGGTAATCGCGGGCGGTTTTTCCGTTCTTTATTATTTATTTTTTATTAGTTTATTCAGCCGTCCGGTCAATCCGCAGTTTAGCTTTTTGTTTTTTTACTTGGGATTATTTTTTATCTGGAAGATAATTAGCGATAAAGAGATAACTTTGAGGCGGCTAGCGCTGTTTAATTTTGGCTTGGCGGTTGTTTTCGGAATAGTTTTTTATATCTATCCCTTTGTCTGGACATCCATTTTGGCCGTTTATGGGCTGGCATTGCTCTTTTTAATTTTGAAGGAAAGAAGAGTTGTTTTTTATCTTAAGGGCCTACTGTTCTTTGCCACGCCTGTTGCGTTAGCGGCCATTCCTTATATTTTGAATTTGAAACGAGCAATTGCAGACCCTAATTATTTGGATACCTTTCTGCGTTTCGGCTTCATATTAAATCGCTATCCGTCGGCTTTTCTCAATGTTGCGCTGATAATGTCCGGTTTGGCGATCATTTATCTTGTGGGAAAAAACGCTGATTCTAGAAAAAAGATTTTTGTTTACAGTTTGGCTTTAGGGGGCGTGGCGTTAAATTGGCAAAACGTTATTACCGGAAAAATTCTTTCTTTTTCTCCGCATTATTACACAACGATAGTATTATTTTTATTTATAATTTTTGCTTTTTGCGTTTCAATGATCTGGAAAAATTATAAAGAAAATATATTGAACGCGGGAAACTATTTGGCGGTTATTTTAATGGCGGCGCTGCTGATCTTTGTATTCGATCATACGGGCGGTCAAAATTGGATCGGATACAGGAATTCTCTGCTGGTGAAGCCGGGAGATATCGCCGAACTTCGCGAGCTTCAGAAGCTTTCGGGGCTGGCCGATTGGTTCAACAAAAATTCTTCGAAGGATTCGGTGGTATATTCAATGAGCAATAATTGCGATTGGTTCGTTCCGACCTATACCTATAACAATGTTTATTATCATTGCAACGACGGCCTTTTTCTCGCTTCAGACGATGAGTTGGAAAACAAATGGGTAATACAGAATTTTTTTACTGAAGGAATTACCGGGGATTATATTGAAAGAGAGAATATGAGCATTTGGACCAGCAAGTTCATTGAAAGATATCAGAATGAAGCAGTTAGGAATAAAATTTTAAATTTTTTGAAGATCAAAAAAGACATACCCGCCAGTGTTTTGGTGCCTGAAGAATATATTGACAGGGTTTTGCAAAAAGTAGATTTTTACCAAAAAATGGGATTTGAAAAGGCGCTGAAACAGTATACGGTTAATTATATTTTACTGTACGCTAATAATGACGAATATTCAGACCAGGCAGCAAAGTTAAGGACTTATTCTTTCTTGAAACTCGTGGCTGATATTGAAGACAATTTGGTTTTTGAAGTAAGGCATGAATAATGAAGTATGAATAATGAATCAATAAAAATCAGAAGTTTTATGGACTTAAATGCTTGGAAAGAAGGGCATAGACTAGTTTTGAATATATATAAAATAACAAAGGAATTCCCCAGAGAAGAAACATTTGGTTTAATAAGCCAGATGAGGCGATGCGCGGTATCAATTACGTCAAACATAGCAGAGGGATTTAGCAGGCAGTCGTACAAAGAAAAGTCGCGATTTTACTCGATATCACAGGGTTCTGTTACAGAATTACAGAATCAGTTATTAATTGCTAAGGACGTTGGTTATATTACCGAAGATGAATTTAAAAAAAATGCAGAACAATCAGTGACAGTTCATAAAATAATTAACGGATTGATTAAAAGTTCGCGTGCCCATAATTCTTAATTCGTAATTCTTTATTCACGAACAAATGAAGCTAATAAACAAAGAAGCGAATATTGAGCGGGAGAATATTAATTCTTTTTCTTCGGAACTTTCCGTAAAAGAATATTCAAAAAGATATTTGCGGGCGGGCGAAGAATATGTGATTAAAAAATTTATGCCGGTCGGCTCGCGTGTTTTAGATATAGGATGCGGCGCCGGAAGGACCACTTCTTATATTTCGGAAAATGGATGTAGTGTTGTCGGCGTTGACATATCAGAGCCTCTAATAAAAAAAGCAAAAGATCTTTATCCGGATATTGATTTCAGAGCGATGGATGCCAGAAAATTGGATTTTAAAGATAATGTCTTTGATACTGTATTTTTCTCTTTCAATGGAATAGATAATTTAGCATTTTTGGAAGAACGGGATAGAGCGATGAACGAGATGAAAAGAGTTTTAAAAATAGGCGGATTTTTAATATATTCCAGCCATAACGCGCTGGCCATTCCCAGGACAAAAACAAGCTGGAAAATAATTTTTAATAATTTGGGAAAATTGAGAATTGGCCCTCATTGGAGAAGCGAGGAATATAATTTCGGCAAATTAACCCAGTATTATAATAATCTTTGGAATGAAAAGGCCCGGCTCCGCGCGCTTGGCTTTAAAAAAGTTGAAGCGGTTGGCAATAGCGCCAAAATTTTAAAAGCGCCGGATCTTGTTTTGGCCTTTTTAGACAAATTTCCAATTTATATAGCCCAAAAATGATCCAAGAAAAAAATAAATTATTATATCGTTCTTTGAGGGTGCTCTATCAGAATGAAAACCTTAGGGAATTGTTGGATGAAAATAAATATGATTATATCACTGTAATTTCTTATGGTGATTTGGGGTTGGAAAAAGAGGGTTATAGTTTAAAACATAAAAAGCTTGCCAACATTGCTTTAAATGGCGCGATCGAGGAGGTGCTGGAAAAATTTGCCAGGAGGACCAAGCAAGAGGTTTTAAGCACTTATAAAATTCCGGGATTGGAATTTAGAATAGCCGACCAGGACCGTAAAACAACTTATAAATTATATAAAGATTTTGAGCGCGCCCAAGGTAGGAAGCCTTGGGGAAAAGAAAGTTTTGACGGGGTGATAAATTTTAATGCTTATTATAAGGGCGAGCTTATTGCGTCGGTTCCTTGTCATGATGTTTTTCCTTATCTTCAGGTAAGGGCGATATTTTCCAAAAGAATGAAGGAAAGCGATAAAGGGCTTTATAAATTGATAGGTTCAGCAACGCGCCGGCTGATCTTTGAGGCTTGCAAATATGGCAAAGAAAAAGGCTATAAATTTGTCGGTTTGGGTTCGGTAAATTATTCTACCGAGCAAAAGGCCAATGTGGCTAATTTCAAAATGTTTTTTGGCAGTGAATTAGGAGATGAGTATACTTATATCTATAAAAGTCCGAAATTTGTTTTTTTGGAAAAAATAAGAGGTTTTATTAAGAATATTTTTGGAATAAAAAAGATGTTTCGTATTTTAAATAGGAAGCTGGAAAATTTTATTGCTCAAAAATATGTGGTTGGATTTATTCAGAAAAAAACCGGCAATGTCGTTGCTTCGGGTCCTTTTTTGGGAATGAAATATGTTGATAGCGGCATTGGCAGCAGATTGCTTCCAAAAATTTTAGGAACTTATGAATTAGAATTGCGTCCGGTAATAGAGGAGGTATGCAAAAGATCTTTTGATGTGATTATTGATGTCGGGGCAGCAGAGGGATATTACGCTGTTGGTATGGCATTGAGGAGTCCCGGCGCTAAAGTAATCGCTTTTGAAACAGAGATTAACGGCCAGAATTTAATAAAAAAATTGGCGGATATCAACGGGGTTGCGGACAGGGTTTTTGCGCGGGGGTTTTGTGATTCAAAATCATTATCAGATAGTATTCCAGATGGCAAGAAATGCTTGATAATTATGGATATAGAAGGCGCGGAGTCTGATCTATTGGATAATGCCATAATTCCAAAACTTAATAATTGCCATATTTTAGTGGAAATTCATGAATGCGTAGTTCCCGGAGTTGGAGATGTCATTAAAAATCGTTTTAAAAATACTCATAAAATCACGGAGATAAAAGAAAGAGCAAGAACAGCAAAAGATTTCCCATTGCCCCCCCCCATTCTTTATAAGACATTGTTTAAAAAATATTTCATACTTAACAGTATGGATGAGGCGAGATTTGACAGATTGATCGGAAAACCGGAGAAAAATACTAATTGGTTCTATATGGAACCAAAATAAATTATTTCTTGTTTAAAACTTTTTAGATTTGTGATAGTTTTATAACTATATGCCGGGCAGTGAAAATTCAATTGGTCGCTTTGCGACAGGTATTGAAATGATTTATTGAACGGTAAAAACGAGTGTTATATAAAATGTTGTCGTAAACATTAAAAGTAATTATTGAATTTCTACTGACCCGGTATGATCAACCTAAATTATCTTAAAAATAAGACGGTGTTGGTGACCGGCGGAACAGGAACGTTCGGAAGAGCCTTTGTTTCCAAGTTATTGAAAGAGGCCGACACAAAAAAGATCATTATTTTCAGCCGTGATGAATTCAAGCAAGGTGAGATGCAGAAAGATCTTGTTGATCGGGGAATATATAATGATAAAAAGATTAGATTTTTTATTGGCGATGTAAGAGATCTTTCTCGTCTTGAAAGAGCGTTTAATGGAGTAGATATAGTTTTTCATGCCGCTGCTCTGAAACAGGTTCCGGCTATCGAGTACAATCCCTTTGAGGCTGTTAAAACCAACATCTTGGGCAGCCAAAACGTTATCGATGCAGCTTTGAATGCGAGAGTTGATAAGGCTATATTGATCTCTTCTGATAAGGCGGTCCAGCCCATAAATTTATATGGAGCCACAAAGCTTGCCGCAGAGAGGCTTTTTGTCGCCGGAAATTCATATAGCGACAAAATAAAGACCAAATTTAGCGTGGTAAGATACGGAAATGTCATTGGAAGCAGGGGGAGCCTTATTGAGATGATAGAAAAACAGAAAAGCGCCGGTGTTATAAAATTGACCGATGTCCGAATGACCCGTTTTTGGATATCCATTGATAAAGTATTGAATATTATTTTGGAGGCTGTCGGAAATATGGGCGGAGGAGAAATATTTGTTCCTAAAATGAAGAGTTTGAAAGTTTCAGATGTTATAAAATTTTTGGCTCCAAAATGCAAAATGGAAGTGATTGGGATCAGACCGGGAGAAAAATTGCACGAGGTTTTGATTACTGAATATGAAATTCCTAGGACAAAAGACGCGGGCAGCGCTTTTGTCATTAAGCCTGAATTTGGGTGGGAGTTGGGCTGGCTGGACAAAAAACCATCGGTTAAAAATAATTTTTCTTATTCCAGCGATAATGCTGATTTTTTGACGTCTTTTAAAAACGCAAAAGATATTTTAAATTAATTATGATCCCTTATTCCCATCAGTTTATAGATGAGGATGATTTAGGCTCTGTTAAGGAGGTATTGCTTTCAGATTGGCTTACGCAGGGGCCGAAAGTAAAAGAATTTGAATTAGCGCTGGCAAAATATTGCGGGGCGAAATATGCCGTGGCTGTTTCTAATGGCACCGCGGCTCTTCAAGCCGCTTATTTTGCCATAGACACCCAAAAAGGGGATGAAATAATTACTTCTCCGATGACTTTTGCCGCAACGACTAACGCCGCCATCTGGCAGGGCGCTAAACCCGTGTTTGTTGATATTGATGAAACCGGAAATATAGATCCAAATCTAATTGAAGAAAAAATAACTAAAAAAACTAAAGCGATAGTTGTGATTGATTATGCCGGTTTGCCGTGCGATTTTGATAAATTAAAAAAAATAGCCAAAAAACATGGCTTGATTTTAATTGAAGACGCCGCTCATTCTTTGGGAGCTGAATATAAAGGAAAAAAAGTCGGCTGTATCGCCGATCTGACAACTTTTAGTTTTCATCCGGTGAAATCTATAACAACCGGAGAGGGTGGTGCAGTTATGACCAATAATAAGGAATTGTATGAAAAACTTTTGCTTTTCAGAAGCCACGGCATTACCAAAGATCAATCTAAATTTGTAAATAAAAATGATGGTCCATGGTATTACGAAATGCAGGAACTCGGTTTGAATTATCGATTAACCGATATTCAAGCTGCTTTAGGAATAAGCCAGCTTACAAAACTGGATAATTTTATAAATAAAAGAGTTGCGATTGCTGCGAGGTATGATAAAGAATTACGAGGCATTAAGGGTTTGATTTTGCCAAGAGTTTCTTTTAAGGATAGAAAATCCAGTTGGCACCTTTATCCTATTAGGGTGATGAGCGAGAAAAGGCTTTTTGTTTTTGAACAGCTTCAAAAAAACGAAATAGGCGTTCAAGTCCATTATATTCCTGTTTATTGGCATCCATATTACCAAAAATTAAGATTCAAAAAAGGTTTGTGTCCAAATGCGGAGAAATGGTATGAATCCGAAATATCCATACCTATTTACCCATCTTTGAAAAAAAATGATCAAAATAAAGTAATTAATGTTTTGAAAGAAATTTTAAAAAATCAATGAAAATTTTAATTATTGGTTTTGGTTCGATCGGAAAAAGGCATTATAAAAATTTAATAGATTTGGGTTATAAGGATATTTTTGTTTTTGATGTGAATGAGGGATCATTCGAGGGCTTCGAAAATGTCAAAAGGATCAAAGATCTTAAAGAGGGCGTCCTGGCCGGTTTCAAGGCTGTTTTTATATGCAGTCCCAATAATATGCATATTAAGCATGCTTTAATTTATGCCGGAGCCGGGGCCCATCTTTTTATAGAAAAACCACTATCCCATAATTTAAATGGATTAAGGGAATTGGAAAACATTTGCCGTAAAAAAAGATTAATAACCATGATCGGTTGTAATATGCGCTTTCACCCCTGTTTGGAATTTATTAAGAAATGTCTGGACAAGAAGATGCTGGGCAGAGTCTATAGTATCAGGCACGAATTTGGCTATTTCTTGCCCTATTGGCGACCAACACAGGATTATAGAAAAAATTACGCGGCCAAAAAATCAACCGGAGGGGGAATTATTTTAGACGACATTCACGAATTTGATTTACTCTTTTGGTTAAATAATTTTAATAGAGTAATCGAAAAGAAAGTCATTTTTAATCACTCCAGCGATTTAGATATTCAAACCGAAGATCAAGCTATTGGAACTTTTTTATTTAAAAATAAAGTTTTGGGAATGGTAATTTGCGATTATTTACAGCAGCATTATACGAGAAAATGCAAGATTGTTGGCGAAAGGGGGGCCCTTGAATGGGATTTTAAGGATAATAATGTTTTGTTAAAAACCAAGGACGAAATAAAAGAGCTTTTGCTGGTTAAAAATTTCGATTTTAATCAAGTTTACGTAAAAGAGGTTAAATATTTTTTTGATTGCGTTAAAAAAAGAAAAGATACTTTTAACGGCATTAAAACGGCGGCAAGTTTATTAAAATATTGCATAAAGAAGTAATTTTATGGAATCGGGATTATTTCGGCCGGATAATTTTTCTCAAACAGACATAAAATATAAAAAATTTAGCGGTAGCCCCGCTGTTTTTAACGATGTTTTGGCATTGTATTTTCCCGCGTTTGAAATTAAAGACGTTTTGCAATTGGACAGGTTGGAAATAAATTCCCAAAATTTCCAGATATTGTTATTCATTAACGGAACAGATAAAAAAATATTGCTTCGTAAACACAAATTATTGACCGGATTAGACCAGATTAATTTTTATCTGGAGATATTATCCGCGTTGGACAAAAGCGGCGCGAAAGTGAGCCGGGTAATTAATTCTTTAAATGGCGGGCATGCCGTGAAAATAAGCGATGGCATTTATACATTATTTGATTTTATAGAAGCCGATTATTTTTCGCCGAACGAAAATAGTTTGAAGGCCGCGGCAAAAGAAATTGCCAAGGCGCATCAGGGACTGAAAAATTTAAATGAAGATCGGGTCTCGGTCATTGAATCATTCAGTAAAATAGCCGCTACTTATTACAATAAAATAAAATCATATTCGGAAAATGATTTTTTGGAAATAGAAAAGATATTGGCAAGTAAGAAAAGAAATGAAGACGATGAGCTGGTTTTAAAAGAATTGGCATTTATCAAAAAAACAATTCTGGAAGTTAAAAGCAGGGAAAAAGAAATAGCATTATTGCCGAAGCAGATTATTCATTCCGATCTGCATCCGCATAATATATTGATGAATGGCGGCGCTGTCGGCGCTATAATTGATTTTGACACTATGCGGCTTAGCCAGCGCGCCAGAGATATCGCTTTTGCTATATATAGATTGGGCAGACAATTCCTTATCGGCTTGGATGATGGGGCGGCCGCGCTGAAAGCGCCATTGTTATCAAAAGCGTTTATTGATAGTTATATAACAGCAGAGAAGCTGTCCGAAGAAGAAATTCGTCTGATGCCAGTCTTGATCAAAGATGAATTTTTATTGAAGACATTGTTTGTTTTGAAGGGAATTTATAAAGAAGGGAATTTTTTATGGGCCGGCGATCTGCATAAATTTTTAGCGGCGATGCAAGAAATTAATTATTTTTGGCCAAATAAATAGTATGAATAAAAAATTATTTTTGGAAGAAATGCTTGAATATATTCCTTCGGGAACCCAGACTCTAAGCAAGAATCCGGGACAATTTGTGATCGGTGTAACCCCGCCCGTAATTGATAGGGCAAAAGGAGCTTATTTGTGGGATAAAGACGGAGATAAATATTTAGATTTAATGCTGGCTTTGGGACCGATGGTTTTTGGCTATGTTAATAAAAGAATAGACAAAAAGGTAAAGGAGCAGATCGATAAAGGCACAATTTTTTCCTTACCGTCCGAAAAGGAATTGGAGTTGGCAAAATTATTAAAGGAAGTGGTGCCCTGCGCGGAAATGAGCAGGTTTGTTTTAAATGGCAATGATGCCACTAGCGGGGCTATTCGTTTGGCTAGGCATATAACTAAACGAGATCATATTGCAAAATGCGGATACCATGGATGGCAGGATTGGAGCATAGGCACTAAGCCGGGAAGAAATACGGGTGTTCCGGAATTGGTAAAGACTTTGACGCACGAATTTATATATAATGATCCCGAGTCTTTAGAAAAAATATTCGCGAAATATCCAAACCAGATTGCGGTTGTGATCTTAGAGCCGACTTCTAGCGAGAAACCAAAAAATGGTTTTTTGAAAAAAATAAAAGAGATCGCAAAAAACAATGGAGCAATATTGGTATTTGATGAGATGGTTACTGGCTTTAGATGGGCTTTGGGCGGCGCGCAGGAATATTTCGGCGTAATTCCCGATATAGCCTGTTTTGGAAAGGCTATTTCAAATGGATATCCCTTAGCTGCTATTTGCGGCAAGGCTGAATATATGAAATCAATGGATGAAGTCTTTGTTTCTATGACCTTTGGCGGATTTATACCCAGCTTGGCGGCTGCGATTGAAACAATAAATATGATGAAAGAATTAGGAAATGTTCATAAATATATGCATGAATTAGGAGATTATTTTATTGATAAGGGAAATGAAACATTTAAAAAATATGAGTTGCCAATTGAGCTTGCTGGTTATGGCCCACATCCAATAATGAAGGTAATTATAACCGATGATTACATAAATCGTTTGATTAAAACTTTTATTTATCAAGAAATGAATAAAGCCGGAATTTTATTTAGTTCTTCAATGATGATTGGTTATATACATAAAAAGGAAGAAATTGATTTTGTCTTAAAAAATTTAGATGTTATTTGTAAAAAGATAAAAGAAAAAGGTGATTTTAAAAATCTTGAAACATTGTTGGAGGGAAGGGTAATTGAACCAAGAACCGTAAGAACTTATCAATAAAATAAAATGGAAGACATAAAAGCTGTTATTTTTGATTGGGGAGGAGTTTGCTGTAATGAGGGGGAGCCATTTGCTTCCTTGGCACTGCA
>ERZ1292633.1581-Hain-H41-02um-R1-1581-length-24425-cov-29_pt1 | contig 24425 bp, 27 predicted proteins | sample MGYA00564406_ERZ1292633 | MGnify/ENA primary metagenome ERZ1292633 (study PRJEB36523, sample SAMEA6512639) | groundwater metagenome | collected 2019-01-08 | study: AquaDiva: Metagenomics assemblies of 32 groundwater samples | reverse complement strand
AAACCGGACATTTCTATTTTGGAGAAAACCGGACATTTCTATTTTGGCTTGACAGCCACGGGAATGAGGTTGTAACGCGGTAGATTAAGTGCTAAGCTCATGCAAATAAAGAACGGAGAAGATAATGCCTTCAAAGACAGCCATTGAAATCCCGCCTAATATGTGGAAACAATACCATCCTTTCAAGATAAGCTCTGAAAGAGAAGTGGTGTCTTCCGCAGATATTGCAGAGGCGCGCGTCGCGGCAGCAACAATTGCGCATGAGCTTGTTTCAAGGTTCGGCGCAAAAAGGGTCTTTCTTTTCGGTTCACTCACAAGGGATGATTTCAACAAAAGGTCTGATATTGATCTTGCCGCAGAAGGGATTGCACCGTCCGATTTTTACAGGGCGGTTGCCTTCGCAAGCGGCGTCAGCAAGGTCTGGAAGGTCGATCTTGTAGATATGGGAGATTGTTCCGAATCCTTGCTTCAGTATATATTAAAAGAAGGGGTTGAGCTATGAACAAGGCTGGGGCTATGCTGTCCGCCAGAATACTTGCCGAGCTTAAAGAGCTGTCAACACTTGTCGAGCGAATACAGGAAGGATGGGAAAGATCCAAGCTGAAGAGTGATGATTATTACCTTGACGGCGTTGCCCTGAACCTTCACGGTTTTTACTCTGGATTAGAGCGTATCTTTGAAAAGACAGCCTCGCTGATTGACGGGAATGTTCCCTCCGGCGCGAATTGGCATCAGGAGTTGCTGAATCAAATGAGCATAGAAATACCGGGTGTTCGACCTGCGGTTATATCCTCTGAACTAAAAGACTTGCTGGAGGATTATCGCGGATTCAGACATGTTGTGAGGAATGTATATACATATCACCTGAACCCGGAAAAAATGGAACCATTGGTTGCGAAGCTACGCAAAGTATTCGAACAATCGGATGCTGAACTAACCGCATTTGCCAGGTTTTTGCAAAGTATATAAAGCTTGCCCTACTTTTTCTTCTTATAATTCTCTATAGCAGCATGGAGTGCATCCGCAGCAAGGTTTGAGCAGTGCATCTTTACCGGTGGAAGGCCGTCAAGGGCCTCAGCCACTGTGGCGTTAGATATATTCTCAGCCTCATCAAGGGATTTACCCTTTACCAGCTCAGTCACCATAGAGCTTGTGGCAATGGCAGCACCGCAGCCGAAGGTCTTGAACTTCACATCCGCTATCTTATTGTCCTCCACCTTTATGGTGAGTTTCATGATGTCTCCGCAGGCGGCGTTTCCGACCTCTCCCACACCGTCGGCATTCTCAATCTCTCCAACGTTCCTTGGATTCTTGAAGTGGTCCATTACCTTTTCGCTGTACATATTGACTCCTTTTAAATTAAGAATTAAAGGATTAAGGATTAGAGAGGTAGGCTTAATCCTTACCCTCTTTAATCCTCTAATCCTGAATTAATGTTGGCATACTGCCGTCGTTCTTTCAACCGAGGGGTTCAACGACTTTCCATAAAGGGGCGACATGGCCCTGAGCCTCGCTACAACAGGAGGCATTATCTCTATAATCTTGTCTATATCGGCTTCTGTATTGGACCTGCCGAGGGAGAACCTGACTGAGCCGTGGGCAACTTCATGGGGAAGTCCCATAGCGGTCAAGACATGGGACGGCTCAAGGGAACCGGAAGAACATGCAGAACCGGATGATGCAGCCACTCCGTCCATATCGAGATTAAGGAGAAGGGATTCACCCTCAACATACTCAAAGCTCACATTAAGGGTGTTGTTAAGCCTCATTGAAGGGTGACCGTTAAGCTTCACGTGCTCGATCTTCTGAGTAAGCCCCTTGTGAAGCCTTTCCCTTAACCTCAGAAGTCTCTCGCTTTCCGCGCCCATGTCCCTCATGGCTATCTCGCACGCCTTAGCCATACCAACAAGTCCGGTCACATTCTCTGTTCCAGCCCTCCTGTTTCTCTCCTGACCTCCGCCGTGGATCATAGGCTTCATCTTTGTCCCCTTCCTCACATACAGGACTCCGACACCTTTTGGGCCGTAAAGTTTGTGGGCAGATATGGTCAGAAGGTCTACATTAAGGGCATTCACATCCAAAGGGATCTTTCCTGCCGCCTGGACCGCATCGGTATGGAAAGTGATCTTCCTTTCCTTTGCAATCTTTCCGATCTCTGATATTGGGAAGATCGTCCCTGTCTCGTTATTGGCGAACATTATAGTAATGAGAATTGTCTTGTCGGTGACGGCGTTTTTGAGGTCTTCAAGATTTATCATCCCGTCCATGTCCACCGGCAGGTATGTAACCTGAAAACCATGCTTCTCCATATATTCGCAGGTATGAAGGACTGCCGGGTGCTCAACCCTTGTTGTTATTATGTGGTTCCCTTTATCCTTAAGGGCCTCACATACACCCTTGATGGCCAGGTTATCGCTTTCGGAGCCGCCGGCTGTAAATACTATCTCCTTGGGGTCACACTTCAGAAAGGAGGCAACCGACTCTCTGGCAGTCTCGATACCCTTTTTTACTTCCCTGCCGGCCCAGTGGATACTGGATGGATTGCCAAAATGCTCACTGAAGAACGGAAGCATGACCTCCATCACCTCTGGATGAACCGGGGTTGTTGCATTGTTGTCCATGTATATGCCTTTCACCTTTACCTCCCTGCCTTCACTTTATTAATTCTAACAACAGCTAAGCAGCGCATTTTCTGCTTCCTGCGTCTGTGCCTTCATCTTTAAACATTCTGCCTGCATCGTCACAGAGGTCCTGTACTGTGATAGAGTTTAAGAAATCCTTTATCCTGTCCCCAAGTCCCTTCCATAGTTTAAATGTTACGCACTTGTCTATCCTGCCGCACCCCACGTCTCCTTCTACGCATGCCACAGGAGTCAGTGATTCTTCAACGGCCTCTATTATATTCCCAATGCTTATCTTATCAGCCCTGCTTGCCAGTAGATATCCACCGCCAGGTCCCCTTACGCTGTTTACGATCCTGTTCCTCCTCAGTTTTGCAAAGAGCTGTTCAAGGTAGTTAATGGATATCTCTTCCCTGTCGGCTATCTCCTGCAATGTTACAGGCTTGTCCTTTGAGTAATATGCCAGATCCACCATTGCCCTGACTGCGTATTGTCCTTTTGTTGAAAGTCGCATACCTTATATCCCTGATCCTTCTATAAGATCCTTAACACAGGCAGCGCCCTTCTCTTTATATTCCGACCCTGCCTGCCCCTTATATTCTTTTTCAATCACCTGAAGCCTGTCCTCCAGCATCCGTATCTGCTCGTAAAGGCATGAAATCGCCTTCGCCTCCGGGTCTGCCTGAAGCTGCTGGTATACGCCGCCGGTCTCCCCCACTCTCTGAACTACTCTCCCAGGGATGCCAATTACAGTAGAATAAGGCGGAACCTCCTTGACGACAACTGAACCGGCCCCTATTATACTGTTCCTCCCGACCTTGAAAGGCCCAAGGATCTTGGCCCCTGCACCCACAACAACATTATCTTCAAGGGTGGGATGCCTTTTGCCTTTCTGCCAGCTGGTGCCACCGAGAGTAACGCCATGATATAAAGTGACGTTGTCGCCTATCTCAGAGGTCTCCCCGATAACTACACCCATCCCGTGGTCTATGAAAAACCCTTTGCCTATAGTAGCCCCAGGGTGGATCTCTATCCCGGTAAAAAACCTCCCAAGATGAGAAACAATCCGCCCGATAAGAAAGAACTCTTTTCTCCAGAGCCAGTGAGACATCCTGTAAAAGAACAGGGCGTGGAATCCGGGGTAGCACAGGATTATCTCAATAGCACTCCTGGCAGCCGGGTCCCTCTCAAATATAATCTTTATATCTTGTTTTAAGGTATCAAACACCGGAAACTGCCTCCAGTAGTACTAGGAAAAAAAGTTATCATAACCCGACTATTCTTGTCAAGTATTTTTAGGTATATTTAGGTATAAACTTTTAGATATGAGGTTTTGTCCGTTTATCCTAAATTCGGCAGTTGGACGCAGATGAACGCTGAAAAAACAGATAAAATCAATAAGATACCTTTTTTAAATACTTCACCCAAAAGGCGAGTACCTCTTATTGTTTAAGTCTATGAAATATCAGTGTAAATCTGCGCAAATCGGCGTCCAAATGCTTTTTTTAGGTTTATGATTTGATTTGTTTGAACCAGCAGAAAATTTCAGATAAAGTCCAGGAAATGTATCATTAGAAATGCCTGTATATGCTACAGGTCGTATCTTTTTGACTCGTTCATACTTCCAGTTCGGTAACCCTCCAAATCGAGGGTTATATATGTAAAACCCTCTTCCTTAAAGGCCTTTAAGACATTATACCTTATATTTACATTCAATAAACGAGAGAGATCAGTCTCAGGAACCTCTATTCTCGCTACTTCCCCATGATATCTGACCCTGAACTGGCTGAATCCGAGGTCTCTCAAGGTTCCTTCACATTTGTCCACTCTTTTAAGTCTCTCCACAGTAATCTCCGTACCATAAGGGAATCTTGATGAAAGGCAGGCAAATGAAGGTTTGTTCCAGGTCGCAAGGCCGAGTTCCTTGCTTAACTCCCTGATTTCTTCCTTGGAAAGGCCAGCCTCGACAAGTGGACTTCTTACACCTAATTGAAAGGCTGCATCCCTTCCAGGCCTATAGTCATTAAGGTCGTCGGAATTAGAACCATCTGCAACAGATGAAAACCCGAGTTCAGTCGCCTTACCCTTCAACTTTTCAAACAGTTCGCTCTTGCAAAAGTAGCAACGTTTCAGGCTGTTCTCTGAAAAACCTGGAATTTCAAGTTCATTGGAGTCAAAAACAATATGCCTCACCCCCATATCTGCCGCAAACCTGACAGCATCTTTCAATTCGGATTCCGGATATGTGGGAGATGTCGCGGTAGCCGCAATAACCCTGTCACCGAGGGTATCCTTTGCGACTTTAAGAAGAAAGGTAGAATCTACTCCACCTGAAAAGGCCACAATTACCGAATCCATTTCTTTCAATATTGATTTCAGGCATTCAAGTTTTGAGTTTTGAGTTTCAGGTTTTGAGCTGTCTAATCCTTGTCGCTGACCACTTACCGCTGACCACTGACCACTTATTTCTAAGCCTTCCATCACACCCTCATCTCATCCAACACTGAATCACCTATCGGGGCCATGGCAATCAAGGTTCCGGACGAAGTGCCATTCTGATAAGAAACGGATGGATACTCATTTTCCTTTACCTTACCGTATCTGAGTATTATAGATGCTATGAGCTCCCTGTCTTCTTCACTCAACTCCCCTTTGGCCAACGCGACCGGCCCGGAAAATTCATCCGGCTGGAAAAGTGTATCTCCGCTACCCTTGAATGCCACAAGCTTCTTGTTATCGTCTTCATCCCTCCCCACTATAACCTTCAGGTCGCTGCTGACCCTGAAATGCCGGCCTATCTGCAGAAGCTTCATCTCAGACCAGATATTTTGCTCCGAGTGGTCAAAGTAGTCTTTCAGGCGTTTCGCAAAGTTCTGGTCCGTAAGCAGACAGCCGCCGGAAGAACATGGGTAGTCTTCCACCTCAAGCTCTCTGGCAATCTTTATTTGTTCCTTTCGTGATCGGCCTGAAATACCCATCAGCTTCTCTCTATCAACGATGCCCATCTTTTCAGGTATAGTGACAGGAAGAAGCTTTGCAGAAAGGGGTCTTACAATCAACCCCTCAAGACCAGCCTCTTTCTCTATCAGAAACATTGGATGCTTTCTCTGGGACATCGGCCTCTGGCCAACGACCTCTCCGGTTACTATGAATGATGCGCCTACTGTTGGCATAAGGTCTTTTGCCATCTGAAAGGAAAATATCCTGCAGTCAACGCACGGGTTTATACCGCTTCCGTACCCGAATTTAGGGTGTCTTACCACCTCAAGATACTCCAGCCCCTTGTGTACGACCTTGATCTCCACCTCAAAATCCTCAGCCACCTTTATGGCATGGGACTTACAACCATCCCTGTCCTTGCCGTCGCAGTTGCAGAAAGGGGACTTGAAGTTCAATGCAACTATCTCAATCCCCTGCTCCAGCATGAGCTTGACAGCCAGTGTGCTGTCAAGCCCTCCTGATAACAGGGCAATGGCCTTCTTTTTCAATCTATTACCTCCATATTTATTATTCCTTAGCACCTTCAGGGGGCCCCATCTTTACCGGCAACTCGATTATAAAGGTAGTCCCTTCACCAAGTTTACTCTTTACCTTTATCTCGCCATTATGTTTCTTTATTATTCCATAAACAATAGATAAACCCAACCCAGTTCCCTTTCCAGGCTCTTTTGTGGTAAAGAAGGGGTCGAATATCTTTGTAAGGTTCTCCTCTGGTATTCCGGAGCCGGTGTCGCTTATCTCAACAAAAACCCTTTCTCCTTCAGAATAGGTCTTTATCGTTATCTTTCCTCTATTTTTTATAGAATGGGCTGCATTGACAAGTATATTCATAAACACCTGGTTCAATTGTGTAGGCAGGCACTCTATCTCAGGAATTTCACCGTAATCCTTTATTACTTCAGCCTTGTATTTCAGTTCATTCCATACAATATTAAGGGTACTGTCCAGGGATGCATTAATATCCGCAAACTTCCTCTCCGCGTCATCTGCCCTCGCAAACCCTCTGAGGTCCCTGACTATCTTGTATACCCTGAACGCTCCATCTCTCGATTCCTGTATGAGCTTGCTGAAATCGCTCATGATAAAATCAAACCTTATCTCCATTTTTGTATCGGCCAAATCATTGACCATTGACGAAAGTAAATCATGATTATTGCTCTTGATGTTATTTGCCAAACCCTCGTACTTTTCTATCAAGCGCATCAGATCTTCTCTATATTCCCCCATAGTCCTAAGGTTACTGTTAATAAAGCCGATTGGGTTGTTTATCTCATGGGCAATCCCAGCTGCCAACTGGCCCAGGGATGAAAGCTTTTCCGTCTGTAAAAGCTGCGCCTGGGTTGACTTTAGTTCCATGTTTATCTTCTCCAACTCCTTGGTCCTCTTATAGACCATCTCCTCCAGGTTCTTGCTGTACCCTTCTATCTGATCCTTTGATCTTTTTAAATCCTCGGCCATCTTGGCATTATCAACGGCAACTGCAATCTGGCCTGCCATGGTCACCAGAGTATCCTCATCCACTTTATCAAACTGGCCCCCATTGACCTTGTTTATGACCTCTATTACTCCCAGGCTCTTATCTTTGACCAGTAATGGTACAGCGATCATGGACCTTGTCTCAAAACCGGTTTTATCATCCAGATCTCTATAAAATCTCCCGTCTGACTTAACATCAGAGATAAGAAGTGGTTCTCCATTCTGCAGGACCCATCCGGCTATCCCCTGTCCAGGCCTTATCTTGAACTCTCTGGCCTCCTCACCTTTTTCACCAAGGGCCACGGTAAAAACCAGATCTCCTCCACTCTCATCTGGTAGAAGTACAGAGCAAGCCTCCGCTCCCATTACGGACTTTGTTATTTCCATAACCTTTTCAAGGAGTTTTTGGAGATCCAGGGTAGAAGATACCGCCCTGGAAATCGTTTCAAAGAGTTCAAGCCGTTTGATCCGCTCCTCAAGTCTCTGCATAAGAGAGCTGTTCTCAACCACAAGCCTGTTCCTCTCCATGCCCCTGTTTACTGCATGTAGAACCTCCTCCTCTTTCAAGGGCTTCCTTATATAATCATAGGCCCCCATCCTGATGGCCTCAATCGCAGAATCGAGAGAGGCAAAGGCGGTCATTATTATTATCGAAATATCGGTATTTATCTCCTTTATCTGGGGGATCATCTCAAAGCCGGAGTGTACTGGCATGACAATATCGAGGATGACGACATTTATCTCTTCTTTCTTTAATACATCCAAACCTTCAAGTGCACCTTTGGCTGTGAAAACTGAATAGCCGGCCCCAATCAGAAGGTCTCTAGTGATCTCCCTGATCAGTGCATCATCATCGACTATAAGGACTTTCCCCATATCTCATCCAATTTTCATATAATCGTAAAAAATCTTATTTCCACCGCGGAGGTGCAGCCAAAAGTAGACGCTTCTACGCGAGGCACAGAGAAAAGAATCAAGAATTTCAAGATGTTTAACTCAGCGTCTCAGCGTCCCTGCGGTTAATTTTTAGTTTTTGCGAATGAATCAATTTCAGGGTTCAGAAACTCTTCAATAGAAAAATCATCCAGGTCGTCTTCATCAATGACTATGGTCCCATCTTCAGACCTTGAAACAGTTGATATGCCGGGATAATCCTTTTCCAATCCCTTAAGAACTTCGTACTGCTTTTTGACCGTCCTGGTAAGGCTCCTGTTCTTCAGAACGAGGTCCCTGTAATCAAGGGACTGCCTGACTGTTAATTTCAGTTCTTCATCATTCCATGGCTTTGATATAAATCGGTATACTTCCCCCTTGTTAATTGCTGATATGGCAGCCTCCAGGTCTGCATAGCCTGTAAGCATTATCCTGATGGTATCAGGAGAGATATCTTTAACCCTCGTAAGAAAATCGACCCCAGTCATGACAGGCATCATGTGGTCTGATATAACAAGAGAGATATCCCTGCTCTCCACTATCTTAAGTCCATCTTCCCCGCCCGTAGCCGTAAGTAAATCATAATCCTCTTTTCTGAACAGCCTGACAAGGGAACTCAGGATGTTTTCTTCATCGTCAACAAAAAGAATAGTAGGTTTCATAGGAGCCTCCTGTTTACCGGATTAAGGTTTTAGATTCCAGACAAGTTCTCCTTTCCCAGGAGTACCGGTCAGCACAAGCTTTATATACTTAGTTTCAGCAGTTATAAACTCTCTTCCATCAGGAAGATTTAATGGGAATTTCACTGTATATCCAACACTCCATTCTGTAAAATAGGGGTAAAACCGCACAACACCGGGCCCTCTCTCTTTAACTCTTTTCATATTAAGCGGAGACACCGTCTCACCCGCATCATTTACAAGGTAAAGCGCCCAAATCGGCTCCTTTTTTTCCAGATCGCTCCACTCTTTGTTTGGTGTGTGTATGGAAAGAAAGAACTCATGATGCTTCTTAGGGGCCTCCATTTCGCCCTTCATGAGATCATCTCCCTTTTCACCATCCAGCATGAAGGTATTTATGTATTCGGCTGCATAAGACGCTCTGAATTCCAGGATCTTGTATGTTGCATTGATTAACATCTTTGTCTCAAAATTCTCATATACTTTACCTTCCCTTGTCCACTTTTCAAGGACAGAGAGATATCCGTTATAAGCAGGTTTTGACACTTTTGGCGAGGCGCAGGAAGCCAAAAACAATAAAGCCGTAAGCTGTAAGCCGTAAGCTGTAAGCCGTAAAAATTCTCTAACCACTGACCCCTGACTCCTGAGCACTTTTTTCATCTCTTCCCTTCTATATCTTTCTTTGTAAACAATACTTCCAGTTCGTACCCTGCCTCTTTTATACTTTCCCTTCCGCCTTCTTCTCTGTCGACCAAGGACAACACCCTAACAACATTAAACCCTTCAGCCGTTACCCTTTCAACAGCCTTCAGCATGGAGCCTCCGGTTGTAACCACATCTTCTACAACCGCCACATCCGCACCGTCTCTCAGGTTTTTTCTTCCTTCTATCCACTGCCCTGTGCCGTGCCCTTTAGGCTCCTTCCTGACAATAAAGGCAGGGATTGGGTTACCTTCCATATAACTGGTCATAGATATGGCGGTGACAATCGGGTCAGCCCCCAGTGTAGGACCGCCAACTCCTTCTACTTTTTTACCTGTCTTAAGCATACTGTACATGAGCCTGCCTATCAAGCAAGCCCCCTCGGCATGGAGGGCAGTCTGCCTGCAGTCTATATAAAAGTCACTTTCCCTGCCGGATGCAAGGATGACCTTTTTCTTCTCGTAAGATTTTTCCCTGAGGATCTCTAAAAGCCTTGTCCTGGAATCCATATCGTCATAACCCCTTTATTCTATTTTTCAAACAACCTCAGCTGTCTCTGCCCCATCCAAGGGAATTCTAATGGATATGAACCGGTGAAACATGCGTCACACGCATTATTGCCATTGGCAACGGAGTGCATACCTTCTGCACTCAGATAGCCAAGGGTGTCCGATGTTATATATTTGTTTGTCTCTTCTACTGTATGGGATGAGGCAATAAGCTCCTGTCTTGACGGTGTGTCCACTCCATAAAAACAAGGGAACTGTGTAGGCGGTGAAGATATACGGAAATGAACCTCTTTGGCCCCTGCTGCCCTTATCATCTTTATTATCTTCCTGGCTGTGGTTCCTCTTACTATTGAGTCATCCACCACAATCACCCGCTTTCCGACAAGGGCCTCCCGGACGGCATTGAGCTTTATCTTGACCCCAAAATGGCGGATAGACTGCCTAGGTTCTATAAAGGTGCGTCCTATATAATGATTCCTGATCAGTCCGGTCTCAAAAGGAAGCCCTGACTCTTCGGCATAACCTATGGCAGCCGGCACCCCTGAGTCGGGGACAGGGATGACCATATCGGCCTCAACCGGATGCTCCCTGGCAAGTTGCTTGCCGAATTTTTTCCTTATCTCGTAAACATTTCGGCCAAATACATTACTGTCAGGTCTCGCAAAGTAAATGAATTCAAAAATACACGGAGATGGTTTTATCTCTGCAAAGGGTTTATGAGAAGTAAGTCCATTGTTATCTATGACAACTATCTCGCCAGGCTCTATGTCTCTGATGTACTCTGCCTCTACAAGGTCCAGTGCACAGGTCTCGGAGGCCACAACATATGAATTTTTCAGTTTCCCAAGACACAGGGGCCTGAAACCGTTCGGGTCTCTGACAGCCACCATGGAACTCTCTGTCAGAAAAAGGAGTGAATAGGCCCCCTTTACTTGCCCAAGGGCATCCACGAGCCTTTCAAATAATCCCCCCTCCTTTGAGGTAGCAATCAGATGAATTATTACCTCTGTATCAGTTGTTGACTGGAATATAGAGCCGCGGGCCTCCAGTTCATCTCTTAGGATGGAGGCGTTGATAAGATTGCCGTTATGGGCCACGGCAAGGGGACCCCTGGCATAGTCAACCAGGAGCGGCTGGACATTCTTTAAATGACTCTCTCCTGCTGTTGAATACCTGACATGCCCTATGGCGCTGCTCCCTTGCAGCCTGCTTAGAGCGCCTTCATTAAAGATATCGGCAACAAGCCCCATCTCTTTATGGCTATATAGTTTATTCCCGTCCGAAGAGACTATCCCTGCCCCCTCCTGCCCCCTGTGCTGTAATGCATAAAGCCCAAGATAAGTCAGGTTTGCAGCCTCAGGATGGCCGAAGACACCAAATATTCCGCATTCGTCTTTGAACTTATCCAACATTATTGTCCCAGTCTCCTCGGTATCGCCTCGCTCCAGGCCTTTTCCATCTCTGAGACAGGAACGTCTATGAGGTTGTTTATTTTAAGTCTTTGCCCCCCTACCCTTCCTATCAGCACAACCGGGGCCTTATATCTTGCGGCTATCTCATTGAATTCAGGTACATTCCCTTCAGCTACGGTAACAACTATCCTTGACTGGGTCTCTCCAAATAAAAGCGCGTCCTTCCTTATGTCCAAAGGGAGATCAACCTTTGCTCCAATCCTGTCCCCTCCGCCGGGAAAACAGCACTCTGACAGAGCCACAGCAAGGCCACCCTCTGAACAGTCATGGGCCGACTTCACCAGCTTATCCTGAATCCCATTAAGACAAGTATCCTGCACCGCTTTTTCAAGAATCAAATCCAGAGCTGGCGGCATCCCCTTCTCAAGGTCATGGATGACCTTGAGGTATTCACTTCCTCCGATTTCCTCCTTGTTCAGACCCAGGAGGAGTATAACGTCTCCATCATCCTTGAACCATGATGTGCAGTGTTGATCTACATCTTCCAGCAACCCGACCATCCCTACAGTAGGGGTGGGATATATGGCAACTCCCTGGGTCTCGTTATAGAGGCTTACATTCCCTCCGATGACAGGGGTTGAGAGTATCTCGCAGGCCTTGCTCAGGCCAAGAGTGGCTTGCTGGAACTGCCACATGATTTCAGGCTTTTCTGGATTGCCAAAGTTCAGACAGTCTGTAATAGCCATAGGCTTACCACCGGAACAGACGATATTCCTCGCAGCCTCGGCAACTGCAATCATCCCCCCAGTATAGGGGTCCAGATAGCAGTAACGGGAGTTGCAGTCAGTGGTCATTGCCAGGCCCTTGGTGGTCCCCTTTACCCTGATGACTGCGGCATCAGAGCCGGGCAAAACAACGGTGTTTGTCCTGACCATATGGTCATACTGCCTGTAAATCCATCTCTTGCTTGCAATAGTTGGAGAGTCCAGCAGTTTCAGCAGGACATCGTTATAATCTGAAGGCTCCTTTATTGACTTTAAGTCAAGGGTTTGCAGCTCATCTTGATACTCCGGTCTCTTTACAGGCCTATTGTATATCGGAGCTCCATCTGCCAGAGGCTTCACAGGAAGCTCTGCAACAGTCTCACCCCCCATCTTGATGCGCATAAATCCATCATCCGTGACCCTTCCAACAACAACTGCATCAAGGTCCCATTTTTTAAATATCTCAACAATCTTGTCTTCAGTCCCCTCCCTTGCCACCAGGAGCATGCGCTCCTGAGACTCAGAAAGCATTATCTCGTATGGGGTCATCCCCTCTTCCCTCGTAGGAACATCGTCAAGAAGCATCTCTATGCCGGTCCCTGCCCTGGAAGCCATCTCAAACGATGAGGAGGTAAGTCCTGCAGCCCCCATGTCCTGGATTCCAACCACATAATCTGTCTTGAAGACTTCGAGGCAGGCCTCAAGGAGAAGTTTTTCAGTAAACGGGTCTCCAACCTGGACTGTCGGCCTCTTCTCTTCGGACCCTTCGCCAAACTCAGCAGATGCCATGGTCGCCCCATGGATACCATCTCGGCCGGTCTTGGACCCCACATAAATCACAGGGTTTCCGATCCCGGAGGCGTTTCCCTTGAATATCTTGTCGACCCTTACAAGGCCTACGGTCATGGCGTTGACCAGGATATTCCCCTTGTAGCAATCATTGAAATAGACCTCGCCAGCCACTGTCGGTATTCCCATGCAGTTCCCGTATCCTGCGATCCCTGCCACAACACCATTCAAGAGATACCTCTGCTTAGGATCTTCAAGACTGCCAAATCTAAGAGAGTTAAGATTTGCTACCGGTCTTGCACCCATGGTGAAGATATCTCTAAGTATCCCCCCAACTCCTGTAGCAGCACCCTGGTAAGGCTCTATAAAGGAGGGATGGTTGTGAGACTCCATCTTGAAGACCACTCCAATCCCGTCACCCATATATATGACACCTGCATTTTCTCCCGGCCCCTGGATGACCCACTGCGCAGTCGTAGGGAGGTTCTTCAGATAAACCTTGGAGGATTTATAAGAGCAATGCTCACTCCACATGACAGAGAATATGCCGAGTTCTACAAGGTTTGGTTCGCGGCCAAGGATCTCAAAGACCTTCTGGTATTCCTCTACACTGAGGCCATGGGATGCAACAACTTCCTTTGTGATTTTTCTCTCTGTCATCCCATCTTCTCCGATATCTCATCCACCGTTATCTTGAGGTCTTCCACAGCAGTCTCCATAGAATCTATGGCAAACTTGATCTCTGTCAAAAGGCCGTAAAGTTCTTCATTCATTGCAAGAAAGGTGCACTTCTTGGAATCCTTTGAGAAGAGTTCACACTCGGTGGTACACTCGCATTTCATAAACGGGCATATAGCCATATAGCACCTCTCCTGTAAGAGACCCGACGAGCGGTCTCTACCTTATCATTTTATTAGTGATTCAAAAACCCTCTTACCATCTGTATTCCCCATTATCTCTTCAGCGCATCTCTCTGGATGCGGCATCATGCCCAGAACGTTCCTCTTCTCATTGCATACACCGGCAACATTCAAAAGTGATCCGTTTGGATTTGCATCATCTGTGGTATTTCCATCAGCATCGCAGTAGCGGAATACTATCTGGCCATTATCCTGAAGTCTCTTCAATGTCTCATCATCAGCGAAGTAGTTCCCCTCAGCATGGGCAATAGGTATACTTACAACCTCTCCTTTATTATAAAGTCTGGTAAACGGTATATCACTGTTCTCGACCTTTAGATACCTGTTTTCACAGATAAACTTCAGGTCCCGGTTCCTCAAAAGCACACCTGGAAGGAGCCCTGCCTCAACCAGTATCTGAAAGCCGTTACATATTCCTATTACAAGTCCGCCCCTATCAGCAAACTCCTTCACTCCTTTCATCACAGGGGAAAACTTTGCTATAGCCCCTGTCCTCAGGTAATCGCCATACGAAAACCCTCCGGGAAGAATAAGGCAGTCAAATCCGTTTATTTGGGTCTCCTTATGCCAGATATACTCCGCTTCCTGCCCGAGAACATTTTTTACCACATGGTAGCAGTCATGGTCGCAGTTAGAACCAGGAAAAACAACTATTCCGAATTTCATTTAATCTCCATCCTTTTGGGACGCTGATTATCGCTGATTTTCAAGATCAATCTGCGTAAATCATGAAAATCATGTAAATCTGCGTTCATTTTTTTCAAACAATTTCAAATCTATAATTCTCGATCACCGTATTTGCAAGCATCTTCTCGCACATCTCTTTAACCTTCTTCTCTGCCTCACTCTTCGGCATATCGGTCAGTTTAACCTCTATAAACTTTCCAATCCTTACATCCTGGGCCTCTTTGTAACCTATTGAGTCCAGGGAGTGCTGAACAGCCTTTCCCTGAGGGTCTAAGACCCCATTTTTAAGCGTAACATAGATCTTTGCTATCATTATTTACTCCTTCCGTTGCTTGCTAGGCTCTGTGCATCACACTGCTCACCATTTATTATTCAGTATTTACGGCCTACTATAAACCACTCTTGTCGGGAACGGTATCTCTATCCCGTCTTCCTGAAATCTCTTTAATATCAGCATGTTAATTGCATCCTGACTTGGAACCTTGTCTCCAAACTTTTCAGTTGTATAGACCAGCATAAGCTCAAGGGAAAAGTCCCCAAATTTAGTAAAAAAAACATCGGGGGCAGGCTCCTTCACCACCGAAGTAACGGAAAGGGCACATTCCTTCATGATATTTTTGGCCTTCTCTATGTCACTACCATAGGCAACGCCAACGGTAATATTGTTCCTGGTCTTAGGAGTTGGAAAGCTCAGGTTCACCACCTTGGTATTTACCAGCTCTGCATTCGGGACCACAAGGACGTTCTGCTCAGGGGTCATTATCTTCGTACTTCGGAGGCCAATGTCAAGAACATCCCCGACCTGCCCGCCGGTAAGCTCTATCCTGTCTCCTATCCCGAAAGGCCTGTCTACCATGAGGGTAAAACCGGAGAGCATATTTGTGAGGGTCTCTTTAGCTGCAAGACCTATGGCAAGAGAACCCACACCGAGCGCCGTCAGGAGGGACAGGACATCATACCCGAAATGCTTCAGGACTGTAATCAGCCCCATCACAAAGATAAAGATGTTTACAATCTTTTCTACCAGCGGGATAAGCTGATCATCGACGGTTGATTCGGTTTTTGAGGCAATCTCACGCGCATACCACTCTATGATCGTATCTGTAACCTTCAAGGCAAGCGCTATGACGATAATAACGCCCATCACAAAAATTATGCCGTCCGCTATTGATTTGACCTTCGCAGAAAGAGGAAGCCTCGCTACGGCAATATAGAGGCCTGTAAGGACGATTATGAAATAGACAGGGTTCTTTACGGACTCAATAATCCTGTCATCCAGATCGCTCGAAGTAAACCTGGTAAATTTAGGAGCCCAATGCGTAAGTATATAAAGGATTATCTTGGCAGCTACCCACGAAACACCGAGGATGCCAAAGGAAACCAATGTTTCATATAACCAGGGAGGTATCTGCATTATTATTTAAAAACCCTATCGAATATGTAATCTACGTTCTTAAGATGATAGTTTAAATCGAACGAATTTTCAATCTCTTTTTTGTCCAGATACCTTGTCACATCGAGGTCTGCCAGAAGCAACTCCTTGAAGTCCTTCCCTTCAGCCCATACCTTCATGGCATTGCGTTGAACAAGGTTGTAAGCCTCCTCCCTGCTTGCCCCCTTTACCGTCAAGGCAAGCAATACCCTCTGTGAATGGATGAGGCCGTGGAGTTGGTTCAGGTTCTTCATCATATTCTCAGGGTAGACGATAAGTTTGTCCATTAGGTCCGCAAATCGGTTCAGCATGTAGTTCATCATGATGGTGCTGTCCGGCCCTATCACCCTCTCAACTGAAGAGTGGCTTATGTCTCTTTCATGCCACAAAGCCACGTTCTCCATGGCCGCGAATGAGTTAGACCTTACAAGCCTTGCCAACCCAGTCAGGTTTTCGGCTGATATGGGGTTCCTCTTGTGAGGCATGGCAGACGACCCTTTCTGGCCTGGAGAGAAGTATTCTTCCGCTTCCAACACCTCCGTCCTCTGGAGGTGCCGAAGCTCTACAGAAAAGTTCTCGATAGAGGATGCGATAAGCGCCAGTGTAGTGAAAAACTCTGCATGCCTGTCCCTCTGTACCACCTGGGTTGATACAGGCTCAGGCGTAAGCCCCAAGTGCTTGCATACATACTCCTCCACGAAAGGCGGGATATTGGCGAATGTCCCGACTGCTCCCGATATGGCTCCGCAGGAGATAACATCCTTGGCCCTCTCCATCCTCGCGAGGTTTCTTTTCATCTCTTCGTACATGAGAGCCATCTTCAGGCCAAAGGTCACAGGCTCGGCATGGATGCCGTGGGAACGCCCCATAGTAGGGGTCATCTTGTGCTCCATCGCCCTCCTCTTCAAGACCTCCATGCACTTCTTTATATCGGAGATAATTATCTCCGACGCCTCTTTAAGCAGCACTGCAAATGATGTGTCAATAAGGTCTGAAGATGTCATCCCCTTGTGCAGGAACCTGGATTCAGGACCTATGCTCTCGTTGACAGAGGTCAGAAACGCAATTACATCATGCTTAACGACCTTCTCTATCTCATCGATCTTCTTTGGGTCAAAGCTGGCCTTCTTCTTAATGACCTCAATCGCCTCTCTCGGCACCTCGCCAATCTCTGCCCATGCCTCAGTAGCCAGTATCTCCACCTTGAGCCAAGTCTGATACCTCTTCTCCACTGTCCATATCGCCGCCATCTCAGGCCGGGTATAACGCTCGATCATCTACGATTCTCCTTTTGTTCTGATATTATGAGGTCCTTTTTTGTGGCTATTTATCTTGAACGATATCTTCCGGCTTGAGCCAGACGGTCTTCCCATCACGCCATGCAGCAATTGGGTTTCCGGCCCTCTTATGCTGTAATACGGCTTCGTGGACTGCCTGTTTTAAGGCCCTGTCAATCAATGTCCCTTCAGCAAATATCTGGTCAATATTTTTTTCATGAGCCTCTTTCATTCCTTCGCTTCCCCCTTAATGATATTCCATTTTTCGGTGTTGTTTATTGTATGAACATCTTTTCCACCCCCTGCCGCAATTACTTTGGGACCGGATGGATCGGAATTATCATAAAAACGCCAGCTTTCTGTCAACGGCTGATATAGTTGAAAGAAGTTTCTAATACCGGCATTGTATCGCCGCCGGATAACCTCTTCCGGCACATTATGGCCGCCCATACGCACCCGCTCCTGCACACGGGCAATGGCAAACGCAGGGCTCGGCAGCCACAGAAAAACCAGATGACATATATATCCTTTCTTACGCAAATCGTCAATCCAGGGCGCAAACGTGCGGCTGGAAAGGGTCGTCTCAAAGGCAAAATTAACCCGCTCCTTTGCAAGGTAGTGTAGGCGCTCCAACATTATGCGCCCCGCATGGAAGGCCGCTGTCTCCGGCTGAAAGGCAGACAATCCTTGCGCAATCACGTCCGCATTGACGAATTCTTTAACTCCAAGCGTCCCTTGGAGCAACGAAGGCGCAGTCGTTGACTTACCTGCGCCGTTAGGGCCGGCGATTATGATTATGTGTGGGTGCTGCTTTGCCATTACTCAACCCTCTATTGTCCTACAGCGTTTTCTTTTTTATCTCATTCCGCCTCTTGTCTTAAAAGCCGCACGCCTTTATTTATCCTCAAAAGTGAATGCCGTTGATTCAACCGTCTATTACCTGTTTGCAAATAGGGTGCTTACCTTCGTTTTTTACCTTACCTTCTTAACAACAATGAACGCTCAGCATTTAGAAAATCACGAACCTCTGATGCAACCACTGAACCTATTTCATTTGTTTGATTGATCAAGTCAATGCATTCCAACATGACTTCATCGTTCCTCACTGGCAACGGGACTAATGCATACCGCGGTACGACTGCCCATCGCTTAATTCCTTCAAGGGCTTCAGTTCTTTCAATTGCTTTTTCTTCGTTTACGCTCACAAAAAGATCGACTTTGTAATTGAGATTAGTAATTGCATGTTGAAATAAGTTCTGTGGAACTGAAGCGAGCTTATTACATAATTGAACAAATGGTAATAATTCCATGGCTTGTCCTTCGCCTATCCAGCGTTTACCGTCAGCACCTATAAATAATGTTGAAGGTGGCTCAGATATACTGATACCTTGTTTTTTTAATATAAAACCGAGTCCTAACAGTAATTTTGTTAATTCTTCTACAATTGTATCGCTGGCCCATGAAACTGTTATAAGCTTTGGATTTATACAAGCTTCATAAAGAACGGAAGTTATCGCATCAAAATAGCCGTGAGGGATTGCAGAATAATGCGAAAGGGCTGAAAAAGGAGAGTCACCTATCAGTGCAAGAAGTCTACCCCTATGGATTGTATCAATAAATAAACTAAAATCTTTTTTCATCAATATAAGGGTTTCCATTGCAGCCAACGTTGGCGTAGCTGTTGGGACAGGTTGTCGAATCGAAATATCATACCCTTTTTCTTTTGCTGCCGAAGACAAACGAATTAAAGATATGAAAGCCTCCTTTGCAACATCAAAATCTCCTTCTTCCTCAATTGCTGTTCGTGCAAGCCTCGCCAAAGCAATCCCGGTTGACCTACGATTATTTTGCAAACGCAACATATCATCGTCAAAAGCTGACAAAACTTGCCCCAAAAGTTTTGCTGAGGGAGAGCCATATTGATGAGTACCTACAATTGGAAGCAACAACTGCTCGTCTTGCTTTCGAATGATTTTATCCAGCTCTGCCCTATAATGCTTAATCTCCTTTGTTGTTATACCTTTACTTTGACTTGTCTTTGAATCATATTCATCATGATGATCAAGACATAGGGCAACTAAATTATCAACTTTATTATTTCTCGGATTTCGGTCCAAGTGTGCTATCTGGAGTTTTTTTATAGAAAGGTCGCCGTTAAGAAAAGTACATAAACAACAGCGACGCCGACTCCTGACAAGTACTTCTGTTTCGTTATCTTTTGGAACCGATGATCTTTTACTCATATATCACTTTGTTATAAGATTAAGGGCCAATCCGTGTTTATTTATCCCACTCAACTAAAAAGGGGATAGATTTATTTTCCTTTCCCCGCTTCCAGGCGAGTTGCTGAGCAAACCTTTAAGAACCTTCAAATCCGTATCTATAGCTTCGTTTATTTATTTTTTAGATTCCCGATTAAACACTTCGGGAATGACAAAATAAGAGGCTTATCTGTATACTTCTCTGCGATGGGCAATACGGTAAACCTTGACAATCCTTTGTGCGTCATCAAGCTCGTAGAGTATCCTGTAATCACCCACTCTGATGCGCCATTTCGAGCCTCCGCCGCTGAGCTTTTTAGAGTTCTGTGGGCGGGGATTCTCGTATAGACCAAGAATCGCCTCCTCAAGCCTCGATAAAAGCCGGTCAGAAAAACCGTCAAGGTCTTTCTGGGCCTTTGGCATTATCTGCACATCGTATTTATTCAAGCTGCATCACCGCTTTTACGGCGTGATGCAAAAAAATCTTTTGCAGAAACAGGTTTACCCTTTACCTTCTTTGCATCATCAATCAATGCAGCATCCATAAGGTCTTCCCTGATCCGGCGGTTTTTTAATATCTTTTCAAAAAACACCTCTCGTACGCTGCTGTCAAGCGCCTTGAATGCCGTAAAGAAAACCTCTGCCGTGGCCTGATTCGCCTTCATAAATTAACCTCCTTATTAGATTTTCCTCTGATACGCCGGGCATTTCCAGCACAACTAACCTTAATCCCACTCAAAACCCTCATACAATCCCTCCTCCCTTCTCCTCTGCGCAGTCTTGCTCTTGTAACTCCCCTTTTTCACCTTCACACCTTTCCGACTCAATATCTTTTCAATATACTCGAGGTGCGGACATGGCGGGTAATGGGCGCTGTCAGTGACCATGCAGGATGAGAGATGTATCACTATCTCGTCTTTCTCTATGTTTGCCTTCTTCTTAGCCCTTTTGATAAGGTTTTCGGTGACTCTACCTATCCTCCTCCCTGGGCATCCGCCGCAGTTGAAGGAGACGACCATGATCTGGTCTTCTTTTGAATAGCCGGTAAATGCGTCTATCCTATCATGAAAAGAATTGATGCAGGCAAATCCGCTGCATCGCTCCTTGGCGAAGTCGCACTGGATGATGCCGATTAGCTTTACATTTTCAAGATTATCTCCCATATCAACCCCTATCACTATCCACAGATTTCACAGATTACGCAGATAAAATCTTTACTTCCACATCCCCCTCCTTAATTTAAGAGGGGGAACGAGGGGGCGCTACTCCACCACCATTGCCTTGTACCCAAATAGTTTCTCCACCCCTTCTTCAAGGGCTGGAGTTGGCGAAACACCATCGTGCAGGGCTATTACCGTCTCGCCTGTATTAGGAATAGAAATATGCAGGAATGACGGACAGTTACCATTATACCCTTCAAGTAATTCCTTAAGTTTTACCAGGTGATCTTTTGTCAAACCAAGGGCATTTATTTTGAAGTGTACAGCCTTAACTGTCTTCTCCTTTGCCTGTGTAAGGGACATTATCTCAGAGGCAACGATCTTTGCTCCCTTCTTCGGAGTCTTGTTACCGTTCCCTTCATCTTCGCTGTTTTCATCCTTCCCATCTTCTCCAACGTCAAGGTTCCCTTTTACAAGGATCGGTTCGTCTCCAAAGAAGAGGTGGGAGGCCTTTTTAAAAATCTCCGGCAGGACAATTACCTCCACAAACCCGTCAAGGTCTTCGAGGGTGATAAACGCCATCCTGTCGCCCTTTTTAGTGTTTATCTCCTTTGATGCCGCAACTATTCCTGCCACCCTGACCTCCGACCTATCAGCCATCTCAGAAAGGGTCACTGTTGATGCATTGGCAAGTTTCTTTATGTCATCACTGAATCTTGCCAGGGGATGACCGGTTATAAAGAAGCCGAGGGCCTCCTTCTCGTTGGCAAGGACGATGTTTTCAGGCCATTCAGGGATATCAGGAAGGTTAAAATCAGTCGTACTCTTCAATGCCGCACCGCCGAACAGCCCCATCTGCCCGGCATTTGTGTCCTTCCGCAACGACTGCCCGACCTCCATGGCCCTGTCGAGCCCCTCCATCATCTGGGCCCTGGCGGCACCTGTGGAATCAAAGGCCCCGCATTTAATAAGACCTTCCATGACCTTCCTGTTGACCTTCCTCAGGTCAACCCTCTCGCAGAAATCAAGGAGGGATGCGAAACCCCCTCCTTTCCCCCTCTCTTCTATCACAATGTCTACGGCAGCAGCGCCAACTCCCTTCACTGCCGCAAGACCGAACCTTATCTTTCCGTCTATGACAGAGAAGTCCCTCTGGCTATCATTTACATCCGGTGGAAGCACCGTAATATTATGGTCCCGGCATTCGCCTATGTACTTTATTATCTTGTCCGTGTTGCTGACCTCGCAGGTCAGCAGGGCAGCCGTGAACTCCACAGGATAATGGGCCTTCAGATAGGCAGTGTTATATGCGATCAATGCGTATGCGGCGCTGTGGGACTTGTTGAACCCGTATTCGGCAAACTTGGCCATAAGGTCAAATATCTTCTCTGCCTTTTTGGGATTGACCTTCTTGTGCCTTGCGCCTTCCAGAAACCGCTCCTTCTGCTTGGCCATCTCATCGGCCTTCTTCTTACCCATGGCGCGCCTCAGGATATCGGCTTCACCGAGGGAGTACCCGGCCACAGCCTGGCTTATCTGCATCACCTGTTCCTGGTAGACCATAACGCCGTAAGTATCCTTGAGGATCGGTTCAAGCTCAGGGATCTCATACTTGATCTCAACCCTCCCATGCTTACGGTCGATAAACTCAGGGATCATGTTCATCGGCCCGGGCCTGTACAGGGCGATAAGGGCTATGATGTCCTCAAATGTAGATGGTTTAAGCCTTTTCAGAAGGTCCTTCATTCCAGAGCTCTCAAGCTGGAAGACCCCGGTTGTATCCCCTGAAGAGAGGAGCCTGTATGTGGCCTCATCGTTCAGGGGAAGCTTGGTCATGTCAATCGTCTCACCCCTTACAGCCTTTATAAGCTTTAGTGCATCCTCTATAAGCGTCAGGGTCTGAAGCCCAAGGAAGTCGAACTTTATGAGCCCCAGCTTCTCTATATATTTCATGTCGTACTGGGTAATTACCTCCTCGTCCGCAAGATACAAAGGGGTATATTCGACCAGAGGCCTGTTGGCTATGACAACACCTGCTGCGTGCTTGGATGCATGCCTTGTCAGGCCTTCCAGGGCCTGGGCGATGTCCAGGAGATCTTTTACCTGTGGAGATGACTTGTACAGATCATTTAGCCTCGGCTCCTGCTTCAGGGCATCTTTTATGGTTATGCCGAGGGTATTGGGAACAAGCTTTGCGATCCTGTCCACCTCGCTGTAAGGTACATCCATCCCCCGGCCTACATCCCGGATTGCCGCCTTTGCCTTCATGGTGCCGAAGGTTATTATCTGGGAGACGTTGTCCCTTCCATACTTGTCCCGGACGTATTTGATGACCTCCTCTCGTCCATTAATGCAGAAGTCCACGTCTATATCGGGCATGGATATCCTCTCAGGGTTCAGGAACCTCTCAAAAAGGAGGTTGTAAGGCAATGGATCCAGGTCCGTGATCCTCATGGCATAAGCCACAAGGCTTCCGGCAGCGGAGCCCCTTCCAGGACCCACAGGGATACCCCTCTCTTTTGCATGGTTGATGAAGTCCGCGACTATAAGGAGATACCCAGGAAACTTCATCTTCTTTATCATCTCTATCTCGAATTCAAGCCTGTTCCGGTAAACCTCCTTCTGGTCATCAGAGAGGTTCATAACGGCAAACCTCCCCTCCAGTCCCTTCCTGGCCTCTTCCTCAAAATACAGGTCCATATCGCTCTGCCCTTCCGGGAGGTGATAATGAGGAAGGTGGTACTTCCCGAACTCAAGCTTCAGGTTGCACCTCTCAGCGATCTCTATGGTATTCTTTATCGCCTCAGGACAGTAATCGAACGCCTTTATCATCTCCTCAGGGGACTTGACATAGAACTGGTCGGTGGTAAACGCCATCCTGTCAGGGTCCTTCATGGTCTTTCCTGTCTGTATGCAGAGAAGCACCTCATGGGCCTTGGCGTCTTCCCTTTTAAGATAATGGCAGTCGTTTGTGGCTACCAGCGGGATGTCCAGCTTCGTCGCCATCTCCATAAGCCCTTTATTGGCTATAGTCTGCTCCTTTATCCCATTCTCCTGTATCTCAAGAAAGAAGCGCCTGTCAGGGAATATGGCCTTGAACTCCTCTGCCACAAGGTACGCCTTTTCCTTCTCCCCCCTGCTCAGCAGGTACGGCACCTCACCCTTAAGGCAGGATGATAGGGCAATAAGACCCTCTCCGTAACTCCTGAGAAGCTCCTTGTCTATTCTTGGCTTGTAGTAGAAGCCCTCGGTGTATCCGAGGGATACAAGCTTCATCAGGTTTTTATAACCTGTCTCATTCTTGACAAGCAGTAATAGGTGGAAAGCAGCCTCGGATATCCCTTTGACCCCGCTCTTTTCAAGCCTGCTCCCTGGCGCAACATAGACCTCGCAGCCTATGATCGGCTTTATCCCGTGCTTAACGGCAGATTCGTAAAACTCCATGGCCCCGAACATGTTCCCGTGGTCTGTTATGGCAATGGCAGGCATCTTGAACTCCCTGGCCTTTTCCATAAGGTCATTGATGCGGTTCGCCCCATCAAGGAGTGAGTACTGGGTATGTAGATGCAGGTGTACGAAATCGGAATGATGCATGGAAAATTAACCGCCTTTAATTTAGAAGTTCGATATTAACATATACATTTTGAGGTAAGCAATAACAACCGTGAAAGGTGTGAAAATGGCTTGATTTATACTGTTATGCGAGGATGATTTTATTCGCAAATAAAGGGTCAGGCGCTCCAACTCTGATGCCCTCGTAAAAACTATTTCGCTGCAAACTAAGCAGCGAAACGATTTTCAG